>Ga0163154_10000198_pt1 | contig 91296 bp, 90 predicted proteins | sample OliLakLV19MP9P1_FD_148649 | JGI IMG/M metagenome (GOLD analysis project Ga0163154, IMG submission 148649) | Freshwater microbial mat bacterial communities from Lake Vanda, McMurdo Dry Valleys, Antarctica - Oligotrophic Lake LV.19.MP9.P1 | ecosystem: Environmental > Aquatic > Freshwater > Lake >... | reverse complement strand
GACATCGGAGCACTGTCACGTAGCCCTGCGGGCAACGTGACCTACGACTTTTTTACTCCCAATCGGAGCGAAAGTCCCACTCAGTTTGATGCGCGAATAAGCGCGCCGGGGCGACCGGGACTCTCACAGGCTGAAAAAATGCGCTCTCCATGCAGAAATGTGGACTTGCTCAGAGCTTTCCTAGAGTTGCCCCGTAGCCTTCATACGCTGCAAGCTCGGGGACACCATTGGCACGGTCAGCATGGTGCTGGCGACCGCCATCAACAGCAGCGCGGTGAAGGTTTCGCTGGTGATGATTTGCTTATCCAGCAGCACGTTGGCGAAGATGATCATGATTAGCGCCTTGGTCTGCAACAACCAACCAATCAGCGCGGCCTCGCCGGGTTTCCAGTTCAGTATTTTTCCCGCTAGCTGCGTGCCGATTAACTTGCCACTCACCGACGCAATTAATAACAAACCCGCCACCAGAAAAACGGCTGAGCCACCCATGGCCCAATTGGTGCGTAACCCGGTGCTCAGGAAAAATACTGGCATAACCACCATTAGAATATGGTGACGTAACAAATCTAGTTTATCCTGATCAAACCATTTGGCATCCATGACGACGCCTGCCAAGAACGCGCCAACCATATAGTGTAGTCCGGACCAATCTGCACCTAAACCGCAAAGGGCCAACCAAATCAGACTAATATACCAGCGGTCACGCTCCGGGATGCGCACCATCAACTTACGCAGGGCATATCCTGCCAGGACAAAACCCAATAAAAACGTGGCTTGCTTGCCTACCCGTTGCCAATCCATCAGAATCAAGGCCAAAACTGCCCAAATCAGGATATCGTCGAGACTGGCATAACGCAAGATGCGTTGCCCAATCGGTTGGCGAAGAATTTCCAGCTTTTCCATAAACAAAATTAGAATGGGTAGCGCAGTCACCGCGCACGCCATGCCGATACCCAAAACAAACTGCCATTCCAGCGCCTTGGGTCCAACCCAACCCGCGTAAGGCAGTAGTAATAATGCCGCCCCAGCTCCAAAAGCCAGGGGCATGCCCAAAGCTAAGCCTGCACTAATGCTGCTCTCACGCCGATTCTGCCACGTGTTGTGCAGGTCCAGTTCAATGCCTGCAATAAAAACAAATAACATCACCGCCCACCACGCAACGCCGTTCAATGATTGAATGACCTGCGGATTGAAAACAAACTGATAATAGTCAGTAAATATCGCACCCAAAATTCCGGGGCCAAGCAAAATTCCCGTCAAGATTTGCACCACCACCAAGGGCGCGTAGTACTCAGTGCGGCCCAAACGCCAGATCAGATAGGGCACGGTAAAAATGATCAACATCGCGATCAGGTAAATTTCGGTGGTGTTCATCGCGGATCCCAAGTACTGATTGCTGGCGGCCACCCGCTATTGTCGCCGAAGTTGAGAGGTTGCTGGGCGGGTTCAGATCTTCCTCAGCGGAGCTGGGTGGTTTGCTGGCGGTGCGATATGGTGCTTCTTCGGAAAATCCCTTGTGCGACCCCGATCCTGCGCGATCATCGCGCGAATTCATGAAACATCAGGGCTAGACTCGGTGGCCCGTGTGAACCGTTGGGTGAGCCACGATGAGCAGCAAACGCGTCGTTGCCAGCTTTGACATTGGCGGTACTAACCTTCGTGCTGCAGCGGTGCTGGTCAGTGCTGACGGCACTCAAATACTCGACCAAGCGCGGCGTTCTACGCCCAGTCACCTGCTGTTGCCGGATATTGCGGCGGCGGCGCGGCTAGATGACGTGCTGAGATTCATTGTCGAGTACGCCCGTGATGCGCAAACCCGGCATGGCGCAGATGCGGTCGCTGCGGCGTTTCCAGGGCCGATTGACCAGCATGGACGAGTGATTGCGCTGCCCACCATTTGGGGCGCCGGCGGCCAGGCTTTGTGCCCGATCGACTTGGTGGGCCGTCTTAGTGCGCTGCTACCGGGTATGCAGGTGCGTGTTTACAACGATGTTAGCGCTGCAGGTTTCCGATTTGCCGCTAAAACTCCGGATTTCGCGCTGTTCACCTTAGGCAGCGGGGTTGGTCTGAAGGTGTTTATTGACGGCAAACCGCAAGTGGGGCCGCACGGACAAGGCGGCGAATTGACCCACATGGTGTTTGATTCTTCACCCGCTGCGCCGCTGTGCGATTGCGGAGGCCGGGGCCACCTTGGTGCATTGGCGTCTGGGCGCGCTTGGCAGCGTCAAAATGGAGAGGGTACTGCCAAGTTGTACGATTTTGCCGAGCCGCTGGCCAGAGCGGTCGCCATGCTGCATTTTGCGCTCGGGCTGGAGCAATTTCTGTTTGCCGGGGGCCTGACCGAAGCCATGGGTGAGCCCCTGCGACAGGCCATCGTTGATCGTTTGCCCGAACAAGGTTGGCAGATCGGTCAGGATTGGAACGCGATGGTCAGCCTAGCCCCGGCCGATGACGCGCACGCTCTGCTGGGCGGCGCGATGTCGTTTTTGCGGATCTAGGTTGCCGCGAAAGTCGTGTGCCCGCGAGCGGCTCGCGGGCGCACGAGTGGTCGCTATCTGTGAGCTCTGCGACGTCATTTTCCGCCCGGCTGGCGCAATTCGCGGGCGTTTGAGCGGTCGCGCGCCATGGCGCTCAAGCCGACCGCTCGCAGCCAATCCGGTAATTTGGCTTGCAGTTGGGCCTGTATTTCAATGGATGGTCGACCGACGTCAATAAAGCGTGCGCTTTTCAGCTGGCTTTCGTATAACCACAAACTTGGGATCGCAAACACGCCCTGTTTTGCATTCAACCTAGCAACCTCAGTTGGACGGGGTGGAGTGTGCGGTTATGGGTGTGCAGGCATAAGCGCAATGAGGGTGAAAGCTGGCGAGCTTGCGCCGCGTGCGGCGCGCCGGCTTGAACGACTGCAAGCTGTGCTTGCAGGCCGGGGTGAATAGTTGTTCTATTCCAACGAGTTGCAGGGTCGACTTGAATATCTGGCATGGCGGCGTTATGAATCATCTGCTTTGCCAATATTGCGGCAGTTACGCACTGCGACCTGCGGTTTTTGCAGACCGTATAAGCCACGAAGATACTTATCGAGAGCAGCCTGTGATACAAACGTCAGCGAACTTTGGGTTAAATTTCGCCCAAAAGAACCGAACATCGGGCGATAATGCACGGGTTGCGGAGTAGGAATCGACGCGATTGGGTCGCCCATAGATGCGCAAGCAATGCTGCCGCCTTTCAGAATCAGGCTGGGTTTGACCCCAAATAAGGCGGGTTTCCAGAGCACTAAATCCGCCCATTTGCCGACTTCGATAGAGCCGACTTCGTGGGAAATGCCGTGCGTGATGGCCGGATTAATGGTGAACTTGGCCAAATAGCGTTTCACTCGATGATTATCATGGCGCGCTGGATCGCCCGGCAAACTGCCACGCTGTTGCTTCATCTTATGCGCCGTTTGCCAAGTGCGCATAATGACTTCGCCAACGCGACCCATCGCCTGACTGTCGCTGGAAATCATCGAAAACGCGCCGATATCATGCAAGATATCTTCTGCGGCGATGGTTTCACGACGAATTCTGCTCTCAGCAAAAGCCACGTCTTCGGCAATCGCCGGGTCTAAATGATGGCAAAACATCAACATATCGAGATGCTCGTCCAGCATATTCACGGTGTATGGGCGCGTTGGATTAGTTGATGACGGCAATACATTGGGTAGTTCCGCCGCTTTAATAATGTCGGGCGCGTGGCCGCCGCCGCCACCTTCGGTGTGATACGTGTGAATGGTGCGGCCCTTGAAGGCTGCCAGCGTGGTTTCGACAAACTCCGACTCGTTTAAGGTGTCGGTATGAATGGCCACTTGGGTGTCGGTGGTGTCCGCCACCCGCAGCGCACAATCGATGGCGGCGGGCGTGGTGCCCCAATCTTCATGTAGTTTTAGCCCAATCGTACCCGCGTTGATTTGTTCAAGCAGAGGCTCAGGCAGGCTGGCGTTGCCGTTGTCGAGAAATCCCAAATTCATCGGGAAGGCTTCGGCGGCTTCCAACATGCGGCGCAGATGCTAGGGGCCGGGCGTGCAAGTAGTTGCGTTGGTGCCGGTGGCTGGGCCGGTGCCGGGCGGGTGTAATAACAGCGCGTGGGCCGGAGACGGTCCTTGCGGATACAACAAACGCTACACCCGCAAGGGGCCCGCGTGCGAGTTATGCAGCAAACGCGTGCAGCGCTGCGCATCTATTGCCAGCCGCAAGCGCAGCGCTGCAGACCAGGGTGGTGGGTTGGCGGCAATGTCCATGGGCCGCGAAATTAGCAAGACTGCTGGCCGTAAACCAGCTGCGTAGCGCAACTTGCAGAAACTTGCCCCGTTGGTAGCGGTGGATCACGCTGCCCGCTAGGCGAGCAACGTGAGCCGTGACGCTTTACAGACGCTGAGTTACCGATTGCGGCGTGGTGCCGTAATAGGTGTGAATACTCTGCGTCCAGTTGGTATCCGCCATATTCGGCCAGTTGTCTTTGTCGAATCCTGGCGCATTTTCTAGGCGCGCTTTTTGTACATCCAGCGTGAACCGTTTGTTTTCGGTGTCCAACTTGAGTGCCGACCATGGCACGGCAAACAGTTTTTCGCCCATGCCTAAAAATGCCCCAAATGACAACACGGCATAACTGATTTGACCGCTGTGCACATCCAGCAGGATGTCTTTGATATCGCCCAAATCTTCCGCTTGCAGGTTGAAAACGTCATTACCGATCAAGGTATTGGCGCCCATTATTTCTGGGCCCGGTCCGCGATTGCCATCAGCGTCTGGCGCATTATTGCTGTTGCCTTTGTACATGCCATAAGAATCGCGATCTTCGTAGTTCATAAATAACTCCGTTTCCGTAGGGGGACCCGCCGCTGTGATTGCCGTAGCGCGGGGAGCCCGAAGTCTCGACTTCAAAGGAGGTTTAAGTCTGTTCGGCGCCGCACGCCTGCAGCGCGCGAGTTTCGGCGCAAACGCTCGGCGCACAGAGGACGTCCTTGCTAGCATGGTGATTGCACTACTAATGAGCTTCCCAGAATGATTCGCGCTTGGCCCGCTGCACTGTTTTTCCTGTCGCTTGCCGCGCACGCCGCTGATCCGGTGCCGACGGTTATCGTTGACATTCACGCGCTGGGTGCTCAGCGGCTTGCCGCGTTGAAAGCGGAGCCGACGGTGCGTTGGTCAGCGGAATTTGGTAACGAACTGCTGCTGGGTATCGCGCCCGATGCGCTGAAATCCTGGGCTAAGCGGGAGCGCGTGGGCAGCGGTTTGGGTTGGCTTGCGGCGGATGAGATTTGGGTGCGCGATCACGTTTGTGCGCATCAGGCGGTCCAGCCAGCATTGGGCGTGGTGGGTGGGTATGAGGTTTTGCGCCAACCAGCCAGCGTGATTCGTTATGCAAAGCACGCTGGGGTGATCGGCAGCGCGCTGCCCGCGGATGGCGTTATCGCCCGCGAACAGGTCAACGAGGCGCAACGCAAAGCCCCACGTGCCGGCGTTGCGGACGTGCAAGCGATTGTTGATCGGGTGGATGCCGAGCGCTGGTTCGACACCATGAGCACGCTGGCCAGCTTCAACCGAAATAGTTTTAGCCCCAGCCTGAGCAGTGCCCGCGATTTTGTTTTGGCGAACTTCGATGCGGCCAGCCTGTCGACCAGCAGCTTCCCATTCACGCTGGCCAATATCACCAGTTGTACGCCCACACCGGCGCCAATCACTATCAGCAACCCGATTGGTTTTAAACTCGGTGAAACCTTGCCGAATGAATGGATAGTGGTCGGCGCACATTATGATTCGCGCAATGTTGGGCGCTGTGATGGCACTGCGGCACCGCAGCCCGGCGCAAATGATAATGCGTCAGGCTGTGCCGGCGTGATTGAATTGGCGCGCGTTTTTGCGCAAGTTTCCACTGCGCGTTCGGTGCTGTTCATGTGTTTTTCCGGCGAAGAACAAGGCCTATGGGGAAGCCGGCGTTATGTTGAATCCTTGCAAGCCTCTGGCGAAATCGCCAAAGTCAAACATATGATTAATCTCGATATGTTAGGTTTTGATGCGGGTGGTCCGCTGGATGCGCGGGTCGAAACTAATGCCGCGAACGTCGGCTTGTTGACAGAATACAGCAGCGCAGCGGCCAGTTATGCGCCAGAGTTAAACATCATTACCAGTAGCAATACCAGTGCAGGCTCCGATCATTGGTATTTTTTGGGCGCAGGCGTCCCTTCGGTATTCACTTGGGAGAATGGCGCGAGCATTTATCCGCATTATCATCGTGAAACCGATGTGCCGGCCAATATGACCAACGCTCGGGCGCTGGCGGGCGGGATTCTGAAAATGGATGCCGCTATGTTGGCGCAAAAGGCGGGTCTGGCAGGGTTATTCAACAACGGCTTCGAGTAATTCGTATTTTGATCGCTGGCCCGCTCATTGCCAGCGCCGTTGCACGATGCGCGATGCCAGTTCCATGCAGCCATAAATCAATAGTCCGGTGAGCACCAAAAGCAATAATGCGGCAAACATTTTTGGGGTTTCGGTGCGAAAGCTGGCTTCCAAAATGCGCGAGGCGAGGCCAGTTTCACGCCCGGCTGCGCCGGCCACCATTTCTGCGGTCACGCCGGCGATCAAACTCAGACCGCCGCAAATTTTCAATCCAGACATAAAATAGGGCAGGGCGCTCGGTACCAGCAGCCAGCGTAGACGCTGTAAACCCGTGGCGCCATACAAGGTGAATAACTCGCTGAGCTGACGATTGGCAGATTGCAAGCCAACCAAGGTGCTCGATAGAATCGGGAAAAATGCCACGATCCATGCACATAACAACAGCGCCGCCGTAGTGTTATCGATATAAATCAGGATCAAGGGTGCAATGGCCACCAGTGGCGTTACTTGTAAGATCACTGCAAACGGCAACATCAATAGTTCTAGGCGTCGCGATAAGGCAAATAAAACCGCCAGCAGTACGCCTCCCAGCGTTGCCAAAAACAAAGCACCCAGCGTTAATTTGAGAGTAAACCACCATGCTTGCAGCAAAGAATCCAAATTGGCCCACAGTGTGAGCAATATCAAACTGGGTGCCGGCAGCGTGTAATGTGGGATTTTGGCGATAAAGACCAGCGCTTCCCAAGCCACTAAGGCCAGCACAATGGATAGCGGCGGCAGCCATCGATCAACTTTCAGTGCGAATAGTTTCATGCTGCCGAATCTCCGGCCATAGCTTGCTCCAGCGCCATGAATAGCTCGGTACAACTGGCAAAATAGGGAGGAGAACGTCTAAATTGTGCTCCTCGGCTGGGCGCATCGATGCGGATATCGGCACTTATGCGCCCCGGTCTTGCACTCATGACCAGCACGCGTTGGCTCAAATACACTGCCTCGTAGACATTGTGGGTGACAAATAACACGGTGAAGCCGCGCCGCTGCCATTGTCCGAGCAAATCGTCGGCCAATCGTTGGCGGGTGATTTCGTCCAGCGCCGCGAATGGCTCATCCATCAATAACAAACTCGGCTGCGTTACCAAGGCGCGCGCCACCGCAACGCGCATCTGCATACCGCCAGACAGTTGCGACGGACGCGCATCGGCAAAGTCCGCCAAACCCACGTCGATTAATTGTTCCCTCACGCGTTGCGCGATGTCATTCGTTGATACGCCGGAGCGGCGTTGGCTGATCCGCAGCGGCAAGGCGACGTTCTGCGCAACGCTCGCCCACGGCATCAGTGTCGGCGATTGAAATACGCAACCGACTGACTCGCCTGTGGCTACCGTCACCGACCCGCCGCTGGGTTTTTCCAGTCCGGCCAACAGCCGCAACACCGTGCTTTTGCCGCAACCCGACGGCCCCAACAGCGATACAAACTCACCCGCAACCAGCCGCAAATCCACCTCGGCCAGGGCCACGGTGCCATTGTTATATCGGTGGCTCACGTGATTCAGACTGATCGTGGTCAATCGTTTGAGCCGCGCGGCAGGAAGCTTTCATCATAGCCTTGTGGGTGGTTTGCGCACCTGGGAACAGATCGCTCGGGGTGGGAGTCAAAGTGATGCAGGCAGGCGACAATCGCACGCCGTGGCAATCCAGTGACTTTCGGGACGCCAAAAGCGAAGGCCGGATTGCCGCAGTCGCTTGAGGCTCCTTCGCAAAGACGAGGATTGTGGGTTCAGGTGCGCAGTTTCCGACTGGAACGGGGATCTCGCATTGCCGTATTTTCCTTAACTCAACGGCATTGCCGATGCCCCCGCGGCTTAGCCGGGCTCTACACCCACACGGCCAGATGACAGGTGTCACCCGCAGCGACTGACACGCGGCACTGATTCTGGCCAACGATGGCGCAGATGCTAGTCCGACAGGCTGCTAGGAGATCGCCATGCACGAGGTTCGTTCAGTTCCATCGGAGGCTAGCGCGGCGAATAGGCCGCTGGCGCGATTGTCAGGCGCGAGCAAGCGCTATGGCGCGGTACAGGCGCTGGACAATGTCGATTTAGTCATTCGCCCCGCCGAAGTATTGGCATTGCTGGGCCCCAACGGTGCAGGCAAGACGACCGCTCTGGGGCTGTTGACCGGCGCCTTGCGTGCCGATCGCGGTCAAGTGAGTTTGTTCGATGGCAGTCCGCTGGATTGGCGCGTGCGACGGCGCATCGGGGTGATGCAACAAAGCGCTGACTTGCCGGAAACCCTGACCGTGGCCGAACACGTGCGGCAGTTTTCCGGGTACTACCCGCAGCCGCGCGCCTTGGCGCAGACGCTGGAGTTGGCGGGTATCAGCGAGTTGGCCGGACGGCGCTACGATGCGCTATCGGGTGGACAGCAAAGGCGTGTGCAGTTTGCGTTGGCGATCTGCGGGAATCCGCCGCTGTTGTTTATCGATGAGCCTACCGTGGGGCTGGACGTTGAATCGCGCCGCGCTTTCTGGCGGGTGATCGCGCAGTTGCGCAGCGCCGGTACCAGCATTGTGCTGACCACGCATTACCTGGAAGAAGCCGACGTGCTGGCCGATCGTATCGTGCTGATGGCAGCAGGTCGGGTATTGGCGGAAGACACGCCGGCCGGCATTAAATCGCGCGCTGCCGGCAAACGCGTGCGCTTTTCCTCGAATATGGACGCGTCGCTGCTAGCGTCTTGGCCGGAAGTCAGTTCGGTCACCCAGGATGCCAATGTCATTGAACTACGAACGCCCAGTGCCGAGGCGCTATTGCGACGCTTATTGGCGGCAGATACGCAGTTGGCCGATCTTGAAGTATTGCCGTTGAGTCTGGAAGAAGCGTTTGTCACGTTGACCGCCGCGCCACGCGCAGCGCATCAACTCGTTTGATCCAGATGAACTTTTCAAACCTTTCCTAATCCGGAGCAAGCCGCATGAATAGCTTAATTGCAGCAACCGAGCCCAGTCTCATGGTGCCGCGCATTTATGCACGAGAGGCGTGGTATGAATTTCTCCGGCAATTGCGCACGCCGGCGTTTGCGCTGCCGACCTTGATTTTTCCGCTGGTTTTTTATGTCCTATTTGCGATCGTATTGCCAGGGCGGTGGGGCAGTTTCGATCGTGGCGCGTATTTATTGGCCACCTACGGCGTATTTGGCGTGATGGGACCGGCCTTGTTTGGTTTTGGCGTGGGTCTGGCCATTGAAAGACAAAACGGCTGGTTGGCGCTAAAACAGGTGTCACCGATGCCTACTGGCGCATATTTCTTTGCCAAAATCGCGATGAGTTTATGTTTTGGATTGGCGGTGGTGTTGTTGTTATCGACTGCCGCGGTGGGTTTCGGCAACGTGCAAATCGCACTTGGCACTTGGTTGTTATTGGTCGCCGTATTATTGCTCGGCACATTGCCTTTTTGTGCGATCGGATTATGGATAGGCACGTTGGTCAAAGGTCAGGCGGCAGTAGCGATCGTCAATTTGGTGTACTTGCCGATGGCCGTATTGTCCGGGCTGTGGGTTCCGCTAATGGCCTTTCCGACCTTGATGCAAAAGGCCGCGGTGATCTGGCCGTCTTGGCATTTGAGCCAACTGGCATTGGGTGTGATAGGCCAACTGCAAGGTGTACGCTATGGGCTGCATGTGTTTGTATTATTGGCGATGACGGCGGTGTTTTTGCTACTAGCAGCGCGTCGATTGCGCGGACGGTAGATCGTGGGTTCCTGAACGGAGTCGAGAAATACTAATGATTCAGCCCCTAGCGCCAAGATCCTACGATCAACCGCCGGCGTTGACCCGCGATGCCAACGAAAATCCTTGGTTAATGCTGGTCTATCTGTTTTTTGTGTTTATGCCACTGCTGTTCATGCCACGCGTATCAGGCTGGTCGATTGCGCTCAGCGTGCTGGCTTGCGCGCTGTTTATCCCGCTGCATTTCGCCAGTTGGCGCAATCCGCGTTTGCCGCCCAGCGTGGCGATCAGCATGGTCGCCCTGCTGGGCTTGCTGTTGCTGCCGTTCAATCTGGGCGGCAATACCTTTGTTATTTACGCGATGGCGATGTCTGGGGCGCTGCTGCCTGCCCGCGCGGCAGTGCGTGCTGGGTTTTTGGCGTGGGCCGCGATGGCTGTGCTATTGGTCTACTTAAGCGAAAACAGCGCGGAGGCGTTGGCGTATAGCGCGATGACCGCGGTGATCGGTGGCATGGTGCTGGTGCAAACCGTGATCGCGAGGCTGCGTTCGCGCCAGATCGCGCAACTGCAGCTGTCGCACAACGAAGTCAAACGATTAGCGGCTTTGGCCGAGCGCGAGCGCATCGCCCGCGATCTGCACGATCTGTTGGGCCATACGCTGTCGGTGGTGGTGTTGAAAAGTGAACTGGCCGGTAAGCTGATGGATCGTGATACGGCTGCGGCACGCCGGCAAATCCTAGAAGTCGAGCAGATTGCTCGCCAAGCGCTCAACGAGGTGCGTGAGGCGGTGAGTGGCTTCCGCAGCAGCGGCTTGGCGGCGGAACTGGCGGCGTCGCGATTGGCCTTGCTGGATGCCGATGTGCGGTTGGACTATCAGGTGCAGCCGGTGGCCATTGATGCCGCCGTCGAAGCCACATTGGCTTTGTGTCTACGCGAAGCGGTCACCAACGTGCTGCGCCACGCCAACGCCAGTCGCGTCGAGGTTGATTTGCACGACGCCGGTGAGACACTGCATTTACAGATTAGCGATGACGGCCGTGGTGGCATGGATGACAGCGCCGCGGCGGGGAACGGTTTGCGTGGCATGCGCGAGCGCTTGACCGCAATTGGCGCGGCGTTGGCGATTGAAAGCCCACGTGGCGGCGGCAGTCGGCTGTCGATACGCGTGCTCAGCGCGTGGCAGCAAAAAGCTGGGGTGGCGGCGTGATCATGGACCCTCATGCCGAGTTGGAAAAGCAGCGGAGCGAGCCCCGCTCTTGACTAGATCGAGAGCGGCGCAGTGAGATGGGCTCTCACCAACATGTAATAAGTCATTGATCGCCAATCGTAAGCAGTTTTTGTGGGTTCGGAGTTGTCCGAACGCTTTTGCGGTTGCTGTTCGCTGTGGTTCTGCCAAGCCTGCAGAAAACAGGGAGAAAGCTAAAGCAGAAGCGTTTGGCCAAGTCCAAAGCCGCGGCGGCATAGCCGCTCAGTCTGCCAATCGGTGACTAACGCGTCGCGTCAAACTGCAATGCCAGCACACGTTGTTCTTGCAGTCCCATGTCGGCTTGGTTGACTAACTGCAGATCGCGTAACTCCCAGGGTGCGCCGGCTTTGGCGCCGTCCAGCACGTCTGGGCCAAACAGTAAAGTCATGCTGTGCATGCCTGGATCAAGGCGTTTGGCGCTTTGCGCCATTGCCACTGGGACTTTAGCGCCGCTGGCGTCGGTGCCGTACAGTACGCCGCCGATCTGATAACGGCTGCTGGCTGCTACTTCTACGTCCATCTCCAGATAGACCACGGGCTCACGCATCTTCAGTGGCAGTGTTCGGGCGTTGCCGGTCAATCGTGCGCTGGGGACGGTGTATGCGAAGGCGGTGCGCACATCGCGCAGGGCGCCATTGGCACTTGCGAAGGTCTGAACTTCGAACAGGCCCTTGCTGGATTCGGCGAGAAAATCGGCTGAAATTTGCGCGCTATAGCTGCCGCCTTTATCTGCGACAAAAGTGAATTCGCGCACTTGGCCGCCTGGCGAGGTGATCAAACCACCCATTTCGGCCGCGCTAATCGATTTGCTGCCGTCGAGCAGTTGGGCCTGCAGGCGAATCGAGCCGCCCACTTGGTACGCAATACGATCAGCCCGCAGATCGAGGTGCAGGCTGCTATTGGGTTCAAACACATGCACTACCGTGTCGCCCGAGGCACCAAGTACTTGGATCTCAAAGCCGCCGGCGCCCAAGGCCGGATCAATCCTAAACACGGTTGATCCTTCCGGGAACGGCACCGCACCTTTTTCCAGTTCTGTGCTATCGGCGATGCTTTGCATGCCACTGCCGTTGGCATAGGACTTGCCGCCCTTGGTCAGAATGACCCGGCGAGCTTCCAGTGCTTTATTTGAGCCGGCCGCACCCGATGGACTCAAGCGCACGATCGCGCCCGGCGCAGTGGTGGGAATGGCTACGCCGGTTGCGAGTTCCGCGGCGCTGCGTTTGTCCCAATACTCTTTGCTAGTGGATTGCTGCGGCTTCGCCACCGGTTCCAAAACAGCGTCGGGTTCCAGACGCCACGCAAATTGCACTGGTTCGCTTTCCAGAATGCTGCTGGCTTTGAGTGCCTTGTTCGATAAGGTGTTGGGCACGGTGTCGACGGAGCCCGCTGGATTGAGCGACAGTTCGGCGGCGAAGGCGCAGGTGCTAAGCGCCATCGACAGCGCGCTAACGATCAGTTGGGTTTTGATATTCATGGCGTTTTCTCCGCTCACAGATTGTTGCGCAACAGCGTCGGCAAGCCGAAGCAGTCGCGGCGCGATTGGTTGTGGTTCAGCACATAACCGCTGCTGGCGCGTTGAAAGTCACGAAACCAGACGCTGCCGGCGGCGGACTGGCTGGAACAATTGAGAAAGCCATCGGCACAAGTGTCGAGCCAAGCGTGGGTTATTTCCAAGCCGAGGTTCAAATGGTAACCACCGCAATAGGCGTTGCCGCTCCATACCGCAGTGCGCACGTCAGTGCCCACCATCGAGGTAAATGACTTGGGCAGCGCAGGGCGGCCGGCGGTGCCAAACAGATTCCGCGCGTTGTAGGTGCTCATCCAATGCGTTTGTTGTTGGCGCACCGCATCCGATTTGTACCCCATCAACCAGCCCAATGATGTTTCGAATACATTGCCGTTAATCGTCGCGTTCGCCAGTGGTGTGCCGGCGCTGGATGGCGCCAATGCGATCACTTTGCGGGTTTTGCTAATGATGTTTGGATAGCGGCTGTCATAGGTTGGATTAGACAGCAGCCAGCGCACGACATTGCCGCCATTGGAATGCGTGATCATGGTTAGTTCGGTAATGCCACGTGAACTGATAAAGCTCGACAATTGCGCGGCTAAACAACCAGACGCCGCCGTGTCCCACCAGTATTTTTCGAAATTGCAATTGATCACGACGAAATTGGCCGAATTGGCCAAACCACCACGTACGGTGTCGACAAAAGGGCGCTGCCAATAATCATCCAGCGCGTTGGTCTGATGACCCGTGCCATGGATAAATGCAACACCGCGGTTTGCGTGGGCATTGACGGTGATCGCCAAGCCGAATAACAGCGCTAAAAAGACACGTAGCACGATGAACTCTCCCTAGATGCTAGAAAATCGCGCCAGCCCCAGTGCTTCGCGATTCGGCATACCTTGGGAGGCTCACCGCAATGGCTCCCCAGCCATTGCAGCGAACGCTAGTGCGTGCAACCCTCCCAAGTGCAAGCGAGGCAAAGGTACCATACGGATGCGTATTGACGCAAGATAATGTGATGCACATCACGCTTTGCCGTGTTTCGCGGGCGGCAGCAAGGCCAGATCAACCGTTTAACGCGCAGACGCCAAAGGCGCAAATGGACCCAATGCAACACCCTGCCTAAGCCCGAAGCGGCCAGCAGCACGATCGCGCGTATCGAAAGCCTGAGCATTGTTTCGACGTGTGCTTCCGTATCCTCTGCCATCGGCTTTGCGGGGCGGGCAGCGAATGAGCGATAACGAGAGTTACGATCGCAAGACCCGGCGATTGCGTTTGCTCTCTGAGGCATTGGAGAGCGGTCGCCTGGCGCCGGTCAAACGCATGCTTGATACGCTGACGCCGGGAGAAATCGCGCGCGTTTTGGAATCCTTGCGGCCAGATCGGCGCCGCGTGGTGTGGGGATTGGTTGATCCGGAAGACGACGGCGAGGTCTTGGTTCACGTTGCCGATGAAGTCCGTGAAGGTTTGCTGGCTGAAATGGACAACGAGGAGTTGTTTTCAGCGCTTAATTCCCTGGATATCGACGATTTGGCTGATCTGGTCGAGGACCTGCCGCAACAGTTGATCGAGGAATTATTGCGTGGCATGGATCGCGAACACCGCGATCGCCTGGAACAGGTGCTGTCGTACCCAGAAGACAGCGCCGGTCGATTGATGAACACTGATGTGGTCACCGTGCGTGCCGACGTGGCCGTCGACGTGGTGCTGCGCTTTTTGCGCATGCGCGGCGAACTGCCGGAGCACACCGATCATTTGTTTGTGGTCAATCGCAATGGCCGTTACATCGGCCGCGTGTCGTTGACGGCGCTATTAACTTCGGCGCCCGAGCGCACCATCGCTGAAGTGGTCGACGATTCGCAGCCTGGCATTCGCGCGACAACCACTCTGGATCAGGTCGCCGAAGAATTCGAGAACCATCGTTATGTTTCGGCGCCGGTGGTGGATGCGGACAATCGCCTCGTCGGCAGAATTACCGTTGACGACGTCATCGATTTGGTTCGCGATCGGGCCGAGCATGATTTGATGTCGATGGCGGGTTTGAACGAAGACGAAGATATGTTTGCGCCAATCGCCGCGGCAAGCAAACGCCGGGCGGTTTGGCTGGGTATTAATTTGCTCACGGCGTTTCTGGCGGCCTGGGTGATCGGCAAGTTTGAGGCGACCTTGGAGCAAATTGTCGCACTTGCGGTGCTGATGCCCGTGGTTGCCAGCATGGGCGGCGTTGCCGGTACGCAGACATTGACGCTCATCGTGCGCGGTATCGCGCTGGGGCAGGTAAGTTGGAGTAACGCGCGCGACTTGTTGACACGCGAAATGGCGATCGGTGCGTTGAATGGCATGTTGTGGGCGGTGGTGGTCGCGCTGGTGGCGTGGGCGTGGTTTGGTGACTGGCGCATCGCAGTGGTCATCGCTGCGGCGATCATCATCAATTTGCTGGCCGCTGCCTTCTCTGGCGTATTGATTCCCTTATTGCTCAAGCGTTTTGCTGTCGATCCGGCATTGGCGGGTGGTGTGGTACTGACCACGGTCACCGATGTGGTCGGTTTCCTGGCTTTCTTGGGCCTGGGCACGCTGTTCTTGTTGTGATTAACCGTGGCGCCTCATTTCCGTGGGAGCACTGCCTTATCCTTCGCACCTTCGCCAATTGAAAACTCCAGCTTTGCCCACCGCCGAACACATTGCAGAGGCCGCGCGCGCCCTCACTGCAGGAAAATTGGTCGCGATTCCGACCGAAACGGTCTACGGCTTGGCTGCGGACGCGCGTAATCCGCTTGCGGTGGCGAAGATATTTGCCGCTAAGGGTCGACCAGCCGACCATCCCTTGATTGTGCATTTGCCCAACGCTGCAGCGCTGTCCGATTGGGCGAAGTCGGTGCCGGAAAGCGCGCAGCGTTTGATCGACGCCTTTTGGCCCGGACCGCTGACCTTGGTGCTACGCAAAGCGGACCACGTGGATCACATCATCACCGGTGGTCAGGACACTATCGGTGTGCGCTGGCCCGCGCATCCCGTTGCGCAGGCGCTGTTGAGCGCGTTTGGCGGGGCCGTAGCGGCGCCATCGGCCAATCGTTTTGGGCGGATCAGCCCGACGCGCGCCGAACATGTGCACGCAGAGTTTCCGAATTCCGAGATTTTGGTGCTGGACGGTGGGCCAAGCGCGGTTGGACTGGAATCGACGATCGTTGACTTAAGCGGTGATCAGCCGAGCTTGCTGCGACCCGGCAGCGTGCGGGTCGGACAGATCGAAGCCTTGATTGGCCCGGTATTGCGCCCAACCGATGCGCAAGGGCCGCGCGCCAGCGGTCGACTGCTGGCACATTACGCGCCGGGCAAGCCGCTCATTTTGGTCGGCGCTGCGGATCTTAAACATCGTCTGGCCGCCGACCAGACGGGTGCATTGTGGCTAAGCGCAGGCCCGTTGCCGTCTGGCGCACACGGTTTGGCACTCAGTGATCAAGCAGAGGCCTATGCGCGCGAGCTGTATGGCGCACTGCGCAGTTTGGACAGCCAAGCTGGAACACAGATTTTGGTTTTGTCACCGCCATCAGACGAACATTGGGCGGCGGTGCATGACCGTTTAGGTCGAGCTGCGGCAGGCAGTGGATTGGGCCAATAAGGTCTTGAGCGGGCGCGAGGGCCCTTCCGAGTACGTGTGGTCAGCGTCCAGGGCAGGTTATGGGTGTGCAGGCATAAGCGCAATGAGGGTGAAAGCCGGCAAGCTTGCGCGGCATGCCGCGCGCCGGCTTGCACGGCTGGCGGCTGCGCCGCCAGACCGGGGGAATAGCTCTTCTGTTCCGACGAGTTGCAACGCAGCCATAATCCGGCCCGCAAGCACAGCTTGCGTGCGTTCGAACCGGCGCGCCGCATGCGGCGCAAGCCGCCGGTTCTCACCCAATGGGTGAGCGAGTCGAACGGCTGAAAAAGGCAAAAGAATCAGGGTGCTATGGGCGATGAGAAGCGGTCAACTGAGGTTTCTAGTCACTAACCAGTTCAGTCTTGACAAATCATGCGAAGACTTTTGTGTGTTTGGTTCCGGCTCGTCCGGCTTAGGATGATGGGATACATACTAATTTTTCGGAAAGTATTGCTACTGCCCTGCTGAGTCACGCGCACGTCTGAGCGAACTGTTTGTCGCTTTACTTTCCGAAAAATTAGTAACTAACGCCCGCTCGATTCTCTGTATTTCAGCGCCACAGGCGCGCCTCCATACCAGCCTGGGGCAACGCCCCAGGTTGCCAGCGCCTGATCAAGGGCTGAAAGCCCGACCCATCGCCATGCCGCAGTCACTCGACCATGTTCTGCTCCACCTCGTCTTTAGCACGAAAGATCATTTCCTGTGGCCTTGGCGCATCTTTGCGTCCCGCGTTCCACGCTAATCTCGCAACGACCGTAACGTGGGTTGCGAATGTCCGAGTGCCGGGGGCATGGCGGATCACGTTCACCTAGCAGCCTGTCGGGCTTTCCTCGCGAGTGCGCCGGAAGTCCTTTTAGCGATGGTTTTCTACTCATTCCCGGATTGATTTTGAAGGCTATGGCTCTACTTTCGAGTCTACGCTATGCCAAAAGGCCGTCCGGCGGGCTGCGCGTCTGAGCGGCGTCTGCGCTGCGACGCTTAAGCATGGAAGAGCCATTGCCTGCGCGCCGCGCCTTGCAGCCGTCCAGCCTCACAACGCATCTCACGCGCAAAGCCCGACAGGCTGCTAGAAACCTCAGTTGACCGCTTTCGAGTGGCGTAGCTCGCTACGCTTGGGAAACAGCGCAATGCCATTGCGTTGAGCAGGAGTGAGCTCGGGCATCAGCGCTTTACGCAGCAAATTGGAGACCACTTCGCCACAGGTTTGGTTCTGCCGCATCGCCAAATGGCGCGCCGCTTCCAAAAGATCGTCGTCAATTTGCAGAGTGCTGCGTATGGCAAATCTCAGGTTGACAGGCTGCAATTCAGAATAGCATCACGCATCACAGGCTCAAAGTCGGGCGCACGCCCGCATTTGGGACCGGTGCATTTGGAACGTACCCAGTGCCGTATTTGCGCTCTGTGCCGCAACGAACCGACTTGGCGGCAGCTCACCCCGCAGGCTTGTGCAACAGGCGTCCACCTGAGCGCTCCTGCAATCGCGCGGGCGAAAGCCTTCTGGAGCAATTAGTGAATTCATCGCATCGAGCACAACATGCCGTCAGCGCCGAAATGGCGGACCACGACAGCGACGCCAACGCCCATCCCGACATAGTCACCGGAATGTTTACGGATCGCAATTCCGCCGAGCGGGCGTACAACTCGATCACCAGCCGCGGCTATGACAAAGACGACATCAACTTGGTGATGTCGGACCAGACGCGCAAGGCGCACTTCGGCGACACCCCCAATGTGGATACGGACCTTGAAAGCAAAGCCGCTGAAGGTGCGGGTGTGGGTAGCGCGATTGGCGGAACCGTCGGCGCGATCGTCGCTGCCGTTGCCGCAGTCGGCACGTCGCTGGTCATCCCGGGGCTGGGTCTGGTGATTGCCGGGCCCATCGCTGCGGCGTTGGCCGGCGCAGGCGCTGGCGGCTTGACTGGAGGCTTGGTGGGCGCGCTGGTTGGCTGGAACATCCCCGCCGAGCGGGTAAAGCTGTATCAGGCCGGGATCGACCAAGGCGGCATCCTGATGGGTGTAAAACCGCGCAACGCCGCTGACGCCGTGTACTTCGAGCGCACGTGGAAAGCGGAACAAGGGCAGAACGTCTATAGCTAACAGCCTGTCGGACTTTGCGCGTGAGATGCGTTGTGTGGCTTAAGCGGATGGCTGCAAGGCGCGGCACAGCCAGTGGCTCTTCCATTGGCAAGGGTCGCAACGCCGCAGACGCCGTTGCGACGCGCAGTCCGAAGGCCGGAAGCGCTTTTGGCGCACTGCGGGGCAGAAAGACGAATAAAATGCAATAAAACTAGCGGAATATTCGTCACCGCTCTGCGCCAAAAGCGCTTCCGGCGCACTCACGGTGAAAGTCCGACAGGCTGCTAGTCGCCAGGGCGCAAGCGCACCGTTCGGACAAGCGACCGGTGCGTTCATCGAGGTGGCCTGATTGTTGGCCCAGCGTCCACACGCAGGCGCTGATTGCGCATCGAACTGCATTTCAGCGATAAATCTGAGGAGTCGCATTTGGACCTGAAGAGCGGCTATCCGTACTGGGCGGTCAAGAATGGCTTGATGTATGCCTTCCCCAGGCTTGATGCCGACCTGCGTTGTGACGTGGTGGTGGTGGGCGCGGGCATCACCGGCGCGCTGATTGCCGATGAGCTGGCCGCCCATGGCCATGAGGTTGTCGTGCTGGATCAGCGCGATGTTGCTTGGGGCAGCACCTCGGCCAGCACCGCCTTGCTACAGTATGAAATCGACACCCACGCGACTGATCTTGTCAAGCGCTACGATCAGGCATCGGCGTTGTTGGCCTACCAGGCCTGCTTACGCGCGATAGGCGAAATTGGCGAGGTCGCCCATTCGCTCGGCGATGTCGATTTCGCCAACTGCCAAAGCCTCTACTACGCCAGCAATCGCGCTGACAACAAGCATCTTGTCGACGAATTGGCTTGGCGCGCACAACACGGCTTTCCGGTCCGCTGGCTGGATCGCGCCGCGCTGAAAGATGAGTTCGGACTGACCGCGCCGGGCGCCATCTTGAGCTCGGTCGCGGCGCGGGTTGATCCCTACCGTCTGGCCTCCCGATTGCTCAGGCGGATGCAACAACGCGGCACGCAGGTGTTTGATCGCACCCAGGTGAAAGCGATCACTACGACCGCGCGCTCCGTGCAACTTACCACCGCCAGCGGCCAGTCGATCCGGGCCAAGCACGCGGTGATGGCCAGCGGCTACGAAGCGCAGAGCTGGCTGCGCCAACGCGTAGCGCAGAACCGCAGCAGCTACGCCTACATGAGCGATCCGATTGATCGCGCCGAGCTGGGCTGGTTGACAAACACCCTGTTATGGGAATCCGCGCGGCCCTATCTCTATATGCGCAGCACCGGCGATGGACGGCTGCTGGTCGGTGGGGAAGACGATGATCGCGACATCCCGGCGCGTCGGGATCGCCGCGTCGACCGCAAGGCAGCGACGCTGCAGCGCAAGGTCGAGCGCCTGCTGCCGCACCTACAGGCGCGACCGGCATTCGCCTGGGCCGGCACCTTCGCCGAAACCAGCGACGGCCTGCCGCTGTTCGGTGGCCACCCGCAATACGGCCCGCGCGTGCTGTTCGCGATGGCCTATGGTGGCAACGGCATCACCTACAGCATGCTCGGTGCCGGCCTGTTGCGCGCCCAGATTGAGCGCCGCACGCATCCGCTGACTAGATTATTCTCGTTTGCCCGGCTGGGGTGAATCGTCACGTGCGCTCGCTGGGCGAACAAATCCATCCGGGTGAGCCCAGGGTTGACCCAATAAATTAGGCGCAAATCCCAGCAGCCTGTCGGACTTTCTTCGCGAGTGCGCCAAAAGCGCTTCCGGCCCTTCGGGTTGAGCGTCTGAACGGCGTCTGCGGCGTTGGGACCCTTGCCAATGGAACAGCCGTTGGCTGCGCGCCGCGCCTTGCGTCCATCCGTTGCGCCACCCAACGCCTCTCACGCTGAAAGTCCGACCGGCTGCTAGGCGCTCTACTTGGGGCTCGCGCAGGAAGCCGCGGCCGCCGGCGCGAACGGCCTTTTCGCACCCTGCAAGCTTAGCGCGCGCACGAAGCCGCGCTAGGTTTGCGGCGCCACCGCGACTTCGCGCGCGAAGTGCCGATGTTTTCCAAGTGCAGCAATGAAGGCGTCCATACTCTTGGCCGATAGCGATTTGCGGATCAGCACACCCTCGTCATCTCCCTTAGTCGCGATGCCGGCCGCTTGCAGCAGCGCCACCGCGCCGCCGCTGGCCATCAAGGTCTTGCAGTGGCCAAACTGCTCGTTGACGAAGGCTTGGGCTAGGGCATCGCCAGCCAATGCAGCGCAACAGTTGGCGTTGCCGGCCGGCACGATCACCGCGTCAAACAGGAAACCCGGTGAGTTCTCAAACGAGGCTTGTGCGATTAAGGATTCGCCGTCGTCGGCGCCGATGGGGCCGATGCGTGCAGCGACCAGTTTGCACACGGCGCCAGCGGCAAGTAAGGCCGCCTTGGCGGTTGCTACTTCGCTGGCCAGGGTTCCCTCAGCAATCAAGATGGCCACCATCCGGGTGCGAATGCCAGCCTCGCCTGGACGGTGCAGCAGGGACAGCGCCGGCGAATGGGTAATCTCCGGTTCGGGTGGTGCGGCGAGCGCGCGTGGCATTGCTGGCGGCAGGGCCATGCCCAATCCGGCGGCAACGCCTTCAGCCAGTGCGGCCGAAACATTACGCAGCATCGACACCGTGCGTTCGCGAATCGCGGGCACCTTGAGCAGGCTCAGCTCGAAACGAAAGGCGCCAATGATGTGCGCTTGTTCGACCGCGCTCTGGCTTTCAAAGAACAGGGTGGCTTGCTGGTAGTGCTCGGCGAACAGCTCTGGGTTGCCGCGCAACTCGTCGGCCTTGACCGGCTCAGGGAACGACACAAATCCCGCCGCACCCGCCTGAAACGGGCAGCCACCGCCGAGAGAATTGGGCTCATAGGCCACGGCGCCGCGATGGATGGCTTGCCGGTGGAGGCCATCGCGCTGGTTGTTGTGCACCGGCGCGAGCGCTGCGTTGATCGGAATCTCATGAAAGTTTGGCCCGCCCAAACGGCTGAGCTGGGTGTCGATATAGGAGTGAATGCGGCCGGCGAGCAGTGGATCGTTGCTGAAATCGATGCCCGGAATCACGTGCGCCGTGCAGAACGCGACCTGCTCGGTCTCGGCAAAAAAATTGTCCGGATTGCGGTTCAGCGTCATTCGCCCAATAGCGCGCACCGGCACCAATTCCTCCGGGATCAGCTTGGTCGCGTCGAGCACATCAAAGCTGAAGCCGGCGGCCTGTGCTTCAGTGAATACCTGTACGCCCAACTCCCACTGCGGGTATTCGCCGGACTCGATCGCTTCCCACAGATCGCGACGGTGAAAGTCTGGATCTGCGCCGGAGATCTTCACCGCCTCGTCCCACACCAGGGAGTGCGTGCCGAGCAGCGGTGTCCAATGGAACTTGACCAGCACCGACTCACCCGCGGCATTAACGAAGCGAAAGGTGTGCACGCCGAAGCCTTGCATCATCCGCAAGCTGCGCGGGATGCCGCGGTCAGACATCACCCATAACAACATGTGGGTCGATTCCGGCATCAGGCTGACAAAGTCCCAGAAGGTGTCGTGCGCTGAGGCCGCTTGCGGCATGCCGTGATGGGGCTCGGGCTTGAGCGCGTGCACGAGGTCGGGAAATTTCATCGCGTCCTGTATGAAGAACACCGGGATGTTGTTGCCGACCAAGTCCCAGTTGCCGGTGTCGCTGTAGAACTTGACCGCAAAGCCGCGCGCATCGCGTGCGGTGTCCTTCGAGCCGCGCTCGCCCGCGACGGTTGAGAAACGCACAAACACCGGCGTCTGCTTGCCGGCGACAGCGAACGGACTGGCACAGGTGATATCGGTCAGTGCGTCATAACTCTCGAAGATACCGTGCGCCGCCGAACCGCGGGCGTGCACGATACGTTCGGGAATACGTTCATGATCGAAGTGGGTGATCTTCTCGCGCAGAATGAAATCTTTAACCTAGAAACCTCAGTTGGACGGGGTAGAGTGTGCGGTTATGGCGGTGCAGGGCAAGGCGCAATGAGGCGGAATGGTTGTTCCATTCCAACGAGTTGCAACGCAGCCATGCGCAGCCAGAGCCGTGCAATCTGCCCCGTAGCGGACTCACACTACAGGTGAACTGATCAAAGTGCTGAAAAGTCAAAAAAATCATCGCGTTATGGGTGATGGGAAGCGGTCAACTGAGGTTTCTAGGTTTAAGCAAGGCTGGTCCACGCAAGCCAGCTTTCAGGGAATGCTGGTTGTCCGCGACGGGGACGCCCTGGTTGGTCGTCAAGCGCTGCCCCGCCGCATCCACTCGCGAAGCCGAAAGCGTCGTCGCGCCAGCTTCGCGATCTTTTTGTGCGCCAGTGCCGGTCTTGGCGGAGTGGTTGCTTTCAGACAAGGTGCTGGCGCTGGCCGACGCCGGTAGCTCGACATGCACGCCTTCCGGCGGATTCAGAGTGGCGTTGCCGTACTCAGCCGCCTTGTTGAGATTATGGTCAAACGCAGCAGCGCTGGCATTGAGCGCCGCTGTCTGTTCCTCGCGCTCCTGGCCGGGTTTTTGTGTATTGCCGGCGGCGGTGCGAGTTGGATTGCTGTTGGCAGCCATGTGATCTCCGATCAAGCTAAAGTTTCTAGGTTCAATCCCGGTGGGTTGAAGCGGACGATTTTTCGATTCGGCGGTTGCGTCGATACACAAACTGTCCGGCTAGAGCGGTGAGCACCAGCACGCCGTTACTGACCACAAAGATGGGGTTTTCGATGAGCCAGCTATAGGTCAGAAATCCGAGGCTGGCAGCCAGTTGTCCGATGAACAGCCAGCCGGAAACACCTTCGGTTGAGCGCTCCTGCCACTGCACGCGCACCTGATGCAGAAGCGTGGCAATTAGTACGGCTGAAGCGGCCCAGCCGATCACATCAGCAGGGCCCAGACTCACGGTTGATTGTGCCAATTTTTAGAAGTGCACACGACGTCCTCGCCCTCTTGCGTGACCGAAGACACCGCGTTTGCGCGCTTAACTAAACAGAGCGATCAGCACAATGATCGGCAGCGGGATGCCGAGAATCAGCAGCAGGATGTACTTCATGGTCGTGTCCTTCGTGTGCGTGGGGGAATGAGCAAAAGCGAACGGTGTCGAGGCCTTACACGATTGTTCAAAAATCGCGCTGGCGGCCGCCAAACGTGGCCGCCCAGCTGGCGACAAAAGCGCCGCCCAACAGCGCAATGAATAGCCAAAGCGAGCCATAAGCCGTGGCCCGACGGGCCTTCTCGGCGGCCTCCTTGGCGCGGAGTTCAACTTCCTGGACAGCCGCTTGCGCGCTTGCGTAGATTTCGTTCACCCGCGCTTCGGCAGCCGGTGGGCTGAGGCCGGTGCGGTTGGCAACCAGCTGACCAAGATAACGCAGGTCTGCGGCCGGCAGCGGCGCGGAATCGAGCACGTGAATAAAGATGCGGCGAACCTCGAGCGCGTCTTCAGCGGGCGTGCGCTCAGCCTGGACAACTTCTGGCAAAGCGCTAGTCGAGTTGCTGAGGTCACGTCGAAACAGCGAGTCAATGAAATAGTCTGTCGACGATTCGTCTGCGTTGCTCGCCGAAGTGACCGCGGCCGATGTGGTCGCGCCGACGATACTCGCCCCTGCCTGCACGCCGCTGCCAACGATCGAAGCAACTACCGACGCCAGCAGCGTGGCGGTCGCCAGCGTGGCTATCGCCCAGGTGAGGAAACCATGCACGGTGTCGCGAAAGTACACCTCGTCGGCCTGTGCATCAGCCCAGCGCGTGCGCAAACGACCGGCCAAGTAGCCGCCCAACGCGGAGGCTAAGATCGAAGTGACGGTCAGCCAGACGATGCTAGACACACCGAGTTCGGCAGCGCTGATCGAGCCCGGCGACCACGGCGAAACTGATGCCATCCCAAAGCCCACGCCGAGGATCAGTAGGCTCAAGGAAAGCGCGGCCGCACCCGCGGCGCCAGCGGCAATCGCCGCCCACGAGACAGCGCTAGCGGCGACACGCTGATTGCTTGATGCGACCATCGGCAAAACGACGTGATCGCGCTGTAGATAATCGCTGGTTGCGGCGTTGGAGCTGTTCATGGGGCATCTACTCAGAGGGGCGACGTGATCGTCAGAACGCGAATCTACCCATGCGTGCGCAGCCGCACCGTTCGCTAATTCACATAGCGGCGCCATGGACTCTCTTCAAAGAAAGCCATGCAAATTGCAAAGTAGCTGCTGGCCGTCCGTGCATCGCGCCCCACAATGCCCGGTTTCCACGTTTCCACGTTTCCACGCCTAGAGATCCACGTAACAAACAGACTGATTAAGAACAAGATATGTGCTTGGCACGCTCCTTGATTACAGCTGACCCAGTTCGCGGCGCTCGCCGCCCCACCACTGTAAGGAGTCGTACTGATGGCCAGCTTCTGCACAGCGAAGTGAGTCACTCTCTCCAGGCTGTCACCCGCGTCCACACGCCGCCCGCAGGGCAATCGCTTGCTGGCGGCCCTGCCGTTGGACGTGCGCGAGCAGCTGTTTCCGCGCTTGCAGCGCGTCTGGTTCCGCTCGGTACAACGCTGCATGAGGCGGGTGATTGCCTGCGCCAGGTGTGTTTTCCGATCGACGCGTTGGTGTCTTTGACGACCAACATGGACGATGGCAGCTCCACCGAAATCGGCGCCGTCGGCAACCAGGGTCTAGTTGGACTGGCGATCATCATGGGTGGCGAATCCAGTCCCACTCGCGCACTGGTTGTTCAACAGGGTTTTGCTTTTTGTGCGAGCCGCGCCGCGTTAATGGAGATGTTCCACGGCACCCACGGCACCCTGGCACTGCAGCAACTGTTGCTGCGGTATGCGCAAACGCAGCTCACTCAAGTTGCCCAACCGGCGGCGTGTAATCGCCGACTTTCATCGAACTGCAATTCTGTCGCTGGTTATTAATGCGCCTGGAGCGCAGCAATTCCACCCATTTAAACGCCACGCACGAAGCGGTAGCCAGCCTGCTCGGCGTGCGACGCGAGAGCATCAGCCAAGTGGCTGGCAAGCTACAAAAGATCGGCATCATCCATTATTCACGTGGCAAACTCGAAGTGCTCGACGGCGCAAAAGTCGAACACTTGAGCTGTGAATGTTACTTCGTGGTCCGCAAGGAAACCGATCGCTTGTTGCCACGCGGCGGCGCCGGCCAAGCGCAATGGGCGCGCAGCGTGTCGGTCAGGTCAAGTACCAGCAGCCGCACCCGTCTTCCCGCGGCGATTTTTGGAGCGCGGTAGGCAGCGGTCCGAACCTTGCTGCCTAGTGATTAAGGCCGGCGTGGCGCAATCGAGCCTTCAATCCCGCCATACTTTATGTATGCCGGCCCGCCTTTGACGGCCTCGTCCGTGTTGTTGACGAGCGGCAGGTCCTCGACTTTGATTTCCGGATGTTCTTCAGTTTGCTCGGGCTGATTTTTGTTGGTGTTCATGTCTACTCTCCTTGGTGGTCAGCGGTGGTCCGCTGTTGGGGTTTCGGCCGGCGATCTTCGCCTGCCGCGTCGGCTAGTGAATGGGGCTCAAAGGACAAGTACGTAGGCAAGCGTGGTCACAGATCACGCCGCGATAAGCGATTTCGCAGCTTTGTGAGCCACTGTGGGCCAGCGCACTGAGCTTGCGCCACGTGTCACCCATTCTGTGTTTTACGCTCTCCTGCAAGGCATGCATGCCATGAATACGATCACCAAACACATCGTTGGGGAAAAAAATCCTGACCCGATTTCCGGTGAGCCCGGCGCCCATCCGATCGGAACTGCCATCGGTGCGGCGGGTGGCGCTGCGGGCGGCGCAACGGTGGGCTCGGTGATGGGCCCGGTAGGCATGCTGGTCGGTGGTTCTATTGGCGCCATTGTGGGCGGCGTGGCCGGTCATGACGCGGCAGAAAATGTGAATCCGACCGATGAAGTCGAATATTGGCGCACCACCTACAGTAACAGCCCCTATGCAGATGCCCAGTATCAGTTTGAATCCGATTTCCGACCCGCATTTGCATTCGGTGTTGACAGTCGCAACCGTTACAGCGGCCGCCAATGGGACGATGCACTGGCTGACCATTTGCGCAGCGAGTGGGATGCGCGGCGTGGCACCTCGGCGCTGACCTGGAGCCAGGCGCATCCCGCGGTGCGCGATGCTTGGGATCGCACCGATCGGACCTTCATAGCCAATGATGCCGATGATCGTTACTTCGAAGCGCGCTTCGCTGATGCGCAGTATCGAGATCAGGCGCGTAGCTTTGTTGACTATCGCAACGCCTATCGCTACGGCACCCATGCGCGCAGCATGCATCCGGGCCGCGTTTGGGACGAATCCATCGAGGCCGAGTTGGAACGCGGCTGGCCACTGGCGCGCGGCGCATCCAGCTTAAACTGGGAGCAGTCACGCGCTGCCGTGCATGACGCCTGGGATTCGATCGAACAGGCGCGATTGATGGGCGGCGCTTAAGCCAAAGCAGCGGGTGCCGCAAGCTTTGCCCTCGAGCGGAGCTTGCTCGGCTTTGGTGGGTTTGGAGGGGTACGAACCCACGAAAAGTGTCCGCGCCGCTGAGTCACACTGCCGATTGGAGCGAAAGGCCCCACTTGGTCTGCTGCGCGAAGGAGCTGACAGGGGCGACCGTGACTCCATAAAACCAATCAAAAGCAGCGGAACACGCAAGGCTTCTGGACGCCGGGGCGTAGCTTCCGTGTTGACCTGCTTTTCAACGCCACCGCGTAAACTATGGCGATGGACTCCCTCACGCAAATGGCGCTCGGCGCAACGCTGGCCGCGACACTGGTGCCTGCCGGGCATCGGCGACGCGCGCTGGTCTATGGCGCGGCGCTGGGTACGCTGCCTGATCTGGATGTGCTGATCGACTACGGCAACCCGGTTGCCGATTTCACCTACCACCGCAGTTTTAGCCATTCGCTGTTTGTGTTGAGCGCGTTGGCCCCGCTGCTGTGGTGGATCAGCAAACGCTTTGATGCGGCGATTCGCGCTGCACCGTCGCGTTGGCTGCTGGCGTTTTGGCTGGCGCTGGTCACCCATCCGCTGCTCGATGCGATGACCATTTACGGCACCCAGTTGCTGTGGCCTTTTGATCACACGCCGTACGGCGTCGGTAGCGTTTTCATCATTGATCCGCTGTACACCCTGCCACTGCTGGCGGCGATGATGTGGACGGCGCGCCGCCCATTGACGGTCGGCGCGCAACGCGTTTTGCCGCTCGCGCTGATGGTGTCTAGCGCGTATCTGGGCTGGAGCGTGTGGGCGCAAGACCATGTGGAGGCTCGCGCGCGAGCGGCGCTGGGTGAACCCGACAGCACGCTGCTCGCGCTGCCTAGTGCCTTCAATACGCTGCTCTGGCGAGTGCTAGTACGCGAGCCCGGGGGTTATCGCGAGGCCTATTTGTCGCTGCTGGTCGACGAAAAACCCGGCCCTTGGCGGTCTTTCAAAAGCGCTGACGGGCTCATTCCACAACTCGAAGGGCTTTGGGCCTTCGAACGCTTACGGTGGTTCACCCACGGTTACTTCGCCATTCACCGCGACCGCGATGCCGTGATCATCACCGATCTGCGCATGGGCTCCGAGCCGGCGTACGTGTTCAGCTTCGAAGTCGCACAGATCGACGGTGGGCAGTTGACCGCAAACCAAGCCATCCAGCGATCTGGCCTGCGGCCGCTCGTCGAGGCCATCACATGGCTGGCGCAACGCGTGCTAACGCCGGGACACGCGATGGCAGCGCCGGATGAAGTGCTGAGCAAGCCTGCAGCGCCGACTGCGAACTGAGTTATTGGATACCGCCAAAGTGCATGTGATTTACGCTGGCAAGGCACTAGCTTTGCTCCTCTCTCCTCTCACCAAACATACCGCAAGCAAATGATTTTAATGCATTTGTTTTCAGCGTTGATGCGTAGGTCACGTAGCCCGCAGGCCTACGTGACATCGGGGCACTGTCACGTAGCCCTGCGGGCAACGTGACCTACGACTTTTTTACTCCCAATCGGAGCGAAAGTCCCACTCAGTTTGATGCGCGAATAAGCGCGCCGGGGCGACCGGGACTCTCCATGAACCCTTGTTGTAAGTTGTTGATTGCCCGTAGCGCGAAGCATCGACGGTGGGTCCGCGTTATGCGCGGACTCTTCCGCGCTCCAGCGGCCAAAAGCGTTCGACCGATGAAGCGCAGGTCGAACCCACCACGGCTCAATCCACGCCGTGAGGTTCATTCACGTACATTGGCGGGCTGAAAAACGGCGTTCCCCATGAAAACATATCGTAAGTCATTGATTCGTATTCGGCGGATGTAGGTTGGGCTAAGCGCAGTGTGCCCAACAGTGCTTCCCTAGGAGCACTAGTCACGCAGTTGTGCAAACGCTGCTGGTGTAAGGTGCGCCGATCGTAGATCCCCCGCAGATTGGAGCTTTCACTATGCACGGTGCGCGCAATTGGCTGACTTTGCTGGCGCTTTGCGCGCTGTTCGCAGTGCCGCTGGCGGCTCAAACTGAGCTTAGGCTTGCGCCCGGCAGCGCCGAAACGCTGCAAGTGGAAGCGCCAATTGCGGTCGAGGCGCCCTTGGATGACAACGCGCCGGGCACTGAAAACGCGGTTGCCGATCCGGCGGATAGGCCAACGAGCGCCGTGCCGGCAGTAGAAAACCCGACAGTTGCCGGCGACGCCGCGCAGTCGCCCATCGCGACTGCGCCCCTGCCGGCGGACGACAGCGCCGTGCGCGCCGCGCTAGAAACCTATGTCGATGGCGTGGCTTTGAGCTTGCAGCGTGGACATAACTTGGCGGCGCTCAGCATGGCAGTGGTCAAAGACGATGCGCTGTGGTTGGCCAAGGGTTATGGGCAGGCCGATTTGGCCGATGCGCGGGCGCTGCAGCCTGACAACACGCTGTTTCGTATCGGGTCGGTGTCGAAGACCTTCATCTGGACGGCGGTGATGATGCTGGTCGAACGTGGGCAGTTGGACTTGGATGCCGACGTCAACAGCTACTTGAAGACGGTGCGTATCGCGCAGGCCTTTGGTACGCCAGTGACCATGCGCCACTTGATGCACCATCGCGCTGGATTTGAAGACAGTTTGCAGCTGTTTGCGGTGGCCGATGACGATCCGCGCACGCTCGCCGAGTTGCTCACGCAGCAGCAACCGCAGCGGGTCTATGCGCCCGGCCTGCGCACCTCCTACTCCAATTGGGGCGCGGCTTTGGCTGCCCAAATTGTCGAGGATGTCAGTGGCCAGGCCTATGGTGATTTTTTGCGCTTGGAAATCTTGGAGCCGCTGGCTATGCATGCCACCCTGTGGACCGCGCCGGCCAAATTGACCACCGCACAGCGGACCGACTTGGCGAGCGGTTACAAAACCGAGGCGGGGGCGCTGGGTTTGCAGGGCTACATGCAGCTGGGCGCGTATTGGCCAGCGGGTGGTATCGCGTCGACCGCCAACGATATGGCGCGCTGGATGCGCTTGCATTTGAATGGCGGTGAACTTGAAGGCATCCGTTTGTTGCGCGCCCAAACGCATGCGCAGATGTGGACGCGGGCCTATGACGATCGGATCGGCGCGCCGGATTTGGCACATGGATTTCAAGATCGCACTTTCCGTGGTCTGCGCGTGCTGGGCCATGGTGGCGCGACCGCGGCATTTCTGAGCAATATGGTGCTGGTGCCTGAACTACGGCTAGGCGTGTTCGTATCGCAAAACAGCGCGCAGACACGTTTGGCGATTGGTCAATTGCCTGAGTTGATCATCGATCATCTGCGTGGTGGCGCGTATCAGGCGCGTTTGGCGGTGGAGGCGAGCGATCCGGGCGCGCTGGCCGAAGTGGCCGGCACCTATTTGCAGAATCGCCGGGTGTTTTCGACGTTTGCCGCGCTATTTGGGCTGGATGCCAGTGCAAGTGTCGCGGTGCGTTCGGCCGATACGCTCATTCTGACGATGGGCGATGAAGTCAAACAGTATCAACGGGTGGGCAAGGAGCGCGATCTGTTCGAAGCCGCTGACGCAGCGCGTATTGCCTTCGTGCGCGAGGGCGGTCGCGTGGTGGCGCTGGCCGATAGCTCCGGTGTGCACACGCTAGAGAAAGTGGGGCCGCTGGCCGCGCCAATGACGCTGTTTGGCGCGCTGTTGGCAGCGCTGCTGTTGGCATGCAGCACATTGCTGGGTTTCTGCTGGCGCTTGGGTCGCGGCGCTGCCTATGGCGCCGGCATTGCGGCCGGTCTGGCGGCCACCGTGAGCTTGTTGGCATCACTGTGTGTTTTGGGTTTTGCGGTAGTGACCGGCCTGTTGATCATCAGCCTGTCTAGCTTGGACCTCAGCACGATGGCAGCGAACTACCCAAATCAGGCCATGCTGCATTTGCATTACGGCGGCTGGGTGATCGCCGCTGCCGCGCTGGCCATGCTGTTGGCGCTTTGGCCGGCTTGGGTCGCCGATGGTTGGGGGCTATGGCGCCGCATGCACTTTGGCCTGTTTACGCTGATACTGGCGTTGGCGGCTGGGCTGCTGTGGCATTGGCGGGTGTATGGGGCGCCGGTTTATTGAGCATCCCTAATCTGCCGACAGAAACGGCGTGCTTTCGCTGTTCCGACGACGATATGCGGTGAGCGTATTTTCCAGCAGGCAGGCGATCGTCATGGGGCCTACGCCACCTGGCACCGGCGTGATCGCGCCGACGATTGGCAATGCGGCATCGTAGTCCACATCACCCACCAGGCGCGAACGGCCGCCATCGATGATCCGATTAATTCCCACATCAATCACGATGGCGCCGGGTTTGATATGCGCGGCGCCCAGCGCTTTGGGTCGGCCGATCGCAGCGACCAACAGATCCGCTTGCTGACACAATTGCGGCAGATTGCGGGTGCGCGAATGGGCCACCGTCACCGTGCAGTTTTCCTGCAGCAGCAACTGCGCCAGCGGTTTGCCGACAATATTGGAGCGCCCGACAATCACCGCATGCAAGCCGCTCAGATCGGCGCAGGCCAATTTGGCCAGTTTCACGCAGCCACGCGGTGTGCACGGCACTAACGCAGGCAAACCGATCGACAAACGCCCGGCATTGACGGGGTGAAATCCGTCGACATCTTTGGTTGGATCTATCGCCTCAATCACCCGGCTGGCATCCATTGAGGGCGGCAGTGGTAATTGCACCAAGATGCCATCGACCGTGGGATCGCCGTTGAGGCGCGCCACCAGCGCCAGTAGCTGCGCTTCCGTGGTGGAATCGGGCAGCCGATGTTCAATCGAGCGCATGCCTACCGCAAGGGTCTGTTTGACTTTGGAGCCCACATAAACCTGGCTCGCCGGATCGTCACCTAACAGCACCACCGCCAAACCCGGCGCGCGGCCCCCAGCAGCACACAAGGACGCAACCTGCGCTGCAATCTGTGCACACAGGGCTGACCCCAACAACTTGCCATTGAGTACGGTCGCCATGCCTATCCACCACCTGCATTTTTGGACGCGTTGATGCTACCTGAGTGAGCTTGCTGCGCTCGAATCCGGCGCAGCAAACCGTCCACCGCGCGTTCCAGCAGGCGCTGCACTTGCACAAATCCGGCCTGCGGGCCGTAGTAGGGATCTGGCACTTCCAACGCTGCAGTCACGCCACACCAAGGCAACAGCAGCTCGACTTGCGCCAGACTTTGCTGCGCTGCGAACGACGTAGCCTTGCGCTGTAAACCCTGCAAAATGCGCAAATGCCCGTGGTCGGCGGCCAAAATCAAGTCGAATTGGCGAAAATCCTCCAGGCTCACCTGCCGCGCGCGGAGGTCATCGACAGGCGTGCCAGCGGCGCGCGCGGTGGCACGCGTCCGAGAATCTGGCGCCTCGCCGATGTGGTAGTCGTGCGTGCCTGCCGAATCGAAGTGCAGGAGCAGACCGGCGTCCGCCGCACGCACGCGGGCGATGCCTTCGACCGCTGGGCTGCGACAAATATTGCCGGTGCAGACAAATAGGATGCGGTTCAAACTGGAAACCTCTGTTGGCTGGCGATGTGCGGTTATGGTGGCACCATAGAGCCTCACGTCGCCTGACGCGGTGACGGCGGGGGCGTGTGGAGCAGTTAGACTTGAGGGAACCTGTAGCCCGGACCTTTCATAAACTTCACGCGCCCTCGCTTGTCCCTCGCCCGGCGCTTTTTCCTCAGTCGGGACCACTACACCGCTCCTTCGAAAAAAACAACGGACGATCAATGTCCTGCGCGATCATCGCCTGAGTTCACGGTCTTTTCGGCTATTTCCAGCCACTGCGCCTCTGGCACATCACCCGACTGCGCGACCCCGCTGCCGCGATGGCTGGCGCTCGGCCAGTGCGAAATCCAAGGGCACCGAGCTCGCCAGCGTGCGCAAATAGGCGGTATCCAATGCAATTGCGGCGTACCAGTAGGCGTCGACCGTTCCAGCGCGCAGCATGGGGGTGACCGCGCCGAGGAAATGGCGCTGTTCGTCGCGCACGATTCTCAGCCCCCAGAACCGTGCAACTCTGCCCCGTAGCGCACTCACCCGATGGGTGAAAGAGTGAAATTGCTGAAAAGCCAAAAGAATCATCGTTATATAGGTATTAAGAAGCGGTCAACTGAGGTTTCTAGCAGCCTGTCGGACTTTGCGCGTGAGATGCGTTGTGTGGCTTAAGCGGATGGATGCAAGGCGCGGCGCGCAGCCAATGGCTCTTCCATTGGTAAGGGTTGCAGCGCAGACGCCGTTCTTCCGGCGCACTCGCGATGAAAGTCCGACAGGCTGCTAGGTTCATGATTCCGGGAGGCTGCGAGCCATTATCGTTGCGCTCAGGCGCAGCCGTGCCCAACGGCTGGCGGCAATGTTGGGCACGCTGCGCTTAGCCCAACCTACAACCGCCGACTACAAATCAATGATTTACGATAGGTATGGATTTTCGCTTTCGTGCGAATGAAGACCCTACACTTACGCAAACCTTTACCTGTTGGGGCACCCGAGCATGAATCGCAGATGGTATTGGCTGTACCCGATTTTAGCCATCAGCTTGCTGGTTTTGGCGTGGCTAGGCCCACTTGATCGGCTGGCGGAAGACCAGGCGCAAGCGGGGCTCAAGCGCGCGTTGGCCACCTTTGCCACCGCGCGCGCGCTGAACGGCATCATTTCGGTTGCCCAGGGCACCGAAGTGGCGGTCGAGCCAGGTGGGATTGGTGTCACCTTCGCGCCTGGTCAAGTGCTTGATCCCATTAATGATTTGCTTGAGCAGTTTTCAACCTTGATGCTCACCGCCAGCGTGTCCTTTGCGGCGCAAAGCGCCATGGTTGCGATGGGCAGCCATTGGATCATGTCGCTGCTGTTAACGCTGGCAATGGTGATCTGGTTATTGTGGTCAAAAATTCGTCATGAGTCAGCGCCGCTAGCGATGGGTCGTGTGTTGATATTGCTGTTATTGGTGCGTTTTGCGGTGCCGGTCGCCGCGCTAGGCAGTGATGCGGCGTTTCGCTGGTTTTTGTCTGATCGCTATGAAGAAAGCCAAGCGGCGCTGGCGCTGGACAGCGCAAAAGTCGGCGAATTGGCCGCGCCCGTGCAAACCAGCACGCCAGATGCGTCGATTGGTGACCGTCTGCAACGCTGGTGGACCGACACTGGCCAATCATTGGATGTAGGCCGGCGACTGGAAGCGCTGAAAGAGTCCGCAACGCGCGTTACCGAACATATTGTTGAGCTAATTGTCGTATTTTTGTTGCAAACGCTGATCATTCCGACGGCGCTGCTGTGGTTAATCTGGCGTGCCGCATTAGGCTTGGTGCATAAGTGAGTGCTTCAGCAAACACGCGCGCGCTTTGGCAAATCCACTTCTGCGTACTGTTATGGGGATTCACCGCAATACTCGGCAAACTCATTTCTCTGCCAGCTTTGGCCTTAGTGGTATGGCGCATGTTATTGGTCAGTGTGGTGCTTTTGCTGGTGCCACGCGTATGGCGCGGCCTGTACGCATTACCGCGCCGTATGTGGCTGATTTTTAGCGGCATCGGCATCGTTGTCGCATTACACTGGCTCACTTTCTATGGCGCGATCAAGTTAGCCAATGCCTCGATCGCGGTCACCTGCATTGCACTGGCTCCGGTATTTTTGGCTTTGGTCGAGCCAATCATCACGTCCCGTCCATTCGCGCCGCGTGAGTTAGCACTCGGGATTGCCGTAGTTCCGGGCGTGGCCTTGGTGGTGGGCGGTGTGGATAAAGCCATGTATCTGGGAATCGCCGTCGGCGTCCTGTCCGCCTTTTTAGTGGCGATTTTCAGCTCGCTAAATAAGCGCTATATCGAGCGCGCCGATTCGTTAACGGTCACCGCGCTAGAACTGGGCGCCGGTGCAGCCTTCTTAGCGCTGGCCGGCTTTTGTATACCGTTGTTGGGTAATCCATTACCACTGCCTTCAAAGCATGATGCCAGCCTGTTACTACTGTTGGCGATGGTTTGCACGCTTTTGCCATTTGCATTATCACTGGTGGCATTGCGCCAACTCAGCGCTTACAGTGCACAACTCGCGATCAATCTAGAGCCCGTGTACGCAATTTTGTTGGCTATTCCTCTATTAGGTGAACAGCGCGAATTGTCAGTGCAGTTCTATCTGGGCGTGGCGATTATTGTGTTGGCCGTGGTGATTCATCCATGGCTAAATTCCGCCAAGCTGGGTGCAGCAAAGTAGCCCTAGAAGCCTCAGTTGGACGGGGTAGAGTGTGCGGTTATGGTGGTGCAGGGCAGGGCGCAATGAGGCGGAATAGAAGAGCTATTCACCCCGGCCTGCAAGCACAGCTTGCAGTCGTTCAAGCCGGCGCGCCGCATGCTTGCCGGCTTTTACCCTCATTGCGCCTTGCCCTCTATCCGTCCCGCAAGCAAAGCTTGCGTTCGAACCGGCGCGCCGCACGCCGCCGGTTCTCACCCACCCCATAACCGCACACTCCACCCCGTCCAACTGAGGTTTCTAGCAGCCTGTCGGACTTTCAGCGTGGGATGCGTTGTGCTTAAGCGGATGGATGCAAGGCGCGACGTGCAGCCAATGGCTCTTCCATTGGCAAGCGTCGCAGCGCAGACGCCGTCCAGACGCGCAATCCGAAGGACCAAAGGCGGTTTTGGGTTTTGGGGCATTGCCGGGTCAGAAAGTACTTGTTTTGCTCAGAGATGTTCCAAATCGACACACACTGCCATGTCCCAAAACCGACTTTGGCGCACCCGCGAGGAAAGTCCGACAGGCTGCTAGGTTGAATCGTGCCTGCGCCGCGGACCTCGGAAGCTATGCGCCGCCAGCGTACTGGAACTGCTGAGCGGCGCGGCGTCGCGGGCATGAGAATCGAAGTATTCCTCCAGCAGCCCTTGCTGCAGCTTGTGGCAGCGCACCGAGCCACACACGTCGGTCGGGCTGCCGCGGGGTATTTTCGCCGGTGTGCGGACGTGCATCCGCTCCGCAGTGCTCAGCCCGCGCCGGGTGGGGTCGCGAGCTTTTGCTTACCTCAGCAGATGGCTCAGGCGGGCCTAACGCGCCGAGGTGCTGCTGCGCTGGCCGCCGTTGCGCGCCGGGATACGTTGCCCCTGGCTGCGCAGATTGTGACCGCGGGAGGCCGGTGCGCCGCCACTCGGGCGTTGCTGCGGACGGCGCGGACCCTGCGCTTGGCGCGGTGCCGCGGCCGCTTCCGGGGCGACGCGCTCGGGCAGCTGATACGGACCCAGCGGCTCGCGCTTCAACGATTGCTGCAATAAGCGCTCAATGCTGCGCAGATAATTGGCATCTTCACGACCGACCAGCGAGATCGCCAAACCAGTGGCGCCGGCGCGACCGGTGCGGCCAATGCGATGCACATAATCTTCCGGCACATTGGGCAGATCGAAGTTGATCACCGCCGGCAGCTCTTTGATATCGATGCCGCGCGAGGCAATATCGGTGGCTACCAGCACTTTGATCTCGCCGCTCTTGAAGCCAGCCAGCGCACGGGTGCGCGCGTTCTGACTCTTGTTGCCGTGCAAGGCAGCCGAATTGAATCCATAGGAGTCAAGAAAACGCACCACCTTGTCGGCGCCATGTTTGGTGCGGCTAAACACCAAGGTCTGGCGCGGTTCGGCATGCAACAAATGCAGCAATGCATCGCGTTTGCGCGCATCTTCCACCATATGGATGCGGTGTTCGACACTGACTGCGCCGCTATTGCGCGGGCTGACATCCACCGACACTGGATTAACCAGCATGGTATTGGCCAAATCACGCAGTTCCGGAGCAAAAGTGGCCGAGAACATTAGCGTCTGACGCTGGCGCGGCATCTTGACCAAGATGCGCTTGATCGCCGGCAGAAAGCCCATATCAAGCATGCGATCCGCCTCGTCGAGGACCAAATGGCGCACGCCAGACAGGGACACCGCATTTTGCGTCATCAGATCAAGCAAACGGCCCGGGGTGGCGATCAACACATCGATACCACGTGCAGCTGCGGCAATCTGCGGACGCTCACTGACACCACCATAAATGGCGGCGCTGGACAAACGGCTGCCGTGGCCATAGCGCTGCACGCTGGCGAGCACTTGCGCGGCGAGTTCGCGGGTCGGCACCAGAATCAGTGCACGCACGCCCTTGGAGACGACTTTTTCGCCGCTGGCTTTGAGTATTTGGATCAGCGGGAGTGCAAAACTGGCCGTTTTGCCGGTGCCGGTTTGTGCACTAGCCATCAAGTCGTGGCCGGCGAGCACTTCAGGAATGGCCTTCACCTGGATCGGCGTGGCCTCGGTATAACCTGCGCCGGTAAGCGCGCGCAGTAATTCAGGGGCAAGCCCCAAGTTTTCAAAAGACATGGAAACCTCATCGAGGATTGCGATCTCGATGCGTTGCCAAGGCTGCGCGGATCGCGGGAAAGGGGTACTACGAGAAGCGTGGACTGTCACACACAGAAACACACGAGCGGGGCGGACGTTACAGCAGTCCAGCCGAGAATGCGACCGACGAACGGCAAGGCAGCCGGCAGACGTTCAGTTCTGTTCAACCCACTAGCAGCCTGCCGGGCTTTGCGCGTGAGATGCGTTGTGAGGCTTAAGCGGATGGCTGCAAGGCGCGGCGCGCAGCCAATAGCTCTTCCGTTGGGGTCGCAGCGCAGACGCCGTTGCGACGCGCAAGCCGCAGGGCCGGACGGCCTTTTGGCATAGCGCAGACTCGAAAGTAGAGCCCAAGCCTTCAAAATCTATTCGAGAATGGATAGAAATGATCGCCAAAAGGACGTCCGGCGCACTCCCGAGGAAAGTCCGACAGGCTGCTAGAAACCTCAGTTGATCGCTTCTCGAAACCCATAACGCAATCATTCTTGAGACTTTCGAGACTTTCAGTCGCTTGACTTCTTCACCTTTTGGGTGAGTACGCTACGCGCCAGATTGCACGGTTCTGGCGGGTGAGAATCGGCGGCTTGCCCCGCATGCGGCGCGCCGGTTAGAACGCACTCGGCGCTCTGGCCCGAGCAACAACGGCGGCGTTCCTTTGTTTGCAATGCAGGTCACGCTCGCGCCATTTCGCCGGGTCTGGACGAACGCGACAACATGAATCGCTATCAACGTATCAGCGCGCACACTTGGCGTACGTCGCTCAATCGACTAAACTACCCGGCTACGCTCGTTCCATAGAAGTTTTGAAAGGAATCAAGATGGTCAAGATTCGCCTCGCCCGTGGTGGCGCCAAGAAGCGGCCCTTCTACTACATCGTTGTCGCTGACGAACGCGCAGCACGTGACGGCCGCAGTATCGAACGCATCGGTTATTACAATCCGGTAGCTCAGGGCAAGGAAGTGCCGCTGACGGTGGATCTCGCTCGCGTCACCCATTGGGTGGGCGTGGGTGCACAACCCACTGAGAAAGTTCGCCAGTTGATTAAGCGTGCGCAAAAGCAGCAACCTGTCGCCGCTGCAGCCTGAGGCTACTGTGGCAGTCGTCGCCAACGCTTCTGCTACGAAGCGCTTGGTGACGATGGGTCGTTTACTTGGCGCGCACGGCGTCAAGGGTGCATTGATGGTGGCGTCGTTTTGCGCGCCACCACGCAAATTGCTTGACTACCCGAGCTGGACTCTACAGCGCGACGGCCAAAGGCGCGTCGTTACGCTTTTGCGTGGTCAAGATAGCACCAAGGGCCTGATTGTCGAGATCGAAGGCATCACGGATCGCGATGTGGCGGCGGCGATGAAAGGCTTTGAAGTCCTGATTGAGCGATCCTTACTGCCGGTATTGGGCAAGAATCAATACTACTGGGCCGATCTTGAGGGCCAGCGCGTCATCAATCAAGACGGCGTCGATTTCGGACGCGTTGATCACCTGTTTGACAGCGGCGCGCACCCGGTGCTGGTTATTCGCGATGGCGAACGTGAGCGGCTGGTGCCGTTTGTATTGGATCGTCATGTGCACTCTGTCGACCTTGAAGCAGGAATTATTCAAGTCGATTGGGATGCTGATTTTTGAGTCAATGTAGGTCGTTTCGACCTACGTCTGGCACCCAGTGGCTCGGCGGGCCCCATGCGTTTTGACGTCCTCACCTTATTTCCCGATTTGATCCGTCAGGCGATGAGCGTTGGCGTGGTGGGACGTGCGCTGGAAACTGGCAAGATTGCTTTGGATTGTTGGAATCCGCGCGATTACGCGCACGACAACTACCGCACGGTAGACGGCCGGCCATACGGTGGCGGTCCAGGCATGGTTCTTATGATTGAGCCACTGCGGCGCGCGCTCATGGCTGCGAAAGAACAGGCCAAAGCGGCACCGTGTGTGCTTTTAAGTCCACAAGGCCGTCGTTTTGATCAAGATCGCGCGCGGCATTGGGCGAAATTGCCAAGCCTGGTGCTGATTTGCGGTCGTTACGAGGGGATCGATCAGCGCTTTGTCGATCGTTATGTCGATGAGGAAGTGTCAATCGGCGATTTTGTCGTGTCAGGCGGTGAACTGCCAGCGCTGGCGATTATCGACGCGGTCACCCGATTGCTGCCCGGCGTGCTGCACACCGAGGCATCCGCTATCGAAGACAGTTTTATGGATGGCGTGCTCGATTGTCCGCATTTCACGCGTCCGGAGTCGGCAGATGAAGGCGGCGTGCCGGCGGTATTGTTGTCTGGCAATCACGCGATGATTGCTGCTTGGCGGCGCAAACAGTCGCTTGGCGTGACTTGGCTGCGGCGCCCTGATTTGCTTGGCAAACTGCAATTGAACAAAGTGGATCAGCGCTTGTTGATTGAGTTCATCAATGAACATCGCGCCAAAATATGTGTACAATAGTCGGCTGGGTCGGATCGTATTTTTGAGGGCGTGCCATGAGCAAGATCATTCAGCAGTTGGAAGCTGAGCAGATGAACCGCGAGATCCCGGCGTTCACGCCTGGTGATACCGTCGTGGTCAATGTCAAAGTCAAGGAAGGTGCTCGCGAGCGCGTCCAGGCATACGAGGGCGTGGTCATTGCGATCAAGCGCCGCGGTCTGAACTCCTCGTTCACCGTGCGTAAAATCTCGCATGGCGAAGGCGTCGAACGTGTGTTCCAAACCTATAGCCCGATCATTGAGTCTGTAACGATCAAGCGCCGCGGCAAGGTTCGTTCCGCCAAGTTGTACTATTTGCGTGGATTGGAAGGCAAAGCTGCGCGCATCAAAGAAGACTTGGCAGCTTCGATTAAGCGCTGAGTTCAGGCAGTTTTGGATGTACCAGAGGGCGCCTGCGGGCGCCTTCTTCGTTTCGAGCCTGCGCGGCAGCTGTGCCGGGGTCCTGGAGGAAAGATGAGCGCCGATGTTGACGCTGCCGCGCGTGCCCATTTGCGGCAACAAGATCCCAAGTTGGCACTCTGGATGGAGCGCATCGGCGATTTGCCCTTACCCAAGCCGGAGCGCTTTGCGGTCGTGCATGCGTTGGCGCGCTCGATCATTTACCAACAGCTAAATGGCAGAGCCGCCGAGACCATTTTCGGTCGATTGCAGCAAACCGTGGGTGGGCGCAGCGTCACCGCGCTAGCTTTACAAAAAGCCGATGAAACGGCGTTGCGGGCGGCTGGCGTATCGGGCGCGAAGACGAGGGCGCTTAAAGACCTGGCCGAACATGCGCGCGCCAAACGCTTACCGACAGTCGACGACTTGCACACGATGGACGATGACAGTGCGATCGAACGCTTGACCGTGGTGCGCGGGGTGGGTCCATGGACCGTGCAAATGCTATTGATATTTCGCATGGGTCGCGTGGATGTACTTCCGGTCAGCGACTACGGAGTGCGTGCGGGCGCGCAGCTTGTCCATCAGCTGGAAACCATGCCCAGCCACGCCGAGCTAGCGGCATTGGGTGAGTATTGGCGCCCGTACCGAAGCCTTGCCAGCATGTATCTTTGGCGCGCTGTAGACAGCGCAAAAGGAGCGAAAAATTGTACGTGATCGGGACGAAAGTGATGTCGAAGTGTGCCGCATGAGCGCTGAAGAGTTGTTTCGGCTGTTGACCTTGGAAAGTTTCAGCATGTCCATGCTGCAGGCGCAATTGCATCAGGGCAATGAAGCGCGCACAGCCGAATGTAATGCACACGTTGAGTTTCAGTTGACGCCGACACACATAGAGGGGTCAGCGCCGGCGCAATTTGCATTGCAGGTGCGCCTGAGCTGCGTGGGCACGCCGGTACGCGGCACGCCACGCAATAAGTTGTTTGAACTAGAACTGCGTGCGACGGCGCTCTACCGGCAGCATGCGGGTGAAGCTTTGCAGCCCAACGATTTTGCCACGCACCACACTATTTTTGCGCGCCAGTTGTTTCCGACTTTGGTGACACGCGCGCAAGCCATGCTGCAGGAGCTGGGTTTGTATACGATCCGCTTGCCTTTGGATCTGCCGCAGCAACTGACGCCCGCCAATCAGGGGCCGGTTGTATTGAATTAGGCTATGCGAAGTTACTCAACGTAACACCAATGCCAAGGTTCGTAGACAAACCCGGACGGGTTGTTGCGTGGATAGGACATTCGAAATCCAAAATGTGCCGCGTTGACGCGCAGCCACGCAAAAGCCGCAGTGTGTTCGAAGGCTTCGGTGAGCGGCGCTTGTTCGGGTATTGCAAAGTCGATGGCGCAACCGCTGTGATGTTCGCTGAATCCTGGTGGCGCATTGACCGAGAGAATCTGTTCCCAGGTTTGCCCGAATAGACGTTTGCGCAACAAAATGCGCGCTTGCTCCTGGTGGCTGCGGAAGCTTGAAATCACTTCCAACGCGATGCTTTGCGTTTGTGCGGCATCGCGCAGTCCTTTAAGCGCCTGCGCTGCGACCGGCTGCAAACGGTGGGTACGACCGTAGCGGTCGCGACCCACCACTTGCAGCAGCACAGCTTCCGACTGCGACGGTAGCGCGCGCTGACGCGCCGCAGTAAGCCAGATTTCTGCGTCTGTTTGAGTCAACGGGCGGCGCGTTGTGCTGCTGGCAATTCGACCGGCCAGCGCTTGTCGAACCGCCACTTGTAGATGCGCTGGCAAGCCATCCAGCGCCGCGCGAATACCCTGAAAATGCATGCCCAGTGTAGGCTTGTTGAGTCCGACCACACGCAATCGACCTGCTCGCAAGGCTTGCAGCAAACTGCGCGGCCAGTCTGGTTGGAATGGGCGACGCCTTTGATTGCGTGCAGGGATCACGGCAGCAACGCGGCCGCAGTGGGCAGTGGCCGATAGCGAAAGCGCAACAACGGCACCGGTGCTTTTTCGCTACCGACAAATAAATTGCGGCATTCGGGATCAAGCGCCATCGCTTCGGCCTGTGGCAATAGTGCAATGGATGAGCGCGCGGGCTGCTGATTGGGCAATACGCTAGCCCAGGATTGTTGCGTGCTTTGTCGACGATATCGATAGATGCTGTCGTAGGTCAGCACCAGCAGGCCCAATCTGCTGCAATCCAACTCCATCGCCGTGGTTTGCGATCGAAAGCGACTCAAAGAACCGTCGCGGATGATCTCACGCTCGGTAGGCTGCGGAATGGAATCTAAAGACGCCAGGGGTTGCGCACTGATCACCCCAGCTTGACCGGCGGCGTCCAGAGGAACCCGATACAGCACTGGAGGCACCGTGCGTTTGGTCAACAGGTAGGCGTAACCTTCAACAGCGTCCACGGTCAGCGCTTCGACATCATGTGGTGCGTCGGGGTAACGCAGCCGCAGTTCTTGCGCCGGTTCAGAGTGAGTGACGCGACCGTTTGGATCGGGTTCTTTTAGTAACCACAAAGACACATGCTCGCGCGCCCCGCTGTTGTCACCGGTATCTGCAATCAATAGCCAGTTGGCGTCGCGCCAGTGGAAGCTGGCGAGGTCTTCCCAGTCGACGTTTTCAGCGCCTGTAACTTGCACTTCATGCAATGCGCGTCCACGTCCGTCGAGCAAAATCAGAGAGTGGGCATTACCGCCATCGTTAACTGCCCAAAAGCGATCGCGCGCACGGTGGGATGGCGCCAGCCCACTCAACTCACCTAAGGCTGGATCGGTAACGATCCCCGCGATTGCCGGCCGAGCCACCGGTCGCGGCGCTTGCGCCGTGGATATTGTGGCCGTGCACGAAAATAGGATGAGTATGGCGTGACGCATCATGGCAGCAGTCGTTCAATGCTATCGACGCGCAGCCGGCCGAGCAGCGCCACACCGGCAAAATAACGCACCGGATCACCGTCACCGACTGCCAAGGCGATATGACCCGCATCAAAACCGCTCAGCGCAGCATCAAAGCCCTGCCAACGACCGTCGACATAGGCTTCTGTCCACGCATGTGGCACAAACACCTGTTCGCGATCTCCAAAGCGCGGCACATAGGCCAAACCAGTGGCCACCCGAGACGGAATTCCGGAAGCGCGCGCAATCGCGGTCAATAACAAGGCGTGTTCAGTGCAATCGCCCTGTCGCGTGGTCGCCACTTCCAGTGCCGAGGCATAACCCACCGACAGCGTTTTGCCAAAAATATACTCGCGGACGAAGTCTTCAGCGTTCTGCATGCGCGCCATGTCGGTCTTTCCTGTGCCGATGGCACGCTTGGCCAAATCCTGCAACATCACGCTGTCCGATTGCACCCATGCCGACGGCTCGCGATAGAGATCAAGCACTTCCGTATCGGCCTTGGCTTTGCGCGGATCGATGGAAAGTTCAAACACGCCGGGTTCGATCAGGGTTACTTGCTGATGGCCCGTGCTTGCCGGCGCAATATCCGTTCCGGCGATGGTGACGCGTAATTTGAGCGGATGATCCAAATCGGCGCGCGACAGTGCTTTGGGCGCATCGATCACTAGCCGATCCAGAAAATCTAAAGCCTGATTGGGTGCATGCGCGCAGGCTTCATCGCAAGCGAGTAACTCAACTTGCATACCGGCCAAATCCATGCGGATCCGTTTGGCGTCGAAGTTGTCGTCAACAAAAGCGGAGACTTTCATCGGGCCGTCGGGGTAGCGCACCATCTGCTCAACTTCGGTGAGTTCGGCCTCGTCGCTCATCAGTTCAACTCGGCGCCGAGTTAAGAAGTTGGTTTCGAGCGACACTACAGACATTTGGCTGGGCACAAAGGCATCAATCGTGATCAGCTTGTGGGTGCCGCGTATGCCTGCTATCAGCGCCTTACGTTGGCCTTCAAAAAACAAGGCGTGCGCGGGCAGTTTTAAGCTTTGCGTGCGGCTGGCGCCCGCGCCATCTAGGGTTACTTCGAATTCACGCGGAGCGGTGAGCTTTCCCACATAACGCAATAATTGCCCGGCAGTGCGAATCTCTGCCCGAAAACTGATGGGCTCGCCGCTCGCACTTTCGACGGTTTCCTCTAGTGAATACATCGATACCGAAACGCTCTCGCGTTGGATTTCCAGTTCCATGATTTCGGCACTGCGAATGGCACCATCGGCAACGATCTGCCGCTCGGTGAGCGACCAGCCGACCTTGCGGCCATCAAACAGCACTGCGCGCCAAGTCTGCTCCTTAGCCGCCTCGGACTTCGGCGAGTCAGCCAGCGCCGTTACTGAGTTCAACAGGCCGAAACAAAGAACCAGCCAAGTCAATCGCATCGTCAATCCGGACAGTTAACAGCAGCCTATTGTGCCAAAGAGTGGCGCCTAGCTGGCGTTCCAGAATGATATCGATAGTGCGGGATTCAGTTATTCGCGGTTGGTGGACGTCTGCACGGCTCATAATAATCAGACTCTGAACTGTGATTGAGCGCATGGACGCGTGGACTTGGTTGCTGGCCGGGCTGGCCGGATTTGCGGCGGGCGTATTGGACAGCATCGTCGGTGGAGGCGGGCTGATCATGACGCCAGCGATGCTAAATCTGTTCCCGGAGTGGGCGATTTTGAATGTAATCGCCACCCAGCGGACCAGCTCAATCCTAGGCACCTCCGTGGCGGCTTGGAACTACTTTCGACATGTCAGCGTGCCATGGAAGGTGGTTGCTGCGGCCTGTATCGCCGCCCTGCCGGCGTCCGCTGTTGGAGCGTTGTTGGCACGTAAAACTGATCCAGACTTGCTCAAATGGACCATTTTGTTGGTCTGCGTGGTGTTGGCGCTCTACACCTTTGCCAAGAAGGAACTCGGACAAGTCCATGCGCCACGTTACGCTGGGCGCAAAGAATGGCGGGTAGCGGGTGTCATCGGTGCGGTTACCGGCTTTTACAACGGACTGATTGGTCCGGGTACGGGCACATTGATGGTGTTTGCCTTTGTCAGCGTGCTCGGTCTGGATTTCCTGCGTGCTTCTGCGGTCTCCAAAGCGAGCAATGTTGCGGCGGACGTGAGTTCCTGGACCGTGCTGATGCTCGGCGGTTACGTCCGTTGGGGGATCGTAGTGCCGCTGGTGATTGGCAACATGCTGGGCAGCCAGCTGGGTAGCAGAATGGCCATTTTGCGCGGCAGCCGTTTTATCCGCTGGGTATTTCTTGGTGTGGTGGCATCGCTCACCGTGAAACTGCTGTTTGAGCTGGTGCCCTAGCAGCCTGTCGGACTTTCCTTGCGAGTGCGCCGGAAGTCCTTTTGGCGATCATTACCCAGTCTCGAATTGATTTTGAAGGCTATGGCTCTACTTTCGAGTCTGCGCTATGCCAAAAGTCCGTCCGGCGGGTTGCGCGTCGCAACGGCGTCTGCGGCGTTGCGACCCCAACGGAAGAGCCATTGGCTGCGCGCCGCGCCTTGCATCCGCTTAAGCCTCACAACGCATCTCACGCGCGTGGTTTGCGTACCGTGCGCCTAGCGGCCACCTGCAAACGCTGCAGATCAAGCCAATCGGGGCCGTCGATCTGCAATTGGCGATCCAAAATGCGCGGCAACAAACCGGCCGGAATGCCACTGTTGGAATTCCACAGCACTGCCACACCAAATCCATGGTCGGGCAGCAGCGCGACCATGGCTCGGTAGCCTTGCACGGCGCCAGCGTGGAATACCATTCGGGTTCCCGCGTAATCGAAAACGCGCCAGCCTAAGGCGTAGCCGGCGGCGCTGAGCCGCTCACGTCGCCAACGCGGGCCAAGCATCTCCCCTGGTGTATCAACACGTACGGTTTGCACCAATTCCAACACGGCCGGCGGCAATACGTCCGGATACTCGCCGAGCTGCGCGCGCATCCAAATGGCAACATCCCGAATACTGGCATTTACACCGGCTGCCGCTGGCAACTGGTAATAGGTTGGTTTGGGCTCCACTGCGACCCAGCCGCCGCGGCCGTAGACGTGCGGTCGCGCCCAGTTACTAGAGCCGAGTAGCGCTTCGCGACCGACGGTGGTGTCGTTCATTTGCAGTGGAATCAGCAATCGTCGACTCAATTCGACCGGGAAAAAGCTGCCCACCGCGCCAAAAGCCACATCCGCCGCAACATTGAAGATGACGTTCTGATACGCGTAACAGCCGCCCACTTCGCAGGCCGGACGCACGCTGGGCAAAGATTGAATCAAGTCTGCCAGGCTCGCGTTGGCCTCCAATTTCATGTCAAAGGTGTGGTGCGGTAAGCCGGTTTGGTGGCTTAGCAAGCGCTCTAACGTCAAACCATTTTGCGCATTGGGGTCGGCCAATTGCAGACCAGGCACCAAATCCACCACGCTTTGTTTCAGTGACAGAAATCCGGCGTCGGCCAACAAACCACACAGGGTGCCGGCGAAGCCCTTGGATACCGACGCCAACCGAAACACGGTGTGCACATCGATCGCGTTGCCAGAGCCCGCGTAAGTTTCACCCGCCGTGAAAAGCAGATCTGGCTGTGTAGGCCGCACGATGGCCACCGTCAACGCGGGTGCCGCGCCGCTGGCCGAGACCACGTCTGTCCACAGGCGCACATCGGTGGCCAATGGATCAGCCGCTGCCATGCTGAGGGTGGAATCAGCGCTGCTGGCGGCAACGCCGCAACTCATCAAACACAGCACTACCCAAGTTTGCATTTGTAACCGGAGCATTCGCCCCTCCGTGGTATTCTTTTTTTCAACGCGCCTAAGCGTAGCGCGTTTCCCATCGCCAAAGTGGAGACTTGCCGTGCTTTCTAGTGTCATTCTGTTGGTATTTCTCGTCGTTGTCGCGTTGTTTCTGGTGGGTATTTACAACGGATTGGTGACTGCGCGGAATGGTTACAAGAATGCGTTCAGTCAGATCGATGTGCAGTTGACGCGGCGTCACGATTTGATTCCTAACTTGGTGGAAATCGCCAAGGGCTACATCAAACACGAACGCGAAACCCTAGAAGCGGTGATACAGGCGCGCAATTCGGCGGTTAGCGGACTGCGCGCGGCCAGCGCCAGCCCAGGTGATGCCTCGGCCTTGCAACAACTGGCGACGTCGGAAAACCAGCTCACCGGCGCGCTGGGGCGATTATTCGCGCTGTCGGAGGCGTATCCAGATCTGAAAGCGAATTCAACGATGATGCAATTGTCCGAGGAACTCTCCAGCACCGAAAACAAAGTCGCGTTCGCCAGGCAGGCTTATAACGATGGTGTGCTGGGCTACAACAACAAGCGCGAAGTGTTCCCCAACAATTTGGTGGCCGGCATGTTTGCTTTTGGCCCCGCCAGCTTTTTGGAACTGGATGACCCGGCCAAGCGTGAAGTGCCCAGGGTGAGTTTTAACTGATCGAATGGTCATCGTACGTCGCCAGCCGGGATGATGAAAGTCTCGGCTGGGGAGGAAGCAAAAGCGCAAACTTCGACGACTCCCACGGCATCCTTGTGAACTTTTTTGCCCATCAAGAAGCGGCGCGCAAAAACACCCGGCGCATGATCTGGTTGTTTGGGTTTGCTGTGCTGGTCGTTGTCGCAGCCATCAATGGCGTGGTGTTGCTCAGTTTTGGGATCGCGCTTGAACCGGGTGATCCGCAAGCTCGCGAGGCGCTGCTGCCGAGTCTGATCGCGGTGACGCTGCTCACCTTGGCGGTGATTGGCTTTGCCAGCTTGTACAAGACCTTGAGCCTGCGCGCTGGCGGCGGCGCTATCGCCCGCTCAATGGGTGGCAGCTTGGTGCCGGAGAATCCGCGTGACTTCCACTTGAAGCGGTTGCGCAATGTGGTAGAAGAAATGTCGATTGCCGCTGGCATGCCGGTGCCGGAGATTTATGTGCTGGATCGGGAATCTGGCATCAACGCGTTTGCCGCCGGTTTTGCCAGCAGTGATGCCGCGGTCGCCGTGACGCGTGGCGCGCTTGATCGGCTCAGCCGCGACGAATTGCAAGGCGTGATAGCACATGAATTCAGCCATATCCTGAACGGCGATATGCGTCTCAATTTGCGCCTGATGGGTTTGATCTTTGGCTTGTTGGTGCTCGGTCTGACCGGGCAAAAAGTATTGCAGCACATGCGCCATGTGGGTTCCAAACGCGAGGGCAATGCGATCTTATTGATCGCGCTCGCGGTGATGATTTTTGGTTATCTCGGCGTGTTTTTGGGCCGTTTGATCAAGGCCTACATCTCACGCCAGCGCGAATTTCTTGCCGACGCCTCCGCGCTGCAATTTACCCGGCTGTCGCATGGCCTGTCCGGTGCGCTGATGAAAATCGGCGCGTTCAAGGCCGGATCCAAACTGACCACAGGGGACGGCGAAGAAGTCGCCCACATGCTGTTTGGGGACGGCTTTGGATACAGCGCGTTGACTGCGACACATCCGCCGTTGATTGAGCGAATCAAGCGTATCGATCCCCGTTTTGATCCGCAGCTATTGCGCCAGCTCAGTATTGCCGAGCGCAGTTTCGAGGGTGTCGACGAGGATATGGAGCCACCTGCGGCCAGCGCTCTGCTGGCTGGATTTAGCGCTCGGCCCGTGCCACCCGCAACGCTGCGCAAAGTGCTGCCCGATAAAATCACCGCACCTGCACCGCGACAACTGCTCAACCACATCGCCAATCCAGGCGTGGATCATGTGGAGTACGCGGTGGCGATTCGTCAATCCATGCCGCCGATACTGGCGGCTGCCGCACACATGCGTGAGCGCGCGATCGACGTGGTGTTAGCACTGCTGGTGGCGCGCGAGCTCGCTCCAGAAGGCGCATTGGCGCTGATTGAGGAACGCCTGGGCGTGGTCCGCGCGCGCGGCGTGCAAGAGTTGATTCCGATCACCCGGGCATTGCATCAGGCGCAGCGCATGCCATTGGTGCAATTGGCCTTACCGGCGCTGAAGCGCCGTCCGGCGGGCGAGTTGCGATTGGTTATCGACACCATCGATACGCTGATTCATAGCGATGGTCAGGTCGACGTCTTTGAGTATGCCTTGGCGCGTTTGTTGCGCCAGCAACTGACCGAATCCATCGAGCCCAGCAATGCGCGTGGTGGCACCCATAAATTGACTGCGGCACGCGCGGCGGCGCTGGCGCTGATAGCCGTGCTGGCCAAACACGGCAATACGGACGTCGCAGCGGCGCGCAGAGCTTTCATCGCCGGTGCTCAGGTGCTGTTCCCCGGCGCCGCAGAAGCCTATGTGGAGCCCAGTGATTGGCTGGCGACGCTCGACAGCGCCTTGCCAAAACTGGACGCACTACTGCCGATCGGCAAAGAAACGCTCATTTTGGCGTTGGCAACCACTGTCGGTCATGATGGCAAGATCGCCATCGTTGAAGCCGAATTGTTGCGCTTGACCTGCACGCTGCTGCACTGCCCGATGCCACCTTTGCTGGGTTGAGCGACGCCCGCGGGCCTGCCAGGTTCAAGCCACTTGAGCCACCTTCGACGCCAGACTGGCCAGAATCAAATCGCTCGCTTTCTCGGCGATCATGATGGTGGGTGCGTTGGTGTTGCCGCTGATCAAGGTGGGCATGACCGACGCATCCACGATGCGCAGACCGTGGATGCCACGGACTTTCAGTTCTGGGTCAACCACCGCTTCGCGATCCACACCCATCCTGCAGGTGCCAACTGGGTGATAGATGGTTTCCGCTTTGCGACGCACAAAAGCGCTTAAGTCTGCTTCCGACTGCACGCCGTCACCGGGCAACATTTCTTCGCCCGCGTAAGGTGCCAGTGGTGATTGCGCGAAGATGTCGCGGGTTAGGCGAATGCCCTCTAACATGACTTGCATATCGCCCGCTGCGCTCAGGTAATTGGCGTAGATCTTCGGCGCGATAAATGGGTCGGATGAGGCCAGTTCGATATGGCCGCGACTCATGGGACGCAACTGGCAAGCGTGCATGGTGAACCCGTAACCAGGCAAACGATTGCGACCATGGTCATCAAGCAGCGCCGGCACAAAATGAAACTGCACATCCGGTCGCCCGTCGCTGGCGTATTTAGAGCACGCAAATCCGCCGCTTTCGGCGATGTTTGAGGTTCCGGCGCCACTGTGGTTGAAGTAATACTGCATGCCGATCAACAGATCGTTGGTGCGATCGTAGGTGATTGGCTGTTTGCAGCGACGCAGAGTGCAGACATCCAAATGATCGGTCAGATTTTGGCCAACGCCAGGCGCATCCAGGCGCACCGGGATACCCTGTAGGCGCAAATGGTCGGCCGGCCCGATGCCAGAAAGCATCAGCAATTGCGGCGAATTGATCGCGCCGCCGCTCAGCAGCACCTCACGCTTAGCTTCGAAGCGTTCGATGCGCCGCCCGACGCGGGCTTCCACGCCGATCGCCCGATCACGATCAAATAACACGCGTGTGGCTTGCGCATGGGTGATCACCCGCAGATTCGGGCGTTTTAGAGATTCATTGAGGTAGGCGACCGCCGTGCTACAGCGCGCGCCCTTGCGTTGAGTGACTTGATACTGGCCAAAACCGCGTTGTTCGTTGCCATTAAAATCCGCGTTGCGCGGATGGCCGGCAGCGGCGGCCGCTTCCAAAAAGGCTAGGCTGAGCGGATTGACATGGCGCAAATCTTCAACAGACAAATGGCCGTCCGCGCCATGCAGCGCGTCAGCGCCGCGTTGGTTGCTTTCCGAACGCCGGAAGTAGGGCAACACCTCGGCCCAACTCCAGCCGCGGTTGCCGGCTGCCGACCACGCGTCATAATCGGCGCGCTGACCGCGGATGTAGCACATCGCGTTGATCGAGCTAGAGCCACCCAGCACCCGTCCACGTGGCCAGTACATGCGCCGATCGTTGAGATAAGGCTCTGGCTCCGTGTGGTAATCCCAGTTCAAAAACTTGACCTTGGTCAGCTTTGCTAAACCGGCTGGCATGTGAATGAACGGATGCCAGTCGCTGCCACCGGCTTCCAGCAGCAAAACCCGATGTTTGCCATCTGCGCTCAAACGATTGGCTAACACACAACCCGCTGACCCAGCCCCGACAATGATGAAGTCGTACACGCAATCTCCCGCCACATGGCGTGACAAAAAGGACGTGTGCGCTGGCAAGAGCTTTCCGAATCAGATAGGTATTGCTGCATTGCAGCAATCGATGCAATTCGAAGTACACGCGGGGCGCGATTCTTTGGCTACCCGGTAGAGCAGTTGCTCAGTGGCAATCACGCGGTGATGACCAGGGTTCGGGGTGTTCGGGAGGGTAGGGGCGGGTTGCAAACTCGCCGGCATTGCCCATAGCAGGCACTTATCGCTCTCACAATCGCCAAAAATACGGCAACGCGGTTAACCCGATGCCGATCAAAACCAATAGCCACGTGTTAGTGACCAGATACGGATAGATCATCAGCGTGATACCGCAGATCAGCGGCACGATGACGCGCTGCTTTTTGCCGTAGATGAAAAAGCCCAGACCAATCGAGCTGAACAACACGCCCCACAACAGCCCCGCCACACTGCCCACACCAATCTCCTCAACCAGGCTGCCGCAGCTCACTCAGCAATTTGCAGCACTTCTAGCGCATCGCCTACCCGCAGCACGCCGGTGCTGCGGGCGATGAGGTTCTGACCGAAGGTTATTCCTTTTGCGCCGCGGCGGTAGGATTTTAAGGTGCGCAAGGGTTCGCCGTCGATTTCCGCGCCGCCGCTGTCTGGATCAATGGTGGTAAAAATGCAGCGCACACAGGGCTTTACGACATCAAACAGCACAGGGCCGATGCGAATCTGTCGCCAAAGGTCCTCGGCGTGTGCAGTGACACCGTCGATCAATAAATTCGGCCGAAAGCGGCGCCAGCCGAGATCACGCCGGGCGCGTATCGCCAGCGCCTCGCATGCTGCACGCGATAACAGCAGCACCGGGTAGCCATCGGCAAACCCAACTTCATCGCCGGGCTGCGCATAGTCGGGTTCAACTGGGCGTTGCATCAAAGGGTCGGCATAGACGAGGCGCACCTGACGCCCCAGATAGTCGCTGAACCATTGCGATGCGGCGTCGCCCGCATCCAGCGCGCTGACCGCACTGCCCCACACATTGGCTTGGACACGCGCAGCGTCGAAACTCACTGCCACGTCCAAGTTGGCGACGCCGGGGGCGGCTAAGCGCAAGCGTCCTGGACCATCAATGTGCGCCTGCACGCGCACCAACGCCGGCAACTGGCGGCCGGTCTGGAATCGACCCGTCTCATCGACCAGCATGTAACGACGATCACCCGCCAAACCGCGTGTTTCCACCACGGCACTGTGCAAAGCCACGCCGGCACAGGACTTCACCGGATAGATGCTGATGGCAGCAAGAGTTGCGGACATTTTTGTAACTCCGTGATGACTTTGACCAACCAGCCCAGCGGCACCTCCGGTGTCTCGTGTCGTATGCCGCGTGTCAGGTAGGATGCAGCCCGCCATCCGCGGTTAGCCGAAAATTTGTGTCGATGTCTCACTCGTTCACGCCGCCATTATTACGCGCCCAGGATCTGACCTGTCTACGCGACGAAGAGGCCTTGTTTGTGCCGATCCATATTGAGCTTGGCGCCGGGCAGTTGTTGGTGTTGGAAGGGCGTAATGGCGCCGGTAAAACGACGCTATTGCGCGCTTTACTTGGATTGCACCCCATCAACGCTAGCGTTCTACAGTTCAATGGTGATGATGTGCTGCGCGAGCGTCATGCATTGTGCGCCGGTGCACTTTGGCTGGGCCATTTGCTGGCGCTGAAAGGGGATTTGAGCGTGCGCGAGAACTTGTATTACAGCTTGGCCATCGGCGATGAGGAACCGGCGACCGATGTAGAGGGCTTGTGCGCGATGCTGGGCCTCGCCGGTTACGAGGACACGCCCACGCGTGCGCTATCGGCCGGACAGCGTAAGCGCGCCGCCTTGGCGCGCCTAGCGGCTAGTCGGCGGCCCTTATGGTTATTGGATGAACCCTTTGCCAATTTGGATGGCCCTGGTATGCGCGTGGTCGAGGTTCTGTTAGCCCGACATATGGTCGGCGGCGGCAGCGCCATCCTGACCAGTCATGGGGTGCTGCCGATCACACTACCGGCGAGCACACTGCGACTGGAGCACGGTCGATGAGCAAACATTACGCCCAAGTAGGCGATGCAGAGGCGCAGGCTAGCCGCCTGTCGGGCTTTCCTCGCGAGTGCGCAGGCAGTCCTTTTGGCGATCGTTTTCTACTCACGCTGAAAGCTCCAGCAATATGAACCATCTGCGGCCGTATACGGCGTTGTTGGAGCGCGACCTGCGCTTGGCGTTTCGACGCCGCGCCGATCTGCTGATGCCATTGGGCTTTGCGGTGCTGGTTGTTTTGTTGTTTGGCATCGCTTTGGGTGGCACGCCTGAGCGCCTGGCGCCGGTTGCGGCACCGGTGATTTGGGTGACCGTGTTGTTGGCTGGATTTTTGAGCCTGGATGGTTTGTTTCGACCGGATGTCGAAGACGGTACGCTTGATCAGTGGCTGGCCGGCTCAAGTTCGATTGTCGGCTTGATGTATGGCAAGGCATTGGCGCACTGGTTCTTGTACGGTGTAGGAATGACCCTGTCGACGCCGCTGTTAGCAATGCTGCTCAATTTGCCGGTCGATTTGCTGCCGGTCATGTTGATAGCATTGGGCATTGGTACGCTAGGTGCCACCCAAATTGGCTTGATTGCTGCGGCTTTGACAGCACGTTTGCGACGCAGTGGTATCTTGCTGGCGTTGATCGTGATGCCGCTCTATCTGCCGCTGTTGATCTTCGGCAGTGGCGCAGTGGATGCGGTGCGGCTCGGTGAGTCGCCGCGAGCGGCGCTGCTGTTGCTGGCGGCGCAAACCGTACTGTTATTGACCTTGGCACCGCCCGCCGCTGCAGCGGCCTTGCGAATTGGATCGGAGAATCCACCTTGAATCCCGTTTTCCGTTGGTTCCATCAATTGGGTTCGCCGCCGTATTTTTATCGGTTTGCGACCCGCGCGCTGCCGTGGTTCGGGATTCCAGCCCTGCTGCTGGCAGCCGTCGGCCTCTATTTGGGTCTGCTGAAGGTGCCGGCTGACTATCTGCAAGGCGATAGCTTTCGAATTATGTATATCCACGTGCCCAGTGCGTGGATGAGCATGTTTATTTATGTGTTGATGGCCGTGTATGGCGCTATTGCGCTGATTTGGCGGATCAAAATAACCGAAATTCTATTTCTGGCATGTGCGCCGATTGGCGCAATGTTTACCGCGATCACGCTGATCACCGGCATGTTGTGGGGCAAACCAACATGGGGTGCCTACTGGGTGTGGGATGCCCGCTTGACCAGCGAATTGGTCTTGTTGTTCTTGTATTTTGGTGTGATGGCGCTGGCATCCGCTTACGATGACTTGCGCCAAGGTGCGCGTGCCGCGGCGGTTTTGGCCTTGGTCGGCGTAGTAAATATTCCGATAATTCATTTCTCGGTCCAATGGTGGAACACACTGCACCAGGGCGAGACGGTGCGCATCTTTGGGAAAAGTAGCATTGATGGTTCAATGCTGTGGCCGCTGCTAATCATGGCCTTGGCCACCAAGTTGTACTTTATATTTGCGTTGTTACTGCGTGCGCGCGGCTCTTTGCTGGAGCAAGAACGCGGCAAACAATGGGTGCGCGATATGCTCGTCAGAGGGCGCGCCTAATGCTTGCGTGGTTGGAAAGTCAGGGGCACTGGGGCTTTATCTACAGCTCATTCGCCATCAGCGCCGCCTTGTTGTTAGCTGACTTGCTGCCGCCATGGTTGCGCCAACGCAAGCTGCGACAGGAACTGCGGGCACGGGCGCGTCGGGAGCAACAACGGGGTGAGTCGTGAATCTGCGCGAAGCCCGTGCGTTTTATGGCAAAGCACCGCGTCATCAGCTCGCAATCGGGCAACATCACCTACTATCAACCTAAATCGAAAACTTAGCATTTCAGGACTAGCATGAACCCCATTCGCCGCCGCCGATTACTGCTCATTCTTGGCTTGGTTGTTGGCATCGGTGCCACAACCGGCTTGGCACTCACTGCGCTGCAGGAGAACGTTAATCACTTTTATAGTCCCAGCGAAGTGCTCGCCGGTAGTGTCGTCCACGGACGTAGCTTTCGGCTGGGCGGCGTGGTGCTGGAGGGCAGTTCGCGCCGCGATGGCACCTCGCTACGCGCCCATTTTGTGGTGACGGATCGTTTTAAGGAGTTGCCGGTCGAATTCGAAGGCATCTTGCCGGATCTCTTCAAAGAGGGTCAAAGCGTGATTGCGACGGGCATGTTGCAGACCGGCGTGTTTATGGCCAACGAAGTTCTGGCTAAACATGATGAAAACTATATGCCGAAAGAAGTCGCAGAGGCGATAGAGAAAGGCAAAGCGCAGCATTTGCAGCAAAATCCGGTGCCGTCGCCATGATGCCGGAACTTGGTCAAGTCTTTTTAATCCTGGCACTTTTGCTGGCCGTTGTGCAGGCCATTGTGCCAATGGTGGGCGCCCAACTTAACGATTCAGTGTTGATGCGCGTCGCGCGGCCGGCTGCGTATGGACAATTTGTTTTTTTAGCCAGCGCCTATGCGATTTTGAGCTGGGGATTTGTCACCCAGGATTTCTCCATTGCCTATGTTGCGCAAAACTCCAATCTGCAATTGCCAGAATATTATCGCCTCAGCGCGGTTTGGAGTGCGCACGAGGGTTCTTTATTGCTTTGGGTATTGATCTTGAGTTTGTGGACGGTCGCACTCGCCGCGTGGAGCCATAACCTGCCCGAACGCTTCATTGCGCGTGCGCTGGCAACGCTCGGTGTGATCGCGATCGGTTTTATCAGTTTTACCGCGTTCACTAGCAATCCGTTCGACCGCCAATTGCCACCCTTGCCGGACGGCAATGATCTCAATCCCTTGCTGCAAGATTTTGGGCTGATCGTGCATCCGCCGATGTTGTATATGGGTTATGTCGGCTTTGCCGTAGCATTTGCATTTGCAGTGGCGGCACTCATGGAAGGCCGCGTGGATCGCCAATGGGTGCGTTGGTCACGTCCGTGGACCAATGTGGCGTGGGCATTTCTCACCATCGGCATCGCGCTGGGCAGCTGGTGGGCTTATTACGAGTTGGGTTGGGGCGGTTGGTGGTTCTGGGATCCAGTCGAAAATGCGTCGTTCATGCCCTGGCTGGTGGGAACGGCGTTGATCCACTCTCAGGCGGTGACCGAAAAACGCGGGACTTTCGCAGCGTGGACTCTGTTATTGGCGATCACCGCGTTCTCGCTCAGTTTGCTCGGCACCTTTCTGGTGCGGTCCGGCGTGTTAACCAGCGTGCATGCTTTTGCCAGCGACCCCACGCGTGGGCTTTATGTGCTGATTTTCTTAGTGATAGTCTCGGGCGGTGCGCTGACCTTGTACGCGATACGCGCGCCGCGCCTGCAGTCCGCGCCACCGGTGGGGTTGTATTCGCGGGAAAGTCTGTTGCTGGCCAACAATATTCTGCTCGTAACAGCCTGCGCGATGGTGCTGATCGGAACGCTCTATCCGCTGGTAGCCGAAGCTTTCGGCTGGGGCAAAATTTCAGTGGGTCCGCCCTATTTCGGACTGATGTTTACCGTCCTGATGGCGCCGCTCGTGATGCTGATTCCTTTTGGCCCGGTGACGCGCTGGAAGGGTGATTCGCCGGGCGCCGCGTTTCTGATTTTGCGCAGTGGCTTGGCATTGGCCGCGCTGGTGGGTGCGCTGGCTTGGGTGTCGCAACGCGAATTGCCGCTCAAAGCCGTGCTGGGTATCACGATTGGTGCGTGGGTGATGTTTGGCACCTTGACGTTCATTGTACGGCGTTGGCGCCAAGCCACGCCGGGCAAACGATTCACCGCCGAGATGATCGGCATGAGCTTTGCACATTTCGGTGTCGGCATGTTTGTGATTGGCGTGATGGTGACCGAATCGCTGAACGTTGAGCGCGATGTGCGCATGCAACCCGGTGACACCACCGAAGTGGCGGGCTTGAGCATCAAGTTCGTCGAAGTGCGCAGCGTACAAGGTCCCAACTACAAAGCGGACGAGGGTGTGTTCGAAATCCGCAAGGGTGATCGACTGCTGAGTGAGCAACTCCCGCAAAAGCGTCAGTATTTACGTGGACAGGTGATGACCGAAGCGGCGATAGATGCTGGCTTTTTTGCTGATTTCTATATTGCGATGGGCGAACCCCTGGACGGCGGTTCGGCTTGGGCGGTGCGGCTGTATTACAAACCGATGATCCGCTGGGTGTGGCTGGGCGCGGTATTAATGATGGTGGGTGGATTGATCGCAGCGACCGAGCGTCGTTTGCGGCAGACCGTTGCGGCGCGTGACGAGGAAACCCTGCCGAGCAAGCAGGATGGCCCAAGCTCCGTGCCGCAGACCGAAGCGGCATGAACATGCGCGCGTTCATCCCGCTGGCGGTGTTTGCTCTGATTGGATTTCTGTTGTACAGCGGTATCGGCAAAGATCCGAGCTATGTGCCTTCGCCGTTGGTCGGAAAACCGATTCCCAGTTTTTCGGCGCCCGCGCTGTACGAGCCCACCCGCATCGTCAGCAGTCAGAGTTTGCTCGGTACGCCGTATTTGCTCAACGTATTCGGCAGTTGGTGCCCGAGCTGCCGGGATGAACATCCGGTGCTGACCGACTACGCGCGGCGTGGCAAATTCAAACTGGTCGGCTTCAACTGGAAAGATGAAACAGTGGATGCCAAACGCTGGTTGCAACAGTTTGGCGATCCCTACGCCGAGATCTTTACGGACTTGGACGGTCGTTTGGGTCTCGATTTCGGCGTCTATGGCGCGCCTGAGACTTTCGTCATCGGCGCCGATGGTATGGTGCTGCACAAACACGTGGGCCCATTGGACGCCGAAACCATCGAGCGCGAGATTTTGCCGTTGATTGCGGGGAAATGAGCATGCGCAATGGTTTTAGAATAACCTTTAGGCGCCTATGGGCTAGTGTTTCCATTTGCCGACCTGCAGCCATGGCGCTGGTGGCGGCGCTGATGGTCACCTCGATGCAAGCCTACGCCATCGATCCGATGCCGTTCACCGATCGCGCTGAAGAAGTGCGCTTTCAGGGACTGTTGCGCGAACTGCGCTGCCTGCAATGTCAAAACCAAACCCTGGCGGAGTCGGATGCAGATATCGCTCGGCAATTGCGCAATGAAGTGTTCCGGATGATCCGCGAAGGACAAACGAACGATCAGATTAAGGATTTCATGACCGCGCGTTACGGCGATTTTGTACTGTACAACCCGCCGGTTAAGATGGGCACGTGGTTATTGTGGTTTGGCCCTTTTGTGATTCTTGCCGGCGGCGCGCTTGCGTTGGCGGTTCATTTACGCAAGCGCCGTGTTGACGCGGCACCTGTGACCAGCACGGCGCGGGACGAGGAGGATTGGTGAGCTTGAGTTTTTGGTTTCTCGCAGGATTGTTGGTGTTGGCCACCTTGGCACTGCTGCTATGGCCCTTGCTGCGCCAGTCAGGTGGCACGCGGGTGGCACAAACGGCACTATTACGGGAGCAATTGGATGCGCTTAAAGCCGCTCACAGCGCGGGCTTAGTTGATGCGCAAACTTACGCGACACGCCAGCAGGTCTTGAGCGCCGCGGCTTTAGCACTCATTGATGCGCCCGCTGCGGCGCATCCGCGCAAGCGCTCTGCCGTGGTCACTGCGCTAGCGCTGGCGTTGACGATCCCGCTGGCCACCGTAGTTCTCTACCAACAGATTGGCACGCCGAATGCGCTTGGCTTTGCCGGTCCAAGTCCGAGTCCGGGGGGAACAGCGCCGAGCAGCAGCGAGGATCCGGCCAGTCGCAATGCACCGGATTTGAGCAAAGCAGCCGATGCCTTGGCAGCCAAACTCAAAGACAACCCCAACGATGGTGAGGGTTGGGCCTTGCTGGCGCGCACCTATCGCGCCACTGAGCGCTTTGATTTGGCCAGCGACGCGTACACACGCGCCCGCGCATTATTGCCAGAAGAACCCGACTTGTTGGCTGAATCCGCCGAAGCCTTGGGTTTATCGTCCAACCCTAGGGTATTGGCGGGTGAGCCTGAAAAGTTGGTTGATCGAGCGCTGGAGCTTAATCCTACTCATCAAAATTCGTTGTTTTTGAAGGGTTTGGCACGCGCGCAAGCCGATGACCCGAACGGCGCAGAAGTCACTTGGGAAAGGCTGCTCGGTTTGATGGAGGCCGGTCCCGCGCAGGCAGCGGTCATTGAGCAGTTAAACATTGTGCGCAGTAAGCTGGGCAAGCCGCCGATGAGTGCATCCGCTTCCGAACCGGTTGCGGCATCCCCAATGGCAGCGACTCCAGTGGCATCGGCGCCAAGCGACGCAAGTTCAGCCGCGGGAATCGAAGTGAGCATCAGCTTGGCCCCGGAACTGGCTGAGATCGCACAACCCAACGAGGTGTTGTTCGTCTTTGCGCGCGCCGAATCGGGTCCGCCCGCGCCGCTAGCGATCCAACGATTGACCGCGGGGAGCTTGCCAGTCACGCTGCGCTTGGATGAATCGATGGGGATGATTGCCGGTATGTCGCTGGCGCAATTTCCGCGCGTCGTGATCGGCGCGCGCATTTCCAAATCCGGCAATGCGCAAGCTCAGCCCGGTGATTTGGAAACGCTGAGCGCTCCGCTGGACTGGCGACAAGCCGGCAAAGTCAGCTTGGTGATTGATCGGGTGCGCTGAACCTAGAAACCTCAGTTGACCGCTTCCCATCACCCATAACGCGATGATTCTTTTCACTTTTCAGCACTTTGATCAGTTCACCTATAGGGTGAGTCCGCTACGGGGCAGATTGCACGGTTCTGGGGGGTGAGAACCGGCCGCTTGCGCCGCATGCGGCGCGCCGGTTCGAACGCACGCAAGCACAGCTTGCGGGCCGGGACATGGCGGCGTTGCAACTCGTTGGAATGGAACAACCATTCCGCCGGTCTGGCGGCGTAGCCACCAGCCGTTCAAGCCGGCGCGCGGCATGCCGCGCAAGCTAATGGGACAACCATTCCCCCGGGCTGGCGGCGCAGCCGCCAGCCGTTCAAGCCGGCGCGCGGCATGCCGCGCAAGCTAATGGAACAACCATTCCCCCGGTCTGGCGGCGTAGCCGCCAGCCGTTCAAGCCGGCGCGCGGCATGCCGCGCAAGCTTGCCGGCTTTCACCCTCATTGCGCTTATGCCCTGTTCCGGCCTGCAAGCAAAGCTTGCATGCGTTCAAGCCGGCGCGCGGCATGCCGCGCAAGCTAATGGGACAACCATTCCCCCGGGCTGGCGGCGCAGCCGCCAGCCGTTCAAGCCGGCGCGCGGCATGCCGCGCAAGCTTGCCGGCTTTCACCCCATAAGCGCACACTCTACCCCCTCCAACTGAGGTTTCTAGGTTGAAGGTTCACTCAATCTGGCGGTTTACGATGACCTCGGTCATGCCGCCCAACACACCTTGCGCCATCCACACGACAATCAGTGCGTAAGCGATGCGCGGAATCCAAGTGGCCAGTTGTTCGCGCCGATCGGACAACAGGCTGCCTTCCGCCGCCGCGTAGCGCGCCAGTAGATCGGGCAGGCGGCCACTGCCTTCGCCGGTTGCAGCCATGCCGATGACGGTGTCCAATCCCGGCCAAGTTAAGCTGCGCAAGGCGTCTGACAGACTGGCGCCGGCCTGCATACGCGGCAACAGGCCGCCAAACTGCAGGCGCGCTGTTTGCCAGGACAGCGTGCGGGTAGCGGCGGGCAGGGCATCGAACATCGCCAGCCCGCAATTGAGCAACAGCGCCAGATTCTCAAAAAACACCTGAGCTTGTTCACGTTGCACCAAGTCCCCGAGTAGCGGTACGCGCAGCGCCAGCGCTTCAACTTGCGATCGTCCCGGACCTTCTAATCCTTGGCTATGCAGCCGCGCAAAGTGGGACAGTGCGGCGATGCAGCCAGCTAGTAACAACAACACGCCTACAGTGCTCAGCAAATAGTCAGCGCCACTGATGGTGCCAGCGATCAGCGCTGGTAGCGGCTGCAAAAATAATGCAATCGCCAGCACAAACACCGGCATGGCCAAGCGCGCGCGGACTTGGGCGTTACGCCGCGCACGCGCGGCAGCGGCTGTAGCAAGTCGTTCATGGGCAATTGCCGGGCTACCGGCCTGAATCGCCGCGCCTAACACGGTGCTCTCGAACGGTGTGAAGATGCCAGCTTGATGACCAGCGTCAGCCAAATTGTGTCCTTGGCCGAGCAGCGAGACCGTCTTGCCGATGCGCGATTGCAGGCCCGGCAGGCGCAACATGGCGAGCGCCTGAGAGACTGGGACACCGGCGCGCTCTAGCGCGGCCAATTGCGCGTGCATTTGGGCGCGTACGGCGTCGGGCGGCGTGGTCAGCGCCATTTTGTGAGCTGCAAATGAACGCGGATTCGACTTCAACCCCATTACTCCCTAGCCCACGTTTTTAGTGATGAACCCACGCCGCAGGAGACGGCCATGACCCCGCGTAACATGCTACCGATGTTGGTTTTTGCCGCGCTGCTGCCGACGATAGCCCAGGCCCAGCGCGTTGAGGTGACTCTGGAAGATCGCACTTTGGGACGTAACATCACGCTACACAATGCCGATGGTCGTTTATACGCCGCTGGTGAGCCAGGTCATCGATACGCGATCCGCGTGAGCAATCGCAGCGCAGAGCGTGTGCTGGCGGTAGTGTCGGTAGACGGCATCAATGTGGTGACCGGTCAAACCGCAAACCCGCAACAATCGGGTTATGTGCTGGAACCTTGGCAGAGCACGACGATCAACGGCTGGCGCAAAAATATGAGCGAAATCGCCGCATTCAATTTCGCACCGTTGCCGGAAAGTTACGCCGCGCGTACTGGTAGGCCCAATGATGTAGGGGTGATTGGCGTCGCAGTGTTCAACGAACGCCGTTGGCTGCCGCGCTCTGAGGAAGACCAAGCCATCGCCAAACAAGCGCCAGCGCCGTCGACTCGTGATCAGTCAGCGGCTGAGTCGGCGGGTTCGGCTAGCGGCGCAAGGGCAGACAAACGGTTGGGAACTGGACATGGTGAACGCGAGTGGTCCAGCGCGCGCAGTACCCAGTTTGTGCGCGCCAGTTCGCAGCCGGTTGAAGTGAACGCGATTTGGTATGACAGCCGCCGCAACCTAGTCGCTGCCGGCATCTTGCCACGTCACCAGCGGCACTACGCGCAGCAAGAAGCCAGCCCGTTCCCCGGATTCGTGGCGGATCCTTGGTGAAATCTGTAGTGAGTGTGACGGTGGAAGTCGTTTGGGTTCGCGTTTTTGCCCCTCCCCATTGTTTGGGGAGGGTTGCTGGGGGTGATGCCATCGTAGCGCGGCTCCGTGCGCGCACTTGGCTTGCATTCTGCGAAAAGGCCGTTCGCGCCGACGGCCGCGGCTTCTTTTCCGAGCCGCAGCAGAGCGCCGGGCGCCTTACTCACACGAAGAGCAAGCCCGAGCTTGGACGACGCGAGGACCCGGCCTACACGCCAGGCCGGCCGGTCGGTATTTGGGCCTAATTTAACCTAGTAGCCTGTCGGACTTTCCTCGCGAGTGCGGCGGAAGTCCTTTTGGCGATCATTACCCATTTTCGAATTGATTTTGAAGGCTATAGCTCTACTTTCGAGTCTGCGCTATGCCAAAAGGCCGTCCGGCGGGCTGTGCGTCGCAACGGCGTCTGCGGCGTTGCGACCCTAACGGAGGAGCCATTGGCTGCGCGCCGCGCCTTGCATCCGCTTAAGCACCCAACGCATCTCACGCGCAAAGTCCGACAGGCTGCTAGAAACCTCAGTTGGACGGGGCAGAGCCGGCTCGTCCGGCTTCGGTTTAATGGCATTGCGGAATCGCCTAGCCTCTCATGCTCCGGAACGCTGGCCTCTCATGGCCCGGAACAGTGACCTCTCACGAACCGAAATATCCGGTAGCCGATGACGAGATGTTCCCGCAGTGCCTCGGGTCTGTTGGCGTGCACTCGCAAGGCGACTATGGCGACGTACCTGAATTCTTCCTTTTCTGCTACCAGGGCATCCAGGTACGGGCTCGCGCTGACGGAAACGTGTCGACCACTACGCAGTTGCGGCATTGAGCCTCCTGCGGTTCTTGAATCCAGTGCAAACCATGCAATTCCGCCTTTTCACGAACAGATACTTGAGAAGCCGAAGGAGAGATCTCGTCGTGCCGGCCGCCCCGCCCGACTGCATGCACATTGGGCAGGATCTACACCTGTGAACTCTGGGTGGGCGAAAACGGCTTCTGGCCAGGACGGTACGGCGCGTTGTAATCGTGCAACACGCCCAAACACGGGCAGAACGGCAGCTGACGAAATTAGCGCGTTCTGCGCATCCGCTTTGCGACAGCGCTGACGCGTGCGCGCGAGTAGGGCCGAAACGAGGGCGCCGGGATGGCGAGAAACAGCGTTGGGGCGCGTAAAACGCCTGATTATCGGGGTTCCGCAAAAAAAACCGCGTTGAAACAAAAAAATACCCAGCAAGAACACTCGCGATTGTCCCAAACGCAGAGCGCAAAGCGGACCGCCTATGCCAACCCGACCATACACCGGAATCAGTTGTGCTCGAAGTTGACTGCTGACCGGGACCGCAACCCCAAACAAACGAGCCTGCCGAGTGCGGCCTTTATCGTTTATGGCGGATAGTCTCCGGTGTGCGTTCGGATTGCCAACGCTCAAGCTTGCCGCGAGGCGCTTGCGCGTGGTGACCGAAGAAAAACAATCGGCCGTCTAGACGGCCGAATTAGAACTCTAAGTGCTTGATTTTGCTTGGTGCCGCTGCGCAGACTCGAACTGCGGACCTACTGATTACGAATCAGTTGCTCTACCAACTGAGCTACAGCGGCGCACTTAGCCTACGGATGTTAGAGCGGACTGGGGGTTTTGACAACTAGTCCTGCTTGCGTGCTTGCGTAGGGTGCGAGTCAAACTGATGTGGGCTGTCAAGCGACGTCATTGCAAGCGTCCTTTTTCAGCCCAAAAATGCACACGGATGAACCCCACAAGACTCGTCTTTGCGAGAGAGCCTAAAGCGACCGCGGCAATCCAGGGACGTTCGCTTAAGCCACCACCAACGTCGCTGGGTTGCCACGGCTGTCGCCGCGGTCGCGTCGAAGACCTCGCACTACGAATCAATGACTTACGACATCGGTTCATTGCGAGCGTCCTTTTTCAACCCGACAATGCAAACGGGCCAAGCCACTGCGGGTCTTGATGCCGCACTCGCCGGATTGTTACAAACGCGGCCGCAGCAGGGTGCCAAAGTTCAGGTACACCGAACTGCTACCGGTGTCGGCGCGGCCAAATCCTAGAAAAATCGGCCCTAATGGCGAATCCAGTCCGACAAACACACTGCCTGCAAAGATCAGATTATTTAGGCTGACCACTTGCGCACGATTGTCGAATACGTTGCCTGCTTCAATACTGCCTCCAACAAAGGCTGGCACGGAAAATAATTGGCCCTCGCTGCCCAGACGTCGATAATAGACGCTGCGAAATAGCGCGCTGTGCGCACCGACTAATTCACGCTCAGTGTAACCTGACAGATTGGTAAATCCACCTAAGGGTGAAAGTGCATCCAACACCGCCGGGTCTCCCCAAGTGGTTTGCATGCGTGCACCCAGCAACAAACGATTAGCGCCGCGATTGTAGGCTTTGTCCCAATTGAACACGGCAATTTCGCCATCACCATCACTACCCAGTCCAGTCACATCCGCCGCCAGTAGAAACTCGCCGCGGCTGCCAGATGCGGGAAAATTGGCGTCGTCCAATGTATCGCGAATAAAACCAAATCGCGCCGTCGCACTTTGTAGGGATAGTCCTGGAAGCAAACTATCGCCAATGGTGAGCGAGGCGTTGCCATGCCCACGCACGAGGCCAGCGTACAAGCGCGTTGAGCCGCCGAATTCGTAGCCAATATCAAAACCCAGGCTTGCTCGGCGTACGCGATATTCGGCAGCTACCGCGCCATCGAAGCTGATTGGCTGATCAAAAGCGCGGTATTCTATAAATGGCGATATATAATATTGCGCACGATCACCGGCTGGCTGAAAGAACTCGCTACGCAGGCCGGTGACGCGGCCCATCTCCAAGCGTGAACGCCATTCGCCACCGTAAATATTCAATCCGGTCATCGTATATTCCAGACCCAGCTGATAGTCGTTACGGCCTTCAAAATTATCACTAATCTGCAATCCGAAGGCCAGGAAGTTGGGTCCCCAACCCTTATCGACTGGTATCACTTCGATTCCCGTTTTGCCGTCTTGCTCAACCGGGCGCCAAGTAACACGCTCATAGTTTCCTAAGCCAAAGGCACCACCAATGGATTTCTCTAGCTTGGCGATATCCAGCTTCTGTCCCTGCAAACCATCCAACTCACGCTCCACATAACCCGCCGTCTTACTGCGCGTTTTTAATACATTGATAAAACTGACCATCGGCGAATCAAAGATCTGCCGCCGGTGACGCTCACGATAACGCCGATATTCATCCTCTGATACGGACAACTCGCGCAGTCGTGACACATGTAACTCAGCCGCCTGCACACCGAGTGGAATTGCACTACCCGAACGAACAAAATCCGCACTGCCGATATCGCCCAATTGCGGCAGTATCTTGACATCGCCTGGCGACATTTTCTCTAACATCAACTCAGTACGTTGTTTCATTAACACATCGAGCATTTGCATGGTAACGGCAAACGGCGAATTAAGCTCACTATCCTCCGCCAATGGCGCACCCACGTCCACTACAATTAATCGATCCGCGCCCATTGCCTGCACCACATCAACCGGCACATTGTTAACAATGCCACCATCCACCATCATGCGGCCGTCCACGCGTATAGGCGCAAATGCCGCAGGAACTGACATGCTGGCGCGAATAGCCAAGCCCAGATCGCCCTTACTAAATAATACTTGTTTGCCGCTGACAATATCGGTGGCCACCGCGCGGAAGGGAATCGGCAGCGCATCAAAATTAGCCGTTCGCCAAGTATGAATGGTCAAACGGCGCAACAAGAGCAATAGTTTCTGCCCCTGAATGACGCCTCGTGGAAATTGGATTGCGCCACCACGCAAACCCACTTTGGCATTCATTAAATAACGCAGCGTGTCATTTTTGCGCCGCATCGGAAAATCCACGCGGGACGGATCGTCATTCAATACGTCTTTCCAATCCACCGCATTAAGCACTTGTTCGATTTCTTCGGGCGAATACCCAGACGCATACAAGCCGCCGACGATCGAACCCATGCTGGTCCCCGCGATGCGGCAAATTGGCACGCGCTCGCGTTCCAGGACTTTCAACACGCCGATATGCGCAGCGCCACGTGCGCCACCGCCGCCTAAAACCAAACCGATGCATTGCGCAGCCCATCCGGCCGTTGAGGCCAAGCAATACAGACTCACTGCAGCCAAAAATAAGTATGGGCTTCGCACCTAAGATCCTCACGGTAAAAGTCGCCGAGAAGTCTAGCTTGATCACGAGATTGGGTTGCGGCGGGCGCAAATCGCCACGAAGTCGCTCACTCGTTCGGCCTAGGTTTGGTCGCGCTGGCGTATTTTTCTTCACATCAAAATTGAGTGAAGAAAAGCCCGCTATGCGTTCCTTGCGAATTGACCGCCCGGCTGCGGATACCGCCGAACTGGTGTTGATAGGGCCAGGACGTGGCAATGCGATGGGCCCGGAGTTTTGGCGCGAACTGCCTGGCGCTATCGCCGAACTGGAAACGGATGCCAGTTTGCGCGCGCTGATTGTGCACGGCGCGGGTGAACACTTCAGCTACGGCCTGGATTTACCGGCGATGGCGGGTGAAATCGGCGCTATGTTGGCGAACGGTGCGCCCGGTCGCCAAGCGGTGGTTGAGCAGGCGACGCGCATGCAGGCTGGCTTTGCCGCCATCGCGAACAGCCGCTTGCCAGTGATTGCAGCTATCGACGGTTGGTGCATAGGCGCTGGCATCGAAATGGTCGCTGCGTGCGATATTCGATTGGCCAGCGTACGGGCGCGCTTTGCCCTGCGTGAGGTCAAGGTTGGCATCGTCTCCGACCTCGGCGGCATTTCACGCTTGCCCCATATCGTTGGCGAAGGCTGGGCGCGACAAATTGCGCTGACTGGCGAGGATTTTGATGCCGACTTCGCGCTGCGCATGGGACTGGTGACCCAGGTGTTGAGCGACCGGGAGACGCTGCTACAAGCCGCGCGCAGCTTGGCCAGCCGCATCGCCGCCAACCCACCGCTGGTGGTCGCCGGCATCAAACGCACGATGGGCGACCGCATTGAGGCGCAAGTGCAGGCCGGCAACCGCGCCGCAGCAATCCAAAACGGTCTGTTGTTGCAATCGGAAGACTTCGCTGAAGCCATGCGCGCGTTCATGGAAAAACGCGAGCCGAAGTTCCGTGGATGTTAACGGCTGCCGAGCGAATCGGACTGCCGACGGTTTGTTGAGGTTCTGGTGGGATATGGTGGGGCCTCACTAGCGCATTGAGGAGTGGTCAACTCATGCACAAGCTTTACCGCTACGCTTGCCTAGTTTCGCTGAGTTTCGCACCGGCATTGGGGGCAACCGATCTGGCGACCCGCCTTGCCCATTTGGCGCGTGACGCAGACCCAAAGGTGATTGCGTTGGCGCTTACCGCGCGCGGCTGCGCGGTAGCAGCGGGCCGAGCGCAGGTGGACGATCGGCTGGCGGTGATTGATTACTCACGACCCTCCACTGACCCTCGCCTGTGGGTTTTTGATCTGCAAAAACCGACATTGTTGTATGTGGAGCATGTTGCGCACGGTCGTGGCAGTGGCGCCAATTTCGCCAAACAGTTTTCCAATGTCGAAGGAAGTTTTCAGTCCAGCCTAGGCTTGTTTCGAACGGGCGAAACTTACCAAGGCGGGAACGGGTACTCCTTGCGTATGGATGGTCTGGAACCCGGCATCAACGACCATGCCCGAGTGAGAGATATCGTGATTCACGGCGCACCCTATGTGGACGCTGCTATGGCCAAAGCACAGGGGCGTCTGGGACGTAGCTTTGGCTGCCCAGCGGTGCGTCGCGACATCGCCAAGCCACTGATCGACAAGCTCAAGGACGGACAGTTGTTGTTTGCCTACTACCCTGACAATGGGTGGCTGAGCAAGTCGACATTTTTGAATTGCCCAGGCGCGGCAAAGCTTCGCCTGCCACACCTTGATTGATCAGGGATTCAAATCGGTTCAGGTGTTCCGTTCCCAAAGTGCTGGCTCGTGACGCCCGGTTTTCCTCCAGTCGTTCAGCTCTTCGAGTTATTTCACTAGTTTGGTGCCATTTGTGTGGTCAAGAGATATTCGAGGAACAGGGTTTAGAGGAACATGCCACCGGACGCATCAATGCGCTGACCATTGAACCTAGCAGCCTGTCGGACTTTCCTCGCGAGTGCGCCGGAAGGCCTTTTGGCGATCATTTCTACCCATTTTCGAATTGATTTTGAAGGCTATGGCCCTACTTTCGAGTCTGCGCTATGCCAAAAGGCCGTCCGGCGGGCTGCGCGTCTAAACGGCGTCTGCGCTGCGACCCCGACGGAAGAGCCATTGGCTGCGCGCCGCGCCTTGCATCCGCTTAAGCCACCCAACGCATCTCACGCGCAAAGTCCGACAGGCTGCTAGAAACCTCAGTTGGACGGGGTAGAGTGTGCGGTTCTCACCCCCAGAACCGTGCAATCTGCCCCGTAGCGGACTCACCAAATGGGTGAACGAGTCAATCGACTGAAAAGCCAAAAGAATCATCGAGCTACGCCACTCGAAAGCGGTCAACTGTCAAGTTTCTAGGTTGAACCAGCCATTGCCGCCCGTCAGCAGGCTAGCCTCCATGGCACCAATCTTGTCGGCCTAGCCAGCCCGGCCCAGCGCGGTCTGTGCAGCTTCAAAGGCGTTGACGTGCGGGTTGTCACAGCGCCAAAGTCGGAAGCGATAGCGCCCGCTGCCACTGTATTCACAGTGATGCCGCGTCGACCCAATTCCTAAGAATGGACCCTGTTGCATCAACTGGTCGAACTGGGCTTCGTGTTGGACCGGCTGGTGGCGGTAGTTCGGCAGTACCTGGAACTGTCGCCACCGGTCATCTATCCACCAACCGGTAAACACCAAACCACCCCGCCGCCCACTGGATAAAGCCGCTGCGCTGGTCCCGAGGGCACCATCCAGCCACCGGTAAATTCACCGAAAGCGGGCAGGATCGCCTGTCGAGCTTGCGCGACAAAACAGGGCATGCGCAAGCTGTCGCGCCCGCGACCGGATAGTCGGCAAACCGGGTGTACGTGGCCCGCCAAGACGAAATGCGTGGCGTGCTGCTGCGGATAATGGCAGAGCGCAAATGGGCCGTGTAAATACGGCTCGTCGACCACATCGAACCGCAGCGTCGCGGGCGGATCACCTGCACGGCTGTCGTGGTTGCCGCGCACCAGCGTCATATCGCATGGCGCATGACGCGCTCGCCATTCGTGCAGGGCCGCCAGCACGTCTACGGTGCGGGCTGTCGCCGCATGCAAAAAGTCACCAAGAAAAACGATCTGCTGTGGCGCGTATTTTAAAATGAGTGTCGTTAGTCGCGCCAGATTTTCGTGTGTGGTACCGGCTGGAACGGGCTGGCCCAGAGCGCGATAGGTTGCCGCTTTGCCCAAGTGCAGATCGGCGATAAAAAGTGCTTTTCCGCTAGGCCACCAAACAGCGCGTTCGGGCAAGAGGTGCACTTCAATCTCAGCCCACTGGACCTTGCAGACCGAAGTGTTCATCACGACGGTCGCAAAGCCTTGCGTTCGCGGGGCGGGCGTTTGGCAAGCGTAGCGGTTTGCTGTGCTGCGTTTGCGCCGGCACACAGCAGCGAGTCTTTCAGGTGATCGGCAGTCGCGGCTGAATCGACAGCATTTACGCGGCCATCGGCGGCCTTTTCTAGCTCTCCAACCATGCGCGCGATGCGCTCAGCCACGCTCTCAGTCGACAGCTTTTCACGCAAGCGCTCAACCATCAGTGGAAAGGAAAACGGGGTTGCGCGCAGCAGCGTTTTGAGCACTAGTTGCTGGCTGGCAATGCGCTTTAAGCTGGCGCGGAGGTGGCCAATCTCCAGCTCCTGCGTAAGGACTTCCTGCTCAGCCTGTAGCAGCAGCCGATTGGACGGATCGTATTTGTGGAAGACTTCGTAAAATAGCGACGATGACGCCTGCAGCTGCTTGCTGCTGCGTTTTTCGCCGGGGTATGCCTGAAAGATCAAACCCGACACACGCGCAATTTCGCGGAAGCGTCGCTTCGCCAGCTCGCTTGCATTTAGGCTGGCCAGCAGCTCATGCAGCAGCGCCGCGCGCACGTCGTCTTGCGCTCCGCTTTCTTGTATTTGCAGCTCATTTCCTAACTTCAACACCTGTGGTAGCAGCGTGGCCCAATCGAGCGCCGTTGCGCTAAGCAACTCAAAACCGTAATCGTTCACTGCAATCGAAAACGTGCGCGGCGCGTGCTGTGCCACCCGCCAGGCGATCAAGTTGGCAAGCCCCAGGTGTACCTGACGGCCGGCAAACGGATAAAGAAAGAGATGCCAACCTTCACGGGTTTTCAAGACCTCTGCGAGCAGCGTTTGCGTTGTCGGCAGCGCCGACCATTTCTGCTGCAACTCAAGCAGTGGCCGCAAGCATTTCAATTCGGGCGAGTCGTACTGTCCGGCTTCTGCCAGCGCCAGCTGCTGCACCACGGCGTCGGCCAGTGTGCTCGACAGCGGCATGCGCCCACCGGCCCAGCGCGGCACGGCCGCACGCTTGCCGCTGGCGCGCCGCACCCAGGCGGTCATGTCGTGAATGCGCACCAGCTCTAACAAACGTCCACCGAAGAAAAAGCAATCACCCGGGTTCATGCGTGCCGCGAAACTCTCTTCTACCACGCCGATTTTTGCGCCGCCCAAGTACTGCACCGCCATGCTCGCGTCGCTGACGATGGTGCCGATGTTCATGCGATGGCGGCGGGCTAGCCGCGCATCAGGCACACGCCAGATACCTTTGGCGTCCGGTGCCGCGCGCTGATAGTCAGGATAGGCCGTCAGCGACGCGCCGCCTTGGCGGACAAAGTTGAGCGCCCATTCCCAGTTCTCAACGGAAAGATCGCCATAAGCTGCGGTGCTGCGCACCTCGGCAAACAAATCGCCCGCAAGGAAGCCGCCGCCGAGCGCCACGGTGACCAAATGCTGCACTAGCACGTCGAGCGGCTGCTGCGGGGACGAGCGCGCTTCAATATGTCCGTCAGCAAGCGCCGCGCGCGCCGCTGGGCCTTCAAGCATTTCCAGGCTGTGCGTGGGGACCAGTGTGATGCGCGACGGCCGGCCCGGCGCATGGCCGGAACGGCCTGCACGCTGCAACAACCGCGCCACGCCTTTGGGCGAACCTATCTGCAGCACGCGTTCGACCGGCAGAAAATCAACGCCGAGGTCAAGACTTGACGTGCACACCACGGCTTTCAACTCGCCGCTCTTCAATCCCGCCTCGACCCACTCGCGCACCGCGCGGTCCAGCGAACCATGATGCAAAGCGACCACGCCTGCCCAATCGGGCCGCGCGGTAATCAGCGCCTGATACCAGATCTCGGACTGCGCGCGCGTGTTGGTGAAAACCAGCGTCGTCGCGCTTTTGTCGATTTCTTCAATCACCTGCGGCAGCATGCTCAGACCCAAGTGGCCGCCCCACGGAAAGCGCTCTACGCGCTCGGGCAGCAGTGAATCAATGACTAACTTTTTCGCCACTTGGCCACGCACCAGGGTGCCGTCATGGTGGCCTAGTAGGGAGTGCATCGCCTCTTGCAAATTGCCTAGCGTGGCCGACATGCCCCAGGTTTGTAGCGCGCTGTTCCAGCCTCGCAACCGGGCCAAAGCCAATTGAACTTGCACCCCGCGTTTGTTGCCGAGCAGTTCGTGCCACTCGTCTACAACCACCATCTTCGCGCTGCCCAGCACCTCGCGGGCATCGGCGCGCGAGAGCAATACGGACAGGCTTTCAGGCGTGGTTACCAGTACTGTGGGTAATCGCTTGTTCTGCGCGCTGCGCTCGCTGGCGGCGGTATCGCCGCTGCGGGCACCCGCGCTCCATGCCGCGTGATTGCGCACCGGGCTGATGTCGCCGGAGTCAATCGTTACGCGCTGGCTGAGAAAATCAAGCGGCTCAAGCAAAGCCGCAAGCGTGTCCGCGGCGAGCGCCCGCATGGGCGTGATCCACAGCACCGTCAACGGCGGTGGCGGTTTTTGTGGCGGCTTTTGCGTGGCATTTGGCGCCTTGTTTTTCTTCGCTACCCGCGCCCGTTTTGACAGTGCAGCAGCCCCAAAGACCATCAATGCGCCGAGCCAAACGGCGTACGTTTTGCCAGCACCCGTGGTGGCGTGCAGCAAACCCGATTCACCGCGGGCGATGGCTTGCCACACTTCTTTTTGGAACTTGAAAGGCTTCCAGCCGCGCTCTCTGAACCAGCACTGCAGTTCGTGGTTCAACTTAGAAACCTCAGTTGGACGGGGTGGAGTGTGCGGTTATGGTGACGCAAGGCAAGGCGCAATGAGCGTGAAAGCCGGCACGCTTACGCGGCGTGCCGCGCGCTGGCTTGCACGGCTGGCGGCTGCGCTGCAAGACGGGGGCAATGGCTCTTCTATTCCAACGCGTTGCAACGCCGCCATGTCCCGGCCCCATAACCGTGCAATCTGCCCCGTAGCGTACTCACCGAATAGGTGCAGGAGCGAAACTGCTGAAAAGCCAAAAGAATCGTCCTAGCAGCCTGTCGGACTTCCGGCGCACTTGCAAGGAAAGTCCGACCGGCTGCTAGCCCGCCTGTTTCATCGCGGCTTTGACGCTGGCAGCAAAGCCGACAGCGTTTCCAGCGTATCGGCCTCGGCGATCGGCTTATCCACACGCCAGCGCAGCATCCGCGGAAAGCGCACCGCAATGCCGCTCTTATGGCGCGGGCTTCGCGCGATGCCTTCAAAGCCCAGCTCGAAAACCAACGTCGGCTTGACGCTGCGCACCGGGCCAAAGGTCTCGATTGTGGTTTTGCGGATCACCGCATCGACTTTGGCCATTTCGGCGTCGGTCAGGCCTGAATAGGCTTTTGCAAACGGCACCAGCTTGCGGTCCGCCAGCTCGGGTGCGCCGTCCCACACGGCAAAGGTGTAGTCGCTGTAAAGGCTGGCCCGGCGGCCGTGACCGCGCTGCGCGTAGATCAAAACCGCGTCGATACTCATGGGCTCAATCTTCCATTTCCACCAGACGCCGACATCTTTGGTTCGGCCTACGCCGTACTGCGCGGCTCTGGCCTTGATCATCATGCCTTCGACGCCCATGCTGCGCGCAGCTTCGCGCTGACGTGCTAGGTCTGCCCAGGTCGCACCGAGCAGTATCGGGCTGGGCAGGAGCTGCGGATGCGCCAACTGCGCGATGAGCTGATCGAGCAGCGCGCGGCGCTCAAACTGCGGGTCGCCGCGCAAATCCTGGCTCTCAAATTCAAGCAGGTCATAGGCCAGCAAAACCACCGGTACCTCGCGCAGCAGTTTGGCGCCGATGGTTTTGCGGCCGATGCGTTTTTGCAAGTCGGCGAAGGGTTGGACTTTTCCAGGATCGCCGAGCAATTCTGCGTTCTTGCGCCACACCACGATTTCGCCATCAATCACACAACCGTCAGGCAACGCAGCACCCATGGCAGCAAGTTCTGGGAAGCGCTCAGTGATCAGCTCTTCACCGCGCGACCAAATCCATACTTGGCCGGCACGCCGCACCAGCTGCGCACGAATGCCGTCCCACTTCCACTCGACCAGCCAGTTTTCGGGCGAACCAAGCGCCGCCTCGAAGCCGTCGAGCGGCAGGTTGAAAGGGTGCGCCAGAAAAAAGGGGTACGGTTGGCCGCTGGTCTTTTGATTGCGCTCGCCGCTGTTTTCAGGCGCCACCAGCACCGCGTAGTCCGCTGCGCTGGGCTGGCCGCTGATATGTAGATAGCCCATCAGGCGCTGCGCGACGCGCTTGGCATCAATGCCGCCAACAGCGGCCAGCGCCTGGGTGACCTGCAGCCGCGAGACGCCCACGCGAAAACCGCCGGTCATGAGCTTGAGATACACCAGCCGCTCGTCGGTGGCCAGTTGCTCCCAATGCGCACGCAGCGTTTCAGCCAGCAGCTCAGGTGCGGTCTTGCGCAGCGGCAGCAGACGCTGTTCGATCCACGCCGCCAGACCAAGTTCATGCGATTGCTTGGGCGGTGGCAACAGCAGTGCAATGGTTTCAGCAAGATCACCGACCGCGTCATAACTTTCGTCGAACAACCATTGGGGCAAACCGGCCGCGTCGCGCGCGAGTTCACGCAGTAGCTTGATCGGCACCAGCTGGCGCGGTTTACCGCCGGCGAGGAAATACACCGCCCACGCCGCGTCACCTGCTTGGGCACCCAAAAGATAGTGTTGCAGGGCAGCTTGTTTGGCCAGACTTGAAGTGGTGGCGTCGAGCTCGCGGTACAGGGCGGCGAACGCTTTCATGCCGCGTTGGCGGTTTTCGCTGGCCCGTCTCGCTCCGGCATCTGGGCCATGTCCTCATCCCCGTATTCGGTCTTGAAGCCCTGCGCCTGCAGGCCGTTCTCGGTAAGCCAGCGCACCATGATCGGCACGCTGCCGTGGGTGACAAAGACGCGTTCTGCGCCAGTGCTGTTGATCGCTTTTTGCAAGCCCGGCCAGTCTGCGTGGTCGGACATCACAAAGCCGCGGTCCACCCCGCGGCGGCGACGTGCACCGCGCAGCTGCATCCAACCGCTGGCAAATGCGTCGGAATAATCGCCGAAACGTTTCATCCACGGCGTTCCCTGCGCCGACGGTGGTGCGAGAACCAGCGCACGCTTGAGCAGCTGCGGATTAACTCTCTCGTCACTGACGCCCAGCGTGGCTGGCAAGCGCACGCCAGCGGCGCGATAGACCGCATTGAGCGGCTCGATCGCCCCGTGCACGACGATGGCGCCGATTGAGGCATCCGTGCCATGCAAGATGCGCTGGGCCTTGCCGAAGGCGTAGCAGAAAAGCACCGACGCGCGCCCAACGTCGGCATTGCTGCGCCACCAGTCGTTGATCTCAAGCGATAGTGCAGCGGGGGTGGACCAGCGGTAGATAGGCAGACCGAAAGTCGATTCAGTGATGAAGGTGTCGCAGCGCACCGGCTCAAAGGGTTCGCAGGTGCCGTCGGCCTCAAGTTTATAATCCCCCGATGCCACCCAAACGCGTCCTTGGTGCTCCAGCCGCACTTGCGCCGAGCCCAGCACATGGCCTGCCGGATGCAGCGAAAGTTTGACGCCGTTATGTTCAAGCGTCTCGCCATAGGGCAGCGTCTGCAGCGTGATTTCGCCGAGCCTGGTGCGCAATGTGCCTTCGCTGTGCGTATGCGCCAAATAATGGCCGTGACCGACCCGGGCGTGGTCAGAATGCGCGTGAGTGATGACGGCGCGCGCGACCGATTTCCAGGGATCGATATAAAAATCGCCCGCAGTGCAATAAAGGCCTTCCGGCCTAGCAACTACTAAATCCACGATGCCCTCTAGATGATAAGCCGTCGTACCGCAGCGCTCGCCACTGCATTCAATACGGCCCGGCGCAACCGCTCTGTGCGCTGGCGTTCACAGCGACCAATCTAGCAGCCTGTCGGCCTGTGCGCGTGAGATGCGGTGTGAGGCTGGCCGCAAGGCGCGGCGCGTATGCGATGGCCCTTCCATGCCTAAGCGTCGCAACGCAGCAGACGCGCAAGCCGAAGGGCGGGATGGCCTTTTGGCATTGTGCAGACTCGAGAGTAGAGCGCAAACCTTCAAAATCAATCCGAGAGGGAGTAGAAAGCCATAAACGGAAGGACTTTCAGCGCACTCGCGAACAAAGTCCAGCAGGCTGCTAGAAATCACTCACCTAAGCGCTCGGGCTGCAGCGCCACGATCAAATCCATCCACTTTCCCCCAAAGCGCACCCCAGTAACCCGCAGACAAACAGGCGCGGCTTCGACCCGAGGGCCTGCCTAATTGTCTGCTTTAGACTACGGTGGCTGGCGCCAGTGTGCCCGTCGCGAAGCAGCTGTTTGTGGACAAGACCCCGGATACCCGGATTGACCAGCTCGCGTCAGCCAGCCCTACTGGTTGCGGCTCGCTGCGCGTGGTGGACGGCAAGCAGCGCAAGTCACTGCGTTTTGGAGACGCCGCCCAGCGACGCCTCACCCGACTCGCCCAGCCTGGGCTTTTCGCCACTGAACACCGCCTTGGCCATCACGAACAACTGGGTCAACTTGTTTTCACTCACGTTCCAGTAGTGCGCATGGCTCACCGTAACGCGAACCAAGGCTAGGTCAGGATCATCCACGCCGCCCGGAAACCAAGCCTGGGCAAACTTCGTCCACAGCTCCTGTCGCTGGGCTTTGTCATCAACCACCTGGGCCAAACCCGACACCGAAACGAAGATGTCCTGGCCGGTATCGGCATAGCTGACATTAACGTGTGGACGCTGTACAAACTCCTGTACCGCATCGCCCTTGACTGACATGAAGAACCACAGCTTATCGTCCGGCATGGCTTTGTTCTGCGTGGTCATCGGCCGAGCGTGCATGCTGCCATCGCCGTGATGAGTGGTGAACATGCCAAACTTAATGCCCTTGATCAGTGGCCAGAGTTGTTGCTCCGCAGTGGTATCTGTAGACATGTGTAGGCGCTCCGTTGGTGGTTTGTTGAGAACATGCGTTTATCTGCGCACCATTCAAGGAGCGATGATCCGCATCGTGTCTCTCTGCGTCTGTTCGCCAACTAACAAGCAGAAGCCTTCAAAATCATTCCAAGAATGAGTGGGAAACGATCGCCAAACGAACGTCCGCCGCACTCGCGAGGAAAGTCCGACAGGCTGCTAGGATAACTTGGACTGTTGGCCGTCGGATTCGGATGCGAGGCGCGATGAGCGCGGTGTGGCGCGCCACACAAGCGAGTCGCAACGAAGCAGCGCGCCCAAGGCGGCGAGCAAAAAGTCCAAGTTATTGACGAACGAGCCCTTAGCGGTCGTATTTTTTTTGTACTCCGACGCGGGACAGTTGACGCCGGGCAGAGGCATTTTCTTCGTAGCTGCCGGTACCGCAGACGGCCGGCGACCACAGGCGTTGGAGCGACTTATTCGAACCGCTTGAGAATTACGACATGGGAGACGCTGGCGACCGAACGACCGGAGCCAACGATAAAGCTTTCAAATTGGGCGCCTGAGCTAAAGGATTGAGCCACGAAGAATTGGCCCCGATACTGCCACCGACTTGACGCGATCTTTAAGAACACGGGAATGGGGATTTGCTGACGCGCGAACAGCGCGCTAATGGGACTAGTTCGTGCGCCTCGGCCACAGAGTACGATCTCAGGTGCCCGAGGACTGAACTTTTTGCTCAGGCAAGCGGCCACGATGACGCCATCGCGCGTGGGCAAGCACGATACGACGCTGCCGCCGAGATGTGCATGAATCTCAATTCGGGTGTATTGGCAGCCAACGGTAAACATTGCACTTGTTCCAGGATCAAACCTCACGTGTACGGCACCCAGGTCTGCTTCTCTTTAAACCTAAGCCGGACGAGCCGGCACCAAACACACAAAAGTCTTCGCATGATTTGTCAAGACTGAACTGGTTAGTGACTAGAAACCTCAGTTGACCGCTTCCCATCACCCATACCGCGATGATTCTTTTGACTTTGCAGCACTTTGCTAAGTTTACCTATAGTGTGAATCCGCTGCGGGGCACTCACCCAGCTGGTGACCGAATGAAATTGCTGAAAAGCCAAAAGAATCATGGTGCTATGGTTATTGAGAAGCGGTCAACTAAGGTTTCTAGCAGCCTGTCGGACTTTCAGCGTGAGATGCGTTGTGTGGCTTAAGCGGATGGCTGCAAGGCGAGGCGCGCAGGCAATGGCCCTTCCATGCCTAGGCGTCGCCGCGCAGACGTCCAGACGCGCAACCCGAAGGGCCGGGCCTTTTGGCATAGCGCAGAGTCGAAAGTGGAACGGGAGCCTTCAAAAATCAATCCGAGAATGAGTAGAAAACCATCGCCAAAAGGCCGTACAGCGCATTCGCTAGGAAAGCCCGACAGGCGGCTAGGTTGAAGATATGCACCGCGCAGTACACGCTATCAGACAGGAGGGCCGAACTGCCGGTGAAGCCGGGCACAGTCAACTTCGTGAAAGCAGTGGCGGCGTGAGATCGATCGCGCCATCCATTGCCAGATTGGAGTACGCCATGGCGGCAGGCAGGCTAGGTCCTTGGCGCGGCTCATGTCATGTACCCCAGCGCCCAGCGGCCCGCCGCCGCTGCGGCGGCGGTGAGTACCGTGCCAAAGGCGATGTCAACCAGGACTGTGCGCAGCGGCCAGCCGCGCAGCGTGGCCATGTTGGTGAGGTCGTAGGTGGCGTAGCAAAAGAAGCCAAACAGAGCGCCTGCCAATATCACCTTCGGCCACGGCACCAGTCCCAGCGCCCCAGGCCAAGTAATCGGTGAAACGGCAAATAGTATGACTCCGACCGGGTATAGCAAATAGAAAACCCCGCCCGCCAGCAGATTGGGTGGATCTGCCATCAGATGCCCGATGCTATCGCGATAAAAGGACTTGGCGACGAAACCAAGCCAGACGATATCGACGGCCAGCATCACTAGCGCAATGGCGCCGTATGCCGCTAAATAGTTCAACATCTTGAATTCATCCTGCTCGATTTGCTGCTGCGGGAGGCCGATTGGTGCTGGGCGACTTCAGCTAGTCTTTGCGGTGTGGTCGGAAATGAGCAGTGATGTTGACCAAGCCGACCGCATGTATCTGTTCGGCGTCCAACAGAGGTGGCGTCGCGGCTGCCGGCGCGTTGGCCGCAGTCTGGGTCGCGGCGCAATCTGAGGACTGCAAGGCGCGGCGGGGCGGGATCTGGACACCGCCTATCGACTCAGACAAGATATTTGACCTACCCGGATTGCCCTCGACGTCGACGGCACGGCACTGACTTCGTTTCGACTGGAGAGAAAATGCGAAGCCTAAACTTGGTTATGTGCCTGAGCTTGGTGGCACTGCTCTTCGCGACTCGCCTCGGGCTGGCAGCCGATGCCACTGGCACTTTGTTGCTGACCAGCAATCAGGCATGCGAGCTTCGGGTCAACGGTGGTGATGCCGTGCTATTGAACGCCGGTTCCGCGCGGCGCGAAGTAGTCCTCGCCGGGGAGGCCCTGGCCTCCTGCACATACAACAAGCGCACTGACGAACGAATTGTCGCCATCGAGACCGGTCGTCAGTCGATCGTCCAATTTGTTTGGGCGGTTGGACCGAACGCGGATGAGCCAGCCAAGCCCGCGGAAATCGGGAAGGTGAGCGATGCACCGGCCCAGCCGGCAAGCGCGCGCGGCGCGATTGAGCCGCAAATGGTGGTGATCGCCGCGGGAACCATGAAGATGGGCAGCCCGGGTGACGAGGCCGGCCGGGAATCAAATGAAGGCCCGACACGGATGGTGAGAGTGCGTTCGTTCAAGCTGGCGAAATATGAAGTGACGGTGGGTGAGTTTCGTCGGTTCGTCGATGCGACGGGCTACCGGACGGATGCGGAGCAGAACACGCCAGTGCCGGGCCAGGATGGCGCTGTGGGCTGTTTCGCTTACAAGGGCGCAACGGACCTCGGGTGGAAGGCTGGCACGAGCTGGAAGGATGCAGGCTTCCCGCAAAGCGATGACCATCCGGCGGTATGCGTGAGCTGGCGCGATGCGCAGGCGTTTATCGAATGGCTGAACCGTCAGACGGGAAAACGCTATCGATTGCCCAGTGAAGCGGAGCAGGAGTACGCGAACCGCGCCGGTAGCCTGGGCACCTATGCCTGGGGCACAGACGCCAATCAGGCCTGCGCCTATGCCAACGTGAGCGATTCGAGCGCGAAGTCTCGAATGAGCGGGTGGACTGCAGTGAGCTGTGACGACGGAGCGCTATTTACAACGGCGGTGGGCCGCTACAAGGCGAACGCGTTTGGACTACACGACACGATCGGTAATGCGTCGGAATGGGGCGCGGACTGCTATGGGACATACAAGGGAGGCGCGCGAAACAGCAGAGCAGTAGATGCAACCAACTGCAATTACCGTGTCTTGCGCGGCGCGGGGTGGGACGGCTTGCCCGCCACCTTGCGCGTGGCTGACCGCAGCGGGTTCGCGCCGATGGACCGTTACTACGCCATGGGTTTCCGTTTGGCCGAAGACCTCTGACGGCTTGATCGTCAGAGGCAAGGCAGGTCGGATGGATACCTTAATGAGGCCCCACATAATCATTTTTATTACAGACTTCAGAGGAATTGCCGATGCAGGAACACACTAACCCCGCCGCCGCACCTAATCGGTGGCGCACGCGAGGCGCTATTGCTCTATTCATCGCCGCGATGTTGGCGCTGGTGGTGCTGAATCTTCCAAGGGGTTTTGATACAAATCTAAGCAAAATTGGCGCAGGCAAACCGGCCCTAGTATTTGTCTACGATTCGAATTTGGTCATCAGTAATCAGCAGACCGGGGAAATGGACAAGGCGCGAGAAATCCTGGCGGAGGAGCTGCATTTTTTGGTTGCGGATATCGGCCGGCCGGAAGGGCAACTTTTTATGCAACAGTATCAAGCGGAGCGGGCGCAGACCTTGTTGTTTGCGGCCGACGGCAGTTTGCTAAAACGGACCCAAGGCTTAGTGACCGCGGAACAGCTTTTAGTGCTATTTAATGAATCGATTGCCCCTAAATAAATAACCCGCGTAAGGCGGGTTCTCGCTGCCGGCTGATTTCACCTAGATGATCTCGAATGAAGCACCTTTGCGACGCAGCGCATCGACGCGAACCCGCACGTTCTGATGACTGAGTGTGGCCTCGAACACATGCCGCGGCGGCTTCGATTTCTGGATCAACTTGGAGGTCTGCGCGACCGCCGCCGGCATGTCAGGGCCACAGTCGATCAGGACGCCCGGTCCGAGCAGTTCTCGCGCCAGTTCGCCGAACGCCGTGCCCTGCGACAGCCGAGCCATCTGGGCGTCGTCCCACTCGATGAGGTCGGGGCGATGGATCTCCAGCCAGAGTCGCTTTTCGCATTGACGACCGGCCATGTACTTGGACTTAGAGAGTCGAACCTTGGTGCTCATTAATTGTCCCTGACAGGAATCAGTGACCGAGCCCGGCCTTTTGGCACCCAAGCAGCGCTTTCATCGACAGGCTGATCGGGCACAGGACCGGTTGCGGGCGCGGCAGTGTTGATGCAAAAGCTATCGCGCGAGGCACGTAGTAGCGGGTCTTCGCTCGCTTGAGCAAGCCGGCGGCGATCAGCGCTTTCGCGTTGCTTGTCGTTGCTGCGACGTACTGCGCGCCCCTCGCCTTTGGGCGGAGATTCATGGCCAATCGGTACCACTGCGCAACGACTTTGCGGCCGCCTTCGCTGTTCATCAACGGGATGATGGCGGTCAGCGCGTCGGCACTGAAGTGGATGGTGTTGTCTGTGGGAAGCTCAATCATGCGTTCCTCCTTGCGCTCCTCCGACGGCGCAATGCCGTATCGCCATGGTGCGCTCCGGGGGCGTACAAACAGTTCCAGCTTGATGGCCCTTCGAGGGCTCACAAGCTTGCACTGAAAGTTCCAGGTGTGCGCGCATCCTTGCAGTCACCACCACGGAACAGGAGTCGCCCAAAATGTCCCTGAAACGAGCCCGCTGTGAGCTGCATTGGGAACGGCCAGAGAACGAGCTTGGCTTGCATGCTGACCTAACCATTGCGCGTATGTTGCTGGCCTTTCCGGCGCGCTGGAAGCCGGTTGCAATGCGGCCCGATGCGGTCGGCAACCATTGGGAGTTTGTGCGCTTGGCGCCGGGTCTGCGACCGCGTGCAGAGCGCGGTGCCGCGCCCACGCTGTGGGTGCACCTTGGAACTCGGGAGAGCGAGGCCGGCGAAGACAACTTTGATGAGATCGATTTTGACGACAACGTCTCCGAAGTCTTCTGGCCCGGCGCCCGCTGCCTGCGCGATCTGGTGACCGGCGAGCGGTCGGCCGCACGACTGCAGCGCTTTTTGCGCGCGGTGATTCGTGATCGCGAGCAAGCGTTGTTGCGCCTCGACGAGCGACCCTTCCAAGCGCGTCTGCTCGGCATGCAGCGGCGCCTGCATCTGAGCGCCACCGATGTCGCGATCCTGCGTTTTTGCGCGCTGGTGCGGCATGATCCGGATGTGCGCGAGGTGGCCAGCAACTTCCAGAGCATGCGCCCTAGTGCGCGGGCGGTTGCCATTGCTGCGACGGTCGGGGCGCCGCTGGCCGAGTTCCTCAACGCGACCCGCCCGCGCTCCGTCCTGTCACGTTTTGGCCTGCTGGATCGCACTACGCCCGATGTGACCGAGGTCGACAGCAACCCGCTGGCGTCGCTGCTCGATGGTCTGCGCGATGAGAGCCGCGACGGCCGCGATCCGCTCGCCGGAATCATGGAACCGGTGCCAGCCAGCGAGCGCGTGGATGCTGACTTCAGCCATTTGCGTATCCCCATCGAAGCGCTGCAGGCGGCGATCGAGTTGGCGTGGGCCCCGCGTCAGCGCGGCTGCAACCTGCTGCTGCACGGCGCGCCGGGACACGGCAAAACGCAGATTGCCCGCCTGCTGGCCGGCAATCTGGCGGCCGCGGCCTTCGAAGTGCCAGTCGAGGATGAGGACGGTGACCCACGACCGGGCCAGTCCCGCGCCCGCTCGGCCGTGCTGTGTCAGCACGCGCTCGCCGAATTGGAACGGCCGCTGTTGTTGTTCGACGAGGCCGAAGACTTGTTCCCGGTGCCGTCGCTGAGCTGGCTGTTCGACGCCCGGTCGCGCCCGCAGAAGGGCTGGATCAACAGCCTGCTCGAAGATACCCAGGTGCCGACCATCTGGATCGCCAACGAAGTCGGTCACATCGATCCGGCCATTCTGCGCCGCTTCGACCTGATCCTCGAAGTGCCGGCGCCACCGCGCGCCACCCGCGGGCGCTTGCTCGATAGCGCCTTGCCGGCGGCGTTGGTGAGCGCACGCTGGCGCGAGCAACTGCTGGCGCTGGAGGACTTGTCGCCCGCCGAACTCGAAAGGTTATCGAAGGCGCACGCCTTCGCGCCCAAGGGTCAGCCCGTGGAATCCTTCCTGCGCAGCGTATTTGAGGAAGCCCGCAAGGCCGCTGGCCAGTCGGTGCATGCCGGCGAAGTGCTGCTGCCTTCGCGCTATTCGCTGGATACCGTGAACGCCGACGCCGATCTGAACGCGGTCGCCAGCCAGATTCAGCGCACCGGTCGAGCGCGGCTGTGTCTGTATGGCCCGCCGGGCAGCGGCAAAACCGCCTATGTGCAGCATCTTGCCCAGCGCTTGGCGCGGCCGCTGCACGTCAAGCGCGCCTCCGATTTGCTCGGCTCGTATGTCGGGCAGACCGAGCGGCAACTGGCGGAAGCCTTTGACAGTGCCAAACGCGACGGCGCGCTGCTGTTGATCGACGAGGTCGACAGTTTCCTGCAAGACCGCGAGCGCGCCGAGCGCAATTGGGAGGTCACCGGCGTCAACGAGTTGCTGACCCAGATGGAACGCTTCGAGGGCGTGCTGGCGATGTGCACCAACCGCTATTCCATGATCGACTCGGCAGCGCTGCGGCGCTTCGATCTGAAGATTCGCTTTGGCTGGCTCAACGCGGCGCAGCGCGGCAGGCTGTTCGATCAGGTGGCGCAATCACTGCGACTGCCCGGCAGCCCACTGCAATGGGAAGCGACCCGCGCGCGGCTGAGTCGCCTTGATCGACTCACCCCAGGCGCGTTCGAAACCGCCGCGCGCCGACACGAATTCGCACCGTTTGTGAATGTCATCGGTCTGGTCGATGCCCTTGATGCAGAACAGGTGCCCGCCGCCGCCGGAGAGTGAAGCTAAGCGGCCCGACTGTGCACCGCGATGGCTGCGGTCCAGCGCGCAGTATTGAACATCGCTGCAGAGGAGGTGCAATGAGCTACCAGACCATGATTCGCCTTTTGAACGCCTTGCCTCGCAAGGGCCTGTACCCGGCTTCAGCGGTCCGCGCGCTCATGAAAAAAGACGGCGGCAAAACACTGACAAATAGAGGTGTAGCCAAAGGCCTGCACGCCATCGCCAGCGCCCCCGGTTCGCCGCTGAATGAACACCATGTCGGCTCGGGTACTGCCACCCAATGGCAGTGGAAAGAAGAACACCCGCTGCGTTCGCTAGCCTTCCAGGACGCCGAACTGCTGCAGCAAACGCTGCTCTATCAGATGGCCCGCAAGTTGATGCCCCCGGCCATCGCCAACCAGCTGGAACAAGACCGCAAGTGGATTGTTGGCGGACTGGCCGCGCACCCCGAATCACAGGTGTCCTGGTGGTTGGAGCACGTGATCCACCTGCCCGCCGGCCCGCCGCGCTTTCCCAAAGCACTCGACGAAAACCTCGTGCAGGAAGTCAGCAAAGCACTTTGGAATCGCCGTCAACTACAGGTGGACTACCGCCGCCGCGGCGCCGGCGTGGCCAAGTCGATGGTCCTGCACCCGCAAGGCCTGGTGCTCGCCGATGAAGTGCTCACGCTGATCGCCGTAGCCAACAACTACGTCGAGCCCTACAACTTCAACCTAATGCGCATGAGCAAGGCGCAAATGCTGCCCGGCGACAGCCGCAAACTCGACGCTTTCAACTTCAAACAACACGTCGGCAAAGACTTCAACTGGCCCTACGGCCAACCCGAACAAATCGAGTTCTGGGTCCACCAGGATCGCGTCATCGAGTTCGAAGAAATGCCGATCAGCGAAGACCAAAAGATCAATCCAAAACCCAATAAAGACGGGTTCCATCGGGTGACCGCCACCGTGGTGCCAAATGTCAGGCTCGATGCGTTTTTGCTGAGCTTTGGGGAGCAGGTGTATCGCGAGGAAGAGGAGTAGGTGATGCCTAAAGCCACCACGACGAGCCTACAAAATGCCATTTGCAAAATCGGAGCGGATCTGGGATTCGAAAGTTCTGTCGAGACCACTCTTCTTCCCGCGAACAACTATTCGCCACGGTACGCCCCCATCTGTCAGGGCCTTGGCTGCCTAGGTCGCGGCGGTAGAAGAGCTTTGCTTGGTCGTGTTGGCGTGCGCTAGCGCGCTGCCGGCCAGGAACTAGCCATCGGGCTGGACTTGGTGCTGCTGAGGACCGTGGCGGCCGTCTTGGTTATTTTGGTACCGGACTGCTCGTTCTTGGACATGTCTATCGATCCTTAAGCTGTATTAGGTTGTCGACGCGATCAACTATTACGAACGAACACTATTACAGATAGTGGTATATTCGGCTTAGATGTCGACGCGTACCGCATAGAAGTGGACTTCGAAGACGCCCGGCTTCCCCAGATCGAAGCAGACAACAAGTTCACTGGTGGCTTCGATGTAGCGATCGTGAAAGCTTTCCGGAAGCGCTTGCAGCTGATCCGGGCAGCGGTGGATGAACGCGCGTTCTATGCGATGAAGTCGCTGCATTACGAACGGCTAAAGGGAGATCGAGAAGGTCAGAGCTCGATGCGCTTGAACGATCAGTGGCGACTCATCCTGCGCATCAGCCAGACCGAAGACGGCAGACGAGTCGTGATCGTGTCGATCACCCACTACCACTAACTCGGGGGAGACGAGAGATGAAGGCTGCAGAGACATTCCCGCCGGGCGAGTTCCTCCGGGATGAGCTGGAGGCGCGCGGCTGGTCGCAGACCCAGTTGGCCGAAATCATGGGTAGGCCGTTTCGGCTGATCAACGAGATCATCGCTGGCAAGAAGGCGATCACGCCGGAAACGGCCATTCAGCTGGGTGATTCCTTGGGTACGGGCCCAGAGCTTTGGATGAATCTGGAGAGCCAGTACCAGCTGTCCAAGGTTTGCGCCTCGGATGGTCAGGTTGCGCGTCGTGCGAGGCTGTACGGGCGCTTTCCTGTGCGCGAGATGATCAAGCGCGGTTGGCTGCCGAAGACCAAGGCGGTTGCCGAGCTAGAGCACGCCTGCCTCGCCTTTTTCGGCTTAAATAGGCTCGATGAACCGCTCAATTTCTCCCATGCAGCCAAGAAAGCTGAAGTCTTGGAAAATGCTTCCGACCTTCAGTTAGCGTGGTTGTATCGTGCTCGACAGCTTGCGTCTGAACAGATCGTAGCCCCCTACACGGCAGAGCGTCTTCGTCAGGCATTGACGAAACTGGCCAGCCTGCTACCAGCGCCGGCGGAAGCACGTCATGTGCCTCGACTGCTAGCGGAGTGCGGGGTAGGCTTTGTCGTGGTTGAGCCGATTCCTGGGTCGAAGATTGATGGCGCCTGCTTCTGGCTCTCCGATACGCAGCCCGTTGTAGCCATGTCGCTACGTTTGGATCGAATCGACAACTTCTGGTTCGTGCTGCGGCACGAGCTGGAACATGTGCTGTGTGAGCACGGGAAGGGTCGCGGATATTTGATCGATCAGGATCTGGATCCCACCGAGCAAGTCAACGACGAAGAAGATGCCGCCAACCGTGAAGCGCTCGAATTCTGTGTGTCCCAAAGCGAGCTGACCGGGTTCATAGCCCGCGTTGGCCCATTCTTTGCGGAAGAACGCGTTGTACTTTTCGCCCAACGGATCAAGGTTCACCCTGGCTTGGTAGTCGGTCAGTTGCAGCGCCGCCTGCGTCGCTACGACTTCCTCCGAGCGCATCAAGTCAAGGTGCGTCAGTTCGTGGTTGCGTCGGCACGAACCGATGGTTGGGGTGTTATCGATACGGCGTGAGGTGCACCTAGCCGCCTGCCAGCGGCTTGAGCAGTAGGGCCGGCGACGATCTGTACCTGCTGACGTGCAAGAACACGCCGCGGTCCAAGATCGTGCACACCAGCACCGCGCAACCTGACCTGTCGAACGCGCAAGTCGTGTTTCCGGCAAGTCAGGAAGTCATCGAAGACCTGGGGGCCGCGCGCGACGCTTTGTACGTGCAGACGCTCGCAAGCGGTAAGCACGCAGCGTTCTATCTTTATTCCGGTCGAGGAGGAAAATGGGGCTTCGGTTTGCGACCTACTGGAGCTATCAATGGACTCAAGCAAGCGATCTGTTCGAGGGAGTGATGGTTGAGCGCTGGCGCAGCAGCGGTTTATCGGTGGACGCGTTTGCCGGCTTGAAGGGGTAACGCGGTCGGGCTTCTATCGCTGGCGTTCGCTGCTTGGTTCAGGATCGGCGCCCCGGGCACGGGGTGGTTCGCGCGGATCGGCACGCGCAGGCTGGGTTCGTGGATCTTGGCGCGCTGGGTGCTCGGACTCGGGCGCGCTCATGCAGCTTCAGTGCCTCAGCCAATTCGCTGCGCCTGCGGGCCATAGCGCCGCTGAGGCCGAGCGCAATCCAACGTTGTGGATGCGGCGCGCCGGACAAACTTGCCCGGCGTCGGCGCACGCCACTGACCGCTATTGACTGAGCCGAACGGTGTCACACAGCGGTTTGGTGCGCTGGAAGATCTGCGGGTCATCGTGGACGCCGCCTTCCTTGTCGACGCGCACATAGCGAGCCAGCGAGCACGGGCCGATCTGGCGAAATTTTTCGGAGAGACTGCCATGGTTGTCGGCATTCGGATCCCACTGGACCTCGATCTCGTTGCCGTTCTTGGTATAGGTGCCGGTGACCGCGCTGCCCGACATATTTGCCCAAGTCTTGCTGGCCTTGGTGTCGCTATTGAAGATCACTCGCGTGCGGTCGACTTCATAAGTTGAAAACGCGACATCACCGAAACCTGTGGCAGCGCCCGCGGGCGCGCTAGCGGTCGATTCCGGCTCACTGCCACCGCAACCGGCCAGGATCGCGACCACGAGTGCGCACGCTAAGGCTTTTGCTGAGTTCATCTGGAGCTCCTGAAAAAGTAGGACGACGTGCGCTCGCGCGCAAGGCCTATAAACGCACGCAGCAGCGTCAGGTTGACAGCTCACGTGTCGCCCATTGATGCGCATCGCGCGAGTGCTTTGCCAAGCACAGGGCCATGTTGGCGCGGCGGATGGTGGATTCAACCTCGCAGCCTGTCGGACTTTCCTCGCGAGTGCGCCGGAAGTCCTTTTGGCGATCATTACCCATTCTCGAATTGATTTTGAAGGCCATGGCTCTACTTTCGAGTCTGCGCTATGCCAAAAGGCCGTCCGGCCCTGCGGGTTGCGCGTCGCAACTGCGTCTGCGCTGCGACCCTTGCCAATGGAAGAGCCATTGGCTGCGCGCCGCGCCGTGCATCCGCTTAAGCCACGCAACGCATCTCACACGCAAAGTCCGACAGGCTGCTAGAGTCAAAAGAGCCGACTACAAGTTGACCGCTTCTCGACACCCATAGCGCGATGCTTCTTGTGATTTCTGTAATTTCTGTGATTTCTCAGTTGCGACTCGTTCACCCATTATGTGCATACGCTACCCGGGCCGATTGCACGGTTCTGGGGGGTGTGAAGCGGCGGCTTTCACCCTCATTGCGTCTTGCTCTGCACCACCATAATTCCCATCCTTAAACCTAGAAACCTCAGTTGACCGCTTCTTAATACCCATATCACGATGATTCTTTTGGCTTTTCAGCAATTTCGCTCTTTCACCCATTGGGTGAGTGCGCTACGGGGCAGATTGCACGGTTCTGGCGTCTGGCGGCACATGGCTGCGTTGCAACTCGTTGGAATAGAGGAACTATTCCCCCGGTCTGGCGGCGCAGCCGCCAGCCGTTCAAGCCGGCGCGCGGCATGCCGCGCAAGCTTGCCTGTTCCGGCCTGCAAGCAAAGCTTGCATGCGTTCAAGCCGGCGCGCGGCATGCCGCGCTAGCTTGCCTGTTCCGGCCTGCAAGCACAGCTTGCATGCGTTCAAGCCGGCGCGCGGCATGCCGCGCAAGCTTGCCTGTTCCGGCCTGCAAGCACAGCTTGCAGTCGTTCAAGCCGGCGCGCGGCATGCCGCGCAAGCTTGCCTGTTCCGGCCTGCAAGCACAGCTTGCATGCGTTCAAGCCGGCGCGCGGCATGCCGCGCAAGCTTGCCTGTTCCGGCCTGCAAGCACAGCTTGCATGCGTTCAAGCCGGCGCGCGGCATGCCGCGCAAGCTTGCCGGCTTTCACCCCCAATAACCGCACACTCTACCCCGTCCAACTGAGGTTTCTAGGTTAATACCTGTCAATCGAGGAATGCCAGCAATGCAGTTTCTACACTCGGCCATCAAAACGAGAGCTATCTCCATGCTTTCCGGTCTCATGCTGGTCTTGGCTTTTCTCCCGTTCCAGGGCCATGCAGAAAATGCTCAGCTGGTGGACGCGCCAAGCTTTCAAGCGTCTGCGGAACTGATCCGTCAGACCTATGAGCCCCAATTGTTCACGCTGCCGAATTCCCGGGTGGCACATTGGGGGCTGCGCATGTACCGGCAGACCCTGGATGTCAGATACCGCGCCACGATTGGCAATGACCTGGCGCGGATCGCCAATCGATTGAATAAATTCGCAGCCGAGGTTTACACGCCGGAGCAGATTGATCGTTACACGCAAAAACGGCTGAGCAGTTACCAGCGCAGCAAGAATGCACGATCTCAGCGCCGCTTTCGTGCAACTCAGGCGACGCCGGAGTATTTCTACATCATCGCGCTACTGGGGGCGATGGCTCGGGCGGATGAGTATGGATTGAAGCATAGGGAGGACGATAAATTCCGCGAAGTCTTGCGCCGATACGATTTCGGCTCCTATGCGACGGATCCAAAAATGGTCAAGGCGTGGGCGGCCCAACTTGCCAATCAGGTTTTCTGGCTCCGCCAGATCGGCGGTCAGGATGTGGTCGAGCCGTTCATCCTTGCGTTTCGTCAGGCCTACCCGGACTCGCGAGACGCGTCATTAAGCCGCTTGCAATATGGCAACAAACTGTATGGCATGACGCACATCATCTTCGCGGGCGCCGAGTTCTATCAGCGCAAGGTGAGCGAAGCACAACATCAGTGGATCTTCGACTATTTCCGCGCGAACATCGATGTCATTCTGCAGCGCGCGAAACCGGATATCGTCGCCGAGGTCGGCATTTCTTTCCTGCTGGCTGGATTGATTGATGATCCGGTCGTGCTCAAGACGCGTCAGTTCATCCAATCGCATATCGATCCTCAGAAAGGCATGATCCCCTCGGTGGCCGGCGCGTTTGACCTGTCCTCGGGAGGGCATCGCAATGTGCTGGCGGTCATGCTGCTCGACTGGAGGTCAGTTAACGCAGCGCCCACCATCGAGCAACAGCCCGAGGTATTCCGCAACCTACCTTTTGGACTGGTCAAGAAGCACTAGCAGCCTGTCGGACTTTCAGCGCACTCGCGAGGAAAGTCCGACAGGCTGCTAGAGTCAAACTACCTTGCCGTGTTCGATCCGTAACTTCAATCGATGCGGCTCATGCCGGACCACATCCTACACTTGCTACTTGCTAGCGATTCACGCAACGCCGGCAATTTGCATTCAACCTAGAAACCGCAGTTGACCGCTTACCATCACCCATAACGCGGTGATTCTTTTGACTTTGCAGCACTTTGATCAGTTCACCTGTAGTGTGAGTCCGCTATCGGGCAGATTGCACGGTTCTGGGGGGTGAGAACCGGCGGCTTGCGCCGCATGCGGCGGGCCGGTTCGAACGCACGCAAGCTGTGCTTGCGGGCCGGGATATGGCTGCGTTGCAAGTCGTTGGAATGGAACAACCATTCCGCCAGTCGTTCAAGCCGGCGCGCGGCATGCCGCGCAAGCTTGCCTGTTCCGGCCTGCAAGCACAGCTTGCATGCGTTCAAGCCGGCGCGCGGCATGCCGCGCAAGCTTGCCGGCTTTCACCCCCAATAACCGCACACTCTATGCCGGCCAACTGAGGTTTCTAGCAGCCTGTTCAGTCTTGACAAATCATGCGAAGACTTTTGTGTGTTTGGTTCCGGCTCGTCCGGCTTAGGTTCAAAGCCATAACCGTAATGGTCCAGCTCACCTGGCGCAAAGTAGTTCAGTACCAGCGCGCTGCGATTGTTGCAGACCAAACCACCCGCACGGCGAGGTTTAGTCCAGCTAATCTACACGGGCTGATGACGGCGCTTGCCGGATCGTCAACTTGCCGTGAGCACGACAGGAAGCGCATCTATGCAGGCCTCGCTGGTCA
>Ga0163154_10000197_pt1 | contig 91724 bp, 92 predicted proteins | sample OliLakLV19MP9P1_FD_148649 | JGI IMG/M metagenome (GOLD analysis project Ga0163154, IMG submission 148649) | Freshwater microbial mat bacterial communities from Lake Vanda, McMurdo Dry Valleys, Antarctica - Oligotrophic Lake LV.19.MP9.P1 | ecosystem: Environmental > Aquatic > Freshwater > Lake >... | reverse complement strand
GTATATCATAGATATACTATATATAGTTAGTATATAAAATATAGTAAAATTAAGAAAAGGAACATTATGATAAACATTAAAATCATCCTAGGATCTACTCGTCCAAATCGGTTTGGACCTCAACCAGCTGAATGGATCAACTCTTTAGCTCAAGCTCATAAAGAAGCTACGTTTGAATTAGTTGACTTAAAAGAGTTCAACTTACCACTTCTTGATGAACCTGTGCCCGCGCTGATGGGTCAATATTCTCAAGAGCATACCAAAGTTTGGTCAAAACTAGTTGCAAATGCAGATGGCTTTATTTTCGTAGCTCCTGAATATAATCATGGCGTTTCTGGTGCATTGAAAAATGCTATCGATTTCTTAGCTGCGGAATGGAATTACAAACCAGTCACATTTGTCAGTTATGGAGCTGATGCGGGTGGAACCAGAGCTGTAGAACAGTTACGTCAAATTGTAGGTCAATTGAAAATGTACGATCTCAGTGAAGTCGTGAGTATTCCAAACTATTGGTCACAATTGAATAGAGAAGGCAAATTTGCAGCAACTGAAGCACAAGCCCATGCTGCTGAAAAACTCTTAAAAGGAATTATTTTCTGGGCAGAGAACATGAAAACAGCCAGAGAAGAACTACGTAAAAGTGAACAGAAATAAACTATAGCTGATAAAGAAAAACCATCTGAAATGGTGGTTTTTTATTGGAGAAAAAAAGGGCGCAGAGTGTGAGTCAGCGCCCTTGAGAGATGTTGTGAAACTAGACGTCGGGATCCTCGTGTGGGTGCAGGTAATGCCCCTGGCAGGGATTTGCTGGCTCAATGGCGGACCATGCAACACTCCCCATCAAACCTAAAATGAACAGTACTCCAGGACCTTCTGCTGCCATGTATGCCCACGCAATGATCAGGATTCCGATTTGAATTCCAATCCCTATCATAAAACCTACCATGAATACTTGATAGGTTTTAAGTTGGTTCCACCTTTTTACCACAGAAAGCTCCTTTTTGATCACCAGACTACTCTGGGAAACTCAAAAATCCTGCCTGGACAGAATTCCTCAGTTTCCCAAAGTACGTATTTCACAACATGTTAAAGTGCACAAATGTCTTTGTGATCGCATGGATAACATGATATTCGTTTGGATATTATAGGTGATTTTAGTCAAGAAGTCAAATTATAGGACGCTAAAATTACCGTTGTAGTTCACTCTTTCCGTGTTAAGTAGCTTTACTCACTCGTTCCCACTCTTCAATCTGACCTTCAATAATGGTAAAAAGTGGGTGTAAATCAACGATTGTCTGACTTTCAAAAACATCCAATCTTTTAGGATCCCTCATTTCTAGTTTTTTTTTCAAATGTTCAGACTCATACATTAATTGACCAATAGTAACGGGGATGAGGGTGACGCTTTCCAAAAACTGCAGCTTTTCTCGGTTAAAATGATAGTTTCGCTTGTCAGCTTCATCAGCCACTGCATGGAGATATGTATTTATGGCTAATAGAGGTTGAGAATGATTTGCAAATCGAATCAATTGAGGATGCTTGGTATAGCCATGAGTTTTTCCTGATAAAACGTGCAGGGCTAGTAAGCCTTCTCGCCAGAGAGCTACTAAACCTTTTTGATCAAGATATGATGGGTGAAGACTCCATAAACGCATAAGTAGAAGTTGCTTTTTACTAACTACAATATATTATAGTAGAACGTTTGTTCTATAGCAATGTTAATAAGCACTCAACAAAAAATCATACAGGTGACTACACTTCAATTTGCCATAAAAGGGTATGAAGGTATTAGAATGCGCCCACTGGCGGCTTTAGCCGGCGTTGCTCCTTCTGTTCTCTATCACTACTTTGCAAATAAAGACGATTTACTGAAAGCAGTCTATCAATCTGCAAATCAAGAGTTAGGTAAAAAAAGAGCTTCTCTATCAAATAGAAAATCCTTTGAAGACATATTAAAAAGCAGAGTCTTATTTCAATTTCAACATGCAGAAAGTATTGTGGCGGTCCTCAAATACTACCTGCATTTTAGATTAGACTTTAAAAAAAATGATCGTGGCTATTTACCAAAAAAAACCTATCTCCATATAGAAGAAGTGTTGCAAATTGGTGAAAGCCAAGGCAAGTATTCCTTCCCACATCTAGGAACAGAGGCTAAAGTTATTGTGCATGCCATTAATGGTTTTATCTTAGAATACTTTCCCACTACTATTGCATCAACAGAAAGAACACTATTGGTTAATAGTATTACTAATTTTATATTAAATTCTTTAGAAACCTATCGTATTAGAAAATCCTAAATATGAAAAAGAAAAAAATAATCATTATAGGAGCTGGTTTTGGAGGATTAGCCTCAGCTGCGTTATTAGCAAAAGATGGTCATCAGGTGACCGTAATTGAGAAAAATGAACAGCCGGGTGGTCGTGCTGGAAGATTAGTTGCTCAAGGCTTTCGTTTTGATATGGGTCCTTCTTGGTACATGATGCCAGAGGTATTTGAGAAGTTCTTTGGAGAGTTTGGTAAGAAGACCAGTGACTACTTTAAGCTAATTCCACTTAAGCCGCAATATCGCGTCTTCTTTGGTGATAAGACACAACTAGATATTACTGGTGACCTTCAGAAAGATAAGCAGACTTTTGAAGAGCTCGAGCCTGGTTTTAGTGAGAAATTTGATCAATACCTGTCTGAAAGTAAGTTGAAGTATGAGATCTCAATGAAGTCAGTGCTCTACAAGAATATGAACTCACTCTTTGATTTGATGAATCTGGATATGATCAGGTTGGGTGCAAGCATGGCAATTTTTCAACCAATGCATAGCTACATCTCGAAATTTTTTAAAAATCAAAAAATTCAGCAGATCTTAGAGTACAACTTGGTTTTCCTAGGGTGCTCTCCCAAAAATGCGCCTTCACTGTTTAGTCTAATGACACACGTCGACTTTAATTTAGGAGTCTGGTATCCAGAGGGAGGGATAACGAGTTTAGTAAATGCTGTTGAGGCACTTGGAAAAGAACTTGGAGTCAGGTACGTCTACAATACTCCTGTACAGCAATTAGTGGTGGAGAACGGCAAAATTACCAAAGTTGTCACCCCAACAAAAACGTTTACAGCAGATGTGATTATCTCCAATGCTGACTATCAGTTCACTGAAAATATTCTATCTGATCAGATGCTGAGAACGTACTCACAGGAGTACTGGAACAAGAAAGTGATGACTCCATCCGCTTTCTTACTATATCTGGGAGTGAAAGGAAAGCTTCCAAAGCTGGAGCATCATAATCTCTACTTAGGTGATGATTGGAGTAATCATTTTGATGACGTGTTTAAGAATCCCCGCTGGCCAATTGATCCGTCGATTTATATTAACAAGGCAAGTCAGACAGATGACACAGTAGCTCCGAAGGGTCACGAGAATCTGATGGTACTTGTTCCAATAGCTGCTGGACTAGCAGAAACGAGTAACTGGAGATCACACTATGCTGACTACATCATCGACTTTATTGAAGAGAAGTTAGAAATCAAGTTAAAAAAGCAGATTGTCTATCAAAAGATTTTTTCAGTAACTGATTTTACAGAGCGGTATAACAGTTATAAAGGAAATGCGCTAGGTGGTCTAGCCCATACGCTATTTCAGAGTGCAATTTGGCGTCCCAACAACTTTAGCAAGAAGATACCAAACTTATTTTTTGTTGGTGCAAATACTGTTCCTGGAATTGGAGTTCCTCCAGCATTCATCTCCGCACACTTAGTTCGAGATAGATTGAAAAATCTTTCAGAAGAGTAGTAACAATGATCAAAAAAATACCAGGAAAAATCTATCAAATTTTCAAAAACGGGAGCAAGACATACTTTTATAGTAGTCTTTTTTTCCCAAATGAGGTCAGAGCGGATGTCTTTGCTCTCTACAGTTTTGTACGGACAGCCGATGACTTTGTCGATCAGTCGCCCCCTCAAATCAAGCTCTTCAAAAAGTTTCGATTGGACTACTATCAGGCAATTGATAGTAGAGCACCTGCTGGATTGGTAATAGATTCGTTTGTGGAGTTGCAAAGAAGAAGAGCGTTTGATCCTCAATGGGTGATGAGCTTCCTGGATGCAATGGAGGGTGATCTCAATCAGAAGACATATCCTGATATGAAAGATACGGTTGCGTATATGTACGGTTCTGCGGATGTAATTGGTCTGATGATGAGTAAGATTCTGAATCTTTCTGCTAATTCGTATTCCGCTGCGCAGTCTTTGGGTAGGTCAATGCAGTATGTTAACTTTATTCGTGATATTCAGGAAGATAATGAGCTGGGCAGAGTATATTTCCCACAGTATGAGCTGAAGAAGTATGGTCTCGTTTCTTTGGAGAAGAAAATTGTAGAAAATAATTCATCTCAGTTTAACAAGTTCATGCAAGCACAAATTGCACAATATCAAGTATGGAGTAATGAGGGAGAGCAAGGCTATACGTTTATTCCTCGCAGATACCTCATCCCAATTAAGACTGCCAATGATCTCTATCACTGGACAGCAGATGAGATAGCAAAGCGACCAATGGTTGTGTATGAGCGGAAAGTGAAACCCTCCATTCTCAGAATCTTGTTCACCTTACTAAAAAATACACTCTGGACACTATGCAAATAAGCTTGAGTACCATATTCGTGATTTCTAGACCTCGGTTTTGGTTGTATCTTGCAGGGCCGTTTATTATTGCCTACGCGATTGGCTCCTCACATCAATCACAATTTTTTTCGCTACAGTTTTTACTATACTTTATCTACTTCTTAGTGCCTGCGAACGTGTTTCTCTATGGGGTTAATGACCTTGCTGACACAGATACTGATCAATTCAATGCCAGAAAAAACGGCTATGAACAGTCACTGAAGTCTACTCAAAAGCGACTGCTGATACTCACGCTGATTGGATGCATAGCGATCACCTGTTTCACTGCACTAGTTACTGCTGATCTGACCAGGGTATTACTCTTGTTTTTACTCATGGGGTTAAGTATTGCATATAGCCTTCCACCTTTCCGTTGGAAGGCGCATCCTTTTATTGATTCAGCATCAAATATTCTCTATGTAATTCCGGGCATTTTCGGGTATCACTTATTGGCAGGGGAACTCCCTTCAGCCATGATTATTTTGGTACTTGGTTTTTGGACGGCTGCGATGCACCTGTTTTCAGCAGTGCCTGATATCGAGGCTGATTCACGCTCTGGCCTGCGCACCACAGCAGTCGTGCTCGGGGAGCGCAAAAGCATACTTCTGTGTAGCACTTTGTGGTTGCTCTTTATGATTGGTGTATTTATGCTGACGTCTTCACCATTCTCGCTTCTTCTGGGAATGTATGTGCTTGTTCCACTACTTTGTTTGCGCACAGGATGGTCAGTCGCAAAGGTGTATCCGATCTTTCCATTTCTTAACGCATCTATTGGTTTTGTAGCTTTTTGGGTAATTATTATTCACCGTTTCTTATAATGAACAGTACTACAATCTTATTCCGGATGGCCACAGTGGGATTATTAGTCCTCATGGCATTCTTCACGGCATTCTTCCCAATGGAGCCGCAGTACTCATTTGTGTCCTCGTTGGTGGTTGTACTCTTTGCAGTGCCTTGTTATGCAGGTATTATTCGAAGCTATGGAAAATGGTTCGGTTTTCAGCTTATTCTCATGATGTGCGTCTTCGCTCTAATACTAGAAAATATTGCAGTCGCAACTGGAATCCCATACGGTAAGTTTGCGTACAGATCATTTATTGGCCAAAATATTGGCTTAGTTCCGTGGACGGTCGGGTTTGCTTGGACGCCAATACTTTTTGGAGCAATGAGTTTGACAAGAAAGTATTTGACATCTTCTTCATATGCAGTGAGTATTATTGTTACTGCAGCGCTGATGACTGCTTTTGATTTAGTACTTGATCCCGGATCTGTATCCCTCGGGTTTTGGGTTTGGGAAAACTCGGTCGGATTCTATGGTGTGCCTTGGAGCAACTTTTTGGGATGGATGCTAAGCAGCACCTGCGCGGCTGCAGTAGTATACCTATTCCTTAAGGTAAAAAATATCGAGTCAGCTACTATTTCACCATTAACGCACTCAAGCTTTATTCTAATGTTAATTTTTTGGACAGCAGTATGTCTGTTTGAACAACTGTGGATACCTGGATTGATTGGATGCATTTTCTTATTAGGGTTTGCTTTTTTTGATGTCCTATTTAACTAGGGGCTAGTGAAGTTAAAGCGGGATTTCTCTCAGCTTTTTAAGCACCACTTTGTACATGTGTTTCCGATAATTCCAGCGAAACCCAGATTCTTTTAAGAATAGCACAAATTTGTCTTTTCTCACGCCTTTTATCTTGAGTAATTCGGCTTTAGAATCTGATTCTAGCGTTAGCTCTTGTCTACGTAACTTTCCTATATGTTCGTGAGCTAAAACGGTTTCTTGGTCACTCATATATTTTTTTCTCAGATTATTGTATGGAAGTATTTCAAAAAAAATAGATGCTGACTTTTTTACACAGCTTTAGCTGATTGAAGATCGGTTAATGGTGCCAACTTTCTAGTAGGTATTTAATGACTTAAGGACAGGCTTTTAAAAAATAATTCAGAAATTGAGTAAAGTCTCTGACATCGACAGCTCCGTCACCGGTGACATCTGCTCTGGCTGGGGTGTATGGCTTTTGGAAGAAGTTTCTTGCAAGAATTGAGTAGTCAAGCAGGTCAGTTTTCCCATCTTGATTAATGTCAGATGCACAGGACAAAGTGGGGCTTGGTATTGGGCTTGCGGTTGGTAGTACTGTAACTGGAGGAACGTACCCCTTGTAAATAACCACGTCATCCACCCACATTTGATGCGGAGTGGTGTCTGATGTCTCGTAGTACACCTTAGCAGGAACAATATTATAGTTGGTCAAACTTCCTTTTGTATTGATATTTGCGTAGTCAAAAATAAGCTTCCCATCGATCCATACCTTTACCGCACCCAGAGAAGCGTCACGCTTCAGATACCAGTGAACATTAAACCATTTCCCACGCTGAAGGGCGAACGAATTTTGAGAACCAACTAAATACTTTGTGTTATTCGGTGGCCGACGTCCTCCCAGAGTTAACTGAAAATCACTTTTTGTCGTATCTGGCTGAATAAGGGTTAAGTCTAAATACCGATCAGTCCCAGGACCAGAGTACTCAGAAAAAAGAACATTAAAGTTGAACCAGTTCCAGTCAATGCCTGGTGCGTGAAGTCCAAAGTCCGCAGGTAAATAGAGCCACTGTGAAACAGAGAGTTCATCGCCGACTAGAGAGTAGGGATAAATATTAAACTCTGCCCGACGCGATTTTGTTATGTCAAAAACCTCGAGACCAATGCTTTTTGTTCCACTATGTGCTCGGGTATTGTCTATCCACATCCGTGCGCCGTCACCAGTAGAGCTTCCGTCATAATCGCCGAACTCAAACCAATTTTCTACAGGAATATTTAATGTGTTCGGATCACTTTGTCTGACATTCTCAAAATCAGTTTGAAAAACGGGTGGGGCATAGGTGTTTTGGGCATGAACATCTTGAATATTGCATGTTAAGACAAGAATAATCATGGATGCAGTGATGAAAAAGACTGGTTTAATACTGCTCATATTTAGTCAATGTCTTTTACATTAGCGCAGGCAAATCTGAATAGCAACTGGCACAATTCAAAAAAACTTCACTAAAGTAAAGTTTTTGGTCTAGGCGGAAGCGGAGGGATTCGAACCCTCGTACCCTTGCGAGTCCAAGGTTTTCGAGACCTGGCCGTTTAACCGCTCCGGCACGCTTCCCGTGATCCGTATCATATAGCCTATTCAACTAGAGGTAAAGCAGGCGGCTAGTACCGGTAGTGGTCAGCTTTGTATGGACCTTCGTCAGGGATACCTAAGTATTTTGCTTGATCGTCAGAAAGCTTGGTAAGGTGCACGCCCACGTGTTCCAAGTGCAACGCTGCCACTTTTTCGTCTAAATATTTTGGTAAGCGATGCACACCCAACTCATACTTTTTAGTGAAGAGTTCAATTTGCGCCAATACTTGATTGGTGAACGAGTTCGACATTACAAAAGAAGGATGCCCCATGGCACATCCAAGGTTCACTAAACGACCTTCGGCCAGCAAGATGACGCGATGGCCATCTGGAAACGTGTACATGTCAACCTGTGGCTTCACTGAGGCCTTTTTAATTCCTGGGAACTCATTGAGCTGTTTGACCTGAATCTCTACATCGAAGTGACCAATATTACACACAATGGCCGTGTCTTTCATCTTTGCCATGTGCTCAATGGTAATAACGTCCTTGCAGCCAGTGGCGGTAACAAAAATATCGATCTCATCAATCACTTCTTCCACGCGTTTCACTTCGTAGCCTTCCATAGCTGCTTGCAGTGCACAGATAGGATCGACTTCTGTAACGATGACACGAGCGCCGTTATTTCGCAGTGACTGAGCACTGCCTTTCCCTACATCTCCAAAACCTGCGACCAGCGCTACTTTACCGGCCATCATCACGTCTGTGGCGCGACGAATACCGTCAACCAGTGACTCTCTACAACCATACAAGTTATCGAACTTCGATTTGGTGACAGAGTCATTCACGTTGATCGCTGGAATTTTTAACTTGCCTTCAGCCATGAGCTGATACAAGTGATGTACTCCGGACGTCGTTTCCTCAGATACGCCTTTAATCTCTTTGAGCATTTCCGGGTGCTCTGTGTGAACCCAAGTGGTTAAGTCGCCGCCGTCATCGAGGATCATGTTTGGCCCTTTATCGCCAAACTTCAGTGTCTGCTCTGTACACCACCAGTATTCTTCTTCAGTTTCACCTTTCCAGGCAAAAACAGATGTGCCAGCAGCAGCAACTGCGGCCGCGGCGTGATCTTGAGTGGAGAAAATATTGCATGATGCCCAGCGAACCTCTGCACCAAGTGCTTGAAGTGTCTCAATCAACACTGCTGTTTGAATAGTCATGTGCAAAGAGCCAGCGATACGAGCACCGGCGAGTGGTTTTTTCTTGCCGAATTCCTGACGCAAGCTCATCAGTCCAGGCATTTCTTTTTCAGCCAGAACAATTTCTTTACGTCCCCACTCAGCGAGTGAGATATCTTTGACTTTATAGTCAGTGGCTTTCTTTGACATGATCATTCCTTTTGGTAACTAGATTGATGACGTAGGAAAAACTCTTCAGGCGTAAATCCGTGTGTCTGCGTCCCTAGCTGTTCAATGGCATACGCAGCAGCGGTAGACCCATACTCCGCGCACTCCGTTACCGGCAGGTTCTGAACATAGCCATACAAGAATCCGGCGCGGTATGCATCTCCGGCTCCAGTCGGATCGACCACTTTCTTCACTTTGACTGCGGTGACCTGCTCTTCTTTGCCTTGGTGAAAAATCTTGCTGCCGTGCTCGCCAAGGGTGATGACACAAGTTTTTACTTTAGAAGTAATCTGCGCTTGTGTCCATCCTGTTTTTTGGACTAACACTCCCATCTCATAGTCGTTCACAATCAAGAGCTCAGCTGCATCAATGCCAGCGCTAATGTCCTCATCAGAGATGTTGGTGGCTTGTTGTCCTACGTCGTAAAACATCCGATATTTTTTCTCTTTACATATTCGGGCTTGCACAGCCATCTGCTCAGGGTCATGGGGAGAAATGACAAAAAAGGTGTCATTTTCAAACTCCTCGAAGTTCAGTGAAGCGGCATCGCTCATCGCACCAGGGTAAAAGCCCCCAATTTGACAGTTGTCTTGGTCAGTCATCACCGTAAATGTGGCTGTAGGAAGGTCAGAAAAGTGAACATGCCTTGTCTCGACGCCCATTTTCGCCAAATCTTGAATATATATGGCAGCTTCTTTCCCGATGCTACCGTAGAGGAAGGGCGAAACTTTCAGAAGCGCTAAGGTATAGGCAATGTTCGCGGCAACGCCACCCCGTGTATCGGTGAGCTGATTAATAAGGACACTAAGAGAAAGAACGTGGAGCTTATCCGCTTGGATAACTTGGCTAAACTTGCCAGGAAATACCATAATACGGTCAATAGCAATCGAGCCAGTTAATGCGATTCTCATGGGCTGAGAATATCACACCTTTTGTGCACCCACCAGGAATCGAACCTGGATCCAAGGTTCCGCAAACCTTTATTCTATCCATTAAACTATGGGTGCATACCAGTTTTCCCAGGCATGAATTGTATCATGCTTCTGTATCGAGTGGAATCTTTTCTTGGAGCCACTGCGCAGCTTTGTCGAAGGAGTTTAGGGCTGGACGCTCATTAAGCAATACCGCCCCTAAGAGGTCTTGAAGCTCTTCTTCGCTGACATCGTTCAACACGAGGGTAATTTGATTTGGAAAACGAGAACACTCGATGTGAAGAAGTCGTTGGTGAAACTTCTCATCAAACCAAAAACGACCAAGTTCATCCCAATAATAGAGCGAATCATCGGTCCGAATGCCGTATGTAGTGATGCGATTGAGCACCACTTCTGGAGGTACTGCTGAGAGCACATAGGCCATGAATGCCACGGCAATCACCACGGCGATAGGAAGAAATTGCCCGGCAACAAACAGAATCATACAGATCAAAAAGACAATCACGCACACGGTTGTGTAGTATTGGCGATTTCGCTTCTTAAATGGGCGAGCTGGAGCTGTCCACTCGGCTACAACTTCTTCTGGCTGAGGACGATTATCATCAAAATCTGTAGGTGCTCCAGCACGTGGGGCGACGGGTTGTTGGAGCGGTGTTTGCTGAAAAGTTTCTGACACTTGAGGCGCTGGTGCTGAAGGTTGAGTATTTGTCACCTCTGCGAACTCGCTACCAAGCTCTGCTTCGTATAGCTCGGTCTGTGGAGCTGCGGCTGGCTGAGCAGGAGACTGTGAAGGCTCATAAACTGGGGTTGAAACGGCTGGTGGTGGTAATGGCTGCTCAGGATAAACAGGGGCACTTTCTTGAGGTGCGTTTTGTCCCGAGTAGGCTGAAGTATCAGTCATGCATAAAGTGTACCATGTTCAGTGGTAAAATAGCTGTCGCCTGCATTGATGGTTTTGTAGGAAGGGTCGCATAGTGGTTTAGTGCACTAGTCTTGAAAACTAGCGTCCGAAAGGACCGAGGGTTCGAATCCCTCCCCTTCCGCCAAATTGTAGTACATCATCTCCTCAGATATGAGGAAGCTATAGCTATCTGAGGATAAGATGACACCAACAAAGGGAACTCTCAAAGTTTGTAGCCGCGGACACGAGTTTTATAAAAGCAGTGACTGTCCTATCTGCCCGAAATGTTGGGCAGGGTACTATCGCAAACGCGCACAAAGTGACTTCCCAGAGAAATTAGGTGCTCCTGCGCTGAGAGCTTTGGCCAACGCACAAATTTACTCACTTAAAGAACTCTCCAATTACTCCGAAAAAGAGATCGCTGATCTTCATGGGATGGGGCCAAAAGGCGTGAAGTTACTTGCAGGGGCGCTCAAAGAAAAAGGCCTGACCTTCAAACAGTCGTTTTTGCAGTAAGCTCGATCCACTTTCTGCCGTCATTTTCAATCAATCGATCAAAGGACGCTGGTCCCCAAGTACCTGCTGGATATGCATCTAGTGGCACGTGCTGTTTTAACGCCAAAATTTGATCGATAATTTTCCACATCGATTCAATGCTTTCTGCATTAGGGAAAAGCGAGGGATCACTCAAGCTGGCGTCATGAATGAGTCGTTCGTATGCCTCAATCAAGTCCATTTGATATTGATTGTGGTAATTGAACTCCATCTCCACCATATCCAGCTCTACCCCGTGCCCAGGCTTTTTGACAAAAAGTCGAAGAAGAATGGCTTCGTTCGGCTGAAAACGAAAGGTGAGGACGTTAGGATCCTGACCAAGACGCACTTTACTAAACATTCTGTTCTTGGTTTCCTTAAACTGAATCGAAATTTCCAGAACATCCGTTACAAAACGTTTTCCTGTTCGTAAATAAATAGGCACATCACGCCACCGGTCGTTGTTCACTGAAAGTTTAATCGCAGTCGCAGTTTCCGTTTTTGATCCGTCTGGGATTCCATTCTCCGACGCATAGCCCATCACCTCTTTTCCCTTCACTTCTCCAGATGTGTACTGTCCAAAGGCAACGGTTCGATCTAAATCATTTCCCATGGACTCGATCTGCTGAAGCAGCCGAGAGCGTGACTCGCGAATGTCGTGAGCATCTAAACTGGCAGGTTCTTCCATTAATGTCACAGCAATCATTTGCAAAAGGTGATTCTGCACCACGTCCCGGGTAGCACCTGTAGCGTCATAAAACTGTTCACGGCCAGTAACACCCAGTGTTTCGGCAAAGGTAACTTGAATATGCTCAATGTACTTTCGATTCCATAAATCTTCAAATAAGCCATTCGCAAACCGAAACGCCACCAAGTTCTGGACCGTTTCTTTTCCTAAGAAGTGATCGATGCGGTAGAGCTGATCTTCAGTGAAGACTTCAGTTAACTCTTTGTTGAGTGCTTCAGCAGATGCTAAGTCTGTTCCAAAGGGCTTCTCGATCAACACTTTTGTCCAGCCACAATTGGTCTGATGCATTTGATGTTGTTTTAAGTTTTGAACAATTTTGAGGTACAGCTGTGGCAAGGTGGCGATGTACCACATGTGGTTTCCACAGTGCTCAGCACCAACCAGCTGCTTATGGAAAGCCGAAATCGCTGCGAAGGTTTCTGACTGAGTGGAATCTCCTGCCACATAGTGCAAACTCTCACGAAATAGTTTCCATGTTTCTTCTCGTTGTGGTTGAACAATGTCTCTCACGAACTGTTGGAACTCTGTGCGGTCCATTGGTTTACGTGCGTTACCAACTAGGGTGAAGGGCGCAGAAAGTAACTTCTGATCAAATAAACGATAAATTGCTTTGAGAATTTTCTTTTTCGCCAAGTCACCGGTGACGCCAATCAAGAAAATTGTGAGGGGTTCTGGTATTTTTTTCATGGTATTGCGAAGTGTCTGTTCGTACGGCTATGCTGATGTGAATGACACCCATTACAGTTCGTACTTTTACTCCTGATCTTGTACTCAGTAAAGCAGCAAGTGCTATCTCTCTTATAGTGAGTGAACGCAGCAAAAAGGGCAAGCTCTTGTTGCTGCTCTCTGGCGGTTCAGCTATTCAAATGTATCGCCAAGTTTTCGAGGAGCTGTCTAGTAGCCAGCAAGATTTCTCAATGCTGACCGTTTCGCTCTTTGATGAGCGTTTTGTTCCCGTAGATTCTGCTGACAGTAACGCTAAACAACTTGACGACGCTGGCGTAGTAGATCTTGTTCACAAGATGAACGCCAGATGGCTACCATACTTGGTAACTGGGCAATCAGGCCAAGAAGTTGCTGCTCAAGTTTCTCGGCAATTTTCATCACTCATCGATGAAGGCTCCCAGCTTATTATTCTGGCTGGACTCGGAGACGATGGTCACACCGCAGGTCTGCTTCCCACACATCACAAACTAACGCTCAATAAGGTATTTGAAAGCACTCAAGTTGTTGAATACTACCAACTTCCAGACGACACCGTTAATCCCTATCGATATCGCGTTACTGCTACTCCTGCATTACTCCCACACGCAGATCTTGTCATCTTGTATGCCGTCGGTGACAAGAAACACTCACCACTCCAACGGCTGGTTCAACGAGAGGGAACACTCTCACAGCTTCCAGCTCTTGCACTCCTCTCCTCTCAAGAACTTATCGTGATCACTGATCAATCAGTGGAAGAAGCTACCTGAAAGAGCAGCTGATTGCCCCACGGATCCATGACTTCAAGGTCAGCGCCCTGGGTTGCAAACGGTACGTCAACATCCTGAAGACGTTGTGCTAATCCAGTAAGGTCCGCGGGATTTGCTAGCTGCATGGTAATCTTTCCTACTCCTAAGGATGGTTTACGTTGTGCTGCCCCATGACTTTCCCAAGTATTCATTCCCAGATGGTGGTGATACTTTCCGTCAGAGAGAAACAGTGCCGAAGGCATCTGAGCGGTAACATGAAACCCAAGCACTCCCACATAAAATTGGGTCGCTTCCGGAATGGAACCCACCTTTAAGTGCACATGACCAACCTTGGCTGTTTCGACTGACTTTTTTTCTCTGTGTTCTTGAATAAATGCTTGAACATCGATGTACTCAGAAGCCATCTGCACGTTTCCATGCTTCCAAACCCAGGACACCGCGGGTCTATCCGCATACAGTTCAACACCGTTACATTCAGGATCAGAAAAGTAAAATGCCTCACTGACTAAGTGATCTGCACTTCCCTGAAAAAGCTCTGGCTGATACTTGAGAACTCTCCAAAGAGCCTTGGCGAGAGCCGCTTGGTGCTCAAACAAAATTGCCACGTGATAAAGACCAGCAGATTTGGGCGAAGCCAAGGGAAGATCCTGTTGAGTTAAGCGCAGTGCCACCTTGCCACCAAACCCCAGATCGGCTGCAGCTGCAGTTTTCACAATCACCGGTAACCCAACCAGTTCACTATAAAAGATAACCTGCGCAGAAAGATCTTTAACCAAGAGCTGAGTAAAGCCCATCTCAATGTGAGGAGAAAGTGTTGATGTCATAACTCTATGATAGCAACAAAGACCCCTTGCGAAGCCTTTGTGCGTACAGATTGTTTGTTATTCTCAGGCTGTCTTGGCCTGCTTTTGTCGACCGTCTTTGAATTGTTGAGCCCAGAACGTGAGTTCTGTAAGTAATGCTTGGGCAGCTTTTTCTTGAGATTCAGAAGGCGTAAACTTGCCTTTGTCATCAAGTTGACCCCAGTAGTTTGGAATAGCTACTTGTTCACCAAGGCCGTACATTCTTAGATAGCCCGTAATTGACCGTAACTGCTCAACAGCTCGTGTGCCTCCCGCAGCCGCTCCGTAGCTGACGAAGCCAACTGGCTTGTAGTACCACTCTCGTGCAAGGTAGTCGATGGCATTCTTGAGTGATGCTGGAAACGAGTGGTTGTACTCTGGAGTAACGAAAATGAATCCATCAGACTCACCAATCACGTTAGCCCATTTTTTGGTGTGCTCGTTGGCATACTGATTCATAGCTGCTGGAGCTGCCTCATCTAACATTGGTAAATTTACTTCCTTGAGGTCAATCAGCTCGAACTTGACATCTTTGTGGGACTTGGCCAAAGAAAAGATCCAATCTGCAGGTTGAACTCCAAAACGTTGAGGACGTGTCGATCCAATGATGATTTTGATGTTTAACATAGTTTTTTCCTTTTGATTACCTCGAGAAGGTGGCGATTATCACTCGCACCGTTTATCCAGAAGTGCCACCTCGAGTTGAGTATGCAGTCACACAAAAAGGCGCTGACTTAATCCCGGTCTTCAACAGCATGGCTGCCTGGGGTGATAAGTACCAGTGCCCTCCAGATACAGGAAATGCGCCAGAGTAGCAAAACGCCCTAAAGTAGCACTCTCAGACATTTCTCAGATTGAAGCCGTATACTCATCTGTATGAGAGTGTTAGTCGTCGAAGATTCCCACAAAATCGCAGGATCCATCAAAAAAGGCCTTGAACAAGAGTCGTATGCTGTGGATGTTGCGTACGACGGCCAAGAAGGTCTTGATCTGGCCTCAAGTGAAGATTACGACATGATCGTTCTTGATATTCTGCTGCCGCTACTGGATGGCGTCCAAGTCTGCACAGAGCTTCGCGCCCAAAGCATCCACACACCAATCTTAATGCTGACCGCCAAAGGACAGCTCCAAGATAAAGTCACAGGGCTCGATGCTGGCGCTGATGACTACCTCACCAAACCTTTCGCATTTGAAGAGCTCTTGGCACGCATTAGAGCGCTGGCTCGTCGCCCCAAAGAAACCATCCACTCCGTACTGGCCCTTGGCGATTTGACGTTAGATACCGTCAAGCATCAGGTGCATCGCTCCAACAAGCTCATTTCCCTCTCCGCCAAAGAGTACGCTCTGCTTGAGTATCTCCTGCGCCACCCTCAGCAAACCTTGAGCAAAGATCAAATCATCGCCCATGTCTGGGACTATGACGCCGACATTTTGCCAAATACTGTTGAAGTCTACATCGGCTACCTTCGCAACAAGATTGACAAGGCATTTCCTAAACAACTTTCCCTCATTCACACTATTCGCGGCTTTGGATACAAAGTCGGTACAGTAGAATAAACCTATGTTTCGCTCTGCTCGGATAAAGTTGACCGCTAGATATCTGATGATCATCATGACCGTCAGCTTATTGTTTAGTTTGGCAATCTACAGTGGGGTGAACGCCGAGCTGCATCGTTTTGAGAAGTTTCAAAACTCCCGTCCATCGCAATCTAAAAACATCATCATTGAACCACCCATTCGGGTGATCCAACCAAATGGACGAAGCCAACAGATTCAACGAATTCTGGTTCCTTCGGTAGACGACGTTGATCCGCAAATTATCGAACACGCTCGCACCAGAATCATCTTAATTCTGTTGATTATTAATCTCTCAATTCTGTTGTTTTCTGGACTTTCTGGCTACATGTTGGCGGGACAAACACTTCGGCCAATTCAAGAAATGGTCGATGAGCAAAACCGCTTTGTGACGGACTCATCGCACGAGCTTCGCACCCCGCTCACAGCCCTGCGTTCTGAAATTGAAGTGAATCTTCGTGACAAAAAACTTTCACTGGCAAATGCGAAACAGCTCCTAGAAAGTAATCTTGAAGAAGTCAAAAACCTTCAGTACCTTTCTGATAGTTTGATTCGACTCACTCAGTACAAGAGTGATCAAAACGGGAAGATCTTTGAGGTGGTAGAACTCGCAGACATCATAGAAGAAACCATCAAGAAAATGCGTCCAATTGCCCGAGCCAGAAATATTTCAATTAAGCAGGAAGTTCCACAGCTCAACTTGAAAGCAAACGCATCGATGATGTCAGAGCTGTTCGTCATTTTGCTGGATAACGCCATCAAGTACAGTCCCAAAGACACCACTATTACCATCACTGGAAAACACACTGATCGCTCTGCTCAAATTCTGGTTTCAGATCAAGGTATTGGTATTGATGCCAAAGATATTCCGCTCCTGTTTGGTCGTTTTTATCGAGCTGATAAATCTCGAACCCAGTCAGAGACTCAAGGCTACGGACTGGGACTTTCGATCGCTAAAGAAATTGTTGAAAAACACCACGGGCATATCTCAGTGGTCAGTACAGTTGGCAAAGGCACGACCTTCACTCTCAATCTACCGCTTCGTTGAAAGTATCTACGGACTCCCTAACAACTGCTGTCGCAGGCCAGTTGCCTCGACTTCTTTAGCAATCGCCTGACGCTGAGCCAGTGGAATATCATTACACTCCATCACTGAAAGCTTGCCTGTGTTGAGTGCGTCGTAGACATGGACGTACATCATTGCGCCATTCTCAGACATGATCTTGGTGATTCCCACCGCATTTTCTGCTGGTCCGTTTTCATTAGTGATGTACAGTGTAGGTTTGTTCATCGCGACTGCATGACACGCTGCGCTCAAGAAACCAGAGTCCCAGACCGTCACATCATCGATAGCCACGGTGTGTTGAAAGCCAGAGCTTTCTAGTGGTCCAAGTACTGCCTGCTCTTGATAAGCTTTTGGGTCCATGTTTGTGTAAAAGGCATAAAACATGGTGGGATCAGAGAAGAATGGCTTCACCAAAACGTGTTGGTCTGAATACTTCTCTTTCAAGAGTGGGAACAAATCACGAAGGTATGATTGGTACATGTAATCATTTTTAATTGTTTGGACAGTATAAAAATCAACAAAGTACGACGCAGTGGACGTAAAGAATACTGCCGCTAATCCAAAAGCAACGACACTTCTCACTACTGCTTTGGGAACCAACGGAAACTTGGCCGCATCAAACCACTTTGCAAAAAGATGCAGACCATATAACGCAACCAGAATCAAAAATGGAAGCAACTCTGACAAACGAACTTTTTGTGGCTCACCGGCAAGTATGGTGGGGATCGGTGCAACAACTAAACCAACTATCACCAGCCAATCAATTACTCGAATTTTCTTTCTGATCACTAATAACTCTGCCAATCCAAGCCAGATGAATGGGAACACCACAATCGTGAACTGACCAAAGTTTTTGACTGAGAGAAAGACCTCATTTGCCTCACCTTTTGTTGCGAGGAACTCTGGAGAGTAGGTGTGCAGAAATCTTGAAGAGAGTGTCTGTAGCACATACGTCCCTTTGTTCCAGATCAAACTACACAGCGGTAATGAAAGCTGAAAGTCACAGAATGTTCGATACTCATCAATCACGTTTGCATTGTGTGCGTCACTCAAAATCCCAACTTGTTCTAAACGAGCGGTGTTTGCAGAGCTGACGGATGGAAGAAAGAACGGTGCTACTACCACCGCTAAAGTCACCCACACGACTGCCAAGCGTTTGAGAAACTGTCGCTGCCAGAGTACACACACCAGCGTCAGTCCAAGCAACAGACCTATACTCACAGGCCTGTAAGCAATGTAGCAGTACCACGTCAATGCCAGTAAAACGCCGGTCACGATCGGAAGTACTTTGTGCCAAAGTGAAACAGGATGAACATGTTGAAACTGACGAAACATCGTCACTAAACCAAGTAGTCCAGCCATCCAGAAAAATAACGCCAAGTTCGACTCAAAACCAAATCTACTCAAGAAAAATGGCCAGGGACTTACTGCCATCAACGTCGCTCCAATCAAAGAAGAACGCGGCCGAAAGCCCACTTGCCTAGCTAAAAAGTACATCAAGATGACACTCAAAGATCCCACCAACGCTGAGGGCACGCGAATTGTCAGCACTGATACATCCATCAACGCCACAAATGGAATCAAAAAGTAGCCGTAACCAGGTAACTTTTGGTCACCAAAACCCGTAAAGACCAAAGGCCAAGACACTCCGTGTTCGTCTTTCCCTGTCAGTAACAGCGACTTTGCTAAGTAGCCAAAGTGCGCTTCATCAATCAAAGCACCTTTAGGAGACTGGTCCAAACGGTACAAGCGCAGCGCCAGAGCTACCACAAATATAAGCAGTAGAGTGAAAAGTGGTAAAAGTTGATCTCGATATTTCATTTTTGATATCGTACTATACTGGGACTACAGGGACTATTGTATGTTCACCGCAGGGGTTATTGGTATTGGCAGTTTTGGCAAGAAGCGCGTGGAAACGTTGCTGAAGTTGTCAAGTCAAATTTCCCACATCTACATCTTTGATAACGACGCTGACAGGCTGACAGAATTTTCTCCTTCACAACACAACCGCGTTACTGTTCTTCAATCAGAAGAAGCACTTTTCAGTCATCCAGGAATTGACCTCGTTTTCATCTGTACACCAAACGCCACACACCCAGCTTACTGCGAAGCAGCACTTAAAAATGGCAAACATGTCTCGTGTTGCAAGCCTATCACCTCAAACATAACCACTGCCAAAAAACTGGTGAAGCTTGCCAAGTCACACAAAAAAATTCTGGCGTACGGAGCAAACCACCGATACTTTCCTTCGGTTCAAGAAGCACTCCGCATCGTCAAAAACAAAGAGCTTGGCTCCATCCTTTCTATGCATGCTGCGATTGGTTCTACTGGAGAACGGATTCAAGGCTCATGGTTTTGGCAAAAAGCGCAATCCGAGGGTGGAACGTTTATTGATCATGGACACCATCTGTTAGATTTAGCGATGCTTTTTTGTGGGAACTTTGAGAACTGCTACGGCCACAGCTCCAGCAGACATTGGAAAGAGGCAGAAGTTGAAGACTACGCCGTAGCGATCTACGAACAGCCAGCTGATGAGAAAAACTCTGGCTACGAGGCAGTTCTTCGCTCATCCTGGCGGCAAGCTCAAGGATATGTAGACATCGAGCTATGGGGCGAAAAAGGATCACTGAAGCTTCAAGTGGGGCAACAAGAAACCCTTCAACTCGCCACAAAAGCCGGACTACAAAATCTGGACTTCTCTACTTACCCAAAGTCTTCACTTGAACAAGAAATCTCAGCTTTTCTCCAAGACTGTTCCCAACCCACTACACAAAACTCTTGGTCTGCACAACTTATTCAGCTAACCCAGATGATCGACGGTTTTTACCGTTCTCAAGCTTCCGCAAAAAGAGTAAAACTAAAGAAATGATCTTAGTTAACGCTCCACTTATTGCTCCCAACGCTAAAAAATACCTTAACCAATGTATTGAGACCAACTGGCTGTCTGGTGAAGGCCCATTCGTAACAAAGTTTGAACAGGCTTTTGCAAAGCGGATGCAAGTGGCCAACGCCATGACCACAAACTCGGGAACAGCCGCATTGCACTTAGCACTGTTGGCCTTAAACATCGGTCCTGGAGATGAAGTCATCTTACCTGCGAGCACCATGGGCGCGTGTTACTTTGCGATTTGGTACTGTGGCGCCACTGCAGTGCCGGTCGATGTCGATCCAGCAACCTACACGATTGATCCTCAAAAAGTTGCCGCAGCAATCACCAAGAAAACAAAAGCGGTGATGGCAGTGCACTTGTTTGGACATCCTTGTGACATGGACGCATTGATGGCGCTGAAGAAAAAACATCACTTTTTCTTGATTGAAGACTGCGCCGAAGCGCATGGTGCTACCTACCACGGTCAAGTTGTTGGCTCCTTTGGTGAAGTAGGTTGTTACAGTTTTTATGGAAACAAAATCATCACCACAGGAGAAGGTGGCATGGTCACTACTCAAGATAACGCACTCTCGCAAAAGATCCGTTCACTAAAAACATTTAGCTTCTCACCAGAAAAACGCTTCACTCATAGCGGAATGGGCTATCGATACACCATGACCAACCTCCAAGCTGCAGTAGGATTGGCACAGTTGGAGGCGTTTGAGAAAGCCATCGCATTAAAGAAAAAGATGGCCAAGTTCTATACAAAAGCGTTTGCAAGTATTACCGGAATTAGCACGCCAGTAGAAAAAGATGGCTGTTCAAGCATTTTTTGGATGTATGCGATTTTGATTGATGAGAAGTGCTTTGGCATATCTCGTGATCAACTGATGGAAACTCTGCTCAAAAAGTATGATATTCAAACCCGCTCATTCTTTTTCCCACCACAGATTGCTTTTGCAGATCTGCATGTCTTTGACGGAAAAACGTTCACAGTTGCAGATCGAATTGGCCAGGAAGGTCTGTACTTACCCTCTGGACTTGGAAATACACAGAAAGAGTTTCAAGCTGTCGTGAAAGCGATCAAGGAAATCTCAAGCACGCTTGGCCACCACGAGAATTGAACTACCAAACGGGATGTTCATTACTCGTAAGAGTTTGGATTCTACAGTACCCACTGTTCGCATAGCCTTGTTCAAGACATCGTCAGAACTGTCCTGCTGGGACTGCCTCCCTCGCCATTTTTCGATCAATCTTCCCATCACGAAGAACGGAAATGAGAAGGCAAAAAGATAGCTACTTCGCTGGATTACCCCACCAGCTTTGACAATTTTTTGTTCGAGCTCACGCTTGGTATATCGTTGCCTGGCCATGTTATCCACGTCATGTGGACCCCAGAGCCAAGGATGCGCACAGTCTGTAATGACCAGGTACCCGTCACTCTTTAGACCTTGCAAAGCGCTGCGTAGCACCGCCACATCATCTTGAATATGTTGGTGGTACAACACATCAAGAATGGTAATACAGTTGTAAGTTGAGGACTTTGGAGTAAACGTATTGAGATCCGCGGCACTCACTTTTGCCAGTGCTAAAGACTTTGCAAGTGTACTGCCTGCTTGTGATTCTTCGACGGCATCTACTTCGCCAAACTTTCTGAGGACAGAAAAATTTGCACCAACTCCTGCGCCGAGATCCAAAAGCTTTGCCGCATTCGGGAGATTCAGTGAACGCAGCACTTGCTCTAGATATGCTCTCTTGGTGACATACCACCAATGCCAGCGTTGTTGCTGAGCCATCAAGGAGTATTCTTCATGTTTCATGGCGGATGTCTTCAGATACTGTCGTTCGTGCGCTTCCGTTGCTAGCGTTTCGAGCATGTTGTCGTTCTAGAGGCTTGTCGCCATGTTCTAGAAAAGGGGGCTTTTTAGAAGAAAGTTCTGTAGAATGGTGCAGGTCAAATGACATAACAATCCACTTGTAATAATACTCGGAAATACAGTGAATCGTCATCTACATGAATCTGGCAGCGTGCGGTACAATTCCCATGCAAACGCAAGGAAGTGTCGCCTAGTGGCTATGGCAACGGATTGCTAATCCGTGACCCTCACGGGTCCCGTGGGTTCGAATCCCACCACTTCCGCAAATAAAAAAACACCAGACGGTGTTTTTTTATTTGTTGGATAAGCGGAGAGATTTAGCAAAGCGAGATCCTAAGAAGTCGAAGACTTCTGTATGTCAGCTACTCACTACGTGATTGTGATACGTAGCTGACCACCAGTTCCGCAACAATTGAGAACTTCTGACAGACCTGTCTGTTACCACTAAATGGGTTGATGGAACATGCTAAAGTTTTTCTATTTCTTTACTTGATCCTCAATTTGAGTATTGGTTCAAAGTATCACCAGTGAATGGGTGTGCGGTAGGTGCATGGTCTAACTGGATGAAGTCTGGAAAATCGCCAAACAAAAAATCTATGTTCTATCGCTACTAACAGACACTTTAGCCTAACCGATGATTGCGTCGTTACTTTATGTATAACCCAAAAAAATACTTCAAAAACAGAATATTTGTATGGTGAGAACAAAATGCTAACAGATACGAAAGAATTCCGAATCTCGAAAACTCTGTGAGGTATACGCGATGTAGCTCTGTGTCCACTAATCTCAAGCTTCCTTGATGTATCATCATGTTTGACCAATGCGGTTTTACCGAGTTTCCAAACAAAGATAGAATACAGCTCTTCACCCCTTCTCCACCTAAAAAATCTAAGCTACAGCCTGTTTTTCTGTACACTATGTCATTACGTCTAATTAATTCGTCAACTACATCCTCATGTTCACGAATGACATCCTTTGTGACGGCAATACTTTTCTCGGCTCGATCCTGTAAAATAACATGGTTTTTTTCATCAATACAAGTCAAGACTGTTGTGTGAATAGCAAGTCCTGGAAAATGGGTATCTAAAAACGCTAAATCTTTATGTAAAGCAATGTTGTCGGAGTACAAAAACTCAAAACGCTTTCGTGGGACTTTAATAATGCGATCTTTAGCGTAGGAATACACCCGGTGGTGAGCACCTTGGATGATGAGTGGACCTACTTTCTGGATCTCAAGTTGTGGAAAAGTGAGCAAAAACTTGAACAAGTCTGACATACACTACTGAACTTTCTGACATGCTTGGCAGACTCCGTAAAACTTAAGCTGATGAGTGTTTACTTGAAGACCTGATTGTTGTAAGACCACTTCATACTCATGTAGAGCAGTTTCAACTTTATCTGGAGTAACATCAGTCATCCGCAGACAGACTTGGCACACAAAGTGGTGATGATGTGAGTTGGTCTCGAGCTCATAGTAATGAGCAGAGGATCCTTTAATGATTAACTCTTTAAGCACCCCCACTTGTATAAACTGGAGTAAATCCCGATACACTGTAGCTCTATGAACTTTATAGTTCATGTCTGTAAGAGCATGTTGAACATCATCAGCAGTGAAAGGATTCTTGAATGTAAGAATGGTTGAAACAAGCTCTTTTCTGGCTTCTGTTATTTTTAATCCAGATGATCTCAATTTTTCAGTAACTTCATGTACGGTGTAATTTGATTCTTGATGCGACATATTCTCAATAGTATAATGCGACTCATGCGCAATTACAACCTCAGTAATATAGGAGACACTATGAGCATTTCACACGTAGTTAGAAAGTTAATGCACTCAAATGGGACCACTGATTCGCTTAAAAACGTCAATAAATACTTTAAGCTTATTGCCCTAGGGGTAGGAGCAATGGTGATTTTGGTCCTAGTCTTATTGATCATTGCGATCTTGGCGATTTTTCAACTTTTAGTGAGCCCAGCTGTTTCACAAGCTCCTGCGCTCGTGGAGCAAGGGCAAGCATTAGTCGAGGAACAATCACAGCAAAACTGGTGGTCAGTACTGTTCTCAGAACAGTATGAACAAGTTCAAGGAGCAATGCAGCAGATTGATGATGCTCAGCAAGTTATCCAAGATCCTTCAGTGCTCTTACAGCAACAGCTCGAAGAAGCGCAAAATACTCAGGAAAGTGAACAGTGACATGTGGGTATCACTTCTTTTTTTCCACCACCTTCTTTTCCCTTCTCAATGAGATTTCCAATAAGATTCTCAAGAGAATAACGGCTAAAGCAAATCCGCTCAGCAACAAACGTGGATGAGGGAGTGTGATTGGATTACTAAACCAGGCAGTCCAGTTTCCACCGAGAATTAAGTACGCGCGGATAATTAATAGTCCGTACGCAATGTAACCCAGTCGCAGCGCAGCGCGCCAGTTTCTTCCGAGTGCCCGCATCGCCCAGTTGGCTGAGATGATTGCCATAAATGTCCAGATACCCATCGCAATCAGACCCAAAATTGCATCAGGAGCAAAGTACGCTTGCGGAATATTTTGGGTGTACTGTGGGAATCTCCACAGTAATGACAATGAGTGACCCAAAGCAAAAAAGTACCCAATCAATCCCAGCTGCTTACGATACCGGAGTTTGCTGTCTAAGAAGTTGAAAAAATACGTCATGCCACTCAATGCAAACGAAAAACCAATCAGCACTCCACCAGCAAACGCAAAGCTCTCACTATAGGTAGCCAGCGTAATTGAGCCTTGGTACTTGATGACATACATCAGCAACAGCGCGTAAATACCAGCTGAGAACAGAAGACTTCGAATCCAGAGCCAAGTGTTGTCGGAAATGTGCATAAGAAATGAAGCTACTTTCTTCATAAATTCTAGCAGTTATGCAGACCACGTACTACGTGATCTGCTAGCCTCTGTAATCCTTCTGTGATCTCCTTTTCGGGCAAACACAGAGACAGTCTCACATAGCCTTCTCCACTTTTTCCAAACGCAGTGCCTGGCGTAATAAATACTTGCTGTGACTTGATCAGCTCCATACACAGATCTTCAACGGATCCGCACGCAGCCGGAACTTTTGCCCAAACGTACAGTGATGCACCAGCAGGTTGAGGAGTGAAGCCAATGTTCTCAAGTCTTTGGCAAAGTAATTTTCTTCGATGCTGGTAGACAGTGTTTCTCTCCGTGATCCATTCTTCTGTAGTACTGTCCAGTGCAAACGCGGCTGCTTTCTGTACCGCTGAAAAACTGCCAGTATCGATGTTACTTTTCACCTGGATCAGGGAGCGAATAAATTCTGGCGCAGCAACAGCCATCCCCACTCGCCATCCTGCCAAGTTGAGCGTTTTACTCAGCGAGTTCAACTCAATGCAGACGTCTTTTGCTCCAGGTACTTCAAAAATACTCTGTGGCGTTTGTCCCCAGAAAACATCGCAGTACGGATTGTCAAAAACAATCAAGATATTGTGTTTCTTTGCGAACTTCACCCAGCGATCGAGCTGATCAAACGAGGCCTGTGCTCCAGTAGGATTATGCGGGTAGTTAAGCCACCACAATTTGACTCTACTCAGATCCATACCTTCTAACTCTGAAAGATTGGGAAACCAGTTGGTTTCGTCTGTCAAAGAATACTGTTTTGGCGTGGCTTGAGCCAGCGCTGCCGCAGCACTGTATGCCGGGTAGCCAGGGTCAGGGACAAGCACTTCATCACCTGGATTCAAAAATGCGAGCGATACATGAGTGATGCCTTCCTTAGAACCACCAAGTGGCAACACTTCAGTTTCTGGGTCAAGCTGAACTGAGAACCTCCGCGAATAGTAGTGTGCAATAGCTTGACGAAGCACAGCTTCACCACGGTACGTTGGGTACTGGTGACTGCGTGGATTATCCAACTCTTTTTTGAGCTGCTCAACAACACCAGGTGGTGGTGGTAAATCTGGAGAACCAATCCCCATGTTCACTACCTTTAGGTGTGATCGTTCTACTTCTGCGATCAGTCTACTTGCACGTGCAAAAAAGTACTCCTCTAAATGAGCCAGTCTTCTGGCGGGAATAATGTTCATCTGCCTCCCAGTTTCTTTTCTATTTGCAGCGCTTCCTCATGAACTCTGTTCCAGATGTCATCGATGAACTCTACGCGAAGTCCAGTAGGTGCAGCTTGTTGATGAAGTCGCTCCAGGACTTCTCGCCATCGGCCGGGCTGCAGTGGAGCAATCTGGTGTTTCTTTTTAAAACTTCCCACTTTTTTCACTACTGACATTCTGTGAGCGATCAGTGATAGCAGCTGCTCATCGAGGGCATTAATCTCTTGTCGTAGCGACTCCAACGTCTCTGTCATAGCCCGTTCATCAATCAGCGCTTGTACTTGCTGGATCTCTCTACTCAGAGTCAGCTGCAGCTCTCGAAGCTGTTTCTGTGCGTGCGGATTGTGCACGCAAATATCAAAGAACAACTCCTTCGAGTCTGACGCAACAATGGCTTGATTGTGCAAAAGACTCTTGAATCCTTGAGTATCAAGCGCTGTGGATTTTAGACCAAGCCCAAGACCCAACTGCCCAAACAGAAACGACATCCACTGCGTCTTGGCCATAACCTGATCGTGATCATCACTACTCATCTCAATAATTTGAAGCTTTCGGCTTTGGAGCAACTTCTTCAGATGGTCTAGATTCAGCACATGACGGATCTGAATGGGATTCCAAACCAAAGACAAATTATTGAAAGTCTTTCCGTGTTGAGTACTTTGTGGTCCAAACAGTGGATGCGCCACCAAGAGGTCTGCCCGTGACCCCAAACCTTCGCGCAGCCAACGCTCTGGCTGAGCCATCACTGAGCACACACTCACCACCAGCGGGTGAGTGTGTGGAGGAATCTCGTCAGAGAGTCTGCCAATGACTTCTTCTAGCGCTGAAATAGGAACCGCCGGAATAATAATGTCGCAGCTGGACACTTCCGTAAATGAAAAAATGTGTACGTCATCGACCTTGGCGCTCCGTGAACACTGTTTGACACTCCATCCTTCATCAGCTGCAAACAGCGACTTCAGTACACTCGCAAACCTCCCAGTTCCGATGATCCCGACAGTGCGCTTTTTCATAAAATTCCGTTCAGCGCCAGTAACAGCTCAAGCTCAGACCAGCTCAGTTGCTGTTTGGCATCAGTGAGTGCATTATCTGGATCTGGATGCACTTCGATAATCTGACCTGAGACTTCTGGCAACAGAGCGAAATCACTAATCAACTGTCTTACTACTGCGCTCCTGCCACCAATATGTGAGGGATCCATGATAAGCGGAAGACCCGTTTCATCATGAAGTTCTCTCGCCATGTTCAAGTCCGGTGGGTTTCTCATCTCCGAAGCGTCATTTGCCGGTGCGAATCCCCGATGACACAATGACAACTGCTCCATCGCCGCACCACCTTTCAGTACGTGTTCCACAATTCCAGCCCAATGCGCCTTACTTCGCCATGGCTGGTTTTTAATCATCAAGCTCACTCCTTTTTCTGCAACTACACTGCCGATGTCACGCTGAAGTAAGTGGTTCTGATTGCGCGAACCAATCCATAACAGCAGCGAAGAGTGCGGGACTTTTGCCCAAACTTCAGTCATGATCAGCTCCGCCTGTTGTGGCGTCAGCACCTCCAGCGCTGGCGTGAATCCACGTTCTGCAGCTTCTCTAAGCCAAGGAATCCCTTCTTCACCAACCCCTTCGAAGCCTGGACTCGTGCGTGGTTTCCACAAGTTCATCCGAATGGTCTGAATACCGAGCCGGCCAGCCTCCTGCATAGTGTGCTGTGCATGAGCCGCACTCTCTAACGAGCATGGCCCAGCAATAATATTTTGTGTGTGTTCTCTATTTGTCATATATCTTTCGTAAATTTGTATAAAAAAACCTCCGAGATGGAGGTTTGCCTTAATATTTTTTTTCGTTACTTGCGATAAAACATTAACCACCTCCATTTTTTTGGAATGTATACACGAAATAGCTAAAAGATCTGATTATGCTGTTCATATACTTACTTTAGATTTCACTCTGACTCGGCCTCTGACTCGGCGTTTTGATACAAAAAAACCTCCGGTTGGAGGCGTGTACACTGTGTCATTTTTCTATATTTTACGCACAGAGACTCACCCCAACCTGAGTGGGATAGAAATATGCGCTAAAAGCAGAATGACTTTTCATGACAAAGCGTATTATAGCAGATCCATCAACGAACCCTTACTTCCGTCGACTAGTGACGTTCTTTACCGACTCTAAGAGCTTCTCAAAGAATGGAAGCACGGTCCCTTGTTGACGTTTCCGGTACATCCACAACAACGCCAGAACACCGATAATCGCCAACACCATATAACCAATGTTTTCTAAACTATCAAAACCTTGACTAAGTGAGTCCAACGCACCAAGGCTGGTGTACCCAAGGTACAAGTAAATCGTGTTGCGAACAAGTAGTCCGAGGAATGTGCTGATTGCGTACGTTTTGATGTTAATCTTAATCAAACCTGCGATAACAGAAACAGGTGCTGTTGGAATAATAGGGACTGCTCTCATCAAGAACACAGCGATGTCATCTCGCTTGCCCTCACCAAAAAACTTACCTAGACCTTCAGTGTCAGAGTGAGAAACGCCGAGGAATTTACCAAACTTTCCCACAATTAGATCTTCAGCTTTATCCGCAAGCACGTAGATCACCAAACTTCCAAGCGTTTTGCTAATCGCACCAATTACAGCCAGGATGAGAATGAAACTTAAAGGACTTCCTTGACTCTCAGCGATTGATCCACCCAACATCATCACCAATGGTGAAGGGATTGGGGCAAGAATCTCCTCAATAAGACTGCCAATAAACACAAACCAGGTAACTGGAATCTGTTGCGCTAAGTTTTCTAACCAGGAGATAATTGTCTGCATAGCCTGGTATTTTACTATAAATGTAAACTACATCCTAGCCAGAAAGCGCCTTCTTCTAATCACTACCCCTTCACTAAAATGGCTTTCAAAATTGCCATCCTCATGTACAGTCCGTACTTCATTTGATCAAAGTAGGCAGCTCGAGGATTTTCGTCTACTCCATATCGCAACTCTTCTTGACGAGGCAGCGGATGCATAATCACAGAATCCTCAGGCATTTGCTGCGCCATTTCTTTGGTCAGCATCAACTTGGCACGTAGCTCTTCATACTCATCAAGCTTACCTTCTTTTTCAAACCATTCTCTCTGAGTTCGAGTCATGTACAACACGTCAGCATCCAGCGCATCCTGAATGTTTTCAGTCTGACTGAACTGAGTCCCATTCGGGAGATCAGCTAGAAACTCGTTCGGAAGACGGAGCTGTGGTGCTGACACAAATGTAAACTGATTATTCTGACCAGCCCGAGAAAGTAGCAGCGCCAAGGACTTGACCGTTCGACCATACAGTAAGTCACCAACCAACGCAATTTTTAGATTATCGAGCGTCTCACGTCTGGCGTGAATAGTTAACAGATCCAATAGTGCCTGGGTAGGATGCTCACGTTTTCCACTTCCAGCATTAATAATCGGCACATCCGCATAGTAAGCTGCTTCCTGGCTGGAATTATCATCTGGATGGCGGAGCACAATCGCAGAAGCTGATGTCACATTTTGAATGGCCCGAATGGAATCTGGCAAACTTTCGCCTTTAGCAGCCGAGCTAAAGGTCATGTCGTGCATTGCCTCAGAGTACGCACCTAACCGTTTTGCTGCATATAAAAATGAGAGCGCTGTACGAGTACTTGGCTGGTAAAAGATAATGGGGATAGCATGCCCCGCCAAGACATCTCCAACCTCATGTGCAGCCACGGCCTGTTCCATCTCATATGCTGAATCAAATAACTCATCGACCGTTTCTCGATCCTTTATTTGATTCACTGAGATAAAATCCTGACCGTAAAACGTTTCCTCTAAACGGCTAGTCATACGCAACCTTTCATAAAAATAAAAGTACGGTACGGAGGATTAAAAGAAGGATTGGGGAAAAAACCAAGCAAGGAAAGAATAAGATCAGTTTGCACTAAAAAAAAAGAATAACTCCGATCGTTGATTCTTACAAGAGACACATAAAAAGTTTTCACAGTGCAGATGCCCCTCGGCACTTAGCGTATCATTCCTGATGCTTGTATTTTTTAGGGGCTCGCCAAGTATGGTTACATAAACTCATTTCCTTACTAAGTCCTTTCATGGATGATGAAACTTAGTAGTACAATTTGAGCTAGTAACTCAATTGTTATTGAAACAAAGGTTCGTATGAACAGTGTTATTCATTTTGAACTTCCAGTGAAAAGCTTAGAACGCGCTCAAGAGTTTTACTCAAGAGTATGTGGCTGGGTGACCAGTAACTTTGACGCGGCCAACGTCTTAGTCTCAACCACGGAGACGGATGAAAAAGGAGTGCCCACGAAGGTTGGGGCGATCAATGGTTCATTTCGAAAAACTGATGACGTCAGTGCCAGTACCACCCCAAACATCGTCATCGAAGTTGCAGATATCAAGAACCAACTCGAAATAGTAACCCGAAACGGCGGCGTCATCGTCGATGAGCCTACAGATATTCCCGGAATGGGATTGTTTGCCCGCTTTCGTGACACAGAGGGTAATCTAGTTGGCTTGTGGCAAAACAACGCACTAAAAGCCGTTCCACCATCATCTCTCTAGTCAAGAACTCACAACCGATCACCACGCTGTGACTGTGTATCTCAATGAGACAGCTCCTCAAGAGTTGCATTGCAAGACGTTGCAAAAAGCCGTGACATAGCGTAGATCTTGGCTACGTTGGTATTTTGGTATTTATGACAAAAACAGACATTATCATTATTGGCGCCGGAATCTCTGGAGCAGTATTAGCAGAAAGATATGCGTCCATTGGAAAAAAAGTTCTGGTATTGGAAAAACGAGACCACATTGGTGGGAACTGTTACGACTACTATAACGATGACGGAATTTTAGTTTCCAAGTATGGCGCCCACTTGTTTCACACCAACTTTGAAGAAGTCTGGGAGTATGTGCAACGATTCATTGAGTGGTATCCCTATGAACATAAAGTAGTGGCCAAAGTTGATGGAAAGCTCGTACCCGTTCCCGTCAACATTACTACCGTCAATGAGTTACTGGGAACCAACATCAAGTCTGAGGCTGAAATGCTGCAGTGGCTTGATCAGAATCAGGTCAAAAATGATGATCCCAAAAATGGAAAAGAAGCAGCGATGGCTCGCGTGGGTGAAGTGCTTTATAACAAAATTTTCAAAAACTACACCAAAAAACAGTGGGATAAGTATCCTGAAGAACTTGACACTTCTGTACTGAATCGTATCCCAGTCCGCTCTGACTTTGATGATCGCTACTTCTCAGATAAGTATCAAGCATTGCCAAAGGGTGGATACACCAAACTTTTTGAGAGCATTCTCAGTAATCCTAGTATCACTATCATGTTGAATACTGATTTTTTCGACGTTAGAGATGAGCTAAAGAGTTACGAAAAACTGTTTTACACTGGACCTGTTGATCAATTCTTTGACTTCAAGCATAGTGTGAAGCGAAAACTTGAGTATCGTTCTATCCGTTTTGTTCACGAGACGCTTGATCAAGAATTCTTCCAAGAAAACTCTGTGATTAACTATCCTAATGAGGAACAGTTCACTCGGATTGTGGAGTACAAGCACATTACTGGTCAGAAAAATCCAAAAACCACGATTGTGAAAGAATTTTCCACTGACGAGGGTGAGCCATACTATCCAGTCCCCAACCCCGCCAATCAGGAGATCTATGATCTCTATAAAGCTGAAGCCGATAAGTTAGAAAAAATTTACTTTGTAGGGCGCTTGGCGAACTACAAGTACTTTAATATGGATCAAGCTTTTAAAAACGCACTTGATTTGTTTGCAGAGTTGCAACCTGAATCGAAAGTTGAGCTCTAAAGGATGAAAATTGTAAGAAGTTACTTTTGTTGATCAAGCCAAGTGTAGAGATTGAAGCCCAGTAACGAACCGAAAATCGGGCCTAGAACGTACATCGGTGTAAAGAGACTTAAAGATAGTGCTACAGCTGGATTGAGTACTCCCGCAGAGCCTAACAGTGCTGCAAAAGCGATTCCGAGTAGGAGCGAGCCACCTACAACAATTCCAGAGAATGATTTCTCAGCTCTTCCATAGACCACTGATGCAATTCCAAACGTAAAGAAGGCTGTCCCAATGGCTTCAGCAACTCCAAAAGTAAGCATACCTGAAACTTGAGGAGTCAATCGCACCCCAACGGACTGGGCCATCATCATCGCCCCAAAGGCTCCTACCAACTGTGCAACGATGTAACTCATTGCATCTTTCAATTGAATTTTTTTGATCGACAACAAACCCAGCGTGACTGCTGGATTAATGTGACAGCCTGAGATGTGCCCAATGGAGTAGACAGAAAGTGCCAAGAAAAGACCCGCTAATATCGGAACAGGAAGCGGAAAACTCCCATCAACAGCTAGCGTCACCAACAACGCCAAACCAAATGTTCCAACACACTCTGCGAGATATTTTTTGTTCATAAAGGTCTTTATCGACACACTCCACCGTTATTGTGATACCACCATGGCCATGAGTATGGTGAAGGCGAAGGAGTTACTTTTGGAGTCGGCTTTGGCGTAGGCTTTGGTGTGGGAATTGGACTTGGATGAGGAGTCGGGTTCGATGAACCTGGCCAAGGGAGCCACCATGGCCACCACCAAGGACGTGGAGTTGGATGGTGAGGAGGTGGTGGAGGCGTAGGTGATGGAGAAGGTTGTGGTGAGACTGAAGGCGACGGACTGAGCGATGGACTTGGACTAGGCTCTGGTGTGGGTGTCACGACTGGCGTTGGACTTGGTTCAGGGCTCGGAGTCACCACTGGGGATGGCGTTACCACTGGGCTTGGCTCGGGGGTCGGCGTGGCTAGCGGAGTAGGCGTTGGTGTGGGCTCAGGGGTTGGTTCAACGCTAGGGCTAGGACTTGGACTGGGTTCTGGTGTTGGCGACACTGAAGGCGACGGACTGAGCGATGGACTTGGACTAGGCTCTGGTGTGGGTGCTGGTGATGGGATCGGTGTATAGGTGTACTCCGCCTGAATATAGGCCTCATTGAAGTTCCTTGGTGTACCAATGAAACATCCACCTAGTCCTCTCACCAATTTCCATGAGGAAAAATCTTGAACGTCAAACATGGTGGCCGTCCAGAGTCCGGCGTTTTGATTGGGTGAGATACTAAAGCTGGTTGAGGAGTACGTGTCTCCATCGACAATTGAAAGCTGAGTAACAGCCATGCCGTCACTTCCATCAGCTTTGTTCAAGTTATCAACTTGTATACATCCTTGTTGAAAAAAATCATTCTGCGTGTGAAAGCTGACGTTTAAACGGTCAATGACCGCGTCATCAGGAAGTCCTAAATAATTTTTATCAAACTGCCATGAACCAAAAAGTCCGTTAGGTTCAGTGATCGTGGCAAATGTGTTGACGTTGCCATCATAAGCCGCGGCTGCATTGATGATCGGCTGATCTGAAGTAAATGATTGAGCGGGAATCCAAGGAGACGTTGCGGTGTCTGCGAAAACAGCTCTCGCAGTAGTCAAGACTAGTGACATTCCAAGTATAGAACTGAGAAGAATTTTTTTGCTAGTATTTTTCATAGAGAACGAGAGATAATAGATCTTAAGTTATTGCTTACAAATATCATACAGAACTGTAGAGATCTTCGTCTATACCCCAAACATGCGTATTACCTGCCACGTCCTAACCCAAGCAAAATCGAATAAAGTTTCTCGAATTAATGATCATACCTACCGGGTTTCCACGACAGCTCCTCCAGTTGATAATAAAGCAAATCTGGCCGTCGCTAAATTACTCGCCGAACATTTGGGAGTAAAAAAATCAGATGTATTTTTAACTGCTGGTCATAACACACGAAAAAAGCTCTTTGATGTGGTGATGCTGTAACAGAAAATCGTAGGTCGCTCCCCAAGCAAACTGAGAAACGACCCACCCCCCAACATTAAAGTAAAATTCTGGCGTCCAAAATCTTGACGCCTTCACCTTTTGGAAAAATCACCACGGGATTCATATCTAGTTCATTGACCTCTGGATGATTGCTCACGAAGAGTGAGACCTTACCAATCACAGCCAGCAACGCTGGAATGTCATAACTGGCTTGTCCACGGGTTCCTTGCAGCACCGGGAAACATCGTAGCTTTTCTATCATTATGTTAGCAAACTCTTGACTGAGCGGTGCGTACCCAAATGAGATGTCTTTAAAGACCTCAACGTAGATTCCCCCTAGTCCCACCATCACCATCGTCCCAAGACCAGGAACTTTGTTTGCACCAAGAATAAGTTCAAGACCACCTTTGGGAGCCATCTCCACGGCAAGCACACCATCCAGCTCCGCAGCCGGAACATTATTTTTGACTCGATTTAAGAGTATCTGTGCTTGCGCTTCAATTTCTAAAGGAGCGACGTTGAGCATGACTCCGCCCACATCACTTTTATGAACGATGTCCTGAGAAATAATCTTGAGTGCAACTGGTGCCGAAAAGACGCTGGCAGCGTTCTTCCTGTCCTGCTCTGTTCTAAGCTCTCGTCGTTTAAGGGTTGGAAAACCGTACGCTTCTAAAGCTTGCAGTGCCACTGCTTCTGGTAAGTGGGCGTGTCCGGAAGCCACTGACTGATCGATCACGGACTGTGCCAAAGCTTTATCTATTTGATCATCTGCAAACATCGTTTGAATCACTTCAGATTGTTTTTTGACAAATCTTCCCATGGCACGTAGGCCACGGACTCCTAGTTCAGGAAACGAGGACGTGCTGACTCTGCCTTGCTCCATCAAACGAATAGCGTTATCTACAGACTCTTTCCCCATAAAGCTTGCCACTAGTGGCTTGTCACAGTGATGACGATACTCAACCAAGACCTTCGCAGTTTCTTCCACTTCGGTGGTGGATTGCGGCGTGAGGAGCACCATCATGGCATCTACATTTGGATCGCTGCATAGAACATCTAAAGTAGCTTTATATCGTTCGGCTTTGGCATCCCCCAAAATATCAACCGGGTTATTCACAGAGGCTGCAGCTGGCAAAAAGGCCCTCAGTTTTTCTTTAGAGTCATCTGAGATCATTGAGAGTTTTAACCCACTTGAAATGACTTCGTCTGTGGTCAACACCCCAGGCCCACCAGCATTAGTAATGATCGTGATATTTGAAACATCCTTTAATGGATTGTGTGAAAAAATATCGATGAACTCAAAGAGCTCACGAATAGTATTGGGTCGAATCACTCCACTCTGTGCAAAGAGGGTTTGGTAGGCTGCATCTCCTCCAGCCAGTGAGCCAGTGTGCGAAGCAATAGCGGCAGCGCCTTCAGTAGTTCTGCCCGACTTTAAAATAAGAATTGGTTTAGCGTTTTTTCCTTGAGTGACTTGTTTGGCAACTTTGATAAACGTTGCAGCGTCTTCAAGCTGTTCAACGTACATGGCAATCACTTTCGTCTGCGGATCGGTAGCGAAGTACTGAAGCAAAGCCACCTCATCGATACTGGCTTTATTCCCAATACTTAAAAACTTCGAGAACCCGAGATTAAACTCTGTAGCGTAGTCCAAAACACTCGAACAGAGAGCACCACTTTGAGAGATAAAAGCAATATCACCAAATGACGGCATCAACTTTGCAAATGAAGCATTCATGTGAATTTCAGGATTAATAACACCTAGGCAGTTTGGACCAATCAATGCGATATCGTGATCTTTACAAATTTTCGCAACTTCATCTTCAAGCGCTTTGTTGCCTACTTCTTTAAATCCTGCTGAAATAATGATGGCACCTTTTGCCCCTTTGGCTGCTGACTCTAATAACACTTGTGGCACAACCTTTGCCGGAACCGCAATCAGCGCCAAATCAAAATCTTCAGGTACATCCAAAATACTGTGGGAAACGGTGAGGCCATATAGTTCATCAGCCGTAGGGTTGACCGGATAAATCTTTCCTGTAAATCCTTGCTGTACTAAATTCTTCACTAAATCATTGCCAACACTATTGAGTGTACGTGAGGCTCCAATGACCGCGATAGATTTTGGATAAAAGATGGCGTCAAACTGCATGGCGTCCTTTCGAAATTAGGCAATCACCACGTTGGGTAAGTACCGTCTAAATGTCTCTGCAGCTGTGTTCACTGCCGCTGCTGTTGGGGGTGTTAAACCTTCAAGTTTATAAGGAATTCCAAGTGCTTTGTACTTATGCACACCGAGAGTGTGGTAGGGTAAAATTTCCACCCGTTCAATCATTTTGTAGTGCTGAAAATGTTTCGCCCATGCTTCAAGGTATTGGGGTTGATCCGACCATCCAGGAACAAGAACGTATCTTAGCCACATTTTTTTTCGACTGTGCTCACGGTAAAGTGCATTCATTAACACCGCTTCATTTCCCATTCCACCAGTCAGTTTTTGGTGCTCTTGCGTGTTGATGTGTTTGACATCGAGAATCACTAAGTCAGCCAAGTCGTAGACTTTATGGACTTCATCGGTGAAAATCACACCATTCGTGTCCAGCGCGATGTGAAAACCAGCTTTTTTTACGTCCTGAAATAGTTCTCCTAACGCAGTGGCTTGTAATGTCGGTTCGCCACCAGAGACGGTCAACCCACCATTACCTTTGAAGTACGGCCGTTCTTTTTCGAGCAGGGTAATAATGTCCTGACTACTCATCACCTGACAGTTTTCTGTCATTGCAGCCAAGGTATCTGGGTTATGACAATACACACAGCGAATAGGACAACCTTGCAGAAATACCACCATCCGAATGCCTGGTCCATCATGCGTGCCAAAAGTTTCGATGGAGTGTACGTTGAGCATGAAAAACTTTACATCTGCTCGTGGAACGTACGCGCAATGACTTCAAGCTGATGCTCACGACTCAGACGGACAAAGTTCACTGCGTATCCGGAAACACGAATAGTTAATTGTGGGTATTCTTCTGGATGCTCCATTGCAGCTAGCAAGGTTTCTCTATTCAGAACATTTACATTGAGATGATGTGCCTGTTTGGCAAAGTAGCCGTCTAGCAAGGCCGATAAATTCTCTACACGATCCTCTTTAGCGTTGCCAAGGGACTTGGGCACGATCGAAAAAGTATTGGAGATTCCATCACGAGCATCTAAGTAGTCCAGCTTGGCTACTGAGTTCAGCGAAGCAATGGCCCCAGAAGTATCCCTGCCGTGCATTGGGTTTCCCCCAGGCGCGAACGGATCCCCTTTTTTACGACCGTCAGGTGTGGCTCCAGTTTTTTTACCATACACAACGTTGGAAGTGATCGTCAGCACTGACAAAGTTGGCGTGGCGTCACGATAGATGTGGTGTTTTCCAAGTTCCTGATTAAAATCGTGGACTAAATCATGAGCGATAATATCGACACGGTCATCGTCATTTCCGTAGGTGGGGTACTCACCGTCAACGCGAAAGTCGATTGTTAAGCCTTGATCATTGCGAATTGGCGTAACGTGGGCAAAGCGAATCGCAGATAATGAGTCGACTGTCACGCTCATACCAGCTATTCCAAAAGCCATATTCCGTTTCACTTTGCTGTCCATGAATGCCAGCTGTACTCGCTCGTAGTAGTACTTGTCGTGCATATAATGAATCACGTTCATAGTATTCACGTATGCTTCGGCCAAGTAGCTCATCGTTTTGTCAAAACGTCGACGCACCTGAGTGTAGTCCAAAACACCTTCAGGAAGCGGCTCTATACCTGGGATAATCTCAACCCCAGAAACTTCGTCTTTTCCTTCGTTGAGGGCTAACAGCAATGTTTTCGCCAAGTTACATCTCGCTCCAAAGAACTGCATTTCCTTTCCAGTTTCCATCATCGACACACAACAAGCTATTGAGTAGTCGTCGCATTGACTGGTCTCGGTCATAATTGCATCATTTTCATACTGAAGTGAAGATGTATCAATCGAAACTTTGCTGCAGAATTTCTTAAATCCTTCAGGTAACTTTTCAGACCATAAGACCGTCAAGTTTGGTTCAGGTGCGGGTCCTAAGTTATAGAGCGTTTGCAAGAAACGGAAACTTGTCTTGGTAACTTTATGCTTTCCGTCGCGGAAAAGTCCGCCAATAGATTCTGTTACCCAGGTTGGGTCACCCGCAAAGAGTTGGTTATACTCATCCATCCGTAAGTGGCGAACTAATCTTAGCTTCATCACGAAATGATCCACAAACTCTTGCGCTTCTTTTTCGGTGAGAATGCCGGCCTTCAAGTCACGCTCAATATAGACGTCAAAGAAGCTGCTGACATTGCCCAGACTCATAGCGGCACCATCTTGTTCTTTAATCGAAGAAAGATATGCAAAGTAGGTCCACTGAATCGCTTCCTGGGCAGACTCTGCTGGCCGACTCACATCGAATCCGTATACAGTAGCCATTTCTTTGACCATTTCTAACGCTCGGATTTGCTCAGAAATCTCCTCGCGCAGCTGAATCAGCTCATTGGTCATGGTGCCGGTCAGCTCATGTTTGTCTGCCTGTTTTTGTTGAATGAGCCGATCTGCTCCATACAATGCTAAACGCCGGTAATCACCGATAATGCGACCGCGACCATAGTTATCTGGCAAACCCGTAATAATGCCACTTTTGCGCAGCTTGCGCATCTCTTCGGTATAGACGTCAAAAACACCATCATTGTGTGTTTTACGATAGTTTTTGCAGAGATCTACAACCGTCTGATCTAGAGTGTAACCGTATTGAGAACAGGCTTCTTGGACAACTCTCCACCCACCAAACGGCTTGATCGCTCGGCGAAGAGGTTGATCTGTCTGAACACCGACGATTTTTTCTTTTTCTTTGGCAATGTACCCAGGTTTATGGCTAGTGACAGTCGGAATGGTCTTAGTGTCGATATCGTAGATACCTTTATCACGCTCTACTTTTAAGAGCTGCTCACAGCTTTTCCAAAGGGATTTGGTAGCCGAGGTGGCACTCTCTAAAAAGGAAGCATCACCGTCATACGGCGTAATATTGGTATATAAAAAATCACGAACATCGATATTTTCTTGCCACCGGTTAATTTCGAATGCTTTTCGAGTTGCCATAAACCCTTCTTTCCTAGGCTTGAATGGTACAGTCCAAGGCAAAAAAGGTCGGTAATTTATATTACGACCAGGCTACACTCGAGCGGTGCCAATTTCCTCAAGTTTTGTCACCAGTTCATTATGGGGGATTTTCATCAGATCGATGCCTTGGCGCGAGGCAATAAGTAAGCCTTCCACCATCCTTCGAAGTTTCTTCGCATCCTCCTTGGCAAGATATGAAACACTGATCTCTTTATTGATTCTAATGCCACTAACAATGGTCAGATTGGCAAATAACCAGTTTTCTGTTGATGTAACAGAAACAATATCTTCGGCGAGCAAGTTTTCGACTTGCTTTGAGGAAAAGAAGAAGTAATCCGCAATCGTTAGCTTCTCACGGTCTAAAGTGATCACACAAGGAAAAAACCTGAATGGAAATACTGTTTTGATAGTAAGTAGAGGTATATTGCTCAAATTATTCAACGCTGAGAGTTTTTGTTGGTCAGAAATTTGGGGTTGGTTTTCAGTCATAAGGATTTCCAGAGTTTAGTTAATGATGATCATGGCCCGAATTTCTTACAGTCATGGAAGAGAAATGAAAGAACTGTGTAAGAAGATGTCAAAGTAGCTTGATTTTTTTCAAAACTGTTCTAAGGTGGGTAGTATGAGTGTAATTCCTACAATAGTCATAGTTGAAGATGACGATGACTTATCTACATACTTGCAGCATCTATTAACTGGAAAGCGGTATACGGTCTTTCCTACCAAAACCGGTGCACAAGCGCTTCAGCTCGTTTCCGAAGTTCAGCCTTCCCTAGTTTTACTTGATCTCACTTTGCCTGATATTCGCGGCGAAGTTATTTGCCAAGAAATCAAGAAACTCTTCCCGAAGCTGCCTGTCATCATGGTCACAGCAAAAGATGATAAAAAAGATGTCGTATCTGGTTTCTCCTGTGGAGCAGACGACTACATAACCAAACCGTTTGATAGTGAAGAGCTATTAGCACGGATTCAGGCTCGCTTAAAACAGCCTGAAGCACAGAGTGTTATCACTATTAGTGATTTGACAATCAATGTGGATACTATGGAAGTCACTCGAGCCGGTAAACCTATCGAGCTCACTCATACTGAGTACTCACTTCTCCACTACTTTTTAATGAATACCAATCGTGTCTTAACTCGTGAAATGATCCTTAGTAATGTCTGGGCATTTACCCCAGATATTCAAACTCGGGTCGTTGACGTGTACGTGGGATACCTACGCAAGAAAATTGACCACAACTCAAAAGAACCTCTCATTCAATCCGTTAGAGGCTTTGCTACATGTTCCGAGAGAAAAAAGACTAACTTACTCACTAACTTTTTGTTTCGCTTCGTCGTCTAAAAATTTCTCTACGTTTACCAGAATCTGTTTAGAGCGTAGTTCAATTTTCTCTAAAAACTCTCCTACTCGTGGGTCATGAGGATTCAACTTCACCAGCTGTGCAAACGCAATAATGACACTAATATCATTTTTAATTGCATGCCGGACTATCTTATGTGTATCAGTACTTTCTTCATTAACAATAGGATTCATACCCGAAGTATATCCCACATACTTCAGTCAAGATCAGAAAATTCTTTTTTCTTACAACTTTCTTACTTGATTTAAAAATAATCTATGTGATGAAACGATAAGCTCTATTCAACTGAAAAAAAGGAGGGTTGTATGTCATTACTCGCTTGGATTATCCTGGGGCTTATTGCCGGCTGGATCGCATCTATGATCATGAAAACTGATGGTGAGCAGGGTCCATTCTTGGACATTTTGCTTGGTGCAGTAGGATCAGTAGTAGGTGGTTATCTCTTTAATTTCTTCGGTATGGCCGGAGTAACTGGATTTAACTTCTACAGCTTAATTGTTGCCACAATTGGCGCAGTTGTATTGATCGCGATTGGTAGAGCGCTTTCTTCCCGATAAGCTTTTGGGGAGGTATTGAGGCAGACCTGTACAATCTACGGGTCTGCCTTCTTTACATTACTAGAACATGAGCAATACAACTATCAAGCAAGATTCGATAACCGACGCACTGAGGTGGGCCGGTAATTCCTTTTTATTGGACTCACTCTTTGATCAATCACCATTAGAGCTCTTTGTTATCGATGAAAAATTCAAAATCGTCAAAGCAAGTAAATACTTGGCGCACCAGATGTGCGGTCAACCTCCGGAATTTATGTTGGGTAAAAGTCTTGGTCAGATTCTGGGACGGAAAACGTGGAACAAACTTAGACAGGTTTTTCAAGAAGGTCTTGAAGGAAAGTACGTTCACGATCTTCATGTGCTGTTGCACGAGACCGTTCAGGGCAATACTGAACGTCATTATTTACTCACCGTTTACCCGTTACCAGTCATTGAAGAAGGAAAGTTGCTAGGTGGACTCTTTCAAGAAGTGACCAAACAGTTTGAAGCTGAAGATAAGTTACTCAGCTATCAAAATCGATTAGAAATGGCACAGAATGCAGGTGGCGTGGGACTTTTTGACTGGGATTTTGAAACCAATGAAGTCTGGTCATCCCCTGAAGAAATTGCATTATTCGAACTGAAAAACGCTACTAAAGAAGGTACGTTGGATCATTGGCTGAATAAAATTCATCCGGAAGACAAAAGTCGTATTTTACAGCTCATCGAAGAGTCATCAGAAAATCGCTCCGCTTTTGATACTGAATATCGAATTTTACTTTCTAATAATCGGATGAAGTGGATTCGCGGTAAAGGAAAGTTTTATTACAACGATAAAGGTGAAGCCATCCAACTCGTTGGTGTAAATTATGATGTCACAAAAAGAAAGAGAGACGAACAGTTCTTACAGTTCAACGCAGATACGAGTCGTGTTCTGGTCTCCTCTCTCAACGCAGGGAAAGCACTTCAGCAAATGTGTGACTTAGCGGCACGATATGTTGCAGACTGTTGCGGCGTGGATTTATTAGAAGACGGTGTTCTGAAACAAGCTGCATTCTCTTTTAAGGAAAACTCGGACCGTAAAATCGCAAAGAAATGTAGAGATAACTACCAAACGACTCTTGGCCTTGAGAGCGTACTTGAAGATGTCATTAAGAGTAAAACTCCGATGGTCATTTCATCGATGAAGTCGTTGAAATCTACGAAAAAAAACCAACCAATTCTTTCACTTGAAAAAGAGTTTAATATTAACTCAGCATTAATTCTGCCGCTGATTGTTCACGAAGAGACAGTGTGATGAGCAGCGTTTAAACCAAGTCTTCACCAACTTAATTAGTAACGCCACCAAATACTCACCGGATGCATCCACAATTCACATTCAAATGTCACAATCGGAGAACAAAGTGGTGGTGAGTGTCCGTGATGAAGGCATCGGCATAGCACCGGAGTTTCAAAATCAAGTGTTCAAGCGTTTTTATCGGGTGTTGGATGAAAAAGACAAAACGTTCCCTGGCCTTGGCATGGGCCTCTTTATTTCTAAGACCATCATCGAACACCATAACGGACAAATTTGGTTAGAAAGCACCCCACAGGAAGGTTCCACTTTTTTGGTGAGTCTTCCAATCAAATCAGATGGAAGGAGTCAAAAATGAAAAAAGCGCTGATCATTGACGATGACGAAGGTGTCATCGAAGCCCTTCAGGCAGCGCTGGAGCTTTGGGACTTTGAGTGCATTGGCGTACAAGAAAAAGAAAATGCCAAAATTGTTAAAGCAGCATACGAAGCGAATCCAGACGTGATTTTCTTAGATCTGCTTCTTTCAGGAACAGATGGTCCCTCGGTGGCAAATGACTTACGAAAAGTAAAACAGCTTACAAAAACGCCAATCCTTCTAATGTCTGCCCATCCTCGAGGAAAACAGATCTCAGAGCAGATTCAAGTGGACGGATTTCTTCCTAAGCCGTTTTCACTCGATAGCCTTCAACAGTTGCTTCGCTCTGTTATTTCTGAATAGTTACAGTAAATCTCCACTGTTTCTCTATCGCTTTTTGTATTCCAATTCTTCCTGAAATCTGTGTGTTTCGATCTCAATGACTAGAGCTGCTGTAAGTCGCTGGTGGATACGAGACTTTACGCTAGATGCCAGGCTGGCATCGGTTTGCTATACTTCGCAGTGTCCTAGGAGGCGTCGCATAGCGGCCATTGCAGCGGTTTACTAAACCGCCGACCGTAAGGTCCCGTGGGTTCGAGTCCCTCCGCCTCCGCAAACCCGTATCAGGCGTTCATACTAGCACTGTATCAGTTTTCACTCACTTCCTGAAAGGTGTACTCCAGGGAACTTAATGCGGCAAGTATTTCCTCCTTCGTGACTGTTTTCGGCTCAAACACGATGACCGTGCTCGATCTAGCATAGCTGGTAGTTGACTCAAGTACCCCATTTACGTCTTCAAGTACTCCATCGATATTCATGGCGCAGCTTGAACAATGCATGCCGACAATGCTGAGTCTAAGCGTCTCACCAGAACTTGCTTTTTTCTTTAAAAAATCAAACATTACAACACCTCCATCACGCCGGTATACATGCCCATGGCACAGCTATATTGATAGTTCCCTGGTTTAGTTGGTGTAAAGGTGGTTGTTTGAGAGTCATTCGGCCCAAGCTGCATTTTAATGTTAAAAGCTTTGAGTGAAAAATAGCTTGCGCAGGTGTAAGAATCCTTTGTCTGGACGGTTAGCTGCACTGGTACTCCTGCTTTCACTCGAAACTTGGTGGGAGAGTAGCCTTCGTTTTTGGCAATGATGAGCACTTTTTGGACACCATCTTGTTGTGGAACAAATGTACCGATGTTCTTCATATCTTGTAATCGCTCATCAGAAAAGTAGTACACAACTGGACGGGTTACAGTCTGATACGTAATTGGAAAGTCCAGTACCGTCAGCACACCATTAATGCCGCTCAGTCCCAAAAAGATCAGTAACCAAGCAGCGAGCTTCATAAATCGTTGCTGAAATGTTTCAGATAACTTTGCAGTGGCAACTCCCACAATCGCAAACAAAGGAGACGTGCCTAACACAAACACACCCATGATTACTGCACCCGCAACAGGGCTTCCTGATGTGATTGCTAACACTTCCATGGCTTGGGTGACACCACAAGGAATAAACACCGTCAGCAGCCCCAAGATAGCTGGTGTAAATAACGCTTTACTTTTGGTTGTGTTCCTGACAGCCCGTTGAATGAACTTTGGCGGTTGAAGAACTACATACCGAAAGACAGGATGCAGCTCAAGTAAGTTTGCTGCAGTCGCCAACATGAACAGTGCCGCCAACGATTGGAAAAGGAGTCTGACCGTTAAACTCAGCTCAAACTGGGAACCTAACAAGCCAAGCAGAAACCCTAAGATAATATGGGCAATGAGCTTGCTGACCAAAAACATCATCACCGGTAGCCAATCAAGAAGATTGTCATCACGGTCATGTTCTTGTTCTTTTTGATTCGCAATAATACTTGCCAGCAACCCACCTTGCATTGCTAAACACGACAAGCCGCCAGTTGTTAAGCCAGTCAAGAAAATGATCCAGTAGTTCATCTTGATCCTTTGTGCAAATTCAATCGCTTCAATCTAAGAGCATTGGCTACTACAGAGACACTTGAAAGAGCCATTGCCGCGCTAGCCAGAATTGGGTTGAGTTGAACCTTAAAAAACGGATAGAGTACACCCATCGCCACTGGTATCAAAATAAGGTTATACCCGAATGCCCAGATTAAGTTCTCCTTAATATTCTTCATCGTCATTTTTGAAAGATAGAGCGCTTCAGGAACCAGCGATACATCACTACGAAGCAGCGTCATGCCCGCAGACTCCATCGCAATGTCAGCGCCGCCACCCATCGCCATACCAACATCCGCCACTACCAATGCCGGAGCATCATTCACTCCATCCCCAATCATTGCCACCACTTTTCCTTGTTTCTTAAATGTCTGAACGTGCAGTTCCTTATCTTGAGGTAAAACCTCGGCGATAACTTCCTTCAGACCAAGTTCTTTAGCAATGGCCTGCGCGGTGTGAGTGTTATCACCGGTCATCATGACAGACTCAATACCCATTTTGTTAAGCCTCGATATCGTTTCTTTTGCCTGATCTTTTACAGCGTCAGCAATACCAATTAGACCCACGGCACTTTTATCCACTGCGATAAATGACACTGTCCAAGCTTTACCCTGCCAATCTGCTGAAAGTTTTTCTAGTTCTGAACTCACCTCAATGTTGTTCTCATCCAGTAGCCGACGAGTCCCAATGCGAAGATGTTTCCCTTCAATAATTCCGCCAACTCCTTTTCCTGCATAATCAATAAAACGAGTCACTTCTTTCGTTTTCACGCTGTCCAGGTACCCAACAACTGCCACCGCTAATGGATGAGAAGACTGCTTTTCTAAGGACAGCACTGCAGAGCGTAAGTACGTATCATCAATTGATGAGGTATTCACAAAATCTCGAACTTTTGGTTTCCCTTGGGTCAACGTTCCTGTTTTATCGAAAACTACGATGTTTACTTTGCTTGCTCGCTCCAGTGCTTCCGCATCTTTGACCAGTATTCCACTTTCCGCGCCTTTACCAATTCCGACAATGAGTGATGTGGGTGTAGCTAAGCCTAACGCACATGGACAAGCAATGATAAGTACCGAGATCATGCTAATTAGTGCGTGTATAAACTGCGGCTCAGGGCCAAAATTAAACCATACCAAAAACGTCAGCAACGACACCACAATAATAACTGGCACAAACACTGCTGCCACTGAATCTGTCAATTTTTGAATTGGAGCACGAGAACCCTGTGCTTGTCGCACCAACACAATAATCTGAGCAAGCAATGTTTCATCACCAATTTTTTCCGCAATCATCTCAAAAGCGCCTCGTTGATTCATCGTGGAACCAATCACGATGTCACCTGATTGTTTTTCGACTGGTAAACTTTCTCCAGTCACCATACTTTCATCGATAAATGATTCGCCCTTCACAATGTGTCCATCAACCGGGACTTTCTCTCCTGGTTTGACTAACAGGTGATCGCCTTTAAGTACTTGATCAAGTGGTAAGTCAAGCTCTTTTCCATCACGCAGAACATGCGCCACTTTCGCTTGAAGACCAAACAATTTTTTAATCGCTGCGGAGGTCTGACCTTTGGCGCGTAGCTCTAAATACTTACCCAATAAAATTAAGGTAATAATTGTCGCAGATACTTCAAAGTAAACGTGACTTTCGACTCCATTTTTCATTAAGCTTGACTCAAAAATCACCACAAATACAGAATAAAAGTACGCTACAGAAGTACCTAACGCAATTAACGTGTCCATGTTTGCCGTTCGATGCCGAAGTGCTGAGAAAGCGCTATGGTAGTACTGACTGCCAGCCCAGAATTGAATCGGTGTCGAAAGCAGCCACATCATCATCATGCTTTTAAAAATTTCCGGTGAGAAAGGCAACATTGCACCAACTAATAACACCGTGTTAAGAACTGCACTCACTAGCAGCTTTTTTTTGAGAGTTGTAAGCTCTTTAACTCGTTCTTTTGTTATGACGTCCTCTGTATCTACTGCGTTCAAGTGAGCGGTATACCCCAATCTATGAACGGCTTTCTCCACGTCCTGTGGATTTGATTGAGATTCGTCGTACTCAACTTGGGCTTGCTCATTGGCATAGTTTACCGTTGCGCTCTGAACCCCAGGAACTTTTTCAATGCCACGTTGAATGTTCACTGCGCAGCTTGCACAGTGCATCCCGGTAATTGGAAATGATACTTTTTTCATACTAAACCACAGTGATCTTTCCAAAAAACATACTCATTCCACACTGGAAGGAGTACGTACCCTTGTTGCTTGGGTTCAAAGAAATTTGGACCGGGACGCCGATCGGTAAAAACTGACGAATCTGAAAATCGGGAAACACCACTTCTTCTAAACAAGTGCTCGGATCCTTACGAAGAAATTCAAGTACGGTTACTGATCCGTGTTGGACTTCAATATGATCTGGCTGGTACCCACCGTCAACGACAATACGAATTTTTTTTGATGCTCTGACCGCAACAGTTTCTTTTTTCATGAAGAAAAACCATATAGTGACTGCTGTCAAAGCTAGGATTAGTGTATTTACAATGAACTGCATAGCTCCTCAGTGAGATTTCTTAAAGACCTTCATCACCTCGTCAACTGCTTTTTTTGTTTGACCATGTTGAATGTGATCCACTACACAATGTGACAAATGGTGCTCAAGAAGAACCTCATCGACTTTCTCTAAGGATCTCTTCACTGCTTTTGTTTGAGTAAGTACGTCAATGCAGTAGGCATCGTGATCAATCATTTCTGAAATTTTACTCAAGTGTCCTTGAATAATTTTCATCCGGTGAAGAACATTATCTTTTGAAGTTTTTGTTTTAAACATAGTATTTCTACTCCCTATAGTGGGGACTAGAATGAGTTTACGCCTTTTGTAAAAAAATTTCAAGAATCTAAATGACACATAACTTTTGCTCGATTTGGAAAAATACAAAATTCGTCCTATAATAGGACTATGGTCACTTCTCCTCAAGAAAAGACAACTTCATTCCGCGACATTGAAACACTTTCACCGCTGCATACTGGAGATGAGAGCATTCCCAATACTGCACTGGCTGAACTTCAACGTAGTGAGCGTCTGCTAGCGGCTTCAGAACAATGGGTCTGGGATGTAGATCATGTACATCACCATGAAGCGGCTCAAATCACTGTCACCTCCGCTTTTTATGGTAAGCCACTAGAGTCTCCTGCTGAGATCTTGGAAGAGACAAAATCATTGATGGCTCGCTTGGGTGGTGGTGAAGTTCCAGACTACACTGCACAAACTGGTTTTCCTGTACTACGTCAAATGTCCACTGGGCTTGAAAACGCAGACTACGAACTTACCCAAAGACTGGTTGCCAATGAGCTCGTTACTTCTGGTTTGCGGGAGCAAGGAATTTCTCCAGAAGAAGTAGACTTATTTATTGCTGTAACAAGTATTCCTATTGGCCCTCACTTCCATAAAGAGTGGGCAGCAGCTGCCGGGATCCCTGCTGATGTGCCAATGATTAGAATCTGCGAAGCGTGTAACTCAAGTGGTCATGCCATTGCTAGAGTGCTGCTTGGTGACTTCGATCAAAAAATTGCGACACATAACCCACGTTTTAGAGCAGGCACTCCAGCGAACATCGTACTGTTTGCGCTAGACGACGCAAATCGGATGTCAGACAAAGGTGGCGACCCACTTTCTCCACAGTTCTTTTCTACTGGAGCCGCAGCGGTAATTTGGAAGTACCACCCAGATACTCCAAGTTCGTTGAACATGCTTTTGCACAAATCTTTTTCTGAAGAACGTGGAACTGAGTTTTTGTTAGTGCCTCGACCCTACGACGATTGGGATGAAGCAGATAAAGAAGACCTTTACACTGCCCAATACTTAAAAAAGCCACCTCACCCTGGACCTGTGGACATGGATCCTCGCGCCAGTGGTGCGTTCATCACCTTTGCAATGAAGCTTGCCGATCAAGTCATGGCAGAGTATGAACAAACGGGCGGTGTCCCTGCCGATATTAAACGCGTAATTATTCATCATCCTAGTAAAACAGTGTTCGATGGTGCGGTTAAAAGACTAAAACGCCGTGGATTTACTGAAGATCAAATTCACTGGGTAATCGATGAAGGAAACGTTCCAGCTGCAACAATTCCAATTGCATTTGGTCGTCAACTTGATGAGCTGAATGCAGGAGATCGACTCTTATTTTTATCTTTTGGTGCTGGTGGTGAGTACACCTGTTTTATCGCCGACCTTGGTGGTCTTAGTGAGTATTCCTAAGCACGAGCTCCATGGGACTGACTTGGACGAGGGCAGAAAACGCAATTTCTTGAAATTCAGGAATATCTCGTGCATTTTGAAAAACCAAACTCAAAATCGCATCTCCATTGAGTAAGTAGTAATTGTGCAAAAGTGTTGGTACAGTCACTCGGTCATAGTTGATGTTTGCTTCGGTGGTTTGTCCCTCAACATACTGAATTACTCCAAATGGCCCACCTCGACCTCCCATGTACTTCACCCGAGCAGACGCCTCTCCACCATACGGTTTGAACATACTTTTTGCGTCTTTTAAGAACGTCCATCCCCCTGGGGACTCAATTGTGCCTCCTGCTACTGATCTTGTTACACCAATCCCAGTTGCTCCTACAGCAAGCGTTTGTGCAATCGCATCACTCGCTCCACCTTCTACGATAATTGGGATTCGTAACTGCCCGCGCAGTTTTTCCACAAGTTGTGGCCAGTCAATCGCTAAGCCACTTCTGACACCCGTAATACACCTGCCACCTCCACCGATGCCAATGTAGACACCGTTTGCGCCTCGATCTTGCACCGCTAACGCTTGCTCGACGCTAATAACTTGTCCAGCAAATATCTCTATTTCCTCCCAACCTTTTTTTCGTTGAAGTTGGCGAAGCTTGGTCACTGTCCACTCAACATCTGTGCCAGGCTCCGGCGAGTAGACACGAAATGTCCGGACACCAACGTCATACAATGTTTCGGCACGTCGGAGTGCTTTTGTGGCTTCTGGCTCAAGGACTCCCATTAGGTTATGCCGCCACAGCTGAAGTAACTGCTTTTGCTCAGTCACAGACCGACCGACCAGCACAGGGCTTTTTTCCAACCACTCAAAGGCCTTGGTGGCTAAATCAGCCTGTCGTTGAAGATCAGTAAACAAACCATCACGAGGAATCCCTACTAAAGAATGTGCTTGCGCCATCGCTACTAAAGCCGCAGCAGATCCCCAACATTCAGGATTCGCAGAACCGCAAAGAATGCTCCGTGCTTGCAAGCCAAGTTTGACGAACGGACCTTCGAGTAACCGTTGAGTGCGGCTAGCTCTAGGTTTGTTTGCCCCTTGGGCCTTCAGTGCGAGTTCATTAATCGCTAGCGCACGATGTTCTCGCTCTGCTTGTACGAAAATAGGCTGAGCACGTTGCACTTGAGGAGCAGCAAACGGTTGAGCGTTTACCCTAAGTAATGCTTTCAATCGATCTGGATGATTCAGTAATTCTAAATAGTACAGCTCTGTACGAAGGGTAACTTGAATAAGTTCTTGATCGAGGGTGGTAATTTTGGCTTCTTTACAGCGATCACTATCGTAGGGCGTGATGTGTAACCCTTGAGAAGGGTAAGCACTCGCAGAATCTACTTGGCTTTCTCGCTCATACTCTGACCACACCCACTCATAAAGTTTGAGTTTTTGGAGACGTTGAATTTTTTTGGAGATGTATGCTTCAGCAATAGCTGGTTCACGCAGCAGGCTTTCGAAGGTAGGAAGAGACAATGAATTACTCATAAGTCAGCACTACGACAAAGATCATAGCACGCTCACAAGAAATCGTTATAATGAAGATATGCTGAACAAAAACTTCGCTTTTCTTTTACTCGGATTGCTCGTGGTTTCGACAGTAATTGTGACTGCCTTTCTTGATGTAAATTCACGTCATGATATTGTCAAAGTTGATGTTCCTCGCAGTGGCGCTTCTGGAACACGCACTGCCAGCTCTGCAGCAGGCACTCCTCAGTCTCCAGTTCCTTCCGGCCAACCTCCAACTTTAGCTAACCCGGCTTCCGTAAACTGCACTAACAAAGGTGGCACATTGGTAATTCAAAAAAGAAGTGACGGCGGAGAGTACGGTCTTTGCACTTTTGAAGATGCGTACGCTTGTGAAGAATGGGCACTCTTCCGCGGTGAATGTCCAGTTGGTGGTGTTCGTACTACTGGCTATGATACAGTTGCTCAAAAGTACTGTGCTTGGGTGGGTGGACAAACATTGGCAGAACCAAATGCAGTGTGTACATTCGCTGATGGTTCTACGTGTAAAACTCCTGATCTCTTTAGTGGCTACTGTAGAAAGGGAGACAACCCTGCACAACAATAAAAGGCAGTAATGTTCTCACTTCCATCATCAGCAAAAGCATTAAAAAATACTGTATCTACTCGGCTAAATATTGGTTTTCCATATACGTTGCGTTCGTATTCACAAGAAGGTGAAGACGTTGTCTTACGGAAAGTTTTTGATGGGCAGCTCAATGGCTTCTATGTGGACGTGGGTGCTCATCATCCATTTCGATACTCCAACACACAGTATTTTTACGAACAAGGCTGGCGTGGAATTAACATCGATGCCACACCAGGAAGTCTTGAGGCATTTAGCAGAGTCAGGCATCGTGACATTAATATCGAAGCCGTGGTTGGGACTTCGAAAGAGGAAGCAAACTATCACCTCTTTCAAGATTCCGCACTCAACACACTGTCTGCAGAACGTGCTGCTCAGGTGCGCGAGTCAGGTCAGTCAAAGCCACTCAAACAAGTAAAGCTGACGGTTTCGTCACTGGAAAAAATTCTCGATCGCCACTTACCCTCGGCTGTGAAAATTGATTTTTTATCGGTGGACGTGGAAGGAGCAGAGATGGATGTGCTTCACTCAAACAACTGGAAAAAGTACCGTCCAAAAATTTTACTCGTTGAAGCATTGTCATCCTTAAGTCTCAAAGAAGTACTGCGTGACGAAGTTGTCCAATACCTTGAATCACAAGGATATGAACTGTTTGGCAGAACTTTGAATACCTTATATTTCCGAACCGTGAGATTGTAATTACTTGGTTGCCAGAACAACGAGTCGCTCACTGTCTAAAAAGCCAGTGCAAGTATAGAGCAATAACGTGTTTGGGGTTGCCAAGTTCAAGACATCAAGCCTGTTTGGCTCAACAACCAAAATGCTTTGAATGGTGTATTGGGCAACGTTTCCATCAGGGTAAATAAGATTGATTTTTTCACCTATCTTCACGTTATTTAAACCACTAAGTAACGATCTCCAGTTGTGGCCGTACATGATCAGTCCACTACTACTTGCTGGCAACGAAGTTTGTAAAAGAGAAATTCCATGGTTAGACAACTGCCACTCTTGGTTTTGAATTTGAGCGGGAATGATCGGCAAGTCAATTCGTTGGTCAGGCAGTACCAACTGGGTAGGAAGTGTTTCTCTTGGCAGTACTTCCGCTTGAGCTTGAGGCATGAACCGAGCGTCAAAAGGGACAATTGCAAAGCGACGGAGAAGTAAAAATCCTGAGAATGCCAAGCTGGCAAAACTAAACAACAGACACACAGCAATGAGGTTTCGGCGTGTCGGCGACATAGAAAATCTACTTACTCCCGACGTAATCGGTAAGCAGCCCAAGCAAAAATTACACCTACTAAAGTAAACAAGACGATTGAACGCGCGCTCCCTGTGGCGGCCAATGCGGATGCCCCAAGGATACTGCCAATAGCACCGCCCACACCGTTATCATTGTTGCTAGAACTGTTGGAGTTGGAACTACTTGAACTACCGGAACCACTTCCACCGTTGTTACCACCCGTTCCACCTGTCCCACCATCTGAACTACAAGAATACGACGTATTTTTTACGAAGTATGAGGAATCATCAAGACCCCACAAAGCACCGTTGGGAATGTATACCCAACCGAGTTTTTGGTAGTAGTTGATGTCATCTTCACTCACTTCTGAGACTTTCCACCAGTTACTCTGAATACCATTCCCATTGTCTGGACAGAAACACTGCAGAACATGATCGCTGTCTACCCGATATACAGTATCGCTACCTGTATAGGTTGCTGAGTCTCCAGGAATGCCATGTGTGCCTTCACTGTAAGAAGCGATAGTTTGACCAATAGGAGCGGAACAAGAAAACTGTGGAGGAGTACTCACAGCTTTGACAGTTTGGGCTGTAAGCGGGAAAAGGACGGCTATAAGGCAGATAATGACAAGCTGTTTCATAATCAACCTAGCTCTAGAAGAGCAGGTCGCGGCATTTTACCCGAATATTCAACGAAAATAAATATGTTTAGATATATATTGATATCTTTATTCTCATAAAAATAGATATGCCTAGGGGTGTATTACGTTTGAATGAAAGGAATAGCGAATCAAAAAATCAGCTGATAAGACGGCACAAACAGTAAGTTACTGAGTGATTTTTGAGAAGATGGCAAGTAAATATGCCTGAAAGCTGTACCAAAAAGAGGTATTTATGGGTTTTAGTTCAATCAAGGGTCGTTCAATCAGCTCCGAAACGAGGTACTCTTGACTGCGGTACCCTTCAGCCTCAACCTGAACGACTGCGTCTTCCTTCATGTAAGGAAGCTCGAAGGCACCTTTTTGGGTGGAAACTGAATGCCTATCAATGGACACTGTTGCCTCGAGAGGTTGATTGAGGGTATTCACGATCATTCCGTCTACCACAAGTGGCGTGTAGTAACTTTGCAAGACTTCGACTGCCTCTTTCGGAGTACCGTCTTCTCTCCATATTGCCGTTGAACCGCCCATGTTTGTCCAGTAACTTAAACCAGTAAGGTTAGGGTTCTCTGCGAGTAAAGCCATAGCCTCTTTTAGCCATTCTGCCTGCTGTTTCTCGGTCATCGTGCCATTGATATCTGGAATTGGCGCACCAAACTCTCCCAAGATGACTTTCCCTCCGCTCAACTCTGCGTAGGTTGTCACATCTTGATTCAGCTTCTCAGGAGTACGCACATAGTGGTCAACCACTACAACACCACCTAAAGCTTTAGTGGTTTCTTTGTCCATGATTAGGCGAGCCACGTCACCATTCATCGAGTTGAGGTTTACTTGAACGTTTTTATTAATCAAGCGAAAAGCCTTGAGCTGCTCATTGTATTCTTTGATCAGGAACTGACGATGCCCTTCGGCGTCACCATTCATCCTTGGATCTCCTGGACCGCCGTTTTCGCACTCTGGGCACGCAGAGAAGTAGTCACCATCCTCAAACAGGGTCGGGTTGTTTTTGATAAACTCAACGGTTTTAGCGATGTGCTCTTCCCGAGTTATTGGGCCGTACCCAAACCATCTTTCCCATCCAGACCAGTTTCCTCTAAACCAAATCTTCAAGTTGTACCTTCGAGCTGCATTCACCCAAGCTTTCATGACTGGTAAGAACTGTTCATCGTATGGCGTAGCAATTCCAACGTGTGTGGCACTGATTCGGGCGATCTCTTTCACCTGTTCGTCTGCAACTTCCTCGAGACGTGCTGGGTCTTTAAGAAACTCTGCGCTGGGATCACGTGAGTACTTCATCGTGTCCACGGCTTGAAAATCCCACCAAGTTGGAGAGTTGGCCATAGTAGTTTGAACGCTGATTGCGTAAAAGGCTGCTGCTAAAACACCCACAAATAACTGTTTCATAACAAATTGGTCTGATAAAACAATGTTCTCTCTGTTGCTTATAGGACTATTTTTTGTATAATCTCAAAGTTTGCTCTTGTAATCTGCATTACTACAGACAATCAAGAACATCCAATAACTATGATCTCTGAAGATTTTTTATCTAATGCTCAGAAAACTCGATGTAATAATTCCTGTCTACAATGAAGCTGACAATGTCGCTCCACTTGTACTTCGCCTGGACGAAACGCTTTCTCAAGCGAAGATATCTTACCATCTCTATATTGTAGATGATCGTTCAACTGACGCTACGGTCTCCATTATCGAGAAGTTAGCCAAGAAATACCCAGTAACCCTTCTTCACAAACAGGGTCAACAAGGCAAGGCATACTCAATTTTAGAAGGTGCAGCCAAAACCACCGCCCCATACGTAGCCATGATCGACGCTGATCTGCAGTATCCCCCTGAGGTACTCCCAGAGATGCTCAAACTGATGGATAAAGACGGAGTTGTCGTGGCACGTCGCTTGGTATCTCAAGAAAGTCATCTACGAAAGGCCATGAGCCGCGGTTTTCAGTGGTTTTTCGGTAAAATGCTCCACGGCCTTGATTGCGACGTTCAGTCTGGTTTAAAGCTTTTTAAGCGAGACATTATCACCAGTGTAGATGCCCAGGATGTCACTCCATGGACTTTAGACATTCCCCTTCTCACTACAGCACTCAATCTTGGTCATACTATCGGTCAAGTTGACATCACTTTCGCAAAACGAACCAGCGGTGAATCAAAGATTCAGTTTATCTCCTCTGCTCGAGAAATTGGTAGTCAAGCCATCTCACACAAGTTCAAGCCAAAGAAGCCGTACATCATCGCCCCAACCAATGGTGACTCCATGATTGGAGCAGGCCTCGTACACAAAGGCAAAAAGTTCGTCACTCACACAACGCTGCACTCTAGTAGCTCAGCGCTGGATGTTCTGAGTGGTAATCAAAAACTTGGCTTGTACATTTTTCTCGTCATTTTGTTCTTTAGTTTTGCTTTCCAACCTTTGGGAACTGCCACAGCGGTAGTCGCTGCCCTCAGCTTAGTGTACTTCCTCGATGTGGTCTTCAACTTTTTCTTAATTCTGAAAAGTCTGAACACTCCTCCTGAAATTAGCATTAAGCAACATGAATTAGATCAGCTGAAGGACAAAGATCTCCCCATTTACACAGTCCTTTGCCCGCTTTACCGCGAGTCTCACGTCATTCCTCACTTCTTGGCAGCGATTGATCGTATGGACTGGCCAAAGAGCAAACTCGAGGTTCAGTTGCTTTTGGAAGAAGATGACCAAGAAAGTGTCGAAGCCTGTAAGTTCATGAAGTTACCCAAATATGTTCGCGTTGTCGTGGTTCCAAACTCACAACCCAAAACAAAACCAAAAGCATGTAACTACGGCCTTAACCTCGCTACTGGTGAGTACATCGTCATCTACGACGCAGAAGACATTCCAGCCACTGACCAATTGAAGAAAAGTTACTTAGCATTCCAAAAAGTTGGTCCAAACATTAAGTGTCTCCAAGCCAAGCTCAACTACTACAACCCACACCAAAATTGGCTCACTCGGCTTTTCACAGCCGAGTATTCATTGTGGTTTGACGTCATCCTGACCGGGCTACAGTCCATTGAAACAACAATCCCTTTAGGTGGAACAAGTAATCACTTCCGCACCGCTGACTTACTCCAGCTTCAAGGATGGGATCCGTTCAACGTCACCGAAGACTGTGACTTAGGTGTCCGTTTATTCAACCAAGGCTATAAAACCGCAATCATTGACTCAACAACTTTAGAGGAAGCCAACAGTGGCTTCAAAAACTGGATTCGCCAACGCTCAAGATGGATCAAAGGGTATATGCAGACGTACTTACTGCACATGAGAAACCCTATTCAGCTGATCAAAGATCAAGGTGTTCATGCGTTTCTATTCCAGTTAACGATTGGTGGAAAGATTTCATTCATTTTAATTAATCCACTACTGTGGGTTCTGACCGTCATGTACTTCGTCCTCTATGCCTACGTCGGCCCAGCAATCGAAGCGCTTTATCCTTCAATCATTTTCTACATGGCTGTGACATCTCTACTTTTTGGAAACTTCATGTTTATTTACTACTACATGATCGGCTGCTCTAAGCGCGAACATTGGTCATTAATGAAGTGGGTCTTTCTTACTCCCGTGTACTGGATCATGGTCAGTATCGCCGGCTTCATGGCATTCTATGAACTGATTGTAAAACCTCATTACTGGCAAAAAACGATTCATGGACTTCACTTAAAGAACAAGAAAATCATTAAGCAAAGTAAAGAAATTGCCAGAGATCTAACCGCTGACATCGCTTCATATGGTGAAGAAATCCAACATCCAGAACCGACCATTGCTCAAACCGGCGCAGATCTCACAGTCTTCGGAATTCAACTTTCCCATCAAAGACACTTCTCCAAAATTCGCAGTTACATCAAAAACTTTTCATTCGCCAAACTTCTGAACTACTTACGCCGTCCACTTTACCAAAGTGGACTTATATATATTGCAGCGACGATGATCGCCAACATCATCAACATGGCGACGAACTTTTATTTAGGAAGACATTTGAGTTTTGCTGACTTCGGCATTTTCAACTTGATGATGAGTTTGTTCTACCTTGCGAGCATTCCGGTACAAGCAGTTGGAAGCACCATTAACTACAAAGGCAGCTATCTGCTTGGCAAATTTAATGCAAAGTCTTTGTATCACTTTTGGAAGTACATCCATCTCCGTGGCTTGATTGCTTCAGTGTTTTTAACAGTTGTATGGTTTGCGTTTACACCGTGGATGCCAGCTCTTTTCAATACCTCTGGAACGGGAATCTTCTTACTATTCTCTGCAATTTGGATTGGGAGCTTTAGCTTTTCGATTAACGCGTCATATCTCAATTCAAGATTACTTTTCAAACAACTCGCCATCTTAGTACTTCTCCAGCCGATCTCACGCTTTACTGCTGCAGTGGTACTGACCAGAGTCAGTCCATCAATGACCTTCTTTGCCATCGTCATTTCTCTCTACATTGTCGCCATCGTTTCTTACTACTTCGCACGCCAAGGAAAAGATGAGCTCGACGCAAAACACGAGTTCCACTTACCAAGAGATTACTTCATGGCTACCTTAATTTCCGGTTTGTCAGCCATCGCCTTCTTTAGCCTAGACAACTTATTAATTGCCAAACTGATGGGCGCAGAAGATGCTGGCAAGTATGCGTTGTTGGGTCTGTTTGGAAAAATGGTGTTCTTCATTGGCAGTATGAGCTCAACGTTCTTGGCACCAATCGTCGCCAGAAAAGAAGGTGCTAGCAAACAAACAAAGAAGTTCTTCTACCTCATTTTGAGCTGCGTTTTAGGAATGACAACGCTTGGATACGTGACCTTTATTATTGGACCATATCTGTGGGGTAGCTATGTCTTTGGTGACAAAATGACAGCAATTCACGACTACCTCTTAATTTACGGTATTGGTATCGCCTCATTTACCCTTGCACAAGTCATTGTCGGATATCACCTGGTTAAGCGTCACTATATTTTCCCAATTGTCGCACTAGCCTTGAGTTTGATCCAAATCATAGGTTTATCTATCTTCCACCAGAACTTGCTTGAAGTGACTCTGGTCATGACAACTATTGGTGTTCTGCATCTGATTACCTTCGGAACACTTCACATTATCTATCCAAGAATCCAACCGTCATTGAACAACTTTATCGACTTTGCAGGATTATTCCAAAAGGTTACCTCAGCGAAAAAACATGAACCCGTGGGTGACAATCTTTCTATTCTGATCTTCAACTGGCGAGACACAAAACACGTTTGGGCAGGTGGCGCTGAAGTGTACGTTCATGAAATCGCCAAACGACTTGTTCAGTCTGGACACGACGTTACGCTCTTTGCAGGTAACGATGGGAAAGCTCCGAGACAAGACACTGTGGAAGGAGTAAAAGTTATTCGCCGTGGTGGTTTCTACACCATTTATTTCTGGGCCTTTGTCTACTACGTCTTTAAGCTAAGAAATAAGTTCGACGTGGTCATTGACTGCGAAAATGGGATTTCATTTTTGACCCCCTTGTTTGTACGTAAAACAATTTTTCTACTCATCTTCCACGTCCACAGAGAAGTCTTCACCAAACACTTGCCAACACCGTTAGCACTCTTTGCCCGAAGTATTGAAGAGATCATCATGCCAACGATTTACCGTGATCACCCCGTACTGACAATCTCCGAGTCATCCAAACGAGAAATTATCTCTCTGGGAATTACGAATCCTAGCCAAATTTCCGTCATCCATCCAGGAATCGTTCTTCCTGAAAAGAAAAGTTTTGTGAAGACGAAGCATCCAAGCATCTGTTATGTCGGTCGCCTGAAGCCATACAAAAATGTTGATGTGGCTTTGAAAGCATTTAAAACAGTGCTAGAGAAGCATCCTAAAGCCCACTTCACCATCGCTGGTTACGGAGAAAGCAGCTCTACCTTAAAACGCCTGACTAAAGAACTTGGTATCGAGGACCAGGTAACCTTTTTGGGCAAAGTCACAGAGCAAGAGAAAAATGATCTGTATGCATCAAACTGGATTGCTGTTCAACCATCAATGATTGAGGGATGGGGCATCACCGTCATTGAAGCAAATGCGTACGGAACTCCAGTCATTGCATCGAACGTTAAGGGCCTGCGTGACTCCGTTCGAAATGGTGAAACTGGAATCTTAGTTGAGGCAGGAAACCCTGAAGGGCTGGCTGCGGCACTCCATCAATTACTAAACTCTAAGACCCGTTTGAAAGCGTTTAGCACAGCTGCCAAACAGTGGGCCACAAACTTTAGTTGGGATAGCGCTACTGAAAAGATTGAACATATTCTCACTAAGGAGCTACAGGGTGGAAAAGTCAAAAAGGAAGATTTTTCATTAAGTCTCAAAGAACTATGAAGATGCCTACAGTCACGATCGGTATTCCAGCACATAACGAAGAACAGAACATTCAACAGCTACTGAAGACGCTGGTGAATCAAAAAGGTGATTTCACCTTAGAGAAAATCTTAGTGATTTGTGATGGATGTACTGACTCTACTGAAAAGAAAGTCAAAGAGTTCTCCAAAAAGTTTCCACTGGTGAAAGTACTGAATGACCACCAACGCCTTGGTAAGGCGTCTCGTCTCAATCAAATGTACGAAAAAAACACCAGTGACTTCTTATGCACTTTCGATGGTGATATTTTGATGGACAGAGACTGTGAAGTAGATCTGATGGTGAAAGAGATCCTCAAGTCACCACGAACTAATGTTGTGGCAGCTCGATTAATTCCACTTCCCGCTCAAGGATTAGTAGAGCACTTCAGCGTCGTCTCATTTTTGAGTTTTGAAGACGCAATCCTTAGATTAAACAACGGAAACAACTACTACTCTTTAATTGGCTGCGCTTCTTTACTTCGTGGAAGTTTTGCCAAAAAAGTGAAGTATCCAACAGACGTCATTTCAGACATGAACTATCTCTATACTCTTGCCATTAAAAACAATCCTGAGGGCGTAAGACTTGCTAGAGACAGTCGCATTATTTTTCGCACCGTCTCAACACTTCACGACTGGAGAGTCCTGGGTCAACGAGCCGTCAAAGAAGATAAGCAAAACTTAACGAAGTTCTTTGGAAAACAAGTCTTGGTTGAGTACAACATGCCCAAAAGTATCTCTGTTACGTCCCAACTGAAGTGGTTCCTGAAAAGCCCTGTCTACATGACAGGTTCAATTCTGTTAAATATTTTCATTCGATTATTCCCATTACAAAAGTCTGCTCCAAAAAACGGGATCTGGGAAGACGCACGATCTTCTAAGAACTTAACTCTCGCATGAAACATCGTAAACTCACAGTCACTATCGGCATTCCAGCGTTCAATGAAGAAACAAACATTGCAACTCTGTTGAAGTCTTTACTGAACCAAGTTTCTGAGTATGTTGTGATGAAAAATATTCTTGTTTATTCGGATGCAAGCGTTGATGGCACTGAGCAAGCAGTTCAGTCACTGCAGTCAGACAAGATAGAGTTCGTGAAGTCAAAAAAAAGAATGGGCAAGCCTGCGATTTCCAACTATATCTTCCATCATGCAGACACGGACATCGTGGTTATTCTGGATGCAGATATTCGGCTCACAGATAACGCATTTATCGAAGAACTGACACTCCCAATCGTTGAAGGTCGTGCTGACCTCACGTCAGGAAAAATCACCGAACTCCCACCTGTGACTTTTATAGAAAAAGTTCTGGCCGCGAGTATGGACATCAAACGAGAGAGTTTTGAATCTTATAATAACGGACAAAACATTTATACCTGTCACGGCCGATCAAGAGCCTTTTCTCGTCGCTTTTACACAAAGTTTGTGGCACCAGTAGAAGTAGCGGCGGATGACGCCTACTCATACATCGAGTGTCTGAAGCTTGGCTTTGCTTACAGTTACACACCCAAAGCAGTCTTACAGTATCGGTTACCAAAAACCGTAAATGATCACTTGAGACAAAGTCGCCGCTTTTTTCAGGGAAATCAACGCCTGCTCGAATACGTTGATCCAAATGTGGTGAACGAACTTCTTTCTCTACCTACTTCATTAAAAGTGAAGGCGCTTGTGAAGTTCATGATCACTCAGCCAATCTATTTTGCATGTTACATCGGTATTCTTTTCTATTCAAAGTTACAATCAGTTACGACACCATCTACTACCTCAAAATGGAGCATAGCCACCAGCTCTAAGGCTCTTGACTAAGTATTTTATGAATAACACACCGTTACACATCTGTTTCTTTGGTACTTACGATCAAACGTATACCTCCAACATGCTGACCTTAACCGGGCTTCGTGCCAACGGCGCCAAAGTTACTGAAGTGAACGCACACATCAAGGTCACAACTTTGAATAAGCAAGAAGAGATGGGCTATCTACCACTTATCAAACGAGTCTTAAAGAAGTACCGAATCATTTCTGTCATTATCCAAAACTGGTCTGTCTTCCCAACCGTGGACGTCATTTATGTCGGTTATCCGGGTCACTTCGACGTTTTCTTCGCCTACGTGTTGGGAAAAATTTTCAACAAAAAAGTCGTCTTCAATCCTCTGCTTATTTTCTACACCGGTTTTGTAGATGAACAGAAAATTCTGAAGAAAGAAGACATCCTCGCCAGAATTATTAAGTGGGGAGAGTCACTCATTTACAAAATGGTTGATTTAGCAATTGCGGACACCCCTTACCAAGAAAGCTACATGATTAACGAGTTTCATGTTCCTAAAGAGAAGATCAAGTGTGTTCCAATTGGTGCAGACGACACCGTCTACAAATACACACCGTACGTCAACACTACTGGTCACAAACTCAACGTCATGTACTACGGCTTGTACAGTCCAATTCACGGTGTCCAGTACTTGATGCAGGCAGCGCTTCGATTGAAAGAGAACAAAAACATTATTTTCACCATGGTGGGAAACGGACAGTCCTTCCAGAAAAATTATGACTTCGCCCAAAAAGAAAACTTGACCAACATTAAGTTCTACCACCAAACTCCAGAGTCAGAGCACGTAGCCATTTTACAAACTGCCGACGTTTTCTTGGGTTTCTTGGAAGATCATCCTACTGTAGAGCGTGTCATTCCAAATAAGGTCTATCAAGGTGTTGCTTTAGGCAAAGTAGTGTTGACCGCTGATGCACCGGTGATTCGTAGCGTCTTTACCGACCATCAAGACATCATGGCCATCAAGCCAGCTAATGTTGACGCAATCGTCGAGGCACTTGAAGAGCTTAGTCAAAAACCAGAACTCAGAACGAAGATCGCCAAGGCTGGTTATGAGCTGTACTCACAAAAGTTTACCTCTAAAGCAGTTGGGAAAATGTTGATTAAATCTATGACAGAATTGGTCACAAAGTAGTACTCATTATGATGAACATTCACCGCCCAACTATCTTCAAAGTCATCCTCGCTGGAGTCTTGTGCGTAGCTGCGTTTGTACTATTAAGTTTTGGATTGAAAACGAACAACATTGCGGATCCATTAAAGTTAAATCATCAAACCATGATAGCTGGTCCGTTTGAGTCCAGTAACACCACATCGAGATTTGCGCTGGTTGAGTCTATTGCAAACCAAGGCACGTTCTTCTTTGACTTAGAAAAGGCAAGATTTGGTGTTCCAGACGTCGTCGAAAATAACGGCAAGTTCTACTCCAGCTTCACTCCTGGTGTCTCGTTCTTGGCTGTCCCGTTTTATATGGTTGGCGCGCAGTTTGGCCTTGCTGAGTTCACCACATTCCTTTCAACGATCCTCTTTGCTGTCTGTAACGGAGTCGCTTTGTTCTTCTTAGGCAGAAAGCTCGGGGCGAGTTCAGCAGCTGCCCTTCTAGGATCAGCAATTTTCTTGTTCGCCACCAACGCTCTTCCATACAGTGCAACGCTCACCCAGCACCACTTGAGTACACTCATCATCGTGCTGTCTGTCATCAACGCTTTAGGCAAACGAACCATCCTTAGCAACATCTTATTTGGTGTGTACTGTGGAGTAGGATTCCTGTTCGACTTTCCAAATCTTTTCATGCTCTTCCCAGTGGGTGTGTACATTCTTGCCCAACATGTACAGCTCAACAGCGAGTCAAAGAATCTAACCGTCAACTTTAAGACCATAGTGTTATTCATTCTGTTTGGTCTCTTACCATTCCTTGCACTTTTTGGATGGTACAACAAAGAACTTTCTGGTTCACCAATGGGCTTTGCGCAGTTCTCGGCACGTACCAACTACTTTGACACTCAAGAAAAAAAGCTTAAAGCCTTAGAGGCTTCTCAACACAAAGATCCCTATCAACCAACGCTCCCATTCAACACTCGAGAACAACTTGATGGCTTCTATATCTTGGCACTCAGTGATGAACGCAGCTGGCTTTGGTACAGCCCGGTACTGTTACTGGGTATCATCGGCTTGATCAGTGTCTATAAGGTGAATCCAAAAGCAAGCGTCCTGATTACAGCGGTTGTTTCAACGAATCTCATTCTTTACACCATGTTCGGCGACCCATGGGGCGGCTGGTCATTTGGACCTCGCTACTTAATTCCATCTGCTGGTCTGATGAGTGCTGCTGTTGGATACGCGGTCTTCAAGTATAGAAGAAGCATCCCATTCATGATTCTCTTTTTGATCACGGTCACCTATAGCATCGTCATCTCAGCATCAGGAACGCTGAGTACCACGGCGATCCCTCCAAAGCAAGAAAGTGTGACGTTAATCAACTACATTCCCTACACGTATGAGTACGGCTTTATTCTCTTTGAACAAAACCACACCCAAAGTATCGTCTATCACCTTTTTGCAAAACCATTCCTGAACGCCTACGGATTCTTCTACCTATATGTCGGCATTTTGTGTGTGGTTATTTACGGAATTACCGCTAAAGAAATCTTTTCAAAGAGGGTCAAATGAACGTCTCAAGTATTTCTTTTAGCATTCCCAAAACCAGATTATTGAAACTTCGTGAGCTTATTGAAAGATCACTTCCGTATCTGCTGTTACTCGTGCTTTCTGTCATTTCAGTTTTTTGTTTCTTGTATTACTACAACAATAAACTTGGATTGGCATACAACGATGCTCGCTCCCATTTGGACATTGGTCGCCGTGTAGTTGAAGGACTAAAACCTGGTGCTGCTCAGCTAGGAAGTGTCTGGCTGCCAATGCCTCACATCTTAATGATTCCAACGATTTGGAATGACTTCATGTGGCACAGTGGGTTATCTGGAGCTATCCAATCAATGATCTCATTTGTCGCTACCGGCTGCATCATTTACTCACTCCTTGGAAAGTTTAAAGTGGGCATAGGTGGCAGACTTTTCGGCGTCTTGGTTTTCTGTGCAAACTTGAACATTCTTTACCTCCAGTCCACGGCTATGACCGAGCTGTTACTGATCGCGGTGATGACCTTAGGTGTCTATGACCTGATTCTTTGGCATCAGGACGGTGAGCTCAATCACCTGATCAAATCCTCGTTCTGGATCATGATCTCCACCTTAGTACGTTACGACGGCTGGTTTTTATTCTTGTACTCTGCAATGTTGGTCGTTATTTACGGCTTGCGCAAAAAGAGTTGGAAGATGTCAGAGGGTTTGTTCATCCTATTCTGTACGCTTGGAGGATTTGGAATTTTCTTCTGGGTACTGTGGAATACATTGATTTTCAAAGATCCGTTGTACTTTATCTTTGGACCGTACTCTGCGCACGCCCAACAAACGCAACTTGATGGAGCCGGAGTGCTTGCTACCAAAGGAAACCTTGTTTTATCCACACGTATGTACATCTATGCCTTAGTGTACAACTCCGGATTAGTCCCAATTGCGCTTGCGATCTTAGGGTTCGCTGCATTAATGAGTGATAAAAAACTGTCGACAAACATGAAAATTGGTGCAACGAGTTTAATGGCACCACTTCTTTTCAATGTTCTGGCGCTTTATCTTGGTCACTCTGTGCTCTTCATTCAAGGAATCTCCGGAAATACTTGGTTTAACGTGCGCTACGGCATCATGATGATGTCCTCGATCGCCATTCTTGCTGGTTACTTTTTCCATAAGGCAAGGCTGTTTAGACCAGTCATTTTTGCGCTCTTTATCTTCGTCACTATCTTCCAGTTTGGAAATGGAGATGCTGTGACGATCGATGACGGCCGGGTGGGCTCAAGTCAAAAGAACGTCAGTGAAGTAAGTGATTGGCTAAATACGAACGCTGGAAATGAAAAGGGATTCATTCTTATCTCAGCAGCTTCCCATGATGCCATCATCTTCTCATCTGGACTTCCGATGAAACGCTTTATTCATGAAGGAACAGGAGCCTACTGGCTCAACGCAACAGGATCTCCAGACAGATGGGCACGCTGGATTGTGATGCGCACCAATGATGAGAATGATCAAACCTTCAGACTCACCAATAAAGAGGCGCTGCTCAGGTATGACCTGGTTAACTCGTATCCATTTGCGGATATCTATCAATTGAAGGCTGAGTATTTTGGTCAACTAAATACTGAGCCAATATTAGGAAAGCAAAAGTAGCTGAAAGAAGTGACATGAGTTTAAGCATCTACAACCAATTTCAAAAAATGTCTGCGCAGCCAATTGAAGTCATCGTCGTTGGGCTTGGTTTTATGGGATTTGGATTCATTTCTCTCACCAAAAACGCAAGTGGGATCCGAGTACCACTAATTATTTCTCGCCGTCCCCAAGAGACTGTCGACTTTCTCCAAAAAGAAGGCTATCAGGCAGTTGTAGAAAACGATCCGAATGCAATCAAAGATTTAAGTAAAAAGAATGTGATTGCTGTAAGTAGCGATCTTGATCTGATTAAATCATTCGATAACAACATCGTTCTTGAGATGACCGGAACAGTAGATTACGGGACTGATGTGGCGCTCCGCACAGTAGAAGCAGGGAAACACCTCGTCACCATGAACCCAGAGCTCCAGGCTACCGTTGGTTCTCAATTGAAAGAGCTGTTTGATCAGAAAAACTTGATTATCACCGACGTCATTGGGGATCAGCCAGGAAGTTTGGCCCGCTTGATCGCCACCTCCAAAATGAAGGGCTTTAAGCCAATCATGGCCGGGAACATGAAACGCTACTTAGATGTACACGCTACTCAAGCAAAAATGAAGCCATGGGCAGACGACAAGGGCTTGGCCGTTCGACAGACAGTTTCGTTTACCGACGGCACAAAGCAAGCAATCGAGATGACGTTAGTAGCAAACTACTTTGGCATGTCTTTGTTTGAGGCAGGCATGAAGGGTCCGCGTGTCGATCAGTTCGAGCAAATTCACACTTCATTCAACTGGGACGAAGTTCCTCCTGAAGGAGTAGTTGACTACATCATTGGAAAAACGCTCTTCCCCGGCGTATTTATTGTGGCTGAGCACGAAGATCCTCATCAGCAGAAGTACCTCCGTTACCTAAACCTTGGTGAAGGTCCACGCTACATCTTGTTTGACTCTTACCACCTCTGTCACCTAGAAATCAATGAAACCATTGCCAACGTTGCACTTTACGGCTCAGCGACGATTAACAACGGCAACAAACCGGTAGCTAGCACCATTGCCTTAAGTAAGTTTGACTTGAAAAAGGGTACCGTCATCGACGGAATTGGTGGTGACACAATCTACGGAAGTATTCGTAAAGCGAGCACAAACGCGGAGTACTTACCTGTGGGCATCAGTCATGGTGCAGTTCTCAAACGAGACATTCCACAAGACACACCAATTCGTTTGGAGGACGTCGAGCTTCCAGATACTCCAGCTACGCGACTTCTGAATCTGATCTAAGTTGGTTTCGCCAGTGATGATAAGATGTCTACGTGAAGTTTTCTGCACCTTTTATCAAGTTATCACCCAATAAAAAATTCCTCATCACTGCAGAAGGAAAGCCGTTTTTTTGGCTGGCCGATACTTGGTGGTATGGTCTGACTGATCGGACCAGCTGGCCTGAACCTTTTCAGCAAATGGTGATGAAACGCGTCCAACAAGGTTTTACCGTGGCGATGGTTGTGGTGGGTGTTCCGCCAGAAATTCCACTCGATTCTGATCAAGCGAAAAGCGAAGGACAGCATCCTTTCACAGCTGATTTTCAACCGAACCCCGCCTACTTCGACGTCATCGAAAAAAAGATTTCCTACATGTGCGAGCAAGGATTAGTTCCTTGCATTGTGGGTGGCTGGGGTCCGCAAATCATGACGTTGGGCGAAGAGAATGTTCAAGTATTTTGGGCTGAGATTGTTCGTAGGTTTTCACAGTATCCGGTAGTATGGTGTTTGACTGGAGAAGTAGATCTCTCAGCAGCCTCAAGTCTTCCCAAATTTCAGAACATCACAAAATACTTGCCTGATTTTGCTAAAAGCGCTTTACGTAGAATCAAACATGCAGTACTCCCTGCTCCTTCAGGAGCTCAACAGATCTCACCGCAAGTGAAAGCCTGGATCAAGGTGGCTGAAAGTATTACGCTCCTTGACTCAAAAAAACTACTCTTGGTTCATCCCCATACCGCTAATGCGAGTTCCGTCATTTTGCACTCCCCACCTTGGTTGGATGTAGATTCCATTCAGTCCGGTCACGATCCGCAGAATACTCTGTTCTTAGTCTCAGAGGCCTTTCAAAAAAGTCAGCAGAAAGTCTTCATCAATCTCGAACCGATCTATGAGGGTATTCTAGGAAATGATGATACTGCTCTCCAAAGATACGCTTTCTGGATGTCTCTCTTAGCTGGCGCAACAGGCCACTGCTACGGAGCTGATGGACTGTGGAACATGAGAACCAATGATCACTTTTTAGGACACTGGGGAAGCTCATCTTGGTCAGAAGCATTGGAACGAGCTGGAGCCACACAACTGGGCAAAGCAAAAATTTGGTTGACCAGCACACTTGATTGGTGGACGCTGAAACCAAGTTTCGATATCGTTTCTCCTCATTGGGATAACACACAAGAAACGACAAACTTCCCTCTCTGTGCACAAACCAACTCCGGTTTTATGGTGTGTTACTTTCCAAAAGAAAGACCGCAAGCTGACTATGCACTGCATCTTCCCCAAGGCCACAAGTTCATCTGGATAGACCCAGTAACTATGCTTCCCTTTGAACAGCAGGGCAATGACAACTCCACCAATGACAAGTTTTTCGTTCCAAACACCCAAAGCGACCTGCTGCTTTTTATTTCTCCTGACATACTCTCTCTAGCTGCCTAAACAGCAACAGCTCCCGGGAAACCCGGAAGCTGTGACTGAAAAGTTGTTAGGAGGGCTGTGTTGTTTCTTGAACAACTTCCATAGAGTATCAAAGCTGCCTAAGAAAACGCTGAAGATTACAGTTTGTGACTGACTGAACGAATTAGGCTGACGCCGGCTGAGCAGTTACTGGTGGTGTGACTGGCACTGGTTTCTTCAACCTATTTTGGAGAAACATTTTATTTTTGTATCCGTTAAAAAGGATGTTGCTTAATACTAGAGCAGTGGTATACGGCTCTATCCAGGCTCCAGTATAGGCAGCTCGTAGAAAGAGCCCCAACAGTATTCCCAGCACTACACCATAAGTAACTTGTTGACGTTGAATAGCAGGCGATGTTTTTGGCTCAACGGCCATCACCAAGAGGAAGAATGCGAACGTACCATCAACTAATATAGGTACAGGGTTTGCCTGAAAAATGATTGCGTAGGCCACAGAAAATGATAGCGTGGCGAATGCAACGATCGGCAACTTCTTGTACTTCCAAGCAACATATCCAGCCACTATCGTCGTTAGCAACATCACCAAGCTCATATTGCCAGGTATAAACTCAAAACGTGGACCAAAGTTTACACCCCACCACGTTGGAAACTGACCAATGAGTCCTAATGCGAGAGCTCCGAGTGCAGCGGGATTCACAATTGGACCGGTAGGTAATCGCACAAATCGTTGCACAACTTCCGTAATCAGCCCTGCTGCCAGAAATACCCACCAAGGGAAAAGTGGGTCGAAGAGCAAAAATAAAATGAGGGCAGTAATTGCACGATGTTCCCATCGTGTGGGTTTCACGAAATTCCCTTTCAACAGTATGTTGTAGATAAGTAGTCCTGGGACCACTATCAATCCAAAATGTGTGAGCTGACTGACCCAATTTGTGATGTCTAAACCGTCCCAATTATAGGTCGCCCAAACTGAAAGGAAGCTGAGATACAGGAGGAGAATACGAATTGGAGATTTCCAAAGTTTCATGGTAGCATTGTGCCGCACCGTTAACAAAATAGAAAGGCCTACGATGCCCCGCCCAACTGCTTTCTTGTTCCTCCTTACGATTGTTTGTGCCGTCTCTCTTGCAGCTTGCCAACCAGCTGCCCCAGCAACTGAGACTGATGATGCTATGGTCCCTGCAACTTCCCCAGCTGCCTCTGCTCCTCCTTCTGACACTGCTTCTGGTAGTACCAGTATGAGAAGTCCAGCTCCTGGCGAGACAATGATTAAATCAGAGCAATCATATGTCACCCCAGCCGGAGAAGAAAAAGTTGGCTTCGTCCTGTTTGTAGATGCTGATGGCGTAGTCACAGCGGCCGAAACTGAAATGCTTGCAAAAGCACCTACATCAGTAATGAGACAAAAAAGTTTCGCTGCTGTGTTACCAACCGTAATTACAGGAAAAAAATTGAGTGAGCTGACAAAAGTTGATCGTGTTGGTGGATCATCACTCACCACAGGTGCTTTTAACAAAGCTCTCACAGAGCTGAACGCTCAACTCTAAGAGGAACAGACGAACAGACATGTAGACACTGCGGTGTTGTCTTTCCAATTCACTGCCCTAGGTACTGCCTGGTCGATCACCGTTGACCAGGCAGGTTTTGCATTACCTGCTCAGAAAGCTGAAGAGGCTTTATGGCAAAAAGTAGTTTCTCAGACAGCAGAGTTTGAACGTCGTTTTTCTCGATTCAAAGATGATAGCGAGTCCAGGCAATTTTCGAATGCAACTGCAGGCACCTACCCTATTTCATCTCAACTCAAAGAGCTCTTAGTTGTTGCTGATCAACTCAGATCACTCACTGACGGAGCATATGATCCAGCAGTGGGTGGGTTAATGGAAGCCGCGGGATATACTCCTGATTACCGCTTGAAGCCTGATGAACAAAGTCTCAAAACTTGGCATGTTCCTCAGTGGTCACTGTCCCACAGTGGCCAGAGCGTCACTATTGATGGACCTATTCTTTTTGACTTTGGTGGTATGGGAAAAGGCTACTGGATTGATCAAATCAGCGCACTGTTACTTTCCGAAAACTACCCTCATCACATTGTGGAAGGTGGTGGTGACATGATGGCTACCACAAAAACAAACGGAGACAGTTGGAAGGTGGCCATTGAGTATCCTGGAAAAGACGACTTGGCTTTAGGAACATATCATTTAAAGAACCAAGGTCTTGCAGCTTCTGATGTTTTTCGCAGACGCTGGGGAAAATGGCATCACTTTGTGGATGTGACGTTGAAGCAACCCACTCAACACATCGCAGGGTGCGTAGCGGTTAGCTCTTCTGCGTGGAAAGCAGATCAGATCACGTCAATTCTTGCATTAACTGATCCCGATAACTTCTCCCAAATTGTGCCAGTAATTGGTGGGGAGTATGTTGTTCTTCTGGCTGGTGATACAGCACAAGTGAGTAAAAACTGGAAAGGCGAACTCTTTCTCTAAGCAAATCCTCAGCTCAATTTGAAATACTCAAAGAACATCAACATCTTGCACAAAATAGCATTTCTCTCACTACTCATTCCCTTCATGCTCGTGTTATCTGGTTGTCGTCCAGCTGATCAGACTAGCGCCCTTGCTAAAGTTGCATCTGTTGAATCGTCCCCACTGCCAAATCCTTTAAGTAACGCTGCCCTGAAGCTGAGAAGCTATCCAGGCAGTGACATCAAGATTGAATCAGAGTTACCTGCCACTGCAACCTACACTCAGTACATCGGTTCGTATGACTCGGATGGTCTGAAAATTTATGGATTGTTAACCATACCAAAAGGCACACCGCCTGAAGGTGGTTGGCCAGCGATCATCTTTAATCATGGATACATCCCTCCTGAGGAGTACCGCACCACCGAAAAGTACGTAGCGTATGTTGGTGGTTTTGCCAGCAAAGGTTTTGTGGTCTTCAAACCAGATTATCGCGGACACGGCAGTTCTGAGGGAGATGCCTCAAGTGCATACTTTTCGAATGGATACACCATTGACGTCTTGAATGCTCTAGCCAGCGTCAGAAAACTTAAGGAAGTCGATAAAGATCGAGTGGGAATGTGGGGACACTCGATGGGGGGTAGCATTACCGTTCGCTCTATTTCTGTGGATCGCTCGTTGAAAGCAGCAGTCATTTGGGCAGGAGTCGTTGCTGATTATCCACAACTCGTCAACGAATGGCGACGTAGTAATAGTTGGCGCCCTTCTCAGCAGCAACAGATGGCTACCCGTTCGTCACGAGCGCAGTTAATCGAACAGTTTGGTAACCCTAGTCAGCAGTCACCTTTCTGGGCAATGATTTCGCCGTGGGCGGATCTCGCTGAAATTGAAACTCCTGTTCAGCTTCATCACGCTACTGGTGATGCGGATGTTCCGTGGGAGTTCTCTCAAACTTTCCACGACAAGCTGCAATCGTTGCAAAAACCAAGCGAACTCTACATTTACGAAAGATCAGATCACAACTTATCTGGCACAACGTTCTCTCAAGCCATGTCTAGATCTGTAAAGTTCTTTCAAGATAACCTCTAGTCATCTTCATGTTTTGTTCGGTACAATGTAGTCATGACTTTTACAGACCCCATCATGCAACAGCTCTATATTACTGTGACTCAGAAAGCTGGAGTTTTAGAGGAGTTGAACGTAGCACCTCCTGAAAAGTACTTTTGGAAGTTATGTCAAAGTATTATCGGTCAGCAACTTTCAGAAAAAGTTGCTCCGATCATCGAAGCACGCGTCGAAGCCGTCTTAAAACAAAAACCCACCCCTGAAACTGTTCTCTCCACACCTGACCAAGACCTTCGCGCCGCAGGATTATCGTTCTCCAAAATTTCTTATCTAAAGAATGTTGCCACTGCTTGGCAGTCAGGGGAAATTGAACCACATCTTCTTCACACACTCAGTGATGAAGAAGTCATCAATAAGCTCGTTACCATCAAAGGTGTTGGCCGATGGACGGCTGAGATGTTTCTCATTTTCACACTCGCCCGTAAAGACATCTTTTCAGCTGGTGACTATGGTTTGCGACGAGCGATCCTTTTAGCATATGACTTGCCTACTGAAACAAAACCACAAGCCTTAAGTGAGCTAGCGACTCACTGGTCGCCACACCGTTCACTCGCTTCCAGACTACTCTGGAAATCACTTGACGTTCTTTGATCCTGTTTAATCCACCAAAATGGCTTGACTCATCAACATTCAACTATGTACCATGAGTACATGCCTCCTAAAACTTCTGTGTGGCGCAGTAAAGTTAGCTTCTCTCTTGGACAAACAGTGCTCATCTTTGGGCTGCTACTAATGTTTTCAGCTGGATCACTTCTTATTTGTTACAACAAGTGGACGCAGAACCAACAAAACCAACCTACAAGAACTCAAGCCAATGCACGAGTTCTCAACGGTGATGGCCCGATGTTAACGAACCAAGAGTGGAAAAGTATTTTGACCCCAGAACAGTATGTTGTTCTCCGTGAAAAAGGGACAGAAGTTCCGTTCAGCGGTGCACTGCTTCACGAGAAGAGACCTGGTACCTACGTCACCGCTGACTGCGAAATTCCGGTATTTAGATCTGAACAAAAGTATGACTCGGGTACAGGCTGGCCAAGCTTTTATGCTCCAATCGAAAGTACTGCGGTGCAAGTAGTTGAAGATACTGCTCTGGGTATTCAACGCATTGAAGTCGTCGAAGCCGGATGCAACAGCCACCTTGGCCATGTTTTTGATGATGGACCACCACCAACCGGCAAACGCTACTGTATTAACTCTGTTGCACTTAAGTTCATTCCAGATTAGGATTTGTAGAATACATGACTGATCAGATCGGGTTGACCAGCCATCAAGCCAAAGCGTTACAGCTTGAGCATGGAAAGAATATTATTCCTGAAAAAGCTCAGGAGAGTGTTCTCAGTGTTTTTCTGTCTCAATTTAAAAGCCCTCTCGTTTTTGTCCTTATAGGCGTCGCTATCATTACCTACATCCTTGATGAACATAGTGATACTATCGTCATTCTTGCGGTTGTCGCAGTCAACTCTGTGATCGGCACCATTCAAGAAGTGAAGGCGCTGAACTCACTTCAATCGCTGAAACAGTTTTTAACTCCCAAAGCAAAAGTGTACCGCGACGGAAAAGTGGAACTCCTTGATGCATCGGAGCTTGTTCCTACTGACATCGTGCTCATTGAAGCAGGTGATCGAGTACCAGCAGACGGGACGCTGATTGACTCATCAAGCCTTTCAATAAATGAATCGCAGTTAACCGGTGAAGCGTATCCCGTTTCGAAAAATACCACTGACGAATCTGGTGTCGCGATGGGGACTTTGGTAGCCAGTGGTCGTGGCCTCTTGAAGATCGAAAAAATTGGTGAGGCAACGGCGCTTGGTCAAATTTCCAAAACAGTTGGCGAACACATCACTGAGTCCACTCCACTTGAAAAGCAGCTTGATCGGCTGCTCAGAGCAATTCTGCTGATCGTATTAGCCAGTTGCGCAGCACTGTTTGTGATCGGTATGTTCGTTCACATTCCTTTAGAAGAACTCTTTAAAACGGTCGTCTCTATTGGCGTCTCTGCTATCCCTGAGGGACTTCCAATTGTGATCACGGTCACGCTGGCGTTTGGAGTGATGCAGATGAGCCAGAAAAAAGCTATTTTGCGCAATCTTCCCTCTGTGTCTTCTCTGGCTGGCGTAGACGTCATCTGTACTGACAAGACCGGAACGCTCACAGAAGGCAACATCGTTGTTCAGGAAGCCCTTCGTTTCTTCAACGAAAAATTTAGTAGTGCACATCAAGAAGATATCTTAGAGTTATCAGTCCTTTGTAATGATGCTCGGACTGATACAGTCGTGATTGGAGACTTACTCGATATTGCATTGCTCAACGCTGCAAAGGCAAAGGCTGTCGACACCGAGAAAGTGCGTCAAAAAAATCCACGTATTGCCGAGCTAGCATTTGACCACAAACGCCGTTGGCAGGCCACGTTGCACCAACGTGGTTCGTCTCAACAGTTAATTGTTAAAGGTGCCTCTGACTCGCTTCTGCCCTTATGTAAACTCACAAAAACAGAGTGTGACACTGTAGTTGCCAAAGTTGAAGAGCTTGCCAATCAAGGCTTGCGGGTGCTCGCCATCGCTCATAAAACAGGACAAACTCTCAAGCTGGCCAAACCTGAGGATGTCGCTGGACTAGAGTTAGCTGGCTTAATTATCTTTACTGACACCATACGCAGTGACGCAGCAGCTGCCATCAAAAAATGCCAAGAAGCTGGCATTCAAGTCATCATGATCACGGGTGATCACTTAAACACCGCGAAAACAATTGGTGCCCAAGTTGGCCTGTACAAACAAGGCGATTTGGCGGTCGTGGGCACTGAACTGGAAAATCTTTTTCACTTCACGCACTCTCCTGATGATCTGACGATCGTGGCCCGAGCAACGCCATTTGACAAAAGTGCATTAATTGATCAGCTACGAGCTGAACACAAACTGGTGGCAATGACTGGTGACGGCGTGAACGATGCGCCTGCGTTAGTGAAAGCAGACATTGGCATCGCGATGGGAAAATCAGGCACTGATGCTGCTCGTGAGGCTGCAGACATGGTTCTTGCGGACGATGCATTTGCAACGATCGTAGATGGCATCAGCGCAGCTCGTGGTATTTTTGAAAACATTCGGAAGGTAATTAGTTATCTCTTTACCACTTCCTACGGTGAGGTCGTTGTCATCTTTTTGTCGTTAATTTTGCAGCTGCCACTTCCGTTGGTTGCCGCCCAAATCCTTTGGCTGAACTTAATTACTGACGGAATTTTAGACATCGCAATCTCTACCGAACCTCACACAAAACATATTATGAAGATGTCTCACCTTCGGTATAAAGACGGGATCATCGACAAGTTACTTCTCTTACGTATTATTTTACTCGGAACTATCATGGCGGTCGGAACGATCATTGTTTTCATAGTGGAACTAAGAATGCATGATTTAGCATATGCCCGTACATCTGCTTTGATCGTCTTGGCGATTTTCCAGTGGGTTCATGCACTCAACTCTCGTAGCGAAACACGTTCCATTTTCAAGCTGGGTTTCTTCACCAATCGCAACGTCGTCTATGCCTTAATTTTGGAGGCTGTCCTGCTGGTGATGGCTGTGTACACACCTTTCTTCCAAGGTCTTCTGCAGACTGTGCCAGTCGCTCCAAACGTGTGGGTGGTCGCCATCCTTACCAGTTTGAGCGTGCTAGTGGTAGAGGAAGTACGTAAGTACTTGTTCAATAAATATGACTGGAAGAAGTACTTCACCAGAGTCTGACATTAACGATTGATGGCTGACTTAAGCATCCCTGTAACCGTCATGACTGGTGTTGGACAGTTTCGATCTTTACAGCTTGCTTCAAAGTAGTTGTCTGCGATGTAAAAAGACTGCATCGCATACAGACACAAGACTAGAGCAACTGCGAATCCAAGAATCTTGGTCTTTGGCGTCCAGTAAAAAAGAGCACTGCCACCCAAAAGAACTACCCCCACGATAGCTCGTAACATGTTTGCTTCAGGGAGCGGCTGATTGGGAAAACGAACAATCCCTGTGTTACTCATGACCATGATGGTTACAAGCAGTAATGCGCCGGTGAGAGGTGCTCGTTTCGTCTCGTCAGTACGGAAAATACCACCAGCACTAATCGCTAATAAACAAAAAAGCGGAATCTTGTACCAACCCAACATGTCCTGCTCCGCACTCACCATCCAGGTAGTCAGTAACGTGACTAGAGTGGCAGTTGCTATGAGTTTTTTTTCTTTAGTCATTGGAGTTAAAAAGAATGACATACCAAGTATTAACACTACATAGTAACTAAAGTCTAAGACAGACTTTGTATGAAACCCTGGCTGTGAGAAAAGGAAAGTGGGATTTGACCACCCCAGTAGCCTGGATGACTGACTCGTCATCGCTGAAATAAATGCTTGCCAATCAATACTGGCTCCGTAAATACCATATCCAGCGACTACTAAGGTAAAAACACCCACACAGTAACCCACCACCTTCGAATACTTTTTCTCTGCCAGCATAGGGAGTATGAAAACCGGCATGAGGCTCAGCCCTGGCAGCTTCACCAAGCCAGCAAACGCTGAGGCTAATACAAGTGACCAAAGTGGCTGCTGGGTAATACTCAAGTAGATCGATAACAAGATGAAGGTGGTCATCAGATTTTCCGACACCACCATCCGCTGAGCAAAGATCATTACTGGACTGAAACTAATGAGCATTAAAGAGAACAGTGCTGGCCATCTGCCAAAAGCTTTGAAGGCAATGTGATAAATCAACGACAGATTGATTGCAGCGATGACTAAAAACGGCAAACGATACAACAGTGCGGGCGGAATACTCGGAAATGAGTATCCCAGAACGTGTGACCAACTTCCCATCAAGATCGGTAACACAAAGCTATGATCAAACCATGGCCTAATAAACTTCATGTTCAGAAACGACGGATCTGTCACCATGGCTGTTGTGACTTTCGTCCAGTGCCACTGTGTTTCGACATGAGCAAAGCTTGACCACGATATCGGCGTTCCAAACTCCACCAACGATTGGCCAGCCCAGATGTAGGCTAGTTCATCTGCATCGTTGGCAAATGGAATGTACTCAATTTTCCAAAAACGAACGAATACAGCAAGTAAAATAATCACGCACCATAAGTATTTTTGCAAGATTTGCAAGAATTTCTCTCGGCGTAAAATAGTAATCTTGGGCTGCTTGAGTACGGATGTAGTACTTCGAGGACGTTTACTTTTTGCCATTCACTTTTCCTGAATTTAGCCAGTCATGCAAGTTCTTCTCAGCGCTGATAGATGCTTCTTGCTCAGCACCACACGCCACCACCACTGCTGTTTCAAGGGCAGAGTCGTACTTCACTGCATAGCCGGTTTTATAGATACTCCCAATACGAACATCACTCGGTAACGTGAGTTCCTTGTCGTTCATGACCATGTTCACATCAAGGCATTCCGTCGTGGAAATTTGACAGTGCTCATTTGAAATTTCACAGCGACTTGCCGCTGTCCCCACTTGCTGAAATGAAGAGGAAAAGCTTGGCACTGAACCATTGGCTTTGGCGTATGCTTCGATCTTGTTGATGTAAAACTGAACGTCTTTGGTTCGTTGATCATTACGATTCGCTCGCTGATTTCCAGAAGTATCTAAGACAGTAAAAAGCAGTGCTGTAAAAGCAATAACACTAAAAACCAGGAGAGAATATCGAGTAAAACCAACCATGCCCTTACCCTATCACACCTACTCGCAGTAGAATACCGGAACATGCAGACCTTTTACCTCATCCGCCACGGCCAAAAACAACCTACAGCTGGAGAACCTGAACTGACACAACTTGGTCATCAACAAGCAGCAGCTACTGCCCAGTTCCTCACCCAGTTTCCAATCGATAAGATTTTTTCTAGCCCTTCTATGCGAACACAGCAGACAGCACAGCACATTTCAGACGCGCTCAAGCTTCCCATTCAGCTTGATACATTGCTACGTGAACGTGCCAATTGGGGCGATGACCCTTCACAGAGCTTTCCTCAGTTTTTGAACATGTGGGGTAAGTCTACACAAGATCGAAGTTTTGCACCTCACGTTGGCGACTCCTCCATTGAAGCCGGTCAAAGAATGGAACAGATCGTGGACCTTATTCGCAGCGATGAGACGATCTTTCACCATGTAGTGCTGGTAACACACGGCGGAGTGATTGGAGATTTTTTACGGAACATCTTTGGTGATGCAGCGCTCAAAGAGATTTTGATGACATTTCAGTATAGGACACCAGGTGACTACAACGTTCATGAGTGCTCAATTACAGAAGTGGTATTTGATGAAACACCAACACTGAAAAAGCTCGCCAACATTGATCATTTAGAAGCGCTGAAGTTAAGCGAGCTTTAGGACCTTCGTTGCCCAGACAGCTAAGGCGCTGACTATTCCAGTCAACGCTGTCCCCCAAGTTAAATCAATCAACGTCAACACTACTGGCCAATTTTTGACTGTAGCCAAGTTCGTCAAATCATACGTGGCGTAACACACCAACCCAAAAAAAGCGCCACGAATGAACGCTTGGGTAATGTTTCCATCCTTGAGCATTGGTTGAACCACGAAGACCAATATACCCACAGCGTACAGAAGATAGAACAAGATACCTGGCAACAACTTGAATGAATCATTCAGTAAAAAGCCAATGTAGTTTCGATATAGTTTTTGGGCAATAAACCCCAACCAGATGAAATCGATGGCCATCATGATCGCAAAGATAATTCCGTAAATGATGACTGATTTTGGCATATGAACCTTGCTTCTGCTTTGTGCTGCAGTAAGAGTATCATAGTAGTTATGACTGCACGATTGTTCTCCGATAAGCTCGGAACTCTTCTCGACCGACTTGAAAACTACGTTCCAGTTCTTGTCCTTTCTGGACTGCTGATCAGCGGTGTCTTATGGATGCTTGATCTGCCTGAAGTTGCTGCACAGCTACTATTTTTTGTAACACTCCTCGGCAGTATTCCTTTTTTTCTGCAAATGATTCTTTCATTCATGGCAGGACACTTTGGAGTAGATCTGATTGCCGCCGTTGGTATTTTTGCCAGTCTGGCAATTGGTGAGCAACTTGCTGGAGCAGTCATTTTACTGATGCTTTCTGGTGGTGAGGCACTTGAGAACTTCGCTTTGAAACGAGCAAAAAAAGAGCTGACTGCACTTATCGAGCGCGCTCCAAAAATAGCACACATCAAAACTGATTCTGGGCTTCATGATGTACCCGTTGAAGAAGTGCAACTTCACCAACTCTTCGTTGTAAAGCCTGGTGAAGTCATCCCCATTGACGGGAAAGTAGTTTCTGGGAACTCTTCAGTAGATGAGTCCAGTTTGACTGGTGAGTCGCTTCCTGTACAGAAGGTTGCTCACTCCCAGGTGTTTAGTGGCAGTATTAATAATGACCAGGTCTTGGAGATCAACGCTACTCACACCAGTAAAGAAAGTAAGTATCAACAAATCATCCAACTTGTTAAAGACGCCGAGAATCACAAAGCGAGATTCGTACGTTTGGCTGATCGATACAGCGTCTTTTTTACTTTAGTTGCGTTCTCACTTTCAGGAGCCGCCTGGGTGGCGTCAGGTGACCCAGTTCGCGCCTTGTCTGTATTAGTTGTGGCTACGCCATGCCCACTGATCCTGGCTACCCCAATCGCGTTTGCTTGTGGAATCAGCCAAGCTGCAAAACGCGGGATCATCATTAAAGGTGGTGAAGCAATTGAGCAGCTGGCCAAAGCCAAAAGCTTCTTGTTCGATAAAACGGGAACACTCACACTAGGTGAACCACAGGTGGTCAAAGTGATTAGCTACGACGAGAGCATGACCAGGAAAAAAGTGTTATCACTAGCTGCCTCGGTAGATCAGCTGTCGGCACATGTCTTGGCTCGGTCTCTCAAAAAGCATGCTGAACAACAAAAAATTGCGCTGGAGTATCCAGACCAGTTTCAAGAAAGCGTTGGAAATGGAGTCAGTGGCGAAACTCGAGGGCTGAAGATTTTGGTGGGAAAGCTGGCGTACTTGAAAAGTCAGAAAGTGGTTGTCCCAGACCACTACTTAAAAGAACATGCAACAGCGCGCGGCAAAGGACAACTCGTCATCTATGTGGCCTCCTCAAGAAAAATTATCGGTGCTATTTTCTTTCAAGACGTAATCAGACCGAACATTAAAAAAGTTTTTGCGACCTTTCGGCAGCATGCCGTCCGAGTGATCATGGTTACTGGAGATAAAGCCGAAGTAGCCCATCAGATCGCCAACGAAGCCAATATTTCTGAAGTGTTTGCAGACTGTCTCCCTGAAATGAAAGTGAAAATTGTCGAGAAAATTCAGCGCACAGATCGGCCAGTAGTGATGGTCGGTGATGGAATTAACGACGCACCAGCGTTGGCCCGCGCTGATGTTGGAATCACCTTAGGTGGCCACAGCTCTACTGCAGCCAGTGAGGCTGGTGACATCACCATCATGGTGGACAACATAGAACGTATCCAAGAAGTCTACTTACTCTCTCAGCGTGTTCTACACATTGCGGTACAGTGTGTATTAATTGGAATGGGCTTGAGCATTGTCTTAATGATCATTGCCGCGGCTGGCTTTATTCGTCCTGTGATGGGAGCACTCCTCCAAGAGGTCATCGACGTTATTGTTATTCTCAATGCGTTGAGAGTGATTATTAAGCCAACTGAAGTTACGTCAGGAGAATAATCATGAAAGCTAGCCTGGTGGGCAGCTTCATCTAGTTCGTAGCCATACTCTGACCACGCTTCACCAGCCAAGCATGAAACTGTATCGGCACGATCTTGGTCAAAAAGACGTAATAGTGATTTATCCAGCCGTGTACTAAATACACTTTGCCGATCATCATCCCCCGATAGCCAAACTCAGCGACTTCTTTGGCAGTTGGTAAGTTCTGGTTCTTAATGACTTTTGACTGCTCCATGTTGGCAACTTGTTGAAACTTACCTTGAGTAGGCCAGGACAAAGCGTCGTGATCGTTACCCCCGTGCTACGAAGCTCTTCAGCCACAGCTAAGCCCAACCGCAACACGTAGGCCTTGGTTGAGTAATAGACAGCCATGAGTGGACCTGGGAAAAACGACGCAATCGAACCGAGGTTAAGAATTTTCCCTTTGCCTTGCTTCACCATATCTTGAGCAAAGACTTTAGTCAGATACGTGAGCGCCGTGATGTTAATGTTGAGCATGTTCAGCTCTTTTTCCCAATCCGTTTTGATGAACAGTCCATAATCACCAAGACCTGCCGAGTTGACTAGATACTCAATGTTCAGGTTAAGTTGCTGGATCTCCTGGTAAAGTGACTTGACCTCTTCGATACTGGAAAGATCTTTGACGATCACAATCACATCAACCTTGTACTTATCACGCAGCTGATCAGCAAGCTGACTGAGTAGTGTATGCTGACGAGCAACTAAGACTAAATGAATTCCGTCCTGAGCAAAAAGCTTACTGAGTTCATAACCGATACCACTGGAAGCTCCAGTGATTAGCGCGAATGGTTTAGTCATCATGGCTCCTATTATCGGTTATAATCTACGATTGTTCTCATATGACTCCACTGCACATCTGCATGATCTCCTACCACACCTGTCCGCTTGCCTCTGAAGAAGGTAAAGAAACTGGTGGCATGAATGTCTACGTGTTGGAGCTTGCGAAACAGCTTTCGCGACTGGGTCATTTTGTTGATGTGTACACTCGGAGTTCTGCACCTGAGAACCCACCGATTGTTCAAGTAACCGAGCGCTTTCGTGTGATGCACATTGTCGCTGGACCACAAGCCTCTGTACCAAAAAAGTCTTTGATTCAGTATATTCCAGAGTTCATTGAAAATGTGAATGTTTTTTGCAAAACAGCCGGCGCTGAATATGACATTATGCACTGTCACTACTACATGTCTGGTCTTGTTGGGATTGAACTTCAGAAATCTCTCAAGTGTCCGTGGGTGAAGATGCCAATGATTTCCACTTTCCACACCCTCGCATTGATGAAAAATCTGGTGGCTCGAGGTGAGCTAGAAACTGAAGATAGCTCACGTGTAGATGCTGAGCTCGAAATTGTAAAACACTCAGACTTTATCGTTGCCCCAAGTGAGAGTGATGCAAGCTACTTGCAGTATCTCTACGAAGCTGACACCAGCAAAGTCATTGTCATTCCACCAGGAGTGGATACTAAAGTCTTTCGTCCGTTACCAAAGAAAAAAGCTCGAGAGTTCGTCGGGGCTCAGGCTGATGAAAAAATTGTGATGTTCGTAGGGCGAATCGAGCCACTCAAGGGCATCGACATGTTGATGTATGCCATTAAAGTAGTGAATCAAGATGAACCAAACTTGAAACTGAAGTTGTATGTTGTGGGTGGTGATATTTCCCAAGATGTATCGATGTGGTCAGCCGAGCTGAAAAAGCTGGAAAAACTGCGTAAGCTTTTGAGAATTCCTGATGTTGTTCGCTTTGTTGGTCAGAAGCCTCAACATGAACTGGTCTACTACTATAACGCTGCGGACATCGTGGTCATGCCTTCACACTACGAATCTTTCGGGATGACCGCTTTGGAAGCAATGACGTGTGGTGTGCCAGTCATCACGACTAATGTGGCCGGAATTTCTAGTCTGATTGATGAACGGAAAAAAGCGTTACTAACATCAGTAAATAATCCATTACTTCTGGCCTCCCAAATTGAGAACTTGCTCACTAACCCAAGAACCCATGCCCAAATTAGTGCTGAGCTAAAGAAAAAAGTAAACACACTCGAGTGGAAAAATGTTGCTGAACAAATTGTTGAAGTCTACAGATCATGTCTAAAGTAACTGCTGATACAACACATCGCTTTTTTATTTTTCGACACGGCCTGGCTACACGAAGCACCACCGGGTATGGTGATCAAGTGTTGACTGCCACACTCCTCGACGAAGGAATCCCCGCAATTGAACATCTGGCCCAGTTCCTCGTAGATATTCCTAGTGACTTTCAGTTCTCTTCTGAGCTTCCGCGTTGTCGCCAAACTGCTGAAATCGTCACCAAAGCAACCCATAAGGCCTTCACCTTTGACGCAAGACTAAATGAGTATCACCAAGAGTCGTTTGCGAAGTTCACGGAGCGTGTCGATGATTTTTTAGAAGAGGTGGTAGAAAAAGCTGACCGTCTTTGCCATCAGCGAGACTGCACCACCCAGCCAGCCACTATCTGGATTTGCACACATGGAGCTGTGATTGCGTGTTTGAAGTATTTACTCTTGCAAGGTCATCATACGCAGGAACATGAACTGGAGTACACCCAGCCTGGTGAGATACTAGAAATTTGGAAGCAACGAACCAAGCTGCATATTTTTAATTAGCTTTGCATGTCATGGGAGGGGTCGCACCGCTCCCCACCCAGTTCCGATCATAACTCCGCCGTCTGCAATACACTGTAGAATCGGCAACCAATACTTTCCTTTGTTAACGTACTTGGCATTTTTTGACACTGCCCAAAGTGAGTATCCGGCTACGCCTAGTATAACCAGAACCGTCGCGTTCAAAGGTGAAGTCATATTCAAAAGTGCAAAGTAAAAAAGCGCTCCTAATAGGTATCTTCCATAAACTGTGAGTACTTTTGGTCTTAATATTCCCGCCCGAATATCACATGTAGCAAAGGACACAATTGTTTTGGCAAACTGAGTAAGTGAGGTTGGTGGAACCCAGTCCACAACAGCATCAGCGGTAAAAATAATCGGCACTCCACTTTCACGGATCTTCACCGCAAAAACAAAGTCTTCGCTGGTATTCAGCTTTTCATTAAATCCGCCCACTTGCTTCCACGTTTCTTTTTCGATCAGCATTGAGCGCGTGGCGGGTAAGTATGTTTTTGGATTCACTCTGTCCGGCATCACTAATAAGTACGGAACCACCGCTTCTTGGAAAGCAGTTTTTGCAACTCCTACCGCATAGCCAGCCACCACACTTCCAGCGACGTGTGCCTTCACCAGCTCAGCGATCCAGGAGGGACGTGGGAGACACCCCGCATCGGTGATCGCAATGAGTGGCGAGGTAGCTAGGCTTATCGCTCTATTTCTTCCTATGCTCCGATTACATTGAAACGACTCATATACCACGTTGAACGGAGGGTTAGTCTTTTGAAACTTTTCAATGAATTCAACGGTTTGATCACTAGAAGCAGCGTCAATGATGACCACTTCTGCAGGCAGGGTTGTCTGATCTACAAGTGAAGCAAATAAGCTGTTAATTGTTTTCTGCTCATTGCGGACCGTCACAATAACACAGACCGCAAGGGATGATGGATTTGAGGTGATCATGAATCTATGCTTCCCATACATGTAAATACTGCGCTGCGAGTTTTTGCCATGTCTGTTGCCGAGCCCATGCGGTTGCTTCCGGGGCAAGCGTGTGTGAACGAAGAATCGCTTCATCTAGCTCCACTCCAGGAGCTGCGACAGTGATCCACTTTGCAAAAGGCGTGTCGCACAAATAGTCTTGCTTTAGTGCTGTGCTATAGGTCGAGATCACGGGGACTCCCGCTGCAAGTGACTCTAGTATTGTCAGGTATCCCGAGACCAGGCTGCAATCGTACTGCTGATACAACTGTGTGTTTACCGCTTTAGGTCCTAAAAACTGAACTGGCAGACCACTGTGCTTTACATAACTTTCCAATTGAGTCCGAAGTGGTCCATCTCCAATGACGTCGAGTTGAACTTGAAACTGTGCATTTACTTTTTGAAGTCTGGCAAGACTTTCCAGGTATGACCAGATGCCTGTATCCGACTCAAGACGCCCAACGAATAAAAGCTTTTTCTTTTTTGTTGATGGTGTCTTCGTTTTTTTACTTCTCAGTCTCTGTTCGTTCACAGTTACTGCACCAAAAGTGGTGATGCTTGGATCTACTCCATACCATTTTTGATGAAACCCACCCACACAGATATTTTTTTCACTATACAGTTCCGCCAGTTGATGCCAAGCTCGTTGCTTCCAGTTCGGTGGACCTGGTGGCTCGTAACCATGGAATGTCATACATACTTTTGAGTTTAGGGAGAGCAAGGATGGGAACAACCAAAAAAAGACATCGTGAACATGGATGACGTCAGCAGAGGAAAGGAGCTCAAAGTGCTCATCTAGCCAACCCCAAATCTCAGCTTTTGTGTTTGCAGAACTTGTGACAGGAACTCGATACACATGAACTCCCTCAGCCACTTCATGGAGTGCTAAGGAGGCATCGTGCTGCTCAGTAATAATGGTCAGATCGATGTCGGTACGTAGTTCACGTAATGCTTTTGCCACAAACTCTACGTGTCGCTCAACACCACCAACCGATGGCAAATAACGGCGAACTAAAAAAACAACTTTCATGCAAGGTTCCTGTAATGTTGACTGTCTAAACTCTCGTTAATTACTTGAGAGGAGGATACATGAAAGGTCAACCCGTTAGCAATCTAACTCTCATTCGAGTTAGTGCGGCCGGACTCATGATTCTATATGGCTTTTGGTTAAGTGTTGCTCGAGTTCAAGCCAAGACCACACTCTTTGCAGAGTCCTTTGACGGTCAGCTTGGCACAAATTGGCAACTCATTCGTGACTATCAAATGCTCGATACTCAACAACCTTGTATGAATCGATCGCAGCCAGCCAGCTGGATTCAACACTTGGGAAAGCTTCAGCTTGAGATCGATGGTCCCAGCTGTGTGATGGACTTAAGCCCCAGCAACGTCGATCTCCGCGGCCTTTCTGAGTACACACTTTCTTTTCGTATACTTATGAAAGACTCCATTTACATGGACCGATCGATTGTATTTTTATGGATGAACTCTAACAACTGGTACGACCTAAAGCTTTTCGGGAACACCGTCTTGGTAGAAAAAGTCGTCCAAGGCACCGCACACAATCTCGATAACTCTCTCAGACAGTTCCCTTTCCAGCCTAACCGTGAGTACGAAGTGTCGATTGTGTTCACTCGTGATCGCAATATTAGTGTTTGGATCGACCAGCAGCAAATCCTCGATGTAGAAGACAAAGCACCCTTTATGCCAACATCGGAGCGACAAACAATCACACTCCGAGGCGCTGTGGGAGCGGTCTCACGCTCCATCGTACTTTTTGATGACATTCTGTTGGAGTCCAATCAATCTTTACCAAGTAGCACGAGTCTTAACGTCCAGCTTTGGAAACAAAGTGATCCGGCTTGGAAGAATCTGGAGTACGACAACGCACACTTGTGGTCGAGTGTTCCGACTATGAACAGATGGGGCTGTGCGGTCACCTCCATGGCAATGATCTTGAGATATTACGGAATTTCCAAGCTCCCTAATGGAGAGTTACTATCACCGCAAAGTCTTAATGTATGGTTAAAGTCACAAGCCGATGGCTACTTTCAAGGCAACGTCAACTGGTTAGCCTTTACGCGTCTTACACAAATCATGAGCCAAAAGCTTGGAACTCCAAAGTTAGAGTTTAGTCGTGCAAATGGAACTTTTTCGCAAATTGTTGCCAACGCAACCCAAGAACTCAATGCAAACAAACCAGTTATTTTAGGGTATCCAGGACACTTCTTTGTGGCGGACGGAGTTGAGAAAACAACAAACACGCTCCTCACAAAAGATCCCTACTTTAATTATCAAAAATTGAATCAACGTCCTACCGAGCAGGAAGTAAACACTATCCGTCGCTTTCAACCAAGTCATACGGACTTGAGCTATATTCTGCTCAATGCCAGCCCTGGTCTTCAGGTCAGCGTCAAAAATGCCAGCGGAACGACGATTCCTCTCGAACCCGCTCAAGACTACCTCAGTGATCCCACCGGTGAGACCGCCGAGACAAGTCCGTTATCCTTGCAGTATCTGATTCAGAAGCCTGAGACCGGTGAGTATACGGTCACCGTCTCACAGCCAGCGTCTGGAGTGTACACGCTTGATTCATTTGAGTACGACCTGAAAGGAAACGTCACCGGCGAGCATTACCAAGGCACGGTAGGGCCAGCTGGGAAAGCGCTGCAAATTCAGTTTGATAAAGAGTCCAGACCTAGCCCTTCTCCATCACTTTCGCCCTCCGCAGTACCTTCGCCCACACTAGCCGCCTCACTACCAAGCGATCAGAAACTGAGAAAACAGCTCAGCACTGAAATCCGTCGGCTAGAGAACTTGCTTCATGTCTTACGCAGTTACCGAAGGTTCCTTCAAAAAGCGACGTATCAATACTTTTTTCTGAGGCTAGAAAGATTGAAAGAACAGACTAATTGGCCAAGTAACTGATATAATCACTCTCTCATTCAAGAGATTATGGCCACTTTAGAAAACACGAACACTAGCTTCTGGAAAACTCTTTCCCTTCCAATCCTGGGCCTCTCGCCTATGGATGGAGTTACAGACTTTCCACACCGCTACATTACCAAAAAATATGGCAATCCCGCCGTCGTCTATACCGAGTTCACCAGCGTCGAAGGCGTCTGTCATGGCGCAGAACAGTTGATGAGGGACTTTCTCTACGACGAAACACAACGCCCCGTTATCGGCCAAATTTACGGCACCACCCCAGACTTTTTCCGACAAAATGCTATCTTGCTTTGCCAAATGGGGTTTGATGGAGTCGACATTAACATGGGATGCCCTGCCAAGAACGTCGCGCACAGTGGTGCAGGTGCTGCATTGATTAAAACTCCAAAGCTCGCTCAAGAAATCATAAGACAAACTCAACTTGGAGTAGAACAGTGGAAAAATGGGGCCAGTGCCAAAGATTGTGCTGATATTACTCAAGGGATTGCGAAAGAAGTGGAAGCCCGAGAAGCGATGCTTCCAGAAAAGTATCGTAACCGCAACAGAGTAGTTCCAGTTTCCGTCAAAACTCGAGTTGGCTATGACACACCGGTCATTCAGGAGTGGATTCCGACGCTCCTCGAGATGGAGATTGACGCACTTGCTCTTCACGGACGAACCCTCAAACAACAGTATGGCGGATTAGCTTCATGGGAGCTGATCGGTGAAGCAGCAGCACTCACCAAAGCTGCTGGAGTGACATTACTCGGCAACGGCGATGTCAAGACACTTGCAGATGCTCATGAAAAAATCTCTACCTACGGAACTGATGGGGTCTTGATTGGCCGCGCTACTATGGGGAATCCATTCATCTTCAAAAGCGATGAACTACCAGCACATGAAGAGCTCTTTCGAATTGCATTCGAACACGCAGCGCTTTTTGAAAAGACCTATCAGCACAATGAAAAATATAACTTCTTACCAATGCGCAAACATCTTGGCTGGTACGTCCACGACATCCCGAACGCCAGCTTGATTCGCCAAGCTATTTATCGCTGTAACAACAGTGCTGAGTTTGCCGAAGTGATGAAAAGTTTTGGATATAGTTGTGGCCGCTGAGGGGCTCGAACCCCCGACCTCTCGAATGTGAATCGAACGCTCTAACCAGCTGAGCTAAGCGGCCTTCCAGATGGATAGTATACCATTCACTCCAATTTTTTTACGCTTCTTGTAAGATGAATTTGGCAAAATTGCCACATGCTTTTGGCCATATGGAACGTACTAGGCGGTATCCTTTATCCTGAAACGTGCTGCGCTTGTGGTGGGTTTGGTTCATACCTGTGCAAACGCTGCCGTCTTAAAGTTGATTTCCTGCTTACTCCAATCAAACTCCCACCAGACTCAGCGCTCACTTCTGTTACTGCAGCGTTTTACTACAAGCCACCAATATCTAGCCTCATTCACTCGATGAAGTACCACTCCGTTGCCGGAGTGGCACGAATGCTGGGTGAGCTTCTCTATTTACACACGCAGTACCCCGATGCAGATGTCATTACCAGTGTTCCACTTCTCGATCAAAAGCAGCGACTACGAGGTTTCAACCAGGCCAAAGAGCTAGCTCTGTCATTCTCTGCTCATGCGCAGATTCCGTATCGAGAACTCCTGCAGAAGCATTCGTCTCGTACAAAAAGCCAAGCCAGTACAAAGGATAAACATTCCAGGCTGACAAATGCTCAAAAGCAATGGTTTTCTGCTTTGCCAAGATCAAGGATGCCTCCTCGAGTAATTTTGATTGACGACGTCTACACTACCGGATCCACACTTAACGCCTGTGCCAAACCTTTACGAGCTGCTGGTGTTCAGGAAGTACATGGCCTGGTGGTGGCTCACGGCAGGTAGTTTTCTCCTTCAAAAGGTGACTTTTAAGGCGAAATTTGCTATAATATAGGTCTTCACGGGGATGTATTGCTTTGACGTGATGCGCTCATTAATATCTGCAGACGCTCTTTGACCAATAGAGCTAAACAGGGTCAACAATTCAACTGCCAATAAAGCAGATCGAATCGTAACTGCAGTGCGCTCAACTTTACTTGACGTAAAGAACAGTGTTGCTGACGTTACATCATTTAGCCCAGCTTTCGCAAGATTAGCTGCCTAACTGACATCCATGTCTCCATTCTCACTGATGGTGGGATGTGGGTGTAAACTCAGTCAGTGTGACAGCCTAGCGCTTATATCAACTAGGCATAAGAAATAGATATAGATTGTCGGTTGTGGCTCGTTTTCTCTTCCTTTCCGGCAATAACAAGAGAAATCTATGTCTGTAGGTGATGTTGATGCAGTCGTTGCGGACAGGGGTTCATTACCCCTCATCTCCACAATTACTCAAGAGGCTCCTTTGATGGGGCCTTTTTTGTTGGTCTTTGCTCCTATTTGATATAATAACTATGTATTTTTTAAGTATGAAGGACGGTTGCGTCCTTTTTTACTTTACTGATACATCGCACTTTAATAACTTGTTAGTCCTTTCGGGTCACTGTGTGCTTTACGGAGCATAGAGTAGCCCGAAAGGGTGTAAGTCTTTTTGACCAACAGCTATAGGAGTGTTCCAAGATGGACGTGCTTGAACAGTATCTCCGTATCGCCGGAATCGAACCCGACGAGAGTCGGGACCGTGAATCAATCGAACTTGGGCTTCCTGTTCGCGCAATAATGATGCCCATCGAGAGTATCGAACCGGAGGTCGATCTGACAACCCGCATTATGCGCGATTATCCTCAGCAGTAACCAATTTACAGATCTTCACCCCCTAACAAGTCCCCTAAAGTGCAGCGACCTCCCCACCATAAGAGGGCGTTGTCATTTCACCCACAAAGAGCTGTAACGTACATCACTTCTTTTTTGATCATCTCTTGATACGCTTCAAACCTAATCCGATCGACCAATTATGCAACTTACTCGAAATCTGTTTGCCTTTTCCTATCAACACTTTCTTAAGCCCGTACTCTTCACTCAAGATGCTGAGTCCGTCCACAATCGCTTCACTTGGTTTGGAAAAACCTTGGGCCAGTTCGTTTCCACTCGTTCTTTAACGCGTTTTTTATTTGCGTATGAAGATGCAGCACTTCCCAAAACCGTTGATGGTATTCGCTTTGCGAATCCAATCGGACTTTCCGCAGGCTTTGACTACAACGCGCAGCTCACACAAATACTGCCGGCGATCGGATTTGGCTTTGAAACGGTGGGCACCGTGACTCTTGAGGCATATGAAGGAAATGTTGGTCCACGGCTGCTTCGACTTCCCAACTCTCAGGCGCTTCTCGTCAACAAAGGCTTTAAAAGCATTGGAGCTCGTGCTGTGATCAAAAAACTGACTGGTCAAGAATTTTCATTCCCAGTAGGCATCAGCATTGGTAGCACAAATAAATCCTTTACCACAATAAAAGCACAGATCGAAGACATCACATCCACCTTTTCACTTTTCGAGAAATCTAAGGTCAAGCACTCCTACTACGAGCTCAACGTCAGCTGCCCAAACACCACCATCGGCCAACCATTCACTGATCCAAAAAACTTAGAAAGACTACTCAAAACACTGGTGCGACTTCGCATTCGTAGGCCTGTGTACATCAAAATGCCCATTGATCTTGATCAAAAAATTATTTTAGGAATGCTTGATGTGGCGGACCGATCATTTGTTCATGGCGTGGTATTCGGAAACCTCACAAAAGACAAAAAAAATCCCCTGGTTACTCCAGAGGATCGCCAAGTTTGGCAGTCTCATAAAGGAAACGTTAGTGGAAAACCTACTTATGACCGCTCGAATGCCCTGATCAAGCTAACCAAGAAGCACTACTCCGGTCGGTTCACAATTATCGGGACAGGTGGCGTATTTTCGGGAGAAGACGCACTTGAGAAAATCAAGCTCGGTGCCGATTTAGTTCAGTTGATCACTGGCATGATTTACAAAGGTCCCCAACTCATCGGTGACATTAACGCCTACTTAGCTGAACATCAGGCCTAACCCGTCTACGCATCCTAAAACCCAAAAGCAAAAAACTAGGACTTCCCCAGCTTTGCTAGGGCAAGTGAGTCATGAATCTCGATCAATTTTTGATGACGCTGAATAACTCCATCATCTTCAAGTTTTTTCAGCTGCAGACTGACATTTTCTCGGGTGAGTCCTAGCCAGTCAGCAATTTCTTGATGAGTTACTTCAACCGGAATGACCCCATTTGTAATGTTTCCTAACGGTTGGTGCCGCGCAAAGTATCCAAGTAACCCCGCCACCTTTTTCAGAGCTGGAGCAGAAGCGCCGTGTTCTATTCGATGAAGGAGACCTTTCATTCCACGCATAGAATGAAGGAGTAACTCAAAGGTAAACATGGCGTTTTTTCGAGCCTCAAGCAAAAAAACTTCTCTAGGAATTTGAAATGCCTCCACCGCTTCAGCCGCTTCAAAATCGTACTGTTCGGTTGCTCCTGCTAAGGATAAAAGCGAAATACATGACCCTGGGTAGAACACATGTAAGTTCACCACCTGGCCATTTTCCATGGTCTGACTGAGCTTAACGGTTCCGCTCTTGATGTAATAGAAAAAGTTTGGCTGAGATTGATTCGAGAAAATCTTGGTGGCTTTCGAGAACTTCATCGTCGGAAAACTGGACGCAAAATCCTCAATTGGGTTTGTGTGATCCACATTACTGATGGTTTGGTCTGACACGGCTAAAATCTTTCTAGTGACCTGCACCCAATAAACTAGACAAAGATTAAAGTAGAGGGTCTAGTAAAGATTAGAGAGGATTTTTCTTTAATTCTTTAAGTAATATTTTGTATAAATCGTCATTTCTGTGATTCCATCTCCATTCACCTTCTTTTAAGTGTAACAGAAAC
>Ga0163154_10000194_pt1 | contig 92226 bp, 85 predicted proteins | sample OliLakLV19MP9P1_FD_148649 | JGI IMG/M metagenome (GOLD analysis project Ga0163154, IMG submission 148649) | Freshwater microbial mat bacterial communities from Lake Vanda, McMurdo Dry Valleys, Antarctica - Oligotrophic Lake LV.19.MP9.P1 | ecosystem: Environmental > Aquatic > Freshwater > Lake >... | reverse complement strand
GTCGGCTGCTGAGCCGCACAGGTGAGGCACCAGCCGGTACAGGGGGAAGCCTGCATGCGGGCTTCAGGGATCGCCTCTCCGCATTCGATACAGACGCCACGCTGGGCATGATCGTATCGAATCGCACGGGAAACAGCTTCCAATCGCCGAAGATCGCCAGCGATTTGCCGCTTTTCTTCGAGCGATGTTTCTTCGCTATTATACCGAGGCTTCAGCTCACGAAACCGATCCGTAATCGCCTGAATCCATGCCTGTTGAAGCTCGCTCACTGCTTGCGTCATGATCCTTCTCCTGTTTAAAGGACCCCCACAGCTTGAATCAGAAAAATCACCCCGTCAATAAATATAAATCAACAAGGGCATTTTTTTTATAAAACAAAAACACGACTTGAGGAAAGTCGTGTAAGAACCGAAGGACTTGCGGCAAAAAGCTTAATGAAGCTTTGCCGTTTTCCTTGAGGAGATCCGTTTCATACTCGGTAACACAGGGGACGCACCAGATGGCTTCAAGATAACTTTTCAATCGGCCTTCCGGGATTGGGTCTCCGCAATTCTTGCAGATTCCATATGTTGCCGTACCGGTCTCCACAGCTTCGATAGCATGCCTTACCCGACTCAGCCTCCATTGCAGGTGCGCTGTCAGGGATTCGTCCGTCGAATCTTTTACCTTATTCTCCAGTCTCTGCCGCAGGTTACGAAGATTCAAGAGCCAGGCTTGTGGGTCCATTAACTCCTCCGAGAGTGTCTGTATTTAGAAATAAATAAGTTCATCTGTACATATGTTTGCATAAAAAAAACCGTCTACGATAGACGGTTTTTTGATGTATGACATTATTTCTTTTCCACCATTCTCGTCTTACTCCACACAATCTTTCCCTTCGCATCAAACATGGTCACTCCATAGCTGAAGCTATTGGCTTGGATCGGTTTCGCTGTCACCTCACATTGGGCATTATTTGCAGCGATCTGTTCAATCCCACCCGTGAAGCCATCTACGGCTTGTGCGGTCACCTGGAGGGCGGCATTGTTGTCTAAACTCGGCACGCTGAAGAATGAACCGAAGGCGAGATTGTAGTGCTGCCCTGATCCATTCGAGATGACACGAACTAGGGTTGCGCTATTCGCGGCTAAAGTCGCTTCTTCGAGCGTGAGAAATTCACGGCCATCATTTGTCCGAAGAATCGTTCCCAATGGAAGAACATGTTTTGTCGCTTCGTTTGTCACAAAACGGGCGATACCACGCACCGGTGCATTTTGCCAAGCTCCATTCTGAGTCAAGGCAGAGCACGTTTTAATGATATTCTGGTCGATAAGCAATTCGATACGGCTCACGCCAAGAATTCGATTTGCGGCAGCGGTAAACGTGATCAGATCAGTCAGATTATATCCGGCATCAGCGGTAGAGGATAAGGCTAAGAGATTCTGCACATCGGTAAAAATCGGCACGCTCGCTGTATTGATCGCACCAGAAGCAATGGTCTTTATCTCGGTCCAAGTCTCTGTTCCAAATGTGTCGATAATTTTTCCTTTGACCTTTGCAGAGCCAGAAGAAAAGTCCTGTGTGGTGAGCGTCGCTGAACATTCACGCAAGCCATATCCCTGAGGAAAAACACAGGTTTGGCGTACGCTGTCATTCACATAGGCTTCAATCCGCGAAACGCCATCTGGATCATTCGCGCCAACTGTAAATGTATTTCCATTCACCGTTGTCCAGGTCATTCCATTGTTTGGGGCGACCGAACTCGTATCATCCGTGATACGAATCGTGCGTACACCGGCCCAAGTTTCACGGCCCTGAGCATCAATCGCTTGAGTGGTAATGGTCAAAACTTGGCCATATGGATAATCCCAGCCATTCACCTGGAAGTCACAGCTCTGTACTCCGATAATATTCGAGAATGCACAGGCAGAGCGTTGCGAGCCATTGGTCCAAATCACAACGCGATTCAAACCCGCTTTAGCGTTGGCTGTAATTCGCAAGATCAGGCTGCTATGACGATTTAAAACCGTAGCCTGCGTCACAAATTCATTTGTGACGGAAATGTCCGCGCTCTGATCTATATTCACGATGCTGGTTCCGACGATAACATTGATTTTCGTCACCTCCGTCCACAAGATTTCACCATTCGTGTCCGTCACTTTGCCCTTTAAATTCAAGGTAGAACCTATGGCGGCATTCTTTAAAGAAATATCCGTTCCACAATTCACCGTTGCTGCCGAACCCGCGCAGGACTTGATGAGCGTATCATTTTGATAAAGTTCAACCGAACGAATTCCATTCGCATTCCAAGCGCCGAGATTGTAGGTCGTCCAACCATCCTGAGCGAGCGAAGTTACCGTTGGAGCGGTCCAAGTCCAAGCAGAAGACTTTGAAGGCGGCTGGATGGCCGGAACTGGAGTCGGCGTCGTCGTCGGAACTGGCGCTATTGTCGTGATATTCAAGTCACTCGCGACAACAAGTTTTGCGGTGAGGGGATTAGTCGGTTCACTCTTTTGCAGAGTGGAAAGCGCGCCACCGAAAACAATTTTTCCCTTTAGATTCGAAGCCATCTGCGTAAAATAATCACGCACGCGTCCAATATGTTCGATACCATTTGCTCCTAAACGGTATAAGTTCTTCCCTTGTTCAAGCACGATCCAAGTATTGCCACTTGATTCAATTTGAACCCGATTCCACTGAATATTACTGAGACGCGAGCTGATGTCGGTTTCTCCATTCGATGTAATTTCAGTTCCCACGAGCTTGCCAGAATTGTTTTGCCCGACAACAAGAATCTTATTGCCATCAGAAGCAACCGTCTGTAATTGAACAATAGAACCAAGTGAAGCTGAGCTAGAAGTCAGATCGGTAAAGACACCATTCTTCAAAGCGAAGCGCTGAAAACTTCCAGTTGAGCTACGGCCCATGAGCTGCCAACCTGATCCAATCGGCATCACGACCGGCGTTGTAAATCCAATAAAGCTATCGCGAGGAGAAGAATGGCGAAAGCTATACGCGACAAATCCCGTTCCCGTTTGATAGAACGATGTCGGTGGCAAAACTTCCGTCATCGACATCGTCGCAACAGTCCATTCCAAGATACGGCCTTTCGATGTCACGAACATCCATGTCCCGTCTTTCCCCGTGACCGAAGCCAAGGTGTCATTCGACAGCATGTTATTCCGCAAAATCGGCGTCGCATTCAAGACCGTTCCATTTTGGCGATACAAAAAAGCCGACAAGCCGCTCGTATTCGCCGTCACGCCCTGAAGCAAAAGCATGTCCGAGCCATCGCTCACGATATCGTCGATGCGCTTGATCCCAGCTTTGCGTACTTCTGCCGTTAAATCCTTTGTCCAAGTTCCATCGGTACGACCAAAACGACCCGTCTTCGTTAAGTCCTGCCCATCTGTGAAAAACCAATAGGGCGAAGCATACGCAACCGCCCATACCGGACGGTCTTTGCGAACGCTAAGACGAGCTGACAAGTCCGTCCAAGTCAGAGATTCTGCGGCTTGAACAGGAGCTCCAAGAACAAAGGCCATCAAAGTGACGGCGAATACGGCGAGACGTTTCATAGAGGATGTTTGTAGGTTTAGCGTAAGCAAAAAGCGCCAAAAGGCGCTTTCGCTTTAACGATGTGAAATGATAGTGTATGGCGTTGTCGTAACCATGCCCTTCGCATCCGTCATGCGAGCGGCATAGGACGCGCTCGTCAATGATCCGAATGGACCAGCTGTGACCGAACAGGTCGCAACATTGGAACATGTTTTTGCGAGTGAACCGTTCACCAAAACTTCAATCTTGCTGATGCCATCTGCATCCACACCCTTTGCGGTCACGGTGACCAATGAAGTGTTGTAGAAGCCGGCATCGAAGTTGCTCGAAACCGTGAGGGTTCCAGCCGTGTTGCTGTTCGTCGGGGCGGTGTAGTCAACTGGATATGTATTTGGATAATTCGCTGGAAGAACACTTGGGTTCGTCGTCGAAGTTCCATCAATATACCGCGTGATCGTAGAGGACGTGAGAACGCGACCATCATCACTAATCATGCGAGTATAAAGCTGGAGTGCGCGCTGATTGTTCTGCGCATATGCCCAAAGTGGAAGGCTGAACTGCGTGCTTGCATAGCCACCATATTGAGGTGCTCCAACAGTACACCAGCTTGGTTCGACTTGATTGATCGAGTTCTTTGACTCAACAAGATTCCCATTCACCCAAAGCTCAATCTTCGAAACGCGGAAAGTAGAACATCCATTAACCGCAAAAGCGTAGACCGACATGGACGCATTCGTTGGGAAGTTCAATGTGTCTTTCGTAAGATTCCCACAGGCGCGTGGATTCTGTTGAGCCGTTCCACAGTGGTCGGTATTGATGTAAGCCGCTGCGCTGTAGTTTTGATTGTATTGATTGTTCACGAAATTGATCGTCGATGTTGAGCTCTGTGTCATGTTGCCATAGAGGTCAAACATACGAGCATAAATCGTTTTCGATGTGGTGCCATTGATTGATGAAGCGACGATGTAGTCACAAGACGAAGCGTAGCAAGTCTTTGCAACCGTCCCGTCAATCACAATTTCAATACGATTCACACCATCAATATCTTGAGCTGTCACTTTGTATGTCGCTGAAGCGCCATTGGACAAAGTCCAGGTGCCATTCGCACCTTCAAGCCAAACCGATACGGATCCATTCGAATTTGAATTGTTGTTATTACCATTTGTAGAACCGTTGTCGCTCAAGATCGAGACATTGCGTAAGTTCGTCCAAGTCTCCTGGCCATTCGAGGCCACGACTTTCGCATTGAAGGAAACCGTCGAGCCGACACCATAGTCTGAGCCGTAGAGAGTTGTCGTACAGTTCGTAAAGTCGGATGTGCAAGTCTTGCGAACGCTGCCATTCACCCAGAGCTCAATCCGATTCAAGCCCTTTGCATTCCAAGCGCCAACGCCAAAGGTTGTGTTTTCACTGCGGCGCAATGAAGTCACACTTGGAGTTACCCAATCCCAAACGCTCGTTGGACCATTGGTGATTGTTCCATTTCCAGTTCCGGTATTGCCGGTTGAAACAGTACCTGCCGTATTGGAGCTCTGATCAATCGTCAATGTTTCTGTATTGGTTTCCGTCGACCAACCGGAACGGTCTGTCGAGCGAGCCATGAATGAAACGCTGCGTGTCGAAGCGCCATTGGTGTAATACGTATTGGAGTATTCACACACATCCGTCGTACAAGTCTTGAGACGTGCACCGTTCACGTACAAATCAATGCGATCAACTCCCTGTGAATCCGTCGCGGTCACGCGATAGATAAAGGTATGACCATTTCCAACGGTAAAGTTGGATGGGTTGCCAGAAGTCGTGATCGTTGGGCCATTTGCAGAAGTATATGTACGATTGCCACCAAACGAACCATTGTTCGTGGATGGAGCGGTATACGCATCTGAGCTATTGCTATCAATTGCCTTCAAAAGCTTCGCCGTTAATGGGGACGAAGGTTGGGAATTATTGCTGGTTGAAACGGCGCCACCAAGCAAAATCGTCCCGCGATTATTACCGCTCATGGTCACGAAATAATCATTTGTCGCTTCGCGTTGGGAGAATGTCCCATACGCTGGAGCGAAGTGTGAAACGGACTTGCCGGACACGACTAAGAATTTCCAACCATCCCAAGCACCAATCGCACGGTTCCAAGCAAAGTTGGCACCTTGAGCGGAGTTGTTATTGAGATAGCTATAATCATTCCGATAATATTGGAATTCATTCGTACGGTCGGTCACATTCTCACCTTCGATCGAGTATGCGCGATTGTCGGTTGTGACAATCAAGACATTTGTCCCATTCGAGATCGCCATGGCGACGGTCGAGTAGGTATTAAATTTCAAGCTCAAATCAACCGAGACGCCATTGTCGCGGCGCAAGAAATAGCGCATGCGACCATCGCTCTCACGAGTTCCAACCAACCAACCGCCATTTGTCGGTTGTGAAATCGTTGGCAAGTAGGATTGATGATCCGCTGGAGAAATCTTGCGGAGGGAATAGCTATGATTGCTCTGCCAGTTCGCAGAAGACGTCATAAAGCTGCCGCCCGTATTGTTCACAAAATTCCAGAACAAGACGCGACCCTTGGTGGTCACGACGCTCCAAACACCGTCCTTGCCATTCAATGAAGCGATGCCTTCATCCGAAGACATGTTCTGACGCAAAGCATATGCTGGGTAGGAATACGTTCCATTGTTCAAATACGCCAACATCTCAAAGTTGTTATTGCGAGCCGTCACATTCTTCAAATACACAATCGTCTTCCCATCACTCACGATGTCATCAACACGAGAGAGGCCCGCATTGCGGACATCAAGCGTGACATCCTTGGTGTTCAAACCATCCGTGCGCCAAACATGGCCACCCGACCAAAGTTCCTGACCATCGGTGAAATACCAATATGGTTCAGCATAAGCCATCGCCCACACCGGACGGTTCTGACGAGGTGAAACCTGGGACGAAAGGTCCGTCCAATTATAGATTCCGCCGCCACCAGCCTGGACTGGGGTCAGAATCAGGGCACAAAAAGCGAGCGCAAGCAGCGCCGTACCCAAAAACTTGGTAAAAAGTGACTTCATATTTTGGCTGGGTTGAGATGAGATTAAGGTTATCGTTATTTATCTTAACGGAATTTGGTACCACAAAACAGGGTTTTTGTCAAGGATTTAAGACGATATTTGCGATGCATATGGATATAAAGTAAGCTCCAAAAACAAAAGGAGTTGTCATGCAAAACATGAGTTCTTTGAACAAGCCGGTCAGTCTCGCTCACCTGGATTTTCTCGCTGCGAATGCAGTAGAACATCTGCAGAATTGGCTGAAAGGGGAGAATTCCGTTCTGCCGGAAGTGATCAATCGAACCCTGCGTCTCGAGCTCGGCAAGATCCTGAGCGGTGCCGTATGGTCGATGCATTTCGAAGTCCCTGGCATTGAACCGAAAATCGAGTACTTTAAACTCGCCGAAACGGTTCGAATATTGCTCGATGAGGAGACGCTTGAGGGTCTCGGGATGCGCATTCAAATTGCCTTGAATGTGATCGAGATAACTCAGGCACCAAAACCCCGTGTTGAAGTCGATATCAGCCAAGTTGTGGCCACGCTCGATTTCTTTACTCAACTAGAACAGCGTGGGGAGGCTGATAGCGCCCATGAGCGTTATGCTTCAAGCCACTCTAGTTCACTCGATGTTTTCGGCTGAAAATTTCTTGCTCGCCTAAAATGAGGCGGGCTTTTTGTTTAAGAAAGTTTTTTGTTCATTTCCCTCATCACATGTTCCACACTGTCTTTCCAGGTTTTCTTCGATAATTGAATGTCCCTCACAGGATTGTCCAAAACTTGTTTCAAAGCCTCCACCCATTGCTGCGGCTTCGCGGGATTTGCAAAAAATGTCCCTACTGGTGCCGTTTCCGGCAATGAACCTGCCGTTGATGCAATGCGCGGACAACCAAATTGCGCCGCTTCATGCAAAGGCAATCCATAGCCCTCATACCAAGATGGATAAAGCATCGCCGAAGCCCTCGAATACATATCCGCCAACTCCGAATCAGATGGTTTTGTGATCGTTCCAATCGCGATCAACTTCAAATCCTCATATCCCGGCTCGCGCGCCAATGTTTGGACGGCTAGTTTAGCCGTCCGAAAATTCTTTCGAAAATCATCTTCACCAAAAGCCAAAATCGTCCGCGATCGCGCGAGTCCAAGTGATTCGGTCGCAGGTTTTATTTCAGGAACATTCAAAGTCGCGCCCATCGGCATCACGCTCATCTTCTTTTTTTCAACCTGAAGCAATCGCGCCGCATCATCCAAAGTTCTCCGTGACACGCAAAAAATATGAGATGCTTGCTGAGCTAAATATTTCGGACGCACCGCCCGATGCCAAACCACACCCATCCACCAATCAAACCAACGGCGTTCAATCAAAAAAGAAATATCATGCAAAACCAAAAATGTCGGCCAGCTCGACGGCGTTCCTGCAAAACTTAAATTAGGAAAAAACACCGCATCCGGTTCCTGTTTTAAAAACCACGACATTGGCTGCAATCCCAGCATGCATAAAATGCTCCAAAGCTTATTCGGAATGGAGCAATGCAGATGTTGAATGCGACCATCTCCCAACCCTTTCGGAAGAATCGGTTTGGTCATTCCTGTCGTAAACAAAATCAACTCAATATCTGGTTCCTGTAACAAGGCTTTTGCAAGTTGAAATGCAACACGACCGACGCCACCATAGGGAGCATCAACCATGGGACGCGCATCAAATAAGATTTTCATACCAGCTGATTCCGATTCAAAAAATCCATTAATTCATCTCGAAAACGTTTCTCCGAAAAACTCTCCGCATGCGCGCGAATTTTTTTCGTATCATATTTCGTCGGATCAAATCGAATGACTGCATCGCCAATACTTTCCCAAGATTGTGTTTCCAGATATTCACCCGTGACGCCCGGAATAACGGTTTCCGCACCTCCGCCGAAGCCATAAGTTACAACGGTTTTTCCTGCAGCCATTGCTTCAACCGCCGTAATCCCAAAGTCCTCAATTTGAGGATGCAGAAAGGCAATCGCATTTTGATAGAGTTTAATTTTCACCTCATCAGAAACTTTTCCAACGAATTCAATATTCTTTCCCGCAAGCCTACGTAGCTTCTTCATCTCAGGCCCAACACCAAAAATCTTGAGGGGGATATTCAATTTTTTAAAAGCTCTCACAATCAAATCGAAACGCTTGTAGCTCACGAGTCGTCCACCCGCGAGCCAATAATCTTGAGAAGAAAAAGACGGCGTGATTCGTTCAATATCCACCGGCGGATAAATGACTGTCGAGTCACGACGATAATAACGCTTGATACGCCCTTGGCTCGTCGCCGAATTGGTAATAAAAATGTCCGGACGCTCTGCCGCAAGTCGATCCCATGTTCGTAAGCGGTGGAGAAGATGGGGGAGCGCCGCACGTAAAATCTTTGGCTGTGGTAAATCATTCAAATACCCAATGCGATCCTGCCACAAAAATCGCGTTGGCGTGTGGCAATAGCAAACATGTGTCGTCCCCGGTGGAACAATGATCCCTTTCGCAAAAGAACTCGAAGATGAAATCACCAAATCAAACCCCGTAAAATCAAAATGCTCAATCGCCATTGGCATGAGCGGCAAAGTCCATTGATAAAAACGATGTGCGCCAAACCAATAATCTAAAAACGAAGTCTGAATCTTCCGCCCGCGAAATTGCGGATGAGCCTGTTTCGGATCATGCAGTAAAACAAAAGTCGGCGCCTGCGGAAATAAATCCTGCAAAGCCGCCAAAACACGCTCAGCCCCGCCGTCCTGGACGAGATAGTCATGCACCAGAGCAATCCTTCGCATGATCAGCATTGTAATAGGCGGGGAATGGATTGTCGGTAGAAAATGTCAATAGAATGGGGGTGAAACAAAAACAATCTCCGGTAAAGGAGATTGTGAGTCAGTCGACACCGCCAACTGAGCGGAATGTGCCTCTCGCGAGCGGCCTGAGTCGTTCAAGGCGTTCTAGGAGGACATTGAGACGAATTTTATCTTGCGAGATCACCTCTTCAGATTTGATGAGTTCTCTGAAAGTCTTGATCCAAAGTGCGAAACACGAGTCGTGAAAGGATCTGACAAGCAGCCGATCGGAGGCTTGTTCTAGCGCGGTAAAAAAGATTGGATCATCCATCGAATCAGTCTCACTGAACACTTCGATGAATGTTCGAAGTCCCGTAGCTCTGAAGCTCTTTGTTCTTGCGAACAGCTTTCGTTGGAGCGACTCTGCCTCAGGTACATGGAGATGGAAGGTCCTGGATGCGGTCCTGGCGAGCTGAAGGGCAGTTGCCTCTGGGAAGCTCAAAATCTTTTTTACGCACAGCGGCATCAAGTTCTCTTGGAGATAGGCTGAATACTCACGAGAAAAACCGTGGTAGAGGTCTGAAGTAACAAGTGCAAGGGCGAAGTTATCAATATCGGACGGAGAGGGAAGCTTCTTCAGAACCGCCGTCAGAAAACGAAGACTTTGCCAGGCTCCTTCCCTGCCAATAGGGCCATGGTCAATGTCACGGAACGCCTCAATCCATGCGGCTCGATCGGTAATCTGCTCAAGGAGCATGAAGCCAAGCTTCAAGTCCGTCACCAGAATGAGCAGTTTCCCGAGGGTCTTCTGGCCCTCCTTCGAGGAAAGGAAGCTCGCTGGGTATGAGTCGACCAAGAGGTCTATCACGAGCCGGAAAACCTTCTTGTCCGACGTGCATCGCAGGCTTTTGGCTAGTTCCCTTTTATCCCTGACAGAAAGCGGAATCAGCAGTTGAGGGGATGTTGAATGAACCATCGATAAACTCCAGTCTAATCTCAACGGAGAGACGTAGGAACGTACTACCGTAAAAAGCTAAAAAAGTCAAGGCTCTAGCTACAAAAAAAACCGTTGAGGAGATATCCGAGCAAGGCTCAAATATCTGCAACTCAACGGTGAGCGTGTACAGGATCGCGAGACGGCAGAGCTTCGTCTGTGGCGGCCTCGGCGACCAGATCATCATCAGTCTCCAGAGCTGGTGACCCGAGCAATGAGGCTGCCGTGGCGCCTGCAGCCCGCAGCTGGCGTGTCTCGCCGTCACCACCGCGATAACTCTCCACCTTCTGGACCGGTTGGAATTCCTGTCGCAGCTGCTCAAGCTTGCGGAGGATGTCTTCGCAAGCCGTTCGGTCAGCATGGGTCAAGTTTTTGGCAGGAATATCGACATCCGTATGAATGCCGACCAAACGCCCTTCGCGGAAAAGCATCGTCATTTCCCGTATGTAGATATAGGCACTGACAACGATCTTCAGATCGTCCTCAATATCACCCACGACCTTGAATCGCCATCCATCTCCTTCGCACTTACAGGTGTCTGCGTAGGCTTCCCAAGTGCGAGTTTGGTTGAGGGCCTGGTCGCACAAGCCGGTTGTCGTCCATGTCGAGTTGGCGGTGGCATCCAGGATGCTCAAGGGCGAGACAGAGAAGCGATGTTGGCTTTGTAGCTCCCTCCACAACTTGATCGCTGCAACAGCGAAACCTCCAGCCATGGAAAGTGGGAGACAAACCCACAGAAACCAGCTGAGATCTCCTCCCTGAAAGTTCTTGAAAAGGATCGAATAGAGGAAAATCGCCCACATGACGCTAACGATGAAGCCATGAATCATCAAATGCCGGCGCAGGCTCTTATTCCGGTCAAGATTCCACTGAACCGCCTCTTCTATCGTATGAAGGTGCATCGTCAATCTCCTTGCGGTAGATGGTGAGTTGTTTGTACCAGAAAACGAAAAAAAGTCAATCATCCACCGCTCAATAAACCCCCTTCCGATACAGCACCGCAAACGGCGTCTTCAAAAGAATATACAGGTCCAGCGCCGGTGACCAATTTTCAATATACCAAGTATCAAGTCTGACTTCCTCTTCAAACTGCAAATCGCTCCGTCCCGAAATCTGAGCCAGTCCAGTAATCCCCGGTCGAATCCCAAGTACCCGGCGATGATGGGGGAGATAGGCGGCAACTTCACGTGGCTGATGCGGGCGTGGTCCAACCAAGCTCATATCACCCTTCAAAACATTCCAGAACTGAGGCAATTCATCGATACTCCAGCGGCGAATAAAATGCCCGATCGGCGTAATGCGTGGATCTCCATTGATCTTATAAACCGGCCCTTCTTTGATGCTCTTCTCGCTAATCAATTTTTTCTCTAATGCCAGATTCCTTTTTTCATCCTGACTAAATTGTGGGCCGATCGACATCTTTCGCCACATGCTGCGCAATTTGTACAGTTTAAAGACCCGACCACGTTCACCCACGCGAACATTTTGAAAAATCGTAGGAAAACCATCTTCTAAGGCGAGAGCAAGAGTCGCGAGCAGATACACAGGGCTAAAAACAATGAGGAGAAACGTAGCGATTGTGATATCAAAAGCTCTTTTTGCGATTCGACCCCAACCGTCCAGACGAGTTCGCTTCACTTCAATAATCGGCACACCCGTTTCATAAGAAACTTGGATATTGGTGAATGATGCCGCAAACAAGTCCGCTAAATACGTAAAAGTTAAATTCTCTTCGTCTGCGGAAGCGATTAACTCCAGAGCCTTCGCTTTTTCCATATCCGGCTCGCCGAGCAAGATCCCGTCTAATTTTCCAGCCTCATTCAATTTCTTTAATGCTTTGCGTGTTTCCTCATTCCATCCACGAAATTGCTTAATGACGGTGATCCCAAAGATAGGGGAGTGCCGATAGGCTTCAACGATTCCATTTGCGGCAGGGTTCATTCCGATAACAGCAAATCGGCGATGACCGATTCCCGCATTCAACAAAGAATGACGCATGACCCGCAAAAACAAACGGCCAACAAAGACATATAAGAGGGAGAAGCCAAACACAGCGAGCACGATAAAACGAGAAGTTGTCAGTTCACGGCGAAAGAAAACCGTTGCAATCGTCACCATCGTTCCCGCGCCACAAGCTAGAATAATCCGTCCGAATTCATTCCAAGCCTTCCGCGGCCGCACATTGTATAAACCAGCCAAAGCAAATAAGACGATCCAGACCACAACAAAGACGCTAACCGTCTGCAGATAAATTGGAAAAGAAATATCTTGCAAAATCGGACGAACCTCCGTGACAAAACGCGAAAAGCGCAAAATATAAGCCGAAATTCCTGCCGCATACAGGGCAAGGATATCCGTTGGCAACAATAAAGCAGTAAACGTGAGGTCTAAGCGGCGAAAGTTCATGGTTTGGGACTAGTGTAGCACGGCGTCTATTGAAAATATGAACCCCGAAAACAAAAAACCATCCCGTGGATTACGGAATGGAATAGTTACACGCCACTAGCATTTGGAGAGCCTCTTTAGCCGCTAGATTTTTCGCTCCTTTTTTATTCGGCCCTTGCCCAGTTCCGAGAGGCTTGCGCTTAAGTAGGCAAGTGATGGAAAAAAGAGGGGAGGTGGGGTTGCCCGTGGAGCTCTCGGTATAGGTTGGCCTCATCTGAAAGTGTTCAAGACAAATTATCCGAAGCTCGCCTCGATAATCTCGCGCATAGTCAGCAAAACGTTCGACTTGAGACAGGATGAGTCGGTCAACGATCGTGATGCAGGCGTGAATGCCCTGATCTTGAAACGCAGCTCCGATAATCGCTTCGATGTCATCGGCCCGCAGGAACGGCTTGCTATACTTCGCCATCGGCACAAACGGAAAAATACCAAGCTCCTCGCCGATAGAGTCGAGCGTTCGATTGCATGTCAGACTCGCTCGAAGTTCGGTCAGCTCTTGCGCAAGAGCTTTAGGTCGGGTTTCCATAGCCCAAGACGCAACCAAGAAACTCAAGATAGAATCACCCTGAAACTCCAAGCGCTGATACTCATCAGAGGCGGTTAGAATAGACCCTCTCGAGCTTGCAGTTCTAAAGGCGATCGAACCACGTGTAATCACACGATGAAGAAGCCCTGGATCACGGAATCGAACACCGAGCCGTTCTTCGAGTTGGTAAACAAGTCTTTCATCATCAGAGTTCATCGGAGCCTCTTGTGATAGGAGATTGGAAAAAGAGCGATGATCTAATATTCCAGAAAAAGAGCATATTGTCAACCATCGCATATAAAAAATCCCCTCCAAAAAGGAGAGGATCTTTTTTGCTCGGAGCGGACGATAAGCCGAATTTTGTCGTGGACGGCCATCTGTCTGGGCCCAGAATTGCTTCTGGGCTCTGGCGAGCGACCAGTTCAAGATTCCGGTTTTACCCGTTATCAGGACCTTGCTCTTGCACCGGAGAGGGTTTACCGCGCACCAATGTCACCATTGGCGGAGAAGCGCAGCCTTTCGACACCGCTTCACTTTTCACCTTTGTCCCGATTTGCATCGGGATAGAATTGTCTCTGTGGCACTTTCCCTAGGTTTAGAGAAACGTCGGACACGTGTTCTTTCGTTTCTCGTATGCCTGGCCGTCGTTAACGGCTCTCCATATTGCCCGACTCACGCCGGGCCGGTGTTCGGACTTTCCTCTGCATATCTTGCGATATATAGCAGCCGTCTATCCGTCCGAGCAGGCTGAGAATGCCCCAAAAACGGGTTTTTGTCAATCCGTTCGACGTTCGATTGTAGGGGTCGCCAGCGGCGCGCCCCTACGATGAAAAAACCGTGTGACAGATGCTAACGCGTCTATGTCCGCAAAATCTCCTTTGCATTTTTGTTGAGTCACATCTTAACAATGATCGTTAATCAGAATCTATTTTTCATGATTCTCCTTTCATTCCGAATGTAAATCTGTAAAGGAAAACTTTTTTCGAATAGAAACCTCAGGAAAGTCAATACAAATAGCTCTCAATATATGGTATGATTAAGACGAATTTTGCATGAAAAAATGGGTTGTCTACGGCGTTTTCGCCCTTGCAGTTGGCTTCGGAACTTGGAAGTTCTGGAGTTTGGGCTCGATCCCTGTCGAGATGCCCGCTGGACTACGTTTATCGATTGAACACCCTGGCGTCGAAGTCCGTCGCGCTGGCTCTGAGAATTGGGTCATAGCTACAGATGGAATGGACCTGTATGTTGGAGATACCGTTCATACCGATGGTGATGGAAATGCAACCTTGCATCTCTTTGGTCGTGGCGAATCGCGACTTGGTAAAAAAACAGAAACCACGATTCGGATTGCGGATCAGGATTCAAATACGGGGTTGCGGATGAATCTCGTGCTCGTGACCGGTCGCCTCTGGTCGCGCATCCGTCGCTTCACAGATTTGGATGAGCGTTTTCAGGTAGAGAATAATGGCGTCGTCGCCACCGTTCGGGGTACAGCGTTTGATCTTCAAGCGAGTTCAACGAGTACATCGGTTTGGGTGTCCGAATCCGCAGTGGCCCTCGAAGGAAAAGGCGCGCATCGGCTTTTGATGGAGGGATACATGGTGAGCGCGAAGCCGGATGGAACTTTAGGAAGAGAAGAGCCTATTACAGATGAATCACGCCAAGCGGAATGGTTCCAGAAAAATACCAATCGCGATCAGGCTTTTGAGGTCAGCATGCGAGCGAGCCTTGAACAGAGCTATCGCGATCGTGGTGGAGCCAAGCCACAAACCATCAGCGAAGGTCTAACGCGTTTATCAGAATGGCTCCATCTCACGCTCTCATCGGCTGATGATGCACGTTTATATTCAGGCTATATCGGTCGCCGCCTCTATCATCTCGCAAAAATCATGGAGCAGGGGAATGATGGTCTCGGTTTGCAGGAATACGCGAATCTTGAAGATGAAGTGCTGCAGCGTTTAAAAACAGATGAGGGAAAGAAATATCGCATTGGCATTCAGCACGAAATCGAATCGCTCGCATTTTTGTTATCAAATGTTGGCCCACGTTCCAAAGCGTATCGCCTCAAGCAGAGACTTGAAGATTTACGCGTGAAATTAGCTGATGATGCCCCAATTACGCAAGCACATGCGCGCGTTCTTGCCGTTGAGGCCCGTTTAGATGAAGCCTCCGACCTTATCGTCCAATCCTCGCTCGATGATGCGAAAACCGCGCTCGATGCGGCCAAGCAAGGCACCGAAAATGTTACGCATGATCTTGAAAGAATGCCTTCAACGCCCGCACCGAAGCCAGAAGAGCTAAGCGCCCTCCGCGATAAGCTTCAGCTCCTGCGCAATCGCGAAGCAGGTTTGCGTGTGCGTCTGGCTACCGCGATTGCACCCCCAACACCCGGAATCGGTTCTGCTGACCCATGGTTAAACAGTGGAGCTCCTACCTCGACAGCTACCACGACGATCTCAGCTTCGTCGACCTCGCCAATCGCGCCAACTTCAACCTCGCCCGTGACCCCAACCACAACGACACCTATAAAACCACCTGAAAAACCTCCAGAAGCCAAGCCGACCTTGCAGGCCTTGCGTCTTCAGCCCGGTTCAGCCAACCTTGCGGGTGGGCAGTCTGTCTCATTCAAAGCGATGGCGATCTACAGCGATGGTACAAGCGTCGATGTGACTTCTCTCAGTATTCTTTCCGCTTCGAATCTCCGTTTAGGTTTCATCCTTCGAGATGCCTTTACGGCAAATCCAGGCATGGATGGCTCGGTAGATATTGGCGCTTCTTATACCGAAGCTGGGCATACGGTGCGTGCAAGTTCCTCAGTTGTGATTCATCCCTAGGTTTTTTTCTACATCTTATGAACCCATCTCGAAAATTCAGCTGGCTCCCAATTGCTACCGGAGTCGGTGTTGGTGTCATCGCGGCCACGCTCTATGCCTTTGGCGGCTTTGGGTACTGGAGCGCTCGCGTCAGCGATCGGCTTTTCTTACCGCGCCCCGTCTCTCCATCAATCATGCTCGTCTCGATTGATGATGCGTCAATCGCTCAGCTCGGACGCTGGCCATGGGATCGAAAAATCCATGCGCAAATTATCAATAAACTGACAGAAGGCGGCGCGAAAGTTGTTGGGTATGATGTGAACTTCCCAGAAGCATCCACCGAAGCGGATGACTCGGCGCTTGAGCAGGCTCTAACCGCAGCCGGAAATGTTGTTCTGCCCGTTGAATTAGAAATTTCTCAAACCAAAGGCCACCTTGTTTTTGCGCCAGATAAAACCTTAAGCCCGATTCCACGTCTCGCTGGTTCGGCTAAAGCAACCGGTCACACCAATACACCACCTGATGCGGATGGGGTTCTCCGACGAGTGCCTTTATATGTCGACAGCCCAGACGTGACCGGTTCATCTGTCCCATCCTTTACCTTAGAAGTCGCACGCTTAGCGGGTTTGATGGACAATGCGCACGAAGCACCGCTCGATAATCTGGATCGTATATTGATTAATTTCCCAGGTAATCCAGGAAAGAGCTTCCCAGTCATCCGCGCGATTGATGTTGTTCGCGAAACAGTCAGCCCAACAGTCTTTAAAGATAAAATTGTCTTCGTTGGTTCGACCGCGCCAAACCTGCATGACGAATTGCTCGTTCCAACTTCGGACGGCCTCTTTATGCCAGGCGTCGAAATCCACGCTTCTTTGTTCGATACGATCGCGACAAAGCAATGGATCAATCCGCTTCCGAAAGTCGTCATCATGCTCATCATGATCCTGATCGGCTTGATTATTGGGCTCGCGGTCATGCTTTTACGTTCCCGCTTCAGCTTATCCCTGGTAGGTATCCTGTGGATTGCCTATTTGGCGACGGCATTTATCCTCTTCGAACGCGGCATCTTGGTTGAATTGCTCTGGCCAAGTCTGACATTTCTCTTCGCCTATGCGGCCTGTACGATCGAACGTCGCGTCCACGCCGATCATGAACGTCGCCAGCTCCGTACCGCTTTCTCGCGCTATGTCTCAGGATCTGTCGTTGAATCCATCATGCAAAATCCAGATAAGCTTCGTCTGGGAGGTGAGCGCCGTCGCATGTCCGTCTTCTTCTCTGATATCCGTGGCTTCACAACCATCTCGGAAGGCATGACCCCAGATACGCTCGTTCACTATCTGAATATCTACTTAAATCGAATGACGGACATTGTGTTCAAACACGGTGGCGTGCTCGATAAATATATTGGAGACGCCGTCATGGCCTTTTGGAATGCACCGCTCGACCAACCGGATCATGCGCTCCGCGCGGTCACAACCGGTCTCGAAATGCGTGATGCTCTGGATGAAATGAATGCAAACAAAGCTTTCGGTGAACTCGAAATGCATATCGGTATCGGTATTAATACGGGCGATATGGTCGTCGGAAATGTCGGCGGCGATATCCGCTTTGATTACACCGTCATCGGCGACAATGTAAATCTTGGCTCTCGTCTCGAAGGATTGACCAAAGAATACGGCATCGCCTTCATCATCGCCGAATCAACCAAAGGCGAACTCCGCGACGCGGTCATCACTCGCCGCTTAGATAAGGTCGCGGTCAAAGGTAAAAAAGATCCCGTCATTATCTACGAAGCCCTCGACCTCCGAGAGAATGCGACCCAAGAACGCATCAATCTCGCCCACGATTTTGAAGCCGCGCTTGACCTCTACTTCTCCCGCCAGTTTGATCAATGTATCGGGGCTTGTGAAGCCATCCTAAAAAATCATCCAAGCGATGGTCCATCAAAGAATCTCATAGAACGTGCGAAGACCTTTCAGAAAGAACCGCCGCCGGAGGGATGGAATGGAACTTGGGTATTCACCAAGAAATAAGAAAACAAAAACACGCCCGACTACGGGCGTGTTTTTTATCCCGACTTACGCTTCTTGCTCCTGCATCATCGACATCGCCTTGTCCTTCATTTCATCCGTCATATCAGCTTCGGTCATGTCATGGTCTTGCATGCCATGTTCCGCAGCGGTTTGGAGGACTTCTTCCTGCGTGTCACCTTCAGCGATAAAGCTGCAACCATTCTCAATCATGTCTTTGCAAGCGAGTGTATACATACGTTTTTTAATTACAGGAATTAATCTACGTAGTATATCTATATTCCTAAAACCTTGGCGAGAGGGGAGTCAAGGGTCCTTGGCTACCGTCCCAATCCCACCTTTTCCCGCACGATCTTCATTTTGCTCTCCGCCATTTCTCTCGCAAAATCCCGTCCCGCATCCAAGATCTTCATGAGTTCCCCCGGATCCTGTTCATAGGTCTTCATCTTCGCTTGAATAGGAGCCAGCATCACAATCACGGCTTCCGCCACCGCCGACTTAAAGTCCCCATATCCCTTTCCTGCAAATTCTTTTTCAATCTCCGGCATCATCTTGCCCGTCGCATGATGGTAGATCGTCATGAGATTCGAAACCGCCGGCTTTGCCTCAATATCATAAGCGACCCGAGCCTCCGAATCCGTCACCGCCTTCGCAAATTTTTTCCGAATCACATCCGGCTCATCCGTAAATGCAATATAGTTCGCCACTGAAGAAGCGCTTTTCGACATCTTAATCGTAGGATCATCCAATCCCATGATGCGAGCACCGACCTTTTGGATCAAAGCTTGTGGGACTTTGAAGGTCTCCCCAAAAGTTTCATTAAAGCGACGAGCGAGGACGCGAGTCAGCTCCAAATGTTGAACCTGATCTTCACCAACCGGAACCGCCGTCGTGTCATACAACAGAATATCCGCCGCCATTAAAACAGGATACGTAAACAAGCCAACTCCTGCATTCTCGCTACCTTTCTTCGCCTTGTCTTTATATTGTGTCATCCGTTCCATTTCTCCCATCTTCGCAATCGTCCCGAGGATCCAGCCTAATTCTGCATGTTCCCGTACATCGCTTTGGATAAAGATATGCGAACGCTTCGGATCAATCCCCGCAGCCAAATACATTGCCGCAATCTTGAGATTATTCTCACGCAAGACTTTTGGATCTTGTGGAACCGTAATCGCATGCAAATCTGCAATAAAAAACAGACAAGGATGCGAATGTTGAATCTCATGCCACTGCTTCAAGGCGCCAATATAATTTCCGATATGGAGGATATTCGTCGGCTTCACGCCCGAGAGGACTAGGTCTTGCATATGCCGCATACGTTGCCAGGAAAGTACGGCTTTGACAATCAAAGGGGAGAACTTGTGATATCATGTGGACAAATAATCCAACCGAACCTTGCTCCACGCCCTTTTATGCCAACCCCGTCCTCAGAAAAATCCACCATGCGCGGAAGTGACGCCTTTCATCTCGCGCTGATCGTCCTATGCTGCGTCGGCTTCCTCGCCCTCTATTTTAAAGTTGACCTCGACGGCTCATTGAATGCGACCTATGTCGCAAAGGTGAGTCAGCAGGTGGCTGGAGTAGAGAAGCGCGTCATGAAGCTTGAAAAAGCCATGGGCGCTGGGGTGAGCTCAAGTGCTTCATTAACAGCATTCGGTGAAACGACGTGGAATGGTCTAAAAATCAGCGCTCCACAGCGCGCGATAGATCAGCAAATTGTCGGCTCCTCCAAGCTCATTCTGACAACAACTGGAATGAGTGACCGATATTGCGGAGGTGCATCAACTGAAGGTTGCATCGCTGGCATGACGATTGTCATCGAAGAAATTTTTGCTGATCCAAGTGATCTCACATTTGCAAAAACGCTTTGGAGCAATATCAAGGTTGAAGAATTAGATGGCGTGAAGGATCCAATGTATATCCTAACGACAAAATCCGGCAAAAAGTTCTCCATTATCATGTCCGGAGCACCCCAAGCCTACGAAAGCGTGATCAACGATTTTGATTTGAGTGGAGCAGAGCATGCGGTTTTAACCTCGCTGGCTAAGAACTAACGAAAAAGACTTTCATGGCTTTCAATAAAACCTCAAAAAATGATCGCTGGAATGGAAATGATCCCTTTCATCTCGCTTTGATTATCCTGTGCTGCATTGGTTTCCTGGCTTTGTACTTCAAAGTAGATCTCGATGGTTCACTCAATGCGACCTATGTCGCAACTGTGAGCCAGCAGGTCGCTGGCGTAGAAGCTCGTATCATGGAGCTCGAAAAGCGATCCATCTCATCAAAATCTGCACCAACGAAAGAGCCGACAGAAAATATTACCGAACCAAAGCTCTTGGAAAAAGAAGAGATATTCTCCGTAACAAAGTCAGAGCTATCAGACCATATCCCTGAAGCCTGTCCACCTAGTGGCAATACGCCGACACAGAAGAATGTAGGTAAGTACTCTTTGATTGAATTTAGTTGTGGTGATTCAAATTGGTATTATCAAACAACCCTTGTCCGTGATGCCGCGACCAATAAGGACCAAGTTGTCTATACGATGGGTAATTGGGGCCTAAGTTGGAAGGCGGTAGGAGGAGAAGACTATAAGCTTGATGCCGTCGGAAATCCTTCTTTCGATACACTCGAAGACTTTGGTGGTGACAATCCGATCACTGTTATCGATTTGAAGCTAAACGAGAAACCACTGAAAATCATAAATGAAAAGATTGTGTATAGTGATGGAGGAATTGGTTCTCTCCAAGAGGCGAAATTCGCACCGAACGCAACATATACGGGCGGAATGCTGACATTAAAAAATGGTGCTCAATTCACGGTGGATTTCAAGGCGGGGACTGTACGCGCAAAGTAACCGTTTCCTTCAAGTAACAAAAACGCCCCGATCAATCGAGGCGTTTTTGTTTGAAATAGTTCTCCCTATCGATCATAAACCTCATGGTCACCAATCGCGAGAAGATGTGCGCGTCTTGGTCGGGTAAGGAAGAGAAAGACGATACGAGTCTTATAATTAACAGAAAAACTCCAGCGGTCTTTTAAACGTCCTTGTAGTTTGTGTATTTTAAGTGATTTGTGGTTTGTCGGATTGCTGAAGGATTCGATCTTCTCAAGAGCTTCTTCTTGGAGCGCGTGAGGGAGTGACTTGAGTAGCCGGATAAAAGATGGAGAATATGAAACCTCCATATATATTAGGGCATCAATTTGATGAGCTTTCGTAAGTCACCGCGTAAGACTTTTCCTTCAGCGAGCTCTTGCTCCGCTCGTAGAACATCTGCCACAGCCTCGTCTTCAGCTAACTTAATGAGGGCGCGGCGTACGACCTCGGCCTTGGTAGGGGCGTAGCCACGTTTAACCATTGTATTAACGAATGTCTCCAGGTTAGCTGGAAGAGGAATAGAGATCGTCGACATATGATGTTATCATATGATAACATCATATGTATGTCAATTCGAAGGGATTAAGTTTACCTTTGCAGACGTCCCTTCGAGTGTTAGGATGATTTTATATGAAGAAAACGCAGGTAGAAAGCATTGTTTGGAAAGAGGGGGAGTACTTCGTCGCCCAATGCCTGAGCGTTGATGTTTCAAGTTTTGGTAAAACAAAAGTCGAGGCCTTGAAGATGCTTGATGAAACTCTAGAGCTCTATTTTGACGAGCCTCGCAAAGTCGTGATGGTCTGACCGAACCCCCAGATTGCTTCGTCGCCTGCTGGCTTCTCGCAACGACGGATAGGATGGCGACCTCAGTGAGATGCCTATCATACATGAACCAAGCAAAAATCCCCCAGATATTCCGGGGGATTTTTGTTTCGTATCTTTTTAGACTTCCATGATCACCGGCAAGATCATCGGACGACGTTGCGTTTTGACGAACAGGAATTGTCCCAATTCATCGCGCACCTTGTCTTTCAAATAGGTTCCATTCGCACCAGAGCGAGGGTCGCTATCTTCAAGCACTTGTCCAACTTTCTTGCGAGCCAAGTTAATCAGCTCTTCATTGTTCTTCATGTAGATGAAGCCACGAGTGATCAAATCCGGAAGCTGCATGAGCTTGCCCGTACGTTGGCTCACAACCGCGATCACAACCACGATCCCGTCTCCAGCCAATTCCTGACGATCACGTAAGACGATGTGATTGGTATCACCAACGCCCAAGCCGTCAACGAAGACATAGCTCGTATCAACTTTCTTGTTGGTGAGCTGACCATTACGTTCGCGGTCAAATTCCATAATTTGGCCATTGTCCGCAATAAAGATCTTCTCGCGTGGAAAGCCTCCGCGCACGGCGGCATTGGCATGTTCACACAAGAAAGAATAGTTTCCTTCGATCGGCACCAAATATTTTGGTTTGACCATGCGATGCATTTCGATCAAGTCATCCTGACAAGCGTGACCACCGGCATGCACGTCCATCATCTGATAGTGCACAACCTTAGCGCCTTCGCGATACAGAGTGTCCTTCACGCGCTGCACCGAGCGTTCATTGCCCGGAATCACCGATGAGGAGAACACAACCGTGTCACCTGGTTCGATTTCAACAAAAGGATGTTCGCGGTTGGCGATGCGCATAAGCACCGCGCGTTCCTCGCCTTGAGCACCGGTACAGACCACGGCGACCTTATCCCGAGGGAATTTGCCGACATCACGGGAGTCGATCAAGGTTCCTTTCTGGATCTTCATGTAACCAAGCTCTTGAGCGATGGCGATATTCGATTTCATGGAGAAGCCTTCAACGGCCACATGACGACCATTGCGTTCACACGCAATAATAATCTGCTGAATACGCGCAATCATGGATGCAAAGGTTCCGATAATGATCTTGCCCTTTGCATTTTGAATGATCTCGTCAATATTGTGTTGAATGTCGAATTCACCAATCTGCTTACCTGGCTTGGTCGCATTGGTCGAGTCAACCAATAAAGCGAGCACATTGCGTTCGCCGAGGGCGATAATCTTTTCGGTTTCTTGAATCGACTGAGCTGCTGGGCCCGTTTCGAGTTTAAAGTCACCGGTGTGGACCACGAGGCCGCAAGGCGTGTTCACGATGACACCCATCGAGTTCATCATCGAGTGGGCAACGCCAAAGAATTCAACTGAGTAAGAACCCAGCTGCAACACATCAGATGTTTTAACGATGTGCATGTTGAGCTGTGGCTTGTCACGATGGTCTTCTTGGCGCTTGGCGATAATCGCACACGTCAAATCCGTTGAGAAAAGTGGGGGATTGCCCAACTGTTGCATCAAATGAGGGATGCCACCGATGTGGTCATAGTGAGCATGCGTAATAATAACGCCGCGCACATTCTTTTCTTTGCCCTGCAAGCAGGAAATGTTTGGAATGAGATAGTCGACGCCTGGCATGTCTTCATCCGGAAACATGAGCCCCATGTCGATCAGCAAAATATCATTGCCGTATTCAAGCATGGTCATGTTACGACCAACTTCTTCATTGCCGCCCAAGACCGTGATCTTTAAGCGTTCATTCGGGTCCGCCTGAAGCGTGTCCGAATCAGAACCCGTCTTCAAATACGGATTATTCTTGTAAGTGTTCATGCGAGCGGCCTTTTGAAAGGCTCCACCCATCCCGCGGCCACCTTTGCGGCCTGCGCCACCACCATGGCTCTTTTTTTCGCCACCGGCACGTGCATCTTTATTAAAACGCGTCTGTCCTTCTTCACGCTTAAAACCTTCCTTCAGCGAAGCTGAGAGATCAGCTTTCGAGGTGAAGGTCATCGGCGCAGAAGCGGGTTTTGTGTGAGGGACATTCTTAGCGACGGCTTTTTCGATAATCGAAGAAGTCGGTCCAGAAATCGGAACAACTGGTCCGCGAGCGGCCATATTGTTGGTATCGCGCTTCACAAATGGGCGACGAAAAGGTCGGCGTCCTTGTGGATGTGAAGAGGGGGTTGTGTTTGGTTTTACGTCCATAACGAGGAAAGTCCTTCCGTTGCAGTTTGTAGGGGCAATTCAGAATTGCGACCATTTCAGTCACGGAAAAGGACGATGATAATAAATATAAGATTGAGTACCTAACTTGATGCAAAATAGAAATCAGGAGTGCATTCCCGTCCCTACTTCACGACCATCGAAAGTGTCCAATATTTTGGCTCAACTCAGCGATGAGAGTGAAACGATGGAGATAATATACCAGAAAGGGGGAGGGGCGTCAATCTGAATAAGCCCTAGGGGCGCATGGGCATGCGCCCTGATCGTGGTTCTATTTAGAGAAGTGTGAGGCAAATGGTTGACAAAAAGGTCAATTTGTGATATCTTGTTTAGTCGTGAGATAAAACCTTCTCACACCAGACCTTCGGGTCTGTCCACAAGTTTTGCCAGAAGAAAGAGTCAACCATGAAGATTTCAATCAAGTCCGTCCTCGCCGTTTTCATCTCCGTTAGCGTCCTCGTGGGCTGCAACGACGAGAACAAGGCCTGGAAGGCCTGCGACGAAGCCAAAGACGACCAGGTCAAGAAACTGGACTCCATCGAGGAGTCCGCCTGGAAGGATTACGATCAGGTCCTCACTGCCATTCGGGCGGCAGGTGACCTGCGAAAAACGTCAGGTTCCCTTCCTCAGCCCGGCGAAGGCTCGTCAGTCAACTTCCCCAACGCCAAGGGCTCAACCATCCTCTTCCCGGAAGAGCTGGCAGAGATCCGTCGCGCCGAGTCCCAGTTGGAGGGTACCTACAAGGTGCTCACCAAGCTCGATCGCGGTTGGTGCGGAGTGAAGCCCAAGAATGGAGGAGAGGAATACCGAGTGGTATTCAAGGGATTCAGTGAGGCCAATTGTTGGGCAGGTAAGATGTTCGGCGACGACGCAGGGAAGGGTCGTCCGCTGGTCCGCATCGAGGCTACGCCACGACTGGCAGCTCCCGCACCGACCGGCTCCAGCTCCGCCAGCCCTCCCAGCCCCCGAGTGCATATCGCCCCCCAGGGCAAAGCCACAGGGCCCGAGTCTCGAGCCGCAGTGGACACGAGGGAGTTACAACCAGCTGTTCATTCTCATCATCAGGAGCCATACGGCATTCTGATTCATCCGCCACCAACCTGGTGGCCGATCAAAACCCCGCGTCGATGCACACTGTGCGTCCGCGGGGTTTTATAATTGCCGTCTTTCGTAGGGGCGCATGGTCATGCGCCCTGATCGATTGACACCCGGTTCTTTCCAGGGCAGAATCTCAGCACGTCACGGGCGAGTGGCGGAATTGGTAGACGCACTGGTTTCAGGTACCAGCGGGAGTAATCCCATGAGAGTTCGAGTCTCTCCCCGCCCACCAAACAAAAAATCCCCAACCGGGGATTTTTTGTTTGAGTCTACTTCCAATGCCATCCACTCTTTACATACCAATGCTCAATATCCTGGAATCGTTCCGCAGGTGTTGCCATTCTCAGCGTCATTTCAATGCCTTTTAGACTCTGAGAGAGGAGATATACATGCTGAGGTCTGACAAGAAAGACGGCTGCATCGGTCCCGATGATATTCCGGGCTAATGTTGTCCGCGCGATTTGAAGGTCGGCGGTATTGGTTGCATTCCTGGCTTTTTCTAAAGCATCATCAACGCCACGATCGGCTAGGTTTGAGAAATTAACGCCGCGCTCAATCGACTGGCCGCTCCACCAAAACGGAAACAAATCCTGAGTTGGCGTCAGCAAGATATTGAGAAGAACGACTTGGGCAGCTTTTTCACGCGTCGTCTTTTTCATGAGCTCTTCTGTTGGAAGACTGACGATATCGACTTTCACTCCCAACAAGGACCACTGACGTTGCAAGACCTGGGCAATCGCCTGTAGGTCGGATTGATCCGGAACGGCGATTGTCAGAGCTAGTTCCGTGCTGCTCGTGGTAGCTATTGTCGATGTCGCTGCGGCGGGTGCGACGGGAGTTATCTTGCTCGTTGTTTTTGATGGAGCGACGACAGCCTTTGGTTTGACTGTTGGAACCAGCACGCGAATATTTCCATTGGTCGGAATGATCCAATTCGCTTCGTCCAAGATCTTGCGGGCTTCAGCTAAATTCGCTTCAGCGCTGGTTGCTGATCCAAAAGGGAATGGTCCATAGACAGGGCTCGCATATCCACCGAGCGTTGAAACGATATCATCGCGATTCACGGCACGGATCAAGGCTTTGCGCACCGCGGGCTGCGCTAACAATTTATCTTTCACATTAAAGAAAGCGACAGTCTCTTCAGGTAATTCCAAATGAATGCCTTGCTTGCGAGTTGAGCTCAAAAGTTTTCCAGTCTCTGCAGCTCCGGCGAAAGCTACGCCATCAATCAGTTCTGAGCGAAATGCCTCTAAAGCCTGGAGACGATCTGGGAAAAATTGAAACACAATCGTTTTCGTAAATGGCTTCAGTCCATAATACATCTCAGCTCTTTCCAACGTATATGAATGCACATTGCCGGAACTATCACGTAAGAAAGACTTGATGCGATATGGGCCTGAGCCAATCGGTTTCACATTTAATTCAGACAAGCGGGCATTCGCCGTGCTGACATTCTGCCACAAACGCACAGGCAAAATACCAACCGTTAACTTGGTCAAAAAAATCGCATCCGGTTTATCCAAATGGAATATCACCGTATGTTCATCTGGGGTTTCGAGTGTCATCCCACGATAAAGTGGAGCGAGTGGGCTCTTGCGGGCCGGATCCAAGATTGAATCAAAAGTAAACTGCACATCTTCAGATGTGAGGGGTTGGCCATCATGGAATCGTGCATCTGCACGCAAAACAATGGTCAAGCTTTTCGCATCCGCGGACCAGCGATAGCTTTCTGCTAAGTCAGGTACGGCTTCTAACTCATCAAAACGAAACAAGCCAGAATAAACCAGGCGCACAATATCGCGGTCAATATCATTTGCGATGGCATCAATCGGATTAAGATACTTCGGCTGTCCAATTAATGCCTCGGTATAGGTTCCGCCGACGGCAGGGGCCCAGGTGGAGTGCTGCCAAACAAAGGTTCCAGCCGCAAATAACAGGGCGATAATCGCAATCGAGCTCGCTCCAAGGATGAGACGACGTTCATTGATATTCAAAACCCGACCCGCATGGCGCAATTGGCGATACCGCGATGGACGATTTTTGGTAACGACTTTGGCGATAAGCGCATGGTCATGGACATGGTCTGCGATAATCTCTTCATTGGTATTTGAAGGCAGCCAAAAAAAGATCCGCCGGAGCGCTTTACGGATGCGGTCGAAGGCGGATTTTTTTTGCATATTGTTATGGGGAAGGGGAGACGAACAGCTGAGAACAATGTCGCTATGGGCGACATAATGATCAAAGCTTTTATGCGAGAGCCACGTTCAAGATTGCCGTAAGGAAAAACAAGACAGATAAGGCAATTGTTGCATAGAACAAGCCCTTTTCGATGCCACGTTTTGTTCGGAAAACATCGCCACCTCCGCCGAATGAAGCGCCGAGACTGGTACCGCGTTGTTGCAATAAAATGGCGCCGGTCAGCAAAAGCGACAGGAGGATCTGGATCAGGGGCAGCAAGAGATTTCGCATAGCTTGGATGACACCGAATGTACCGGTGGAAGCGTTCCAAGTCAAGGTGCAGAGCCCTTTTTATGCTATACTTGGCGCATGCCGCCGACCTCCTCGCCCTGGTATCGCCGCCCATTTCCATTGATTGCAATCTGCTTAACCGCAGTCTTTTTGCTCGGTATGGGCCTATTTGCAGGCCAGGTTTGGCATTATTACGGCCAATTCAAGTCCGGAAAAAAAGCTCCTCTAAAAGAAGAGCAGCTCCGAACCAGCATTTCTCGGGTATTTGATGCCACGGGTAATGCGGACCAAAGTCGGGTTCTTCCAAAAAACCTCGCTCCAAAGCTTGGAACCGCGGATGCCCCCATCAAAATTGTTGAATTTATCGATTTCGATTGCCCATACTGTCGTGAAACCGAGCCGGTGGTGAAAGAATTTCTGCGTCGTCACGGAAAAGAGGTTTCTTTCATTATACGAGAATTCCCTCTGACCGAGCTCCATCCTCAGGCAGAAGATTCGGCAATGGCCGCGCGCTGTGTCTTTACTCAGGGGAATGCTGATCGTTACTGGAAATTCCAAGATCGTCTTTTCGGAACCCAGGGTGCTCATGATGTGACGAGTTTACGTACCTATGCAGGACAAGTAGGAGCTGATCTTGCCGTCTATGACAATTGCATTGCGCGTCATCTTCCATCCGTCGATCTTCAAACCTCGCTTGATGATGGAATCGCCGCCGGCGTCCAAGGAACGCCAACATTCTTCTTCAATGGAGTGAAGTTTCAAGGCGCTATGACTTTAGAAGCGATGGAACTCGCCTTCGAAGAGGCAAAGAAGCGTTTCGCCGCAAAGAAATAGTATGAATATCTGGAAATGGGCAAAGGTCATCTCTCTCGTTTTGCTCGTCTGTGTATTTGTTTTTCCTTCATTCACTTTTGCAGCATCAACCTGTACCCAAGGAGGCGGAAGCTGTGATTCGATTAAGAATTCCTGCGCATCTGGTTTCAAGGTCGGGTTTAGCAGTGATTATACCTGCGATAGCCCATTAGAAAAATGTTGCGTGCCGGATGTTCAGTGTACAGATTTTCCCGGAGGAGAATGTAAGTCATCCGTTTCTTGCCCAGACGGCTTCAAGGGAGTTCCAGGATTGCCAGGCTCCGCGGGTTGCGGTTTTACGGCAAAATGTTGCGTGCCAAATACGGTAGATGCGGTCGGTATAAATAAAGGCCAAGCCTTTGGCCAGGATGCATCCAAGAACGCTATCGAGCTCGCGAATGAAAAAGGTGCGGCGGCGAATGCTTTGTGTTTTCTTCCAACAGAATGCACCGAGGCTGGAGGAACACTGACGCCAGATATAAGAGACTGCGGTGTTGATCGAGGCAAATGTATCGCGCCAGAACCAACGATTCGTCTCTCGACGCCCGTTCTTGGACGCGTCACCGTAACCGGCATTCGAGATTTCGTTTCTTTAGCTTTGAAATATCTCTTAAATGCAGGGATGATCGCTGCCGTGATCATGTTTGTGTATGCGGGTTTTCAATACATTCTCTCAGCTTCTGTCTTCCAAATTGGAGCGGCCAAAGAAACCATGGGAAATGCGATCATCGGCCTCCTGATTCTATTTGGAGCCGTAACCATTCTCACCGCAATCAATCCTTCGCTCACCGCATATCCAAGGACAACGGTATACATGATTAATAAAATTATCTTTGAACAAGCCGAATGGTGTAAGGATTTTAAAAAACCTGCAGGTCAGGGGGCGACAACGTATGCGTATACGGGTGATCCAGCCGGTTCGATAAAATACGATGCCGCAAAATTTGATACCGAGCTTAAAAATACCGAATGCGGAAAAAAATATTATCCTCAACAATATGGAGGACAATTCTGCTCGGGACAAAAATGCCAAGAAAAAGGTTTTGCCTGCGTCTCCTGCAAAGGGAATTTTGATGAATGCGGAGGAAATCCTATGGGTGTCGCTTGTGTGAAGGCAGCCTTTGCCGGAAATATTAGTTGGAGTCAGTATTCTTCTCCCCAAAAGATTTACCTCATTGGCGTCTGTGGAGGAGCCGCAGCGGGTGGAAGTTTCGAGGAGCTGGATAAAAATATTCCAGAGTATGTCCAGGGAAGAATCGTCAAAGCAGGATCGGAAGAAAGGGGTTCAACGGGCTATCTCTTTACGACCGAGCCAGGGGATTATCAAAAAGCACGAAATGCCTGCGGAGGGGATTTTCGAGGATTTATTCTCGGCGTTCAATACAAAGACTCCTGCGACTCATTCAAGGCGGTCATGAGTAAAATAAACGCAGCGAGCAAAGGTGCAAAAACCGGAGGAGAAGTAGGTAGTACAATTGGTAGCGGGGTTGGCGTTGCCGGAGGTACCGTTTTAACCGCAGGGATTGCAACGGTTCCAGCTGGAATCATGGGTGCTGTAGGTGGAGGTATTGGTGGTGCAGCGGTTGGGAGCGCCGCGGGCGTTGCGACGGAGCAAATCAAATGTGCAACAAATGCGAATGATGTCCTCATCGTAACCAAGCGTGACTGTGCCTCAGGCGGGGCTCGCTACTATTCTGGCTATGCCGACGGAAAAGGATCCCAATCAGACTTCGCCGACATGAAGAAGGCGATGTATTGCGGTTGGCGAAAACTGCCAGGAATTGCGCCCGGTCTCCAACCAGTTTCAAAAAATACGCGAGTCTTTGATTCAAATCCCGATACCAGTCTAAATCCATACTGGACTTTTGAAGAAATCCAGGCCGCTGCAACCGGTGAGAGCGAAGCTATCGCTTGTGATCTCGCCCTAAATTTTGAAAACGCCGCGCCAGATCCTGAAACCAACTATTACGGAAGTTGCGAGTAATTTTTAGGGACTTTTAGGGTAAAGAACGGGGCCAAGACCTGGGAGGGAGAGAGAAGTGGGCTTCGATAGGCAGTACTCAAAAAACGGCTCTATTAAAACTGTTCAGAAAAAGTAGACGGTTCGAGCCTTGCCCTGAACCATACGGTTCAGGGCTTGCCAGGGGTCGAAATATTTGGTAGTCTCGCCGCCATGCCTCTGTCTCACGCCATTTCAATTAAAGGAGCCCGCGTCCATAATCTCAAGAACGTTTCCATCGATGTTCCGAAGGGAAAGCTTGTGGTTATGACGGGTCTCTCTGGTTCGGGGAAATCCTCGCTCGCTTTTGATACCATCCATGCCGAAGGCCAACGCCGCTACATGGAAAGCATGTCGTCCTATGCGCGACAGTTTCTGGAGCTCCAAGACAAGCCAGATGTTGACGAAATCACCGGCCTCTCGCCAACCATTGCGATCGATCAAAAGTCGTCTTCACACAATCCACGTTCGACGGTCGGTACCGTCACCGAAGTTTACGATTTTCTTCGTTTGTTATATTCCCGCGCCGGTCGCGCCCATTGTCCAAAGTGTAAACGCGAAGTCGCGGAACAGTCTCCACGTGAAATCGGCGAGAAGATTTTAGAAATGGCAAAAACCCAAAACTTGATCATGCTCGCACCAATGGTGCGTGATCAAAAAGGGGAGCATAAGGTCGTTCTGCAAGGCGCGCTCAATGCCGGCTATCGCGAAGTCCGTTTTGACGGAACCCTTGTCGATATCGAAGAAATTCTTCACACCCGCATCGACAAAACCAAAAACCACACCATCGAAGTGGTAGCGATGAAAGTCGAAAAAAATACGAGCATGGTACTCGAAGCTTTGCTTGAACCGCTCAAGCACGCGCTTGAATTGTCGAATAGTGTCGTCCTCGTCTTAAACGAAGACACGGGTGATGAAATTCTTTTCTCCGAGTCGTTGTTCTGCGTCAACTGTAATATTTCTTTGCCAACACTCGAACCGCGGCTGTTCTCCTTCAACTCGCCACATGGTGCCTGTACGGGCTGTACGGGCCTCGGAACCAAGCTCGTGCTCGATGCTGACCTCGTGATCCCAAATAAACGTTTGACCATCGCCCAGGGCGCAATTAAGCCTTGGACGCGTATCGCTGGAAATCAAACCTCACATTTGAAATTGATCGAAGCTGTCGGTCGCAAATACAGCTTCAACATGAATGAAGAAGTGAGCAAGCTTTCCAAGAATGCCATCAAGGTTATCCTCGAAGGAACTGGTGAAGAGCTTTTTGAAATCGAAGGCAAACCCCAAGTCTTCGGCGGCATCTTGGCCATGCTCGAAGAAAAATATCGCCAAACCGACTCCGAATACGTCCAAAAAGAAATTGAAACCTACATGCGGGTTTTGACTTGCCCAGACTGCAATGGCCAACGTCTCCGCAAAGAAGCGCTCATGGTTTCGGTCGCGAACAAAGGCATCGCCGATCTCGTCGGTCTTCCGCTCGATGAATGTTTCACCTTCTTCGATGGTTTAGGTAAAGGTCCGCAAAAGATGAAATCGTCAAAGATCATGCGCGTGAAATCCGACACCGTCCGCGATCCGCAAGGCTTCACTGAACGCGAACGCCTCGTCGTCGACCAAATTACCAATGAAGTGAAACGTCGCCTCGTAAATCTCCTCGACGTCGGCTTGGGCTATCTCACGCTCGACCGTTCTGCGATGTCTCTGTCCGGCGGAGAGGCCCAACGCGTCCGTCTCGCCGCCCAGCTCGGCTCCGAATTATCCGGCGTCATTTATATTTTGGATGAACCGTCCATCGGTCTCCATCAACGCGACAATGACAAATTGATCAATACGATGAAGCGTCTCCGCGACATCGGCAATACCGTCATCGTCGTCGAGCATGACCAAGCCGTGATGGAAGCCGCCGATTATGTGATCGACATTGGTCCAGGAGCCGGCGAATACGGCGGAGAAGTTGTCGCTCAAGGAACCCTCGCTGAAGTGAAGCGCAACAAAGAATCTCTGACCGGCCAATATTTGCTCGGCAAAAAGAAAATCGAAATTCCAAAAACACGTCGCAAGGGAAATGGAAAAAACATCTTCATTAAAGGCGCCACCGAATTCAATTTGAAGGACGTTGATTTCAAATTACCACTCGGCAAATTCGTCTGCGTGACCGGTGTCTCCGGTTCCGGTAAATCCACCCTCGTGCTCGACATTCTCGGCCGCGCTTTGTCTGCCCATTTTTACGGCGCCAAAGACTTGCCAGGTGAGCACAAAAAGATGGAAGGCATCGAGAATCTCGACAAAGTCGTCTCCGTCGACCAATCACCAATCGGCCGCACCCCACGTTCCAACCCAGCGACCTACACGGGTGTCTTCACTGCCATCCGCGATTTGTTCACCGAAATTCCAGAAGCCAAGATGCGCAATTATGACGCCGGTAAATTCTCCTTCAATGTGAAGGGCGGCGGTCGTTGTGAAACCTGTGCAGGTGAAGGCTATGTCCAAATCGAAATGCAGTTTTTGCCAGACGTCTACGTCGAATGTACCGAATGTCGCGGCAAACGCTACAACAAAGAAGCCCTCGAAATCCACTATCGCGGCAAAACCATCGCCGACATTCTCGATATGACCGTCGAAGAAGGTCGTCGCTTCTTCGTTGATCAGCCCCTCATTTACGAGAAGTTGTCCGTCTTACACGAAGTCGGTCTAGGCTATGTCCGCCTCGGCCAACCAGCCACGACTTTGTCCGGGGGTGAAGCTCAACGCGTGAAGCTCGCAACCGAACTCGCTCGTCGCGCCACCGGCAAAACGCTCTACATCTTAGATGAGCCAACAACGGGCCTCCATTTCGACGACATTCAACGTTTGCTCCAAGTGCTCCAGGCTCTTGTCGACAAGGGCAATACCGTCCTCGTCATCGAACACAATCTCGACGTCATCAAATGCGCCGACTGGGTGCTCGACATGGGCCCAGACGGTGGTATCCGCGGCGGTGAGATCGTCGCAGAGGGTACGCCAGAAGATTTGAAAAAGAATAAAAAGTCACTGACGGGGAAATATTTGCAGGACTTGGTGTAAAAGAAGATTCAAAAAAGCAGCCTGATGGCTGCTTTTTTGTACAAAAAAACCAAGTCACGAAGACTTGGTTTAAAGGAATAAAGGCGGTACGAAAGGCATTCAGCGCCTCAAGGCGTTTGTTCGCATTTTCTCGAGCGGTCTCGGCTTCGAGGGTGAGCATTTCTATCATTTTTGCGACACCATTTTCCCAAGTGTATTCGCTCCACAGATCCTCATCAGATTTGTTGCCACAGCAATTGACGCGACCATCTGGCCAAAAATAAATTCTCCAGATGAAGTCTGCGTAATAATCGAATTGGTGCACTTCGCACAGGTGGACGATGACGCAGACTTGTTCTTGGTCATCCTTATTTGGGTTAGAGCACGCGTTAAGATTAGCCGAAAGGTCAAGGCCATATATGAGCCCATTTATGAGCGGGCTTTCCTTCGCAAAGAGCATCTCCATGCTTCCGGGATGTCCCGAAGTCCCCAGACCGTTTGGAAGGCCGTGTGAAAGGGGAAGTTTCTGAAAGAGAGCGGACAGCATCTCATGAAGAAGCTGAAACCTTCGTTCTTCACGCAATCGCTGTCCACGATAATCATTTGGAGCTTCTGGAATTTTAATCTTCACATCAGAAGTCGCGGTTTTGGTCTTACGCTGTCCTGACTTTTTCATGGGTCCGATCCTTTTTACAGAAGCCTAAACGAGCAGCGGTTGAGGAGACGAGGAGATCACGAAGCGTCTTAATACGCTTCGCAGCATTCAATTGCTCAGTCTCCGCATCCTTGAGCAGAAATCTAATCATTTTTTCGAAGCCTGATGCCCAAGTTTTCCTCTTCCAGAGAGTCGCTCGGTAATCAGAGCAAGATACCTCGCCGTTTGCATGAAAGCAGATCCTCCAAATATTTGCGTCTTCGATGTCATCATGCCAGAACTGGAATTTTACGCACTCATTACCCTCATGTCCCTCGTTATAATCTTCGTCATAAGATGCGCAGAGTACGAGGTTGTGCGAAAACGGAAGGTTCTCGATCAGATCTTGGAGACTCTTGGCGAATGACTTGAGAGTTTCCTCGCCACGCTCATCCTCTTCCCAGGACCTGTCTTCATCATCGTTCCCAGGAGCCTGTGGAACCACGAACTTGGTCTGAGAAACCTTCTTCGGCTTCGGCGCCTTCTTCTTATCCATGGTACATATCCTTTTCGGTAGAGATTTGAAGGATCGAACGATAATGAGAGGTATACGGCAATACTCAAGAACCCGCCACCATTCTAACCGTAAAATCAAAGAAAAACCCATATTTTCGCTAGGTTCCGCGTCAAAATTGTTGTTGTTTTAAAACAACAGGTTCCGTTAAAAAGCGAGTTGTGGTTTCGCGCTCTTTGTTCTACGATGGCCGCATGAATAAACCTGTTATTGGACTCGACGAACGCGAAAGTCGTTTTTATGTCGCTGCCTTAAAATTGGGGAAATCCCCAATCAGCAAGATCGCTCGGGCGGCCGATCTGAACCGAAGCTCTTCCTATACCGTCGTCCAAGCGCTCATCCAAAAAGGTTTGGTGAGCCAGGTGAAAAATTCCACGGGCCTCATCATAACCCCAATCCAACCGCAGCGTTTATTGGAAATTCAGGAAGAGCAGAGAGATCTTTTGGAAGAACAGGTAAAACGTTTACAGGATATCTTCGCCATCGCTCAGCTCGAGCCCGGTGTTCAATTCTTCGAAGGAAAGGAAGGATTAAAAACAGTCCTCAATTCCATCCTAGAAGAAGCGAAAGAAATTTACGTCTTCGGTGATGGCGACGCTTTCCGAAAAGCGATCCCAGGTTGGAGCGAACAATATTCAGAACGCCGCTCAGATCGAAAGATCCGCACCCGTTTGCTTTTGAAGGCCACACCTCAGACCATCGGAGCCGCAAAATATCTTCGCTCTTCAGAAGCTGATCAGAAAAAAGCCTATTCAAAAATTCGTCTCCTGCCAGAAGCGCTCGGGATCAAAGGGGGATTCGATGTCTATAATGACAAGGTTATCTTGTATTCCTTTGAAGAACGAAATGTCGCCGTCGTAATTGAAAGTAAAATGATCAGCGCCATGATGAAGGCAATCTTCGAAATGCTTTGGAATGTCGCCGAAGGTTATGAACGCACCCTGATCCGATAATTTCTATGGAACCACATCTCCGAGCCCGTCCCCAAAAAACTCCCTTCGATTCCGCCGAACAAAAACGTCTGCGGGCTCTTGCCGTTCAAAAGATGAAAGATCTCTTTCTTCCAAATGAAGCGATTCTGAAGATTGTTCTCATCGGCTCATCCATCAAAGGAACCTTTGGCTCCTATGCCGAACCCGGTTTCCGTGGAAGCTTATTCTCCGATTTCGACTTTATCGTCTTCGTAAAAGATGAATACGAAATTCCAGCTTCACTCGAAAGAGAGATTCGTGGAAAGCCGTTCAAAGACGAAGACATGAATCTGGCCTATCGAGCACGAAATTTCATTGAAGAAAAATACGACGCCGAAATCTTTTTCATTCGAGAAAGTTCCATGAAAAATCGGCACATGAGATACCAGGCAGAATCAGCCGGAATCCCTTTCGGAGAGGGGAGCCGGAATCCTTTTGTCGTAATTCATGAAGTGATCTCCGCCCCTCCAGAGGTTCAGGCACCAAAACCAATCTCTGCTATTTTCATCTGCGGAGTGAATGGCGTCGGCAAATCCACCTTGATCCCATATTTAAAGAATCTTCTCCCCGCCGAAAAATACGCTGTCCGCGATTTTGACGAACGTGGCCTTCCAGAGGATACAGACAATGCCTGGAGAGTTTCCGAAACCAAGTATTGGTTAGAACAGGCATCACAATCTGCAGAAAAAGGCTTGATCACCATTATCTGTGGATTCGTAAAAGTGAAAGACTTCAAGCAATTAAAGAAAGAGATCGGCGTAGATCTGAAGTGTATTTTATTAGACGCGCAACCAGAAACAATTCGTGGACGTTTAACCAAACGCTATACCAAGAACGGAGTTTTTAATCAGAACCAAATCGTTGCTGGAAAATCAGTCAAAGAGTTGATTGAAGAAAATATCGGTATTCGTAAACAGCTCAGGATCGAGTTTGAACGTTTAGGCTGTCCCATTGTCGATACAAGTCATGAACGTCCGGCTCATGTGGCAGAGGCGGTTGCGGATCTCATCCAGTAAAGTCCCGCGACGAATCCGCTCAAATGCGCTATCATCCACGCATATGTTTCAAAAGAAGCTTGTGCCCTTTTTGTGTTCGGTTGCATTACTTGCACCAATGTTCGTCTCTGCCGCAACCGTAAACTACGACAATTCTCGTGTGTCGGGCGATAAGGCTGCCGTCAAAGCCGATGGGATCGACCAAGTTCGGATCACGGTTACGCTTAAAGATAGCGCTTTGCAAGCTGTGCGCGATAAAAAAGTCTATCTCGCTTCTTCGCGTGAAAAGCTCGATGAGATTTCCGTTGAAAGCGATGTGACGAATGATTTTGGGAAGGCAACTTTCCTTGTTCGCTCCTTAAAGAACGGAGCCTCAACCTTTACGGCTTGGGTTGATAATAAATCGATTGTCCGCGTCGCGAATGTCAATTTCGGCAATGGCTTATCCGTGGCGGTGAATGTCGGTGATTTGATCAAGATCCCAGACGACAATGATGACCGTTCCCTAAGCGATACAGCGGTTTATTACTATGGCCGCAATGGTCGCCGCTATGTTTTTTCAAATGAAAAAGTCTATTTCACCTGGTACAAGGATTTCGGCAAGGTGAAGATCATTCCAGTTGATCAAATGTCCCTCATTCCGATCGGTGGTAATGTGACCTATAAAGCAGCCTCTAAATTGGTGAAATTCCAAACCGACGTCAAAACCTATCTCCCAACCAAAGGCGGCGTTCTCCGCTGGGTCCAGACCGAAGAAGCTGCGAGACGTCTCTTCGGTACAGAATGGAATAAGCAGGTTGATGACATCTCAGAAGCTTTCTACATCAACTACAAATTCGGCAAACCAATCGAAAATGCTCTAGACGCGCCATTGGCGATCCTGAGCCAGGGCTCAGACACAATTTCGGACGATAAGGGGCTGTAATCTAGGGGGGGCGCATGTCATATGCGTCTCGATTTGTAGGACGCGCAGAGAATTTATCTCCGTCATGCAGGAGTAGCGACAAAGCGAAGGGCTTTGAAGTGATTAGTGGGTAATAAATCCTCCTCTGGTATTGTATGTTTATGTCTAGTCTAAAGAAATCCGTAATAATTGAGGGAATAGCTGTTTTAGCTGTCGTGACAGTGGCATTCTATTGGTTTAGTTGGAGGCCAATGCAAATCAGGAAGGACTGCGCACATAAGGCAGTTGCTGTTGCAGGAGGTGTGGAATCTCTTGATGAGGAGGTCTATAAGTTTGGTTATACCCTGTGTGTGCAAATCAAGGGGTTGTAGCAAGCTCCTTTAAAGCAAACAAAAAACCCTGGGTTTCCCCAGGGTTTTTTGTTTGCTTATGCGGCCTTTTTAGGAGCCTTCACTTCTTTAATTTCCTTTAAGCGCTTCTTCGTATGTCGGACAAAGCCGATGTTCTTACGATGCGTTTCCATGCGACGGACCAGCTCGATTTTGTCGATAATTGGCGAGGCCAGAGGATAAATACGTTCAACACCAACGCCTTCCGCAATCTTGCGGACAGTCATGGTGCGGCCGATACCAGCGCCACCGACATTGATAACCAAGCCTTCAAAGACCTGGATACGTTCCTTTTCTTCACCCTTGGTATTCATTTCCTTGATCTTTTGATGGACCCGGATTTGCATGCCTGAGGCGACTTCTGCTGGCTTTAATTCAGCCAATTTGATTTGCTCTGCCATATAAGAATGCGCCTAGCATAGCGGAAACCCCCTCAGACGTCAAGGGTATCCACTTGAAACAAAAAAGCCCCACGCTCAGGTAAAAATGAGGGTGGGGCGGAGGGTCGGCGGACGACGGAGAGTGGTCAGGCGATGAGGTCGATATTCCAGGATCTGATGATCGGACTGGTGAGATCCTCAGGGTTCTGCGGCTGGAGCACGAGCGTAAAAGATGAGATCGGAGGAGTGCTCGATCCAGCTCTTAGATGCTGGGTACACTCGATCTTCAGTTTAAACTGACCATCTTCCACGAGATAATGGAAAGTCGTCTTCTGAACACCTTTGAAGGCAGCGGCGAGCCAGCCTGACTCTGTACCCGCCGGTTCAAAGAATTTGCAGATGCCATGGAGTTTCTGATCGGGCTCCATGAGCTCGAGAAGTTCGGGGTGTAGCGCCTGAACGAATTGCTGATTTACGCAGCCATGCCTAAGGCATTGGCCGATCTTGAGAAGGAACGTAACGCCTTCTGGGGGAGGGATCCTTTCGAAGAGTTTAGCGAAGTCATCACTGTGCGCTTGAACGGCTTGAGCTGAAGCGTGCATGCAGATCTGATATATCAAATCGTTGCATTCGTCAAGACTGAGATAGTAAAAAGCCCCTGGATGTCCCAGGGGCTTTTTACTGAATCACCTAGACGGCTGTTGGATTTTGAATCGTCTGGATAACTTTTTGCGTCGTTTCTTCGATCTGTCCGTCTCTATTCTCAATCACGATATCCGCCTGCGTCCGGAAGGCTTCCTCCGTATCAATCTGGGCAGAGCGGCGTTCAAGGTCAGCAGCATTCGTTCCACGCTCTTCCAAGCGATGAAGAAGAACCGATTTCGGTGAATCAATAAAAATCAATGTGGTCTGCGGATAGAGACCTTTTACCGTCTTTGCGCCCTGCACATCTAGAATAACCAAAATAGGCTTTATTCCAGCTAAGACGCGCTCCATCTCCTCAACCGAAGAGCCATAATAATTCCCGTAAACTTCTGCTGATTCAAAGAAGCCTTTATGCGCCAGTTTTTGCTCGAATTCCTCCTTGGTCAAAAACCAATAATCTTTCCCATGAACTTCCCCCGGACGTGGCGCCCGAGTGGTACAGGTAATAAATTTCTGGATATTGAGCTCAGGCTGGCTAAAAATCGCTTTCGCAATCGTAGATTTTCCTGCTCCTGAAGGACCCGTGAGAACGAACAGAGAGGCCATATTGATGATTAGGACTTGGTTGAAGTAGAAGAAATCTTTGAAGATATCTCCGTGATGAGCTCCGTAATGGCTGCGGATTGCGGGATAGTGAATGTGCGTAATTCCTCTGTTTTCGGATCCTTAAAGGCGAGATGAACGCTCTGAAGCAAGGTGTGTGGAGCCTTGATATTACGAGGTAAATTGCTACGGGTGTAGAGCGGATCGCCGATGACTGGATGGCTAAAAGCGAACAAGTGGGCGCGAATTTGGTGGGTACGTCCAGACAGAATCGTCAGTTCAAGCAAGCTGGCATTGTGAAAACGCTGAAGCGTTTTGTAATGCGTCCAAGCAGCCTTTCCTTCTTTCGATTCAACCGGTTTTGCGGCCATGCGTCCCATGGATGTCGAGCGTCCAATACGAAATTTAATGTCACCTTCATCCATGCGCATTTCGCCATAAACGAGGGCGAGATAGCGTTTGTCGACAGAGTGCTCAGCGAATTGCTTCTTCAAATGATCAAAGGCAAATTGCGTCTTGGCGACCACCATAAGGCCTCCAACTTCTTTGTCCAAACGGTGCATGATGCCTGGGCGCTGTGGGTCTTCACCAATTTTTGCCATGGCGGGGTAGTGGGCGAGCAAAGCATCGACCAAGGTTCCTGTTTCATGACGAGTATCTGGATGAACCACGACGCCAACGGGTTTAACCAAAACGATCCAATCTTCCGTTTCTTCAATAATCTGAAGCTTTGGTGCTGGACCCTTAGAAGCGGCTGTCGAGTACTTTGAGCGAGGAGCGGAAGCTTTTGGGACTTCAACGCGAATCACATCGCCTTCTTTCAAAAATTGGTGCACACTGGCTGGCTTATCGTTCACAAAAACTTCGCCGGCTTTAATGCGTTTCGCGATATTGGAACGCGTAAATTCAGACCATTCACTGGTTAAGAAAATATCAAGGCGTTCGCCTTTAGCTGTTGCTGGAACGTGAATGGGGGATTTCATAGAGTGATCGTAACGGAAAGACTAAAAAACGGAATGTCTGGCATTCCTTGAGAAAAGCCTGAATCTAAGCCAAAGATACGTCAAAATTGCCTTTCCGTCAAGGATAGACACGGAGGGCTTCGCTGGCCTAAAAGGGGAGGGAATGTCATTCTATATCTATGCAAAACCAAATTCTGGCTCTGGTGAACTTCGTTTTACATGTCGATATCCACTTGAACCGGTTAATTGCCTTTGCGGGCTCTGGAACATATGCCATTCTGTTCTTAATCATCTTTGCAGAAACAGGTCTGGTGATCGCGCCTTTTTTACCTGGGGATTCACTTTTATTTACGGCTGGCGCCTTGGCAGCAACGGGCAGCCTCAATATTTACGCGCTAGTGATCATTTTGATCCTAGCTTCAATCATGGGCGACTCGGTGAATTATTCCATTGGTCGCCGCATTGGGGGACGGGTCTATCGAGAAGAGCGTTTACTCGGAATTCCAATGAAGCGCAAACATTTAGATGATGCGCGCGCTTTCTACACAAAACATGGAACCAAGGCGATTGCCCTTTCTCGCTTCCTTCCAATCCTGCGCACATTGGTGCCTTTTACAGCCGGAGTCGGCAATATGCCGTATCAGTCTTTTCTCGTGTCGAATATTGTCGGTGGGATTACTTGGGTTAGTTTATTCACCATTGGAGGCTATTTCTTCGGAAATATCCCAGCGGTAAAGTCCAATTTCGGATTTGTGATCATCGGAATTGTTGTTGTCTCATTCATGCCGATTGTGTTTGAAGTCTTAAGGACAAAGTTTAAGCGTTAACCTAAACTTCTATGAAGCGACTCATTTTTGTTCTCGCGATCATCTTTAGCTTAAGTGGCATGCCGGTTGTTCAGGCAGCTACGATGAGCTCACCGAAGGCTATTTATGCAGCGGTCTCCGGTTTGCCCTCCACGGTTACTCCAGGGCAGATCATCGATGTCAAAGTCCGTATTGATCGAAAAAATCTTCCTTCCACCGCGACTCGCCTTCGCGTCGCTCCAACGCCCGGCGTCTCCATCTCACGCCTACCAACTCTGACAAAGAATAAGGAGATTACATTTCGCGTAACAATCTCAAAGACAGCAAAGTTGGGTAATGCACAGGTTAAATTAAGCTTGTCACAATCCGGTTTTATCGCGCGCCTACCAATGGCTTTCCGCATTGATCGTTCTTCTGCGCCGACAAAACCTGCGGCGATAGCTCCTGTCCCGATTGCATCGAATACGCCAATATCCGCTGTCGGCCCTTGTCAGATCTTTCCAGCAAACAATGCTTGGAATCAAGATGTCTCCAAAACACTCAAGCATTGGAACTCTGATGCCTATATCACCTCGATCGGAGCCACTCGGACCCTACATCCAGACTTTGGTGAAAACCAAGAATACGGAATCCCAGTCACCATCGCTTCTGAGGCAACGCCAGAATCCTCGATTCGCTTCACGGATTATGGTGATGAGAGCGATCCAGGTCCATATCCAATTCCCTCAAATGCGAGAATCGAAGCCGGAAGCGATGCGCATGTGATTGTCTTACATCCAAGTCGCTGCAAATTGTACGAATTATTCGGAGCACGAAGAGAGGGGAATGGTTGGGCGGCCGCTTCGGGTGCTGTCTTTAACCTAAATTCAAATAGCTTGCGTCCTCAGGGTTGGACTTCAGCTGATGCGGCAGGTCTGCCAATTTATCCAGGTCTTCTAAAATACGATGAAGTCGCCTCTGGAAAAATTACTCATGCCATTCGCTTCACGGCACCGCGGACACAAAATGGCTTCATTCATCCAGCAACCCACCAAGCTGGTCGCGCGGATGCCTCTTTGCCCCCAATGGGTTTACGCGTTCGTCTCAAAGCCGACTACGATATTTCCAGATTAACGGGCCAAGCAAGAGTTATCGCTGAAGCCATGAAAACCTATGGGATGATCTTGTCCGACAATGGTTCTGCCTGGTACTTCCAAGGCGCAACCGATCCGCGCTGGAATGATTCAGAGTTGAATCAATTAAAAACAGTTCCAGGAAATGCATTTGAAGCGGTGGAGACCGGACCAATCCTGAAATAACCCTCTGCCCCACATCAACCTCTCGTCATATTCATGGCGGGAGGTTGTTTCATATGGGATAATTATCCGCATGTCCCTTCCTGACCAAAAAACAAAAAAGACGATCTACTCGGCAACCCCGCGAGAAGTTGTGGCATTTTTATGGACCATCGCGAAGCTCCGGAAGAGCTGGCTCCTATTTATTTTGGTAACCGTAACCATTGCTCCGATCGCAACGGTCTATACGCCGATTGCCCTCAAGCAGTTGGTCGACAGTATCTCAACCCAACAACCAAGTGCAGAAGTACTTTCTGGCTTGCTACATATTTTAATCGTCTTAGTAGCCGTTCGTTTACTGAGTCATCTCGGTTGGCGTGGTTCGGGTTACATTTCCGCCTGGGTTCAACCACGCATTGAGGCGGATCTTGAAGCTCGCGGTCTAGAAGGTTTAATGCAGCGCTCACATGGTTTTTTCAGTGATCAGCCAGCCGGAAGTTTGGTCCGTCGAGTCACATCTTTGGCCAATGCATACAGTCGTTTGCATGGAACATTTTTCTGGAATCTCTATCCCGGGCTGATTTCCGCTATTCTCATCATCGGAGAATTATTACGTACACGTCCGGCAGCAGCCGTCTTAGTTTCAGTCTGGATTATCGTGATCGGTGTCGGAAATTATCTCATTTCAAAATGGAAACGCCCGGCAGATGAAGAACGTAGCCGCCAACAAAGTGCGGGATCCGGTCTTCTGTCTGACATTATTTCGAATGCGCTTACCGTGAAAATGTTTTCGCACACGCATGAGGAGGTGCAGAGCTTTCGTGAGCGCGTCGATGTGCGCGTGAAGGCTGAGCATATTGCCTGGAATCGTTCCGAACACGGAATGGCCATGTCAGACATTACCTCTGCATTTCTAAATGCCGCTGTTCTCTATCTCGCGCTCTGGGGTTGGGAGCGCGGCCAGGTGACGGTCGGAGATTTTGTTCTCTTGCAAGGATTCGTGGTCGTCCTCTTCGAACAATTAAACTATCTTGGCCAATCCTATCGTCACATGATGGAAGCTGTTGCTGATGCATCCGAAATGGTCGGCATCCTAAAAACCCCACTTGAGGTCAAAGATGTATCAAAAGCCAAGCCTCTACGTGTAAAAAAGGGATCCATTTCTTTTCAAGGAGTGTCATTCTCCTATGCCGGCTCCAAAGTCCTCAAGGGAATGTCGCTTGGAGTGAGGCCTCAAGAAAAGATCGCTTTCGTTGGCCCATCTGGAGCGGGAAAGAGCACGATCGTAAAACTCTTGCTTCGCTTTTACGATCTTGAAACAGGGAAGATCACCATTGATGGTCAGGATATTTCCAAAGTCACCCAAGATAGTTTGCGTGAAGCTATCAGTCTCGTTCCTCAAGACCCTGTTCTATTTCACCGCAGCCTCCGCGAAAATATTTCCTATAGTCATCCAGATGCGACTATTGAAGAAGTCATAGAAGCTTCGAAGAAAGCGCATTGCCACGAGTTTATTTCGCGTCTTCCAGGTGGATATGACACTTTAGTTGGAGAGCGGGGGATTAAGCTTTCAGGTGGTGAGCGTCAACGTGTCGCAATCGCGCGTGCCATTTTGAAGAATGCGCCAATTCTTATCTTAGACGAGGCAACTTCAGCCCTCGACTCCGAATCAGAAGAGTTGATCCAAGATGCGCTCCATACCCTCATGCACGACAAAACCGTCATCGTCATCGCGCATCGTCTCTCAACAATCATGGGCATGGATCGTATCATCGTTATCGAAGACGGAAAAATGAGCGATCAAGGAACGCATCAAGAATTAACCAAAAAAGTCGGTAAATACCGTGATCTTTGGCATATTCAAGCCGGCGGATTTCAATCGTAGGGGCGCAATTTATTGCGCCCGGCTCGACCGATCGATCGGTCGGTCGACCATCGGCCGGCCGATCGATCGACCGACCGATCCGGGCGCATGACCATATGCCCCTACGATGCCGACATGCATGCCGACCCGGGCGCGATAAATCGCGCCCCTACGATACCTCGCGTCTATCTGCTATTCTAAAGAGATGTTAAAACGCTCACTTTTGTCTTTGAGTCTCCTTGGTATTCTTTTGGTTGCACCTGGAGCTCATGCGGATGAATTACCCGCCGGGGTTTTTCGTATGCAAGATGGTCGATATTTCCATCCAAGTTCAAATACCATTACCGCAAATTTAGAAGAAATCATTCAAAAGACTGGCTCAGTTGCACCAGCGGCTGTTATTCCCGTACCGAGTTCTGCAGCACCAGACTCTGCATCCAGTATTGCAGCTTCGCCTTTAATGGCAGCGATCCAAAATGGTCGACAGCGCTTCAGTGATGAGCTAGCAGCTCAGCGCGCTGCCGACACTTTCGAAACCATGACCGCAGAGGATAGCGATTGGCGTCGCGTTGGTTTGGCAATATGGGATCCAAAAACCAATGCCCTTCGTTTTATCAATGTCATGAAAAACGGCGTCAAGCTAAAAATGATTTCAGATGATATCACCGGCCTCCGTGTCACCTTCGCAAATGGCGTGAACTCGACCTTCCGTTCAGACCGCGGCGAAGTTGTCGTCGCCGTTCGTTATTCCATTTCAAAATCCATTGGAACGAAAAAACAACCAAAGTTCAAAAACTGGGATGTCTTATACACGCCATATTCCGCAGGTATTCATACGCCAGAGATGGTGAGAGCAGGAACCGTTTTTGTAGATGCGTCCTATGCTAAAGCGATGGAAGAGATCCGTGCTAGTGGGGCCAAATCCAAAGCCTATCCAGAAAAAACATTAGCCGAGGCAACAGATTTGGAGCTCGCAAAACTGATCATCATGATTGAGCATGTTGATAATACAAGTGTTCAAGCAGATGCATTGCGCCAGGTTGAACGCTTTTTAGTCACCATGGCGGCAAATAAAGAGGACGCATATGCCTATTCACGTTCACCGGTCGGAGCTTTAGGCACGGTTCAATTCATGCCTAAGTCATACGAATATGTCACCAAATTGTACCCATCATTAAAGTTAGATACGCAATTCGAGCGTGCAATGATAAATCCGGTGAATGCCTTTAAAGCGCAAATGGCATATCAAGACTATCTATTAGCACAATTTCCAAAAGAGTCGCGTGCGAAAGCGAATTTATTCCCAAGCTTCACGCAAGAGCTTGTTGCAGCAGCCTACAATGGCGGCGCCGCTCGAGTTAAAAAAGCCATGGTTGTCTGGGAAGAGAATTTAAACATGAAGGAACGTCTGCATGTGCTCGAGCGTTCGCGCCTGCGTCTCGAAACCGCTCAGTACATCACAAAATTACGTCTCGTTCGTCCAGCTTTAATGGTTCATGTGCGTATGGCTCTGGCCACACCGTAAATGTTTGTGATATCATCACGGTAAATCTCTAAACTAAAAATTTCCCACTGCCATGAAAACAAAAAGCGTTCCTTCCGCCGCCCGTCCTGCCGCTAGTCTCTCGATTGCTGGTTCAACCGTGCAAAAGCATGTCTGGGCCGCTCTCGGTGCTTCCGCCTTCGCTATTATCTTGAGCTGCGTTATCGCCTTCAACAATGTTGATGCTGCGCCAGCTGCTCCAAATGCGAATGTGGGTGGGAATCAGGCCGCAACCAAGGCGGATGTGGAACGCGTCATGCAGCGTTTGGGTAAAATTGATCGTGCTCTTGAAGAAGTGCGCATGCTCGTTGCTCGAAGTAAAACGGCTCCAGCTCCAGCGGCAACCGGCACCACAGCCCAATAAACAATCAATGATTGATTCGAAGCCCCCGATGACTTCGGGGGTTTTCGTTAATAGTATGAGAATATCGAAAACACCAAAAGCCATCCTCGTAGATGTGATCCCAACCGACATGGAAAAATCGATCGCCGACCGTCGGCTTTTAGAATTGCAGTCTCTCACCAAGACCTATGGCGGCATGATCATCGTTGAAATCATTCAGCGCCGTACCATTCCAGACTATAAAACCTATATCGGCTCCGGAAAATTAGAAGAAATCGCCTTAATCGCCAAAGAAAAGAAAGCGGAGCTCTTGATTATAAACAATCAGGTAAAACCCAAGCAGATCTATGCCCTCGGCGAACGAATGCGTAAAGAAAATGTCCAAGTCTGGGATCGCGTCGATCTCATCCTAAAGATTTTCGAAAAGCACGCCCAAACCGCCGAAGCCAAATTGCAGATCAAGCTCGCCGCGCTCCAGCACATGGGTCCGCGTATCTTCGGTATGGGTATGGAAATGATGCAGCAAGCCGGCGGCATCGGCGGCCGCGCCGGTCAGGGTGAATCCAACACCGAAATGATGAAGCGCCACTTATTCGAGCAAGAAAAAACCGTCAAAAAACACCTCGAACAAGCCGCCCAATCCCGCCGCGTCCATCGCGAAGGCCGTCGAAGAGCCGGTTTCAAAACCGCCTCCATTGTCGGCTACACGAATGCTGGCAAGTCTTCATTGTTAAATGTACTCACCAGAAAAGGCGCCTATGTCGCCGACGCCTTATTCGCAACCCTCGACACCCGCGTCGCCAAACTTTGGCTGCCTGAAGTTAAACAAGAAGTTCTCCTGTCCGACACCATCGGCTTCATCCAAGACCTCCCACCGCAACTGATCCAAGCCTTCCGTTCCACCCTCGACGAAACCATCGACGCCGACCTCATCATTCACGTGATCGACGTCGCCGATCCCTTCGTCCACGAAAAAATCCAGGAAGTGGAAGACGTCTTGAAAGGTCTAGAAGTCATCGACCGTCCAACGATCTATGTCTTTAACAAGATCGACACGCTGAAGAAAATTCCAAAAGCGACATTGCTGAAAAAGTATAAAAGCATGACGCCGGTCTTTGTATCGGCCAAGACAGGGGAGGGGTTGGAAGAATTGAAAAAGCTGATTGGGGAGAGTGTGTAGACGTATCCGCTCTTCTGTCTTCCTGAGCCCCGATGTTCTATCGGGGTAGACTCCGCAGCAGCGCAGTCGAAGGATCTCATCGACCGGCCCGCCCCTCCCTCGTTCCCTCCCGCTGGGAGGGATGAAAGCCATTCTGCCCCCTCGTCATTTGGAACGTAGCCGCAGTTGTCATTTCGAGCGAAGCAGCAGCGCGGTCGAGAAACCCCTTTCGACCGACCGGCCGAAAGGGGTTTCTCGACTCCATTTCGTTTCACTTCATTCCGCTCGAAAAGACAGAGGTACCAAAATGGCTTTCATCCCTCCCAGCGGGAGGGAAAGAGGGAGGGGCGATTTGGCTGTGAATCCTTGACAAAAACCTCTTTTCCCTGTACACACAACCCATTCAGACCCCATTCTGATCCTTACATTCCAAGTGCTTTTTCGTCTGAATTCCACGCGCGGTACGCCTGAAGTCTCGGCACAGGTGCCGAACAAGCAGGTACGCCGCAACAGGAAAAAGAAAGTAGGTACGCCATTACTAAGTTCTCTTCGTCGCCGTTCTCCGCCCCGATCGTCTACCTCCAGCCCGAGTTCGAGGAGCTCTCGCGCCGGTTCCAGGGCTACGTCAACCCCGACTACCAGGACAAACGGTTCGATCCGATCGAGCGCTGCAAGGGTGTCTCCAGGGAGAACCGCGAGGTCGCGTTCGAGTACGTCCACATGGACCGTGACGCGTCGACGACCGACGAGGTGCTCGCCGAGATGGACCGCAAGGACCTCCGTCCGGCGCTCTACGAGGAGCTCCTTGGCTTCGAGAAGTACCCCGATGAGCAGCAGAAGCACCCCATCGTCGCTCTCGGCTCCGAGACGAGCGTGGACGGTGATCGCCACGTCGCGTCTCTGTGGCACGGTGGCCTTGGCCGGTACCTCAACCTGTTCCGGGTCTGCCTTGACTGGCACTGCTTCTTCCGCTTCCTCGCCGTCCGCAAGTAGCACTTGGACTCTCGGTCACTCGGTCCTTAAAAAAGGCTCTGGAACACTTGGGCTCTCACCCCGCCCCCGCATCATCCGCCCCTCGGATGCATGCTCGGGTGGGTTTTTTGTTTGCCCCATTTCCGCCCCCTCTCTCCTTGATTCTTTCCCCATTTTCCGCTATTCTCCCCGCACTATGGAACAAGGATCCGTGATTGTCCGCTTCAGCGACGTAACGTTTGGCTATGATGAAAAGCATCTTCTGATGGAAGAGGCGAGCTTTTCCGTGCGCGAAGGCGCCAAAGTCACCATCATGGGCCAAAATGGTGCTGGAAAAAGCACCATTTTCAAGATGATCACCGGCGAAGAAAAGCCGATCAAGGGCCAGGTTCATATTACGAATGGAGCCTCCATCGCCCAACAGAAGCAGGTCATGGCCAAGGAATTCTTGCCAATGACTCTGCGTGAATACTTCGAGTCCGCTTTTGAAGAAAAGATGTATGACCTCGATGGTCGCATTAAAAATGTCTTCGAAGTCGTCAATCTCAAGCTCGACCTCGAACGCCGCGTTGACGCCTGTTCCGGCGGCCAACAAGCGCGCTTGCTCTTGGCCTATGCTTTGATCCAACAGCCAGACATTCTCTTGCTCGACGAGCCAACCAACAATCTCGACATCGAAGGTATTTGGCATCTCACCGGCTTCCTCATGGGCTATGAAAAAACCTGTATCGTGATTTCCCACGATGCAAATTTCTTAAACGCTTTCACCCAAGGCGTGCTTCACCTCGACGCCCATCGCCGCAAAGTCGATCAATATGTTGGTGACTATTTAGACGTGGTCAATGAAATTGCCGCTCAAGTCGAACGTGATCGCATGAAGAACGCGCGTCTTTTGAAAGAGATCCAAGACAAAAAAGACAAGGTTAATTTCTTCGCAAACAAAGGTGGAAAAATGCGTAAGCTCGCGAGTAAGCTGCGCGAAGACGTTGAAGAAGCTGAAGAAAATATGGTCGACGTCCGCCAAGAAGATCGAACCCTCGGCTCATTCACGATTGAAGCCCAGGATTTTCCACAGCCTCTCCTCAGAGTGACGTCCGTCGATTTGTTGAAGGACAATCAGCCACTCACGCGCGAACTCGATCTCACCTTGCGTCGTGGTATGCGTCTTTTGCTCACCGGGCCAAATGGGATCGGCAAAAGCACCTTGCTCCGCGCGATCGCAACCGGAACTGCAAACGGTGCCGCAATTACCGAAGGTGTCCGCGTCGGTTATTATCGTCAAGACTTCTCCGGTTTAGATTTCGGAAAATCCGCGTTTGAAATTCTCAAAGAAACCGGTGACGGCCACCCAGACGAAGAAGAGATTTACGAAACAGCCGCACGCTTCCTCTTGCCTTCCCGTTTGCTCCACCAGCCAGTCGGTTCGCTCTCCGAAGGACAAAAAGGCTTGCTCTGCTACGCGCAATTCTTCTTGCTCAAACCAGGTCTCCTGATTCTCGACGAGCCAACGAATCACATTAACTTCCGTCATCTTCCAGTTATTGCTGAAGCGCTCGAAGCCTACAGGGGGTCGATGCTCTTAGTTAGTCACGTCCCAGAATTCGTCGAATCAATTCATGTTGATGAAACGGTCGACTTGGAACGGTTGATGAAGTAGGTCGCTCAAACCTGCTAAACTGGCATCGTGGACCAAAGAAAACTCATCATTTTGATATCAGGGGCGGTGGCTGTTCTCGTATTGAGTGTCACCGTCTTTTGGTTTGTGCGCGCAAGATGGGAGCGGTCTATTCCGATTCAATCGAGAACAACAACGCTTTCAGACTCCATCCCCAAGACGACGGCCATCGAAATTCCACCTGCTTCAATATCTATACCAGAGGCTCCAAAAGCAAAGACAGTTCCACAAGATCGCGACCAAGAAATGGCCGAGTACTGGCTCTCCAGAATCAATCAAGTTCGTCGTCAAAAAAATCTCCGTGAACTCGTTCCAGATCAAAGACTTGCCAATACCGCTCATGATTGGGCCGTCTCCATGGGAACACGTGGCGTCATAAATCACGATCGTCCCGAAGGAAAAACCGTTCACGAATGGGTCGCGCCATATCAGCTCACCTTCACCGAAAGAAGCTCCGACGGTGGCTGGAGAGGAAATTTCTTTTCCGAAAATATAGGCCGAGCATATGCCGATGAAACGACGGAAAGTTACCATCATGCCCTCGATCAAGTTCTCGCCGACATGCTAAGCGAAGGTCCTGATGGAGATCATGTCCGAACCATCGTTTCTACCGATTGGAATAGTCTCGGTTCCGGATTTTATTTCGAACCCATTTCACCCGGACGCGTGCGTGTTTATATGGCTTTTCATTATGCGAGCCTAGTTTCTGCAAAAACGAATTAAAAAAATCTCTCCCGTCTCTAAATCGCTGTCCCCAAATGCTGGATGCGGCAACTATTCGCTCCACGTAATTGCTCAAGCCACAGATTAAAGGCATGATAAAAGGCTCCATTCTTTTCCAAATCCATTTGCGCCTCTTCGGCGGTCAGTTTTTGCATATATTCCGCGCTCGCTTCTGGTGAAAGAATTTCAAATGCTGGCACGGCAATTTTCATGTCTTTTCTCGGATCCCATTCATTCACTTCAAAGCGCGCATCAATCGCTGAATCCCAAGTCGCATCAATAGTTCTCCATTCTTGATCAATCAAGGTTTCAAGATATAGATGCGTGGATTCATTCTCGTGCGGGAGAGCATTGAGCTCTTTGGATAAATTCAAATCGCTCCAACGATAGCGACAGATTCGATAGCGAGACTCTAGACCGATCTGCTGAAACGCATGTAAAAGCCGCTCATGCTTTCCTGCACAAGAGTCGTTTAATTCATCCGTTGTCAGCGGAATCCGATAGGGGATATCCCGCTCTCTGAGGAAGAGTTGGCGCGGCGTCATAAATAAAAAAAGATGAAAAAAATCAGCTTAGCAATGATTTAAAGAAAAGGCGAGACATAGGCACAAAGGAAAAAGTTTACAAAAAAAGCGCCAAAGGGCGCTTTAGAAAAAGAACGGAATCAGCCGTGAGGGTCAAAAGGAATCAGCTGAAGGTTGAGCTGAGCGGGTTTCGGATCCTTAGGTTTTACGGAATAGAACTCATGTTCCAGGGCAGCCTTGCAAGCCTCATAGAAGCCCTTGCTCCCGAAATAGGCCTTGTTATTCGGCCCCAATAGCACCGAACGATCTGGCAGATGCTCGATGGAGAGCTGCGCGGCGAGGCCCGCATCCGGATCGCTATTCTGTCCGGCAAAGGCAACTCCGATGACAGGGATCCGGCTCTTGCCCTCATGTGTGAGGAGGGCTTTGAGCATTCCTGGCAGAGCCGCAGCCTTGCCTGCCCCTGCGATCAGTACGCGATCCAAGGGGAGTGCGCGCACATAGGCGGCGAGTTCCTCCGGATTACGATGACAGCTGATGATGTGGCGACGCACTTCTGCGTGGCCAAGACGACTCGCCTGGCTGAGGAGATTCAATCCCTCGGCCATCTCTTTCAGATCAGACTCGCTCCCTGCGATCACGTCGATCTTGACGTTTGGGAGCTTCACGTCGATCCTTATTCGGTCTTTTTGAAAACGTGCGAGCTTCATGCCCGTCAGCCTAAAGAAAGCGTAGAGATACGCATTCGTTGCATCAGCGATAACTTCCGCTGGAACCCTTTGGGCTTGAACCCAGGCCACATCAGCATCAGACATTGGATTCCGCTCCTTGATCCCAATCGCTCGTCCCCATTCGCGCACGAGCTGCTTATCGAAAGAAGCCGGACTCCGGCGTTTTTCATGCATACGCGATTCTCGCCAGGTTTCGAGATCCCAATAGCGACTCGAATCTGGCGTACCAATCTCATCGCCGAAAACAATAGCCTGGTCCTTATCTCGACCGAGCTCAAATTTCGTATCGGCCAAAACCATGCCCCTGCTTGCGGCATACATCTGCATCATCGAGAACAGTTGTATGACCGTTCTTTCGATCTGCACGCCCCACGTCTGGCTAACGCTGTCGGCCGTGATGTGCTCATCATGTCCAATCTCCGCCTTGGTGGTTGGTGTGAAAAGCAGATACGGCAAATCGTCGCCATCCTGGAGCTGGGTCGGCAACCGATGTCCACAGATACGATGGCTCTGCGTATAGCTTTCGAGTTCGCTCCCCGTGAGGAAGCCGCGTACGATGGCTTCGAGGGGATACATCTCCAGACGCCGGACAACCGTTGCCCGAGCTTGGAGTTCCGGATTTTCCTGGAGACGCTTCGGAAGATATCGATCAATCTCAGGGCCGAAGGCCATGAGGTCATCGGCAAAAACACCAGTAAAGAATTGACGCCAAAAGATATTCATCGCTGTCAGAATCTGGCCCTTTTGAGGAACCAGAGTATGCAGCACATGGTCAAAGATGCTGATACGATCCGTCGCGACCACCAACATCAAGTAGGTATCGGGAATCTCATACGTATCGCGAACTTTGCCGCGATGAACGAGCTTCAGTCCCTCAAGCTCCGGCGAGATGATTTCTTGCGGAATCTTCGGCATGATCTATCCTCCTTTGTTTGGTTGTAACAGAACTTTTCCACCTTAGTCATCATAGGCAGGGAAGTCAAGCGATGGCGCATCTAAAAACCCTCGTATGACGAGGGTTTTTAGATGGTGTACCCGACTGGAAGAAGTTCGGACAAGCATGCTCGACTTATCCCCCCAATTGGTTCGCCCGCCGACGTCTATGATTGAGCCGAAATTCGAATATTTAAACGGCAACGCAAAAGCGATCGCCTTATCCTCGGGACAGCTGTTTTCCCAGTCAAATTTAGCCTCGTCACCGGTGAGTGGTTGGTAATAATTCCAAACGTCGACGTATGGATCTGCTTCCTCAAGATTACTATCCACGTTGCGAACTGCGACGCTCGCATGGTTATCTTTCCCTCCGACGGGCATTGCGAAGCAATGTTCCGTGAGATGGATTTCGAATTCGGCAGCGTCGTCTGGGGAAAAGCCAGGATTCGAGTCCCAACGGAAATGCAACAAGATCTCAGTTTTCGTGACGTCAGCCGAGAAGACGCTTGGGGGATTTTGCGATCGCGCTTCGCTAGCGGTGAGGAAAAACGCGAGCAGCCTTGCCCCAGCCAGCACGATCCCCCGGCGTCGAAACCCAAATTTGAGGTTCACTGAGCCGTCCTTTGCACCGCAATATAGGCGATGCCTTCCGTCGTATTCCACGCTTGGAGCAGTCGACTCGGCTTGGCGCGAAGTCGAAGGATGGAGTACTGCTCTTCCTCTTGTACGAACGCAGCGTCAAATTGCGCGGCCAGCGGTTGCAGAGTTGAATCTGACATGGCGTTGTATCGAGCGGTGACAACCAATCGGGCGCGGTTCACGAGATCTGTCGTGTTCGTTGGCGCCCCTGATGTTTGAGCGACTGGGGCGAACCCACCAGCTATCACTGGAAAGAAGAGACCAATTTTATCGACTGAGTCGGGAGAAATTCGCTGAATTAGAGTTGAGAACGCTGTCCGTGAGATTGGAGATGTCAGCTTGATCTCCACCAGAACCGTTGGGTCGCCGGAGTCTCGCAGTTGCTCAAGATCACCGCGCGTAGCGAGCACCTTCGCTTCCTCGTGCGATGCCGGTGTAACGCACGTCCCAGTACGGCTATCGAAAAACTGCTCAGTCGGACACGAGGCAGGTCCGGCAGGAGAAGTCTCATTCGTAAATGATGTGCATCCTGCCCCACCTAGCGTAAGGACCCCTGCTGTCGCAGCGAGCCCAGTGAGCACGATCGTGTGTCGCAACTTCGTTTGCAGAAAATTCAACATTTAGTGAGATTGTACCGCCCAGTCCGCTTCGCTGTCTATAGGTCGAAGCGGGGTCGACCGCACCTTGCAACAGGCCGCGGAGAGGCAGGTGCGCGAGCTTGAGGTAAAACTCCGACGGCTGACCGACTGCCTGCTCTCGAACTTACTCTCGGATGCCGAATACCGGAGCGCCAAGGAAGAGCTCAATCTCCAGCTGATCGCTGCCCGCGTGCGTCACGGCTCCCCAGCCGCGCAAGACGCGGACTGGCGAAGGCAGATCGAAGAGATTCTCGTGGCTGGTCGCGGGTCGCTCGCAGACTTTCGTGCGGGCTCAACGACGGTGAAGCGGTCGGTCTTGGCCACCGTGTACGCGAACCTGCAGGTAGAGCACGGAATACCCAAGTTTTCCCTAAAAACACCATATATGACGCTCGTGGATGCACCGATAGTTCACGCTGGTGTTCCGATGCAGTACGCGAACTTTCCGCAGCCCTCAGAATGCTGGTAAGACAGCAAAAAAGCGACTCATCGCTCTCGACTCGTCGCCGCCTTTTCACTTTGGTGTGCGTGCTTGGGATCGAACCAAGGACCGGGTGTGTATAAGACACCTGCTCTACCACTGAGCTACACGCACCTATGAAACTGCTTTCCCAACCGCAGCGAGTGTAATCATCTTCCCCATGTCAGTCAACGAAAACCACCCCGATAGAGTATCGGGGTGGGGAAGTTTGGAGCCGAGACATTTTCTCTAAAACTGACGCGTCGCCTTCCAGGTCCCTGCCGGTGTGAGCGTCAGGAGTTCGGTCGCAACGCCGACAATCGTCTGGCGATCCGCGAAGATCACCCCTTCGAAGCGCACATCGTTGCGTTCGAAACTGACGGTATTATTTTTGACCCAGCCTTTCTTCAGCTGCTCACCAGGCGAGCTGAGCTTGCGGCCTTCCTGGGTCAGGTCATAGATGGGCTCTGGACCATCGTCGTGGTCCCAGGCGAGCTTCCAGGAGCCTTCCAGGTTCACGACCGAGGTCACCCCAAACCAGGTGCAGACCAGATGGCTGCAAGATGACTCTCCGAAGTCCGGGCAATCATTCTCACCGCAGACCGTGACGGGCGTTTTGGGTTCGGCACCATTCTCCGTGTCGAACAGGTCCTTCTTCCCAATCGGCCAGCAGAAGTTGTGGCTTCCATAGGATTCGCAGCCAATATCGAAGTCTGAGGGGTCGTCGGCCTCCCACGTAAACAGAACATCCTGCTCAAAATAATCGTCGTCGAGATCCATGTAGCCCAGGGCGCGAACAACCTCGCAATCATGTCGGATGACATGCCCTTTCGCAACAGCGAAGCTCTCGAGCGAGAGATCGCAATACGGATCGAGCAGAACATCCGTTGCCCATTCCGTCGGCTGCTCGGGGAGCTTCTTCGGAAATTTCCGCAGCCTGCGATTCGAATTAGGCGGCGACTCATTCAGTATCGAGGCATTCATGGGCTGCTCCCACTTCACTGGCTGCTGCACGGACGAGATAGGAGTCGCTTCCATGAGCGCATACGGATCCCGCAGAATCTCCTCATCCTTTGCGCCGCAAGCACCGAGCACAGACAGAAACAGAAACGCGATGAAATGTCGCATGAGAACCTCGCTTGTTTGTGGGTCGAAGTGACCCGCACCTGATATATAGCTGCCGTACTTTTAAAATGTCGTCAAGAGCTGAAAACAAAAAACCACCGCAGTCCAAGCCGAGAGGCGAGAAGTACAGTGGTCAAGTCACACATCGGGCAGCGCCTCCAGCAGAGGACTGGTCGGAATCTCTTCCTCAAAAAACCGATCCGGCTGCAGGTTGAACTTATTGGCCAGTGGCACGAAGACGTTGATGTGAAGCTCGTCTAGAGCATAGACTCGCGTAAGAAGGCGGGCGATCGCACCGGGATCAACACGCAATTCTTTGGTGAGGAGCCAAAGCTCGACATCCTTGTCTCGACCTCGGCCAAGACGACGGAGGATCTCCGGTTCGCCTCCCAGCATTGAAAAGAGATCTTGCGACCTGCAGACTTGATGACGAATTATCACATCGAGCAGGGCTCGCGCAATCTTCTCAGCGTTTTTTCTTTGAGGGTCTGCTTCAGGGGTCTGCCACCAGTTCGTGAGAAGAATGGCATACCAGAGTCGATCGGGGTCGGTGTACTTTGCCCAGACGCTTCCGTGAAAATAGCCCGCAAGCTCAAGAACAGTCACGCCTGATTGTTCCAGGGCCATACAAGCCATGATGCGAAAGAAATCTTTTTTATCTGCTTGGACGTTCTGCGTATCTGGGCTCGCAGGGAGCCTCCAATACGTTGTAACGATAAGCTGGGCAAAGTCAGGCTGCGATGTGCACACCTGTACAAGATATTCTTTCAAGAATCGATCAGCAAGACGCTTCGATGACATGAGGCCTGTCCGCAAACAAGCATCGAGCCCTTCGGCGAGGAATCGTTGGAGAGGTGTTGGAAGATCGAGATTCTTGGTGAGACGAACACCGCTCTCTTGCTGCTTCATGAAGAGCCTTTCGTTAGAGTAAACACGTGAAACTGAAAGGAGCGAAATAGCCCAACTGGAGCCTAATGATAGCTAAGATGTGTCTTCCATGTCCACCTTACATGTGCGGCATTTTTTGGACAAACCTTTAGATATTCTTTCGTCTTTTGATCATGCGGATACCCACACCCAAAATCAATGCCAAGCGTTTTTTTCAATTCTTCAATTAAACGCTCTCTTTCATCTTTCGCGATGATTGACGCCGCAGCCACGGTCAGATGATTCACGTCGGCATGATGCACTGCGATGAGAGGTAGGGGAGAATCCCATGCGCAAGCTTGAATTAATTTTTTTGTGAAGCCCCGCGCATTGATACTCGGCGCATCAACATATCCGCGCACCAACGCCTCCGAATGTTTTTTCATTCCCGTGCGCAACAGCTCTGACATATGTTCCATTTCTAGCCCATTCAAAGTCCGCGTTCGATCCCGTACGGCGATGTCGATCTCCGTTGCATCCACGGTTGCGAATTGAAACCAGCAACGTTGTTTGATTTTCTCTGCCAACCACGCGCGCTCATCTGGCGGAACTTTTTTTGAGTCTCGCACCCGATTTTTCGAAAACCATTGTCGGTCTCCCGGCTTCGCGGCGACACAGCCAATGACCAAAGGACCGAGCACGCAACCCCGTCCCGCTTCATCAATGCCAAGGGTGATTTTCTCCTGTTTCATCTTCATATCTTGCCAAGAAAGCAGAAATCTGGCACGCTTTGTGCTAGATATGGCCGAAATAAAGCATCTCAAAGCAATCAATTGTCGTGAATTCGGCAATGATTGTAACGCAATCATGAAAGGACGAAACCTCGACGAGGCGATTGACGCCGTCGTAAAGCACTTCGTCAGTATGCACCGTCGTACCCTTCGCGACCTGCAAACCCCCGAAATGCGGGCTGAAATTGGAGCCAAAGCAAAAGACTGGGAAACCCCAGCCAAAGTCTAAACAAACGGGAATCATCCCGTTTTGTTTTTTAGGCCGCTCTGTGTAAGATGTTGAGAATATGTCGAATATTCTCGTTTTTGGTCCAGGCTATCTCGGAACCATGTTTTCTGAATCCGTCGGCTGTACCTTGTCCACTGCTGATATTTCAAATGAAGACGATATCCGCGAAGCGATCGAAACCTTCCATCCAGACGCCATCGTAAATTTTGCCGGAAAAACCGGAAAGCCAAATGTCGACTGGTGCGAAACCCACAAAGTCGAAACCATGCGTTCCAACGTGAACGGAGCTTTAACCTTGGCAGCCGTCTGTCAGGATCTCCGCCTTCACCTCACCCATATCGGTTCCGGCTGCATTTTTTACGGACCATCCCCGGACCCAAAAGGCTGGCACGAATCCGACTTCGCCAATCCAACTGCTTTCTATTCCCGCACCAAATACGCTGCCGATCTCGTCCTCGCCCAACTCGACAATACCGCGATCATCCGTCTGCGTATGCCGATCGATTCCAAGCCCGGCGCCCGCAATTTAATAACCAAGCTCGCAAATTATCCAAAGATCATCGATGTCCAAAATTCTGTCACGGTGGTTGATGATTTGATGAATGTCATCAAAGCCGTCGCCGAAAAACGCGCCACGGGTGTTTTTCATGCCGTAAATCCAGGCATCATGCGTCATCGCGATGTGATGAAGCTCTACCAAGAACTCGTCGATCCAGCGCACACAAATGAATGGATCACCGAACAAGATCTCGTTACGCAAGGTCTCGCCGCAAAAGCTCGTTCCAACAACATTATGCAAAATACGCGCTTGCCAGAACTCGGAATCGAAATGCGCCCGATTGAAGTAGCGCTGAAGGATTGCATGGAAAAATATGCAGCGGCAGTGAAGGCAGCCGCAACAGAGACGGTATAATCATCCCATGTCCGACATCATCGACCCGCGACACGAAGCCCATATCGAACATTTATTTCGGCGCGTCTGCAAAGTTTTAGACATGCCAGGCTTCGAAATGCGCCCTTTGCGCCGTCGTGTCCGCGGAAAAGGAAAACTTCGTTCCCTTGCTTTAGGCTATACCAAAATCGGCGAAAAGCTCGTCACCATCGACCTTTACACCCCGCGCACGATGAAGCCGCGCCAAATCGATGCCATTCTCCGCGTCGTCTGTCACGAGCTTGCGCATCATCAAGCTCCGCCTCGCATGCGCCGCGTCTGGTTTAAATATGTCCGAGAAATCCATCACCCAGAATTTTGGGGACAGTATAAGAAAAATGTGGCGGAGCTGATCAAAGATGAGGAGTTGAAAGTTTATTTTGGAGGATAGAGCGCTACCAGGTTAGAATGACTTCTTTGACTTTTACGCGGTCGCTCCGTACCCTCCCCACATGCGAATCACTGTCGACCAAGAAATCTGCATCGGCGCCGCCTCTTGCGTCCTGCTCGCCCCAAAAACCTTCGGTCTAAACGGCGAAGGAAAAGTCTTCGTTCTGAACGAGGACGCGCTCGATTCAAAGAAAGGGGAGATGTCCGACGTCACGGAATCAATCGTCACCGTCAATATGGACGAGCGCGAAACGATCTTAGATGCCGCCCGCTCCTGTCCCGTCTTTGCCATCAAAGTCTTTGAAGATGATGGAACCGAAATCGCTTTATAAATATGCCCCCCGTCCTCCCAAAACGCCGCCCATATCGCGTCCTCGACAATCGTCTGATCGCCGAAGGGACTTTTGAATTGACCCTCGTTCCAAATGATGGCGAGCCAATGTTTACCTATATCGCCGGCCAATGGATGATGTTGGAATTACCCGATCCCGCTGGCGGCAAAATTTGGAAAGGCGCCTTCTCCATTTCCAGCGCTCCACATGAAGCTCAAGAATCTTTTCAAATCGCCGTCAAAACTTACGGAGCTTTCACCAAGCGTCTTCAAGAATTAAAGACGGACGACATGATGGACGCGATCGGTCCATATGGGATGTTCACTCTTCGCGAAGGAATTTCCCCGCTTGTGATCTTCGCTGGCGGCGTCGGTTTCACGCCCTTCCGCAGCATGGTCCGAACGATTTGCGCGACGGATTCGGTTCGCGAAGTTTTCCTGTTCTACTCCAATCGCACTCGCGCCGAAATTGCTTACGAACAAGAATTCCGCGCCCTGGCCGCCAAGCATCCAAATTTCCACCCAATTTTCATTCTCACCCGCGAATCCCTCGCGGATTGGGATGGAGAATTGCGTCGTTTGGATAAAGACATGCTCCACAAATATATTCCAGATTTAGAAGCGAGCGAATATCTCGTCTGTGGCCCAAATGCCTTCATGGAATCCGTCCGTGATCTTCTAATCTCCGAAGGAATCGATGTGAAAGCAAAGTTAAGAAAAGAAATTTTTGATTAGTTCGCACCTGCTATAATCCCTTCATATATGAAGAAACCCTTCTCATTGGCTTCGTTCGCCCTTATCGTAGCCAGCGCTTCCTTGTTCGGCTCAGGTTGCAATCCGCTCCAAACCTTTCAAGACAAGGTTGAAAAAACAGTAACGGAAAAGGCATCCGAAGTCGCCGTCGGTGCAATGACAGGCGGGAAAGTTTCCATGGATTCGGATACAAATAACTTTCTCTACAAAGATAACAAGACGGGGAACACCGTCTCAATTGGTGAAAATGTGAAGTTACCAGAGGATCTAACAAAAGCTCTACCGATTTACCCAGGCTCGGTCGCTAAAAGCGTCAGCGTGAGCAAAGTCGATGATAAAGAGACCGCCGTCACTCTGCGCACTGAGGATGATCAAGTCAAAGTGGCTGTCTGGTATAGCGAAACCCTAAAGAAACAAGGCTGGTCCGAAGAATCCAGTACAACTATGGGCGCGAGCGAAGCCCGGTCCTACAAAAAAGGAAATCAAGAAATCTCCCTGCTCGTATTCCCGGTTGATGAACAGGGTAAGGGTTCATTAGCAACCTTGGTTTATAAGCCAGGAGAAGAAGTGAAATAAAGCACAAATGCAAAAAGAAAAACCCCCGTCATGCGGGGGTTTTTTCTTAACGTTCAATTAGTACATGATGACATCTCCCATTTCTTGTTTCGATTCCGGATATTTCACGGCACGATATCCAGATAAGTCCGGCAAATGATGGAGCTGAAGCTGGCTCGGTGAAGCGCTAATCAAGGTATCGCGATTAATGAGCAAACGCTCAATCACATGTTCCTGATCCGAGAACCAGGAGCCACTCTTCAGATATGCTTGAGAATCTTCAACATGTGAAACTTTCCCTAAAAGTTCAAAGCCCTTTTCCACCGTCAATCGATAGACATATGCGCCTTGGAATGTAATGTCCCCATACGCACTTCCGTCATTTTCCTTCTTCATCTCGGGTGAAATCGTCGCGACCGACACCGGGATCGTCAGAATTTGTTTCGCTGGAGAATAGAGGAATGCATGGTGATCATGCAAGGCAGGGGAGTCGCTGCCGCGATCGCCAATGTCTGTTTTCCAAAGTTGTTTTGGATTGCTGACATCCGTCACATCAAAGATCGCCATCTTTAATCCCTGATACCAAGCAAAGTCGCCGCTCTTCGATTCTTCCGCATCCTTTCCAAGGCCGATGACATGGTTCGCATCCATCGGATGAAGATAATCAGAATATCCAGGAATCTTCAGTTTCCCAAGAATCTTTGGATTTTTTGCATCAGCTAAATCAATTACAAAGAATGGATCGATTTTTTTAAAGGTCACCATATAGGCGCGTGAGCCGACAAAACGCACGCTATAGATCTGCTCACCCGGCGCAATCCCTGTGAGCGAGCCCTTCTGCGTCAAACGCTGCGCATCAAAGGTATAAACATTGCTCGTCGATTTATTCTGGGTATTCCATGATTGACCAATCGTCGTTGCGATACGCAAGACGCCAGCCTCTTCATCCATCGAAAATTGATTCAACATGTGGCCAGGAACTTGTCCCTTCGAACGAAAGCTTGCGGATCCATTAGCTAAAGTAAATGCATACACATTGGTTCTTTCGCGAGTTGGATTGTCAGTGCGCAAGCTGTCGATGAGCCAAGGCTGTGTCCAATCCTGACGAGCGACATAGATCGAGTCCTGGGTCGCATAGACGGTTTCACTCGAACCTAAGATCACATTTCGTTTCACTTCACCTGTACCCACCATCGGAATACTTGCGATTGCAAGATATTGCTGAGCTGGACCGCGATCAAAATACGCAACCTCGCCACAGCGAGCCATCGGCGTCAGGACGGACTTCCGAGCACTATCACGGAAGTTCGGAATTAAATTATTTGCATTCACCGCCTCACCATCTGACCAATCCGAATAGGTATTCATCACTAAATACGCTTGTCCCTTAATCAGGCGCGAGCTAGAAATCGATCCATCAAAATCCAAGGTGCGCAATTTTTTTGGATGCGCACGATCGGCAATATCATAAATTTCAACCCGCGTGAGCGAGCTTCCGCGCCAAATCGGCATCATCTTGCTTTGCGGAGCTCCCATCGGAACCGGCACCGGAGTCGGCCCATTGTCCCAACTGCTCCCAATCAGCATGAGCCGATTGCCTTCGACATACATGTCCTGCGCCGTAAAATTATTCGTCATGTCCGTCGTCGACATCAAAGCAGCTTCGGTCGGCGCATTCACTTTAGAAATCGCCAAACGATTCTTCGTGAGATGATACACAAAATTTCCATCCTGCTTAATCATGTCAGCCTCATCCACACCCTCGACTTGGACATTGGTTGTCGTATAGTCGCCTGCAGAGCCCGGAGCAGACTTCGACTCCGCAGAAGTCGGCATACCCGAATCCATCGCCATTGGAGCCGGTGCCATAAGTGGCATCACTTCTCTTCGCACCATCCCACCCACCGCATACCCATTTCCCTGTCGCGCAGAGACGATACGGCTCTTTAAAGCCGTACAGGTGCTAAACCGCAACGGAGATCCAACGGTCAGCGCCCGCGTCGAATACGTCGCCGCCATGGCCGAAGTACCCATGATCAAAAAAGAAGACATGAGACCCGTAGCGATCAGGAAATTACGCGAAAGCGTGTGAGGCATATATATGTGGAGAAGGTATCAAAGTATTGATGTAAAGCATAACGAACAGAAAAAGAAGAGATGACAAGAAGGGATGACATCCTTGACAAAACCCCCATTTTCTGTTATATTTCTCCTTCCGATATCGGAAGAAATCGGTTTGAAAACAGCGCAGTACAGCCAAAAAATTGGCCGTAATCCGCCGTTTTTAATCAAAGGGAAGCTCATGTTCGCGAAACTCTTCGCAGCTGGGACGTACCGACGGCACACAGACCGCGTAGAACGCGGCTAGAAAGGATAGGGTAGCCATATGGCAAACCTGTTCACGCTCGGTTTTGGGAAGGTCTCGGATCTCATCGGCAAGCTGGCGGAAGCCGGCCTCACAGCCGAGATGGCAGAGGAGATCCGGAAGAATCCCGGACTCGCCGAGGTCATTGTCAATTCGCTGAAGGCGCAGTCGGCCTTTACCCTCGTCCACGGCCTATTTGTGAAGCCCGAGGCGCAGATCGCGCGTGTGCGCGAGCTCAACCTCGAGCGCGGCTGGGGGATTGCCGACGCCTGTTTCCTCGAGGCGGAGAAGTCGATTCCGAAGTGGCCCGAGGACAAGCTCGTCGTCGTCACCCTCGTCCCTTATCTCGACGACGAGAAGCAGGGACGCAAGGGCGTCGAACGCACGTTCCACGAGTTGTGGGAGGTGGCGGCCAAGCAGCAGCACGCAAGCTTGCGGAACGACGTCTACGACAAGGCCGGACCGGACAAGCTGCGGCTCCTAAAGGGTATCGAACACAAGCCTGGCCTCCGCTGGGAAGTGATCGACATGGGTTCCCAGCGCACCCGGAGCCCCGAACACGTCCGCAGTTCCGAAAAGTCGCCTCACGCCGGCGTTCTCGCTTCCGCCGCGCTCCACCCCCAATGGGTCAAGAGCATAGACGGCGAGAACCTGCCCTACATCTGGGCTCCCGGTTACGAGGTTTGCGTCTCCAGCGGGGATCTAGGGGATCAATGGTGGTACGCGCCGCGCCTCGGCTTCGATCGTGGCGGGCGCAAGATCTGGCTGCACTACAAATCGCGCGACTTCTCCGACTGTTACTGGGCTGTGCCTTCGTTCGTCCGGGAGTAGCTCGGCTCTCGGTACTTGAACCCTTGGGGCTCAGGGAATCTTGGTCACTTGACCTTGATTCCCTGAGCCCTGATTTTTTTGGAAAATACTTGGGGAATCGCCTTGCATCAGACAAATCTAGGACTAGAACAAAAATAGAACATGTGTTATTCTTAATTACAGTGCGGGCGGGAATAGGCTCTATCTAAGAACTTCATTTCACGCAATTTTTATGCAAACCACACATATTGCTCTGTTCAAGGGCAAACAGATCAGAAAAACGCTTCACAACAATGAATGGTGGTTTTCGGTTGTGGATGTCATCCAGACCTTAACTGATCAGTCTGATGATTATACGGCTAGAAAATATTGGAATAAGCTTGCACAGAGACTGAGAGAAGAGGGGAGTGAGGTGGTGACAAGTTGTCACCGACTGAAATTAGAGGCGATAGACGGTAAAAAATATGAGACAGATTGTGCCAATACCGAAGGAATTTTCCGCATTGTTCAGTCTGTTCCATCCGCAAAAGCCGAGCCCTTCAAGCGCTGGCTCGCCAAGGTTGGTTATGAACGTGTCCAAGAAATCGAAAATCCGGAGATGGCGACCAAACGCACTCGGATGCTCTATAAGTTAAAAGGATATAGCGAGGACTGGATCGAGAAGCGTCTGCGCGGCATTGTAATTCGTGAAGAATTAACAGACGAGTGGAAAAAGCGAGGAGCCAAAGAAGACATTGATTATGAAATACTGACGGCCGAAATTTCCAAGGCCACATTCGGTGTGACGCCCACAGAATACAAAAAGCTCAAAGGCTTAAAGCGTCAAAACCTGCGTGATCACATGGACGATTTTGAATTAATTTTTACGATGCTAGGCGAACGTTCAACCACAGAAATTCACCTCACCAAAAACTCAAATGGGGTTTCCGAACTCAAAGATGATGCTAAAACAGGCGGCAATGTCGCCGCCGTAGCAAGAAAGGAACTAGAGAAACAACTGGGCCGTTCGCTGGTGTCAGCCAAGAACTATCTAAATAAGCCACAGGATAAGAAAATAGCTGGGAGAGTTAGAAAATGAGGCTCCTCCGTGTTTCGATGGTTGTGACCATAGAGCGCCCGATGCTATTTGTTTCATTTCGATTTTGTAGGAACAGGCCTCCACTCATGGCCCCATGTCTTCACAGCTCCTCTTCTGCTTTTTTCGAGAGGAAAGCAACGTAATTCATATAAAACACCATCAAGTTTTGCTTTCGCCTTGTTTTTGGCCAAAGGATAAAGGCTGTCGAGTTCTTTAGTAATCTCTTCCTTGCGCATTCTGTCCTGCCTTCGCTTATCTTCTTTAGCTCGATCAATTTCTTCAATGAATGTCTCTAGATCCTCGAAAGGAACCTCTGGATGCTCAAGCGAGACTTCAATTTTTCGAATAAGTTTTTTAAGGATGTGAAAACGATCGCTGAAGTCATTATACGGTTTATTCGGATTATTACCGCGTCTGTCAGCCGCAAAATCTTCTCGTTTTAACAAGAATCTTGCCCAGAGAAGATCGATTGGTGCATAGCGATTTAAGCTGAAAAGTCTCTCATATTCTTCTTCCGCTTTGGTTTTTTCTAACTCCCAAGGCCTTTGCCCGATAGCTTCAAGCTGGGTTTTTATCTGAAGGAATTTCGCCTGTTCTGCATCCTGTTGCTTTTGTTCTTCATGAGCAGAATCATAAGATTTAGCGAATTCCTCACGGGCTTTAACGGGAACTTCTGGGAACTGAAAGAACAAGTGAATCTTTTCGATCAGTTTTTCAAGGGCAAGAAAGCGCTTTCTGTCGTTAAAGATCTGGTTTTGGTCGTTATTTTCTACACGGTCACCCGCTCTCTTTAGAAGGACTTTTGCTCGATTCAGATCGGCTGGTCTATAGCTGTTTAAGCCAATGAGTCTTTCATACTCCTTATTTTCCCGCTCTTCAGGAGTGGGCACAGCTTCTGGTGGTCCAAAAGGCGGTCTGAATTTTTCGCTCATATGTATTTTCGTGAAGTATACCCCATGCAATACAAAAACTCCCTTTCGGGAGTTCTTGCATGGTGCCGAGAGCCAGGATTGAACTGGCGACGCAAGGATTTTCAGTCCTTCGCTCTACCACTGAGCTACCTCGGCGTGGTGATTTTCTGATTGAGCTTACCACTGCCTGTCCCGATGAACATCGGGAAGCTACCTCGGCGTGGTGATTTTTATTTTATATCCTTTTCGGAGGATTTATGGAATATACCGCGTTCTTCTTGTTTTGACTCATCTCCCATGATCCGCGCATCCAATGGACCGAAGATCCCGAGGAGAATGAGCACGAGAACCGCTGCAATGGCGGCCAAAGCATAGAAGCCAAAGCCGCAAGCGATACCGATCCCAGCTACGGCCCACATGGTCGCTGCCGTCGTAAGTCCATGAACCGATCCCGATGACTGAATGATCGCCCCAGCACCTAAGAAGCCAACGCCCTGGACGATAATAGAAGCAACACGTGCCGCATCCGCATTTTCAGGGTGAACCATGAAGATCATGAGACCAGCTAGGGTCATAACGGCCGAACCGAGGCCAATTAAGGCATTTGTCCGAACGCCAGCCGGCTTTTTGCGTAATTCACGTTCAATTCCGATAGCCCCACTCAAAACCGTCGCCGCAATGAGGCGGAGAGTGACTTCAAGCAGAGGAAGAGGAAGCTCCATAGGAACGGGGCAATCTTAGCGAGAAACAGTCAGTTTGGCAAGCCTCCATACCCCCTTGCGAAATACAGGGAACTTGGCTATGCTTCCGGCACAAATCATGGATCCGCATGTGCGAGTCCAGTAGATTCTAAGGGCGTGTAGCTCAGTTGGTTAGAGCGCCACACTGATAATGTGGAGGTCCCAAGTTCGAATCTTGGCACGCCCACCACGTAAAAACTCCTCGAAAGGGGAGTTTTTGCTATACAAAAAACCGCCCGAGCCGATTGGCAGGGGCGGGGATCTCAGGGGGTGAAGCAGGGGAGAGGCTGCGTGAGATTGAGAACGGGGATGTGCTCCGGGATCGTCATCGCCGCAAAGTAATGATATGAGGCCGCCCAGGAAAATCCATCTTGGATCATATAAATGAACGTCGTTTTGAAACCGTTGAATTCACGCTCTCCCTCGGCGAACAAGTTTCGCTCCTGTGAACGAGGCTCTGTCGTGGGATCCAAGCTCAGCATATTCCAACGATTTCTCGTCTCATCTCCGGTGAAAATATATTTGGTCGGTGTTTCTCGCAGGTCGAGCGCCTTCCAAAATGCTGCCGTCTCAGGATCAGTGACGAGATCCTTGATCTGCTGCTCGCGTGCAGGTCCCATTGAAAAGAGGTCGCAGAGCGTGTTCGTGAGATAGTACAGATCGCAGTTATAGCCCATTACCTCGATGATAGGGAAGATGAGTCGCTGCGTGCCGTCCGCGGGCCGATCCGACAGATATTCATTCGCATAGATGAAGCCCTTATGCTGCACCCAGCAGAATTGCGCACGCAGGAAGTCGCAACACTGCCGAAGCTGCTGAGCAGCGGCATAAGGTAGCAGGTCAAACAGTTTGACGATCTGCTCTGTGTCCTGTCGCTCAAACGCCTGAATAAGCGCTTGCGATGGAGAGCTCCTCATGAGAGGGCGAAGCGCTTCCCGACAGAAGTGTTCATCTCGTGTTCTATCCATGACTCATTTCTCCTTGGTTCAAGGTGCGCTCTATATAAACCATTTTTTGCTCATTTTGTCAACCATTCGAGGTCAGAGTTGCCTCATGCTATCCTGGCCATATGCCACTCCCCGGCGAGCTCGCATTCTTGCATACGATTCAATCCATGGCGCTTTTTTCGCCAGTGACTTTAGCGACCGCTTTTTTCGCAGCGCGTTATCTTATTTTCGTCGACATCCTTTTATTAATCGTTCTCGTCGTCCGGAATAAGAAAGATCGGCATATCGCTGCTGAAGCGCTTTGGGCTGGTGGAGTCGCCATCTTTCTCACGACAATAATTTCCTGCTTCATCAAGCGTCCACGCCCTTTCAGTTTGGTTGAAAATGGAATTCAACATCTCGTCCCGATTCCATTCAATATGTCTTTTCCTTCAGGCCACACGTCGGTCTCTCTTGCAGTAGCTTTAATTCTCCTAGCCTATGATCGTCGTCTCGGAGCGATCGCCTTTATCGTCTTTATTCTCGTTGCTTTCGGACGGATGGCGGTTGGCGTTCACTATCCAACTGATATCCTAGGTGGTGTAGTGGTCGGAGGTCTGGCATATCTTTTGGTTAAAAAGATGCACCGCGAAATGTGGACTCGACGTATCCCTGTATGAAAAAACTAGCCCTCTTTCTCGCTCTGAGTTGTTTTGGACTGGCCGCCTTCCTGGCCTGGTTTGTCCCTGTGGCTTGGATTTCTGAGCCAGCGACAAATGCGCCTTTTGTCACGATCCATATCGAATCCGGAGACAAGCTCGACGCGATTGCTCAAAATCTAAAAGAACGAGGGATTATTGCTTCTTCTTTTGCCTACACCGTTTATGCTAAATTCGACGGTTCCACCGAGCAAGCCCGTCCGGGTGACTATCGGCTCAAGAGTGGCATGAATCTCCGAAGTATCGCTCGAGCTCTGTCCGCAGGTCCAATGAGAGAAGAAGTGACGATCACTATTCCGGAAGGAAAAACCATGAAACAGATTGCAGAGATTCTCGGGCCACATGGAATCTCCGTTGAAACCTTCATGGCCGCAGCCGCTCCTGCAAAATGGTCCAAAGAGTTCGCCTTCCTAAATGATCTTCCAAAGGGCGCGACACTCGAAGGTTTTCTATTCCCAGACACCTACCGCGTGTGGAAAGAGCAACTACCAGAAGGTTTAATCCGCAAACAGCTCGAAGAATTCGCCAAACGCGTGCCAAGTTTAACCAAGGCAAAGACCGGAAAACCGACGCTTTCCATGTACGAAATCGTCATCCTCGCTTCCATCGTTGAGCGCGAAGTTGCCGGTGATGCCGATCGAAAGATTGTTTCTGACATCTTCTGGCGCCGCCTTCGCGAGGGGATGCCGCTCCAATCCGACGCGACGGTGAATTATGCCACCAATGCCGCTAGAGCTCGTGCAACCTATGAAGATCTTGAAATTGATTCACCATATAATAGCTATCGCTACAAAGGTCTCCCTCCAGGTCCAATTGCAAATCCCGGCGACGCAGCTTTAGAAGCAACGCTCAATCCCGAAGATACGGGTTATCGCTTTTTCCTAACCGATGATGCGGGGAAAGCGTATTACGCGAAGACATTCGATGGACATAAAGAAAATCGAAGAAACGTCTACGGTGAATAATATGTTCCGTGAACCTTCTTCAAACCGTCGAATGGTGGCTTCAAAAGCGATTGAGTTTTCACAGGCGGCCGAGAACCCTACATTCGACGATGTCCAGAAAAAAAGACGTGAAAAATACGAACGTGATATACGAGGCCGATTAAATCCCTTTAAACAAAATGAGGCGATCGCTACGGAGGGGGTAGAGAAGGTCGAAGACGAGTCCATTATATTTCCAAAACGGGATCAGGAAGTGATTCGTTTGGGCTTGCGTGCCCTCGTTGAACGACTTGAGCAGCTGGAGGGAGAAGATTTGCCTCCGGTTATTGTCCTTCCAGATATCTCAGCACGTCCCTTGGTGCACTGCGTGAGACCCGTGCTTGAAGCGTTATATACAAAAAAAGGCAGATCGGCACCGAATTATCAATTTCTCGTGCTTCATAGTAGCGAGCTTGTCATGCAAAGACGGGAAGCATTTTTGAAAAAAGATAAGACTTGGTCTGACTCAAGATATGAACATGTTGAAGCGAAGTTATGGGGCCAAGGATCATTTAGCGGATTAGGCTCAGCTTCTTTTGATGACGAGGAATTTTTGAAGAGTTTAGGCATAACATATGACGGATACGAGGAATATTTGGCTCCTGATATCCGAAAAAAATTAGAAGAAGATAGAACGAGAAGAGCCGAAAGAAGAATTGAGCTAACGCATGAAGGGGTACAAGAGGAGGCGCTGCAACTCGATCGAGCATGGTCAGTAAGTTATGAACGCTTGGAAGAAATTACAAAATTGGCGCAAGCGCAGGCAACAGGAAAGGAAGCTGTCCCTATTTTAGTTATAGATGAGTTTTTGGCGCAGGGGAGAACCATGAAGTTTTTTGTTTCTTTGCTTAAGGAGCAGGCGAGGAAAACTGGTCGTCAGTTCGTACAGCCGATGTGGTTTGCATTTTTTGAATCCTTGCCCGCAGGTGAGCAAAAAGATCCTGATCCTGAATGGTCTGAACTCCTCGGAGGACCGGTGTGGCATGGACTTGATACGCGTAAGCCGGAATATGAAGGCTTTTCTGCGTTCACCTATAACTTCTCGCCTTTTACGATGAATAAGGATGAAATAGACTGGGCGAAGAGAGGTAAAGAATTTACCGTAGGGGCAAAAAAGAAAATGGGAGAGAAGTATGTCCAGCGAACGAAAGTATCAGAAGGCGGGCAAGAGCTGCGTCAGGGATTAAGAAAGCTCGGTCAACAAATAGCGGCAGAATTCTTGTCAAAAAGCGATGTGAATAAGGGGGCCTAGCCAGATTTTTCGTTTTTCCCCGCATCCGCTAAGCTTGCTCCCATGTCCGTCTTCATCCTCCAAGGCACCGGCCCAAACCCCACGCGCAAGATCAAATATGAGGCTGAATTAAACCAGGAGCAGCTGGACGTGGTTTTGCATGGCGATGGTCCATGTCTCGTCCTCGCTGGCGCCGGTTCCGGAAAAACCAGGACCGTGACCTATCGCGTATCCTATCTTCTAGAACAGGGAGTCGACCCATCCCAAATCCTGCTCCTAACCTTTACCAATAAAGCTGCCAAAGAAATGCTCCATCGCGTCTCCCAGCTTTTGGGCGACGAAACCCGCGGCCTCTGGGGAGGAACATTCCACTCGATCGGAAATCGCATTCTCCGTGCTTTTGCTGAAGAGCTCGGCTATACCTCTTCGTTCACCATCCTCGATCAAGACGATGGGCAGAGCATTATCAAAGCAATCCTCAAAGACATGAAGATCGATCCGAAAGCGCGCCGCTTTCCAACGGCCGCCGTTCTTCAAAATGTCATTTCATACAGCCGCAATACGCTCGCCTCTGTCGACCAAGTTTTGAATTTGAAGCATCCAAACTTTCTTGAGTTCACCTCCGAGATCGGCGAAATCGCCCGTCGGTACGCTGAAAGAAAAAAGATGGCGAACACGATGGACTTTGATGACCTCCTCGTAAATTGGCTCCGTCTTTTAAAGCACCCAACCATCGGTGAACATCTGGCATCACAATTCCGTTTCCTTCTGGTTGATGAATACCAAGACACGAATGCCATCCAAGCCTCGATCGTGACCGAGATGGCACGCAGTCATAAAAATGTCCTGGTCGTCGGCGATGATGCCCAGTCGATTTACGCCTTTCGCGGCGCCGACGTCCGAAACATTTTAGATTTTCCAAAATTATTTCCTGACACCAAGATTTTTAAACTGCTGACGAACTATCGCTCCATTCCGCAGATCTTGGATCTTGCGAATGAATCCTTGTCCCACAATCGTGAACAGTTCCAAAAAGAATTAATCGCCGTTGTTGAAAAAGGGAATAAGCCTGTCCTCGTTGCTTCTGCTTCTGCTCGTCAGGAAGCACAATATATCGCCGAACAAATTCTCGCGTTGCGTGCTGAAGGCGTTGCCCTCGCCAACATGGCCGTCCTCTTTCGTTCCTCTGCCCATTCGCAGACATTGGAATTTGAATTGCTCAAACGCGACATTCCCTACGAATATCGCGGCGGCATGAAATTCTTTGAACGCGCTCATATCAAAGATTCCATCTGCTATCTCCGTCTCATGCAAAATGTCGGCGATGAAGCCGCTTGGCTGCGCGTCCTGAATTTGCAGACTGGAATCGGCGCAGCAACCGCCGGCTCCATTACTGACGAAGCGAAGCGGGCCCCAAATATCACGGCCATCATTTCTGCCGACATGTCCCGCCACCTGTCTGCTCGCGCCCGTACTGGCTGGGACGCGATGGCGAATGTGCTCCGACTCGTAAGCGAGCGCGCCCCACGTCCAAGCGACATGCTGCGCGCCGTTCTCGAATCCAATTATCAAGAATATCTCGAACGCGAATATCCAGACTGGAAAGACCGTCTCGAAGATTTGGAACAACTCGTGCTCTTTGCCGAAGGCTATCCCGATGTCACCGCTTTTCTCGCCGACATCGCTTTGTATGACGATGTGATCGCCGGTCGCGGAGCCAGCAATGACAAAAACCAAGAGCGCATGGTCTTGTCCACGATTCACCAAGCCAAAGGTCTCGAATGGGACACGGTTTTTATTATCCATCTCGCCGACGGCTCCTTCCCATCCCGTCGTTCACTCGGTGAAGAAGGGGGATTGGAAGAAGAGCGTCGCCTCTTTTATGTCGCCGTCACCCGCGCCAGACGCCGTTTGTTCTTGGCTTATCCACTCACGAGCGGCTTCGACACGCTCATGTTGAATCAACTCTCTCAATTCATCCAAGAAGTCCCACCTTCGCTCATGGAGCGCATGGAATTACGCGAAGCTCGACCATCATATGGCAGCGTCAGCGGACAGAAGAAGATCGGCAGTTCCGGCTTCAAATCCTCCGGTGATGAAGATCGTTCAGATTGGTCTTGGGATGATGAACCGACCATTTCGATTGATCGAAATGGCGAACGTCGTATGAGTGGCGGCAGTAGCAGTAAACCAACTCCAAACACAACCGTTTGGAAAAAGAAAAAGTAGTATGCGTTGCGCGAGTCTTCGTTTACCCGGCCACCCCGATGCGGCCTGTGACCTCGTGGCCGAGGCCATTGTTGATGAATATCTCGATCGCGATCCCGAGACGCGTATTCGCGTTGACGTTGTCGGCGGTCACGGCGCACTCTTCGTCTCCGGCGAAGTCCGAAGTTCCGCCGACGTTGATGTTGCGGCGGTTGTCCGTCGTGTCCTAGGAAAAATCGGCAGCGGTTCAGAAATTGAACCATTCATTTCTTTAGAGAGCGTATCATCAGGTTTATCCGCAATCTCTTCAGCTGGCATGGCCGTCCCGCTAACCGTTATCGGCTATGCTTGCTCAGAAACGCCGGAACGGCTGCCGCTTCCTGTTGCGCTAACGATCCGTCTCGCGAAACAACTTCAGGCCTATCGCGAAACCGATGAGCAAGGATTTTGGTTAGGTCCTGATGCAGAATGCGCCATCATTCTCAAACAAAATGCGATGCCGCAAATCATTCTGAATGTCGAACACGGAACAATAGACATTGCGGACGTTCGCAGTCGTTTATCAAATGTCATCTCCTCTGTCATTCCTGGGACACGTAGTCGCGTGAATGATCTTGGTCCTGTTGAACGACGCGGTCTCGCAAAATCAACAGGCGGCAGCGGTCGTCACGGAGATATTTACGGAACCCTGATGCCGTCTACCTTATCCGTCGCCGGCCTCGATCCACATCATCCCTTAAAAGCCGGAGCCTGGCTCGCACGTGCAGCCGCGCGCGAACTCGTCGGAAAAGGCGCGAATGCCGCGCTCGTCCAATTGACCTATGAGCCCGGCCGCGCCGAACCGCTCACGATGATTGCTCGAGATGAAAAAGGAAAACGTCTCGATGCGCAGCTTGACCCAAAAAAGCTCTATCTCGATCGGGTGATGCGTGATTGGTGGCGAAAGGATCTCAATCAAGACGCCATCCGTTGGGGTCTCGCAGGGGACGCAGCATTGCCCTGGGAAGCCTGATATACCACGTCGTTTCGCGAACGACGTGGTATAGTCTTTCGACTATGAAATCCGCACACTTTCTCTTACCCGCCGCCCTGCTCATGGTCTTGGGCGCTGGATGCGCTCCAAGTCAGCCGACGGCCTCCCAAGGAACGCCGACCTTGCCACTTGCTTACGGTAATGATGATCTATACGCGACGCCGACGGGCCAGACGCCGTCCGCCGCCGATCCGAAAGACAAGCCGGTTCCTATTCCAGAACCAACTCCAAATCAAAAACCAACCCCCACTATGAATGACCAAAAATTAGCCTTCCCAGGCATTTTGCCAGAAGCCCAGATCAATAAGATCGTGCACTTAAAAACAACAAAAGGGGATATCACGTTCGAGATTCTTCCAAAGCAAGGTCCAAAAGCCGCTTCGAATTTCGTCTATCTTACCGGCAATAAATTTTACGATGGTCTGACCTTTCACCGCGTGGTGCCAGGTTTCGTGATCCAAGGTGGCGATCCACAAGGAACAGGTTCAGGTGGTCCTGGTTATCAATTTGAAGATGACACGGTCAATCTTCCATACAATGCCGGAATCGTCGCCATGGCGAATGCTGGACCAAATACCAATGGGTCACAATTTTTCATCATGATTGATGACAATCCACTTCCTCCAAACTATTCCATCTTTGGTCGCGTGACTGCGGGTCAGGATGTCGTTCGCAAGATTGGTGTTGGTGACAAGATGATTTCCGTGACCTTGGAGGACAAGAAATAGACAAACAGGTAGACTACGGGGATGAAAAGACCCCTCATCATCCTTTCGATAGGCATTATCCTCACTGGAGGCTTACTTTACAGCTTTCGAATGCCGATTCGAGACTGGTGGGAAGCGCGTAATGCGCCTGTTTTACCTCAACCAACGCATAAAATACCCGTCGCTCCTTCTGGAACGATGGGTGTTTTGGGTCAAGAGCCTTCGCCAATTGAAGGTGGCGTAGCGACATCAGAAAATTATGCGCTCGTAACCAATCCGCCGAAGCCAAAGCCAGCTCCATTGGATCCTCTCGAAGCGAAAGAGGCTTTACCGGCAGAAGTGAATCTCGATGTTCCATTCGCCTCACAAGCCCCACACCAAAATTGGGACATGCCTTATCAAGAAGCCTGCGAAGAAGCTTCAGCCATCATGGTTGATGCATATTATCGTGGCCTCGGAGGCATTATGCCGATCAATGAAGTTGATCGAATGATCAAAGCGCTCGTCGTCGTCCAGGAGCGTCTCTTCGGAACCTATCTCGACACCTCCGCGGTGGACACCGTGACCTTCATCAAAGACTATTTTAAATACGATGATGTTCGCGTTCTTCCGCTCCGCTCCGTGGACGATATTAAGCGCGCGGTCGCAAATGGCTATCCCGTCATTATCCCAGCAGACGGAAAAACGCTTCCAAATCCAAACTTCCGAAATGGGGGACCGCTCTATCATATGTTTGTCGTGAAAGGCTATACCAAGGATCGCTTCATCACGAATGATCCCGGAACGCGCAAAGGCAAAGATTTCACCTATACCTACGACGCCATTATGAACTCAGCTCATGATTGGGCAGGTACGGCCGCCACCGGCCCAGCTGTCATGATCGTGATCATGCCGCGTTCAAAATAAGCTATGAAAAACCGAGAAAATACCGCAAAAATCATCGTCGCTGTGCTTGTGTTTAGTTTGGCGGCAACCGTCACCGCCTATGGCGTTCGGTCAATCAGCCTGAAGCGAGCAGCCGAGAATGAAGCTGTTATCGTTCCTCCGATTCAAGTGCCGCAAGAAAAACTCTCTACCTTTTGTCTCAAAAGCGAAGATGCCGTCACCGAACTCTGTTTGGCACAAGTCGCCTCAGCCAACTCCGACGACCCTATCTTTTTAAAACGAGTCCTCATGGGCTACGGAACAACAACGGCTTTTGAAAATACCGCCCAATGGAAATTTTCGGCTGTCGATGGAAAGGTTCTTGGCGAAGGGATTTTGCAGGTAGATAGTCCCGACACCGGAGTTCCGGGTACATTCTCATTCATAATGCCAGTCCCCGACAATGGAAATATCTTAGATACCGGTTTTGTGACGGTGTATGAATTCTCGGCGAAAGATGGTACGCCAATTCATGTCGTCAAAATTCCTGTTCAGTATTAATGTATGATTCTGTCTGCGGCCAGTGCCGGTTTCAGCGTAGGAGCGATCTTACTGATCTTGTCGCACCTTGCGCCGCGGTTCGGAGCTGGAAACTTTGTTCGCGATTTGGACCAGCCGCGTCTTTTTGGAAGACAAGTGACGCGACGTGAAGCACATTTAGTTGGCATCCTCGTCCATCTGATTTTTTCTGGATTGTTCGGTGCGCTCTACGGGCTCTTCGTGATTCTAGGAATTTTTCAAAACTTCGATTTATTGCCGATTTTGATTTGGAGCGCCGTCCAAGTCGTCTTTGTCGGCGGAATCATTCTCCCTCTCGAAGGTCACGGGATTTTCGGTATCAAAGAAGACGTGTGGTTCCCAATTGATCTGATAATTTTAAGTGTCTCATGGGGTATCTTATTTTGGTTCTTCATAAAGCTATGGATCGTCACCAACTAATCGCCGCCGCCTTAACCGGTCTCGTCCTCGGAATGATGGCGCTGTTTTTTAGTTGGCCCATGATCGACCAGAAGATTGTTCGTTCCGATGTGGCTTTGCCTCCCTCTGTCATCCTGAACGAAGCAGTAGCGAAGTTGAAGGATCTTCTCCCGACTCAGACCGTGTCTACCGGTCCTCTCATTCCAGTCTCTTCAACCGTCACCTCCGACGACATCGTCCGCGCCGCCTGGGATGCCCGTGAATCCTGGTCCATCAAATCCGGCGCACGTGTTTTGCTCGTTCCGCATCATCTCGTCGCAAGCCGCGATATCGCCTCATTGATTTCTGCATTTCCAAAAAAACCAAGCAAAATTTTTTTTATTGCTCCAGATCATTTTTCTCAAGGAAGAACAGCACTGACGGTCACAGATCGAGGTTTCGCCTCATCGTTCGGAACAGTCCAAGGAGACCCAGCTAGTGCAAAGAACCTACTCCAAAGAGTCTTATCACTCCAAAACAATCCAGCCCCATTTGAAAAAGAACATGGCGTCACCGGCCTCATTCCATTTATCGGACATGCTTGGCCAGACATTTCCTTCATCCCAATCATCGTCCGTCTCGATGCCAAGCCAGAGGATCAAGCTGCTTTGTCCGAAGCTCTGATCGACGAATTAAAAAATGACACGCAAGCGATTCTGATCTCGAGTATTGATTTTTCGCATAATCTACCAGCTGAAGTCGCAGATCTGCACGATATTTTTGCGCAAGATGTCATCAAGAGTCTCGCTGACCGTGAAGCGGATCGCGTTGAATTAGATTCTCCCGGCGCTCTCGCGATCACACTCAAGGTCGCGCGTAAACTCGGCCTCGGCGATGTCACCATTCATTCCCATACAAATTCCCTCCGAATTCTTCAGACGGAAATCGCACAAGATTCAACGAGCCACATTCTCGCATCTTTCGCTCCTGGATCAATTCGCGCGCAACAAGCGACAACCATGCTATTCGTCGGCGACATGATGTTTGATCGCAATGTCGCGACCAGATCAGGAAAAAATATCGCCTATCCATTCAGCCTAATCCGCGGGGTCGAGGATCGCTTCTTTAAAGGACACGATTTCGTGGTCGGAAATTTCGAATGTCCCGCAACTTCTCAGAGACTTCCTCCAATAAAATCAATTGATTTTGCCTGTCCGCCTGAAGTTCTAAAGACCATGAAAGAGCTCGGCTTTGATGCTGTCTCCCAAGCAAATAATCATGCACTCGACCAAGGTCGCGCAGGAGCAGCGGATTCAAAAAAGAATATTCAAGCTGCCGGAATTGCCGTCTTCGGTGATCAAGTGAACGATGATGCCGTCTCAGCTTCTGTCTTTCTCGATAGCCGTGGAAAGAAAATCGCGATGCTTGGATTCAATACAACAGATAATCCGCTTGATGAAACACAGGCGATGGCAGCGATCAAAGAAGCGAATATAAAAGCGGATCATGTTATCGTTTATATGCACTGGGGCGCAGAATATAAATCCAAACCTGCGCAGCCAGAAATTGATCTCGCGCATCGCTTCATTGATGCCGGAGTCGATGCCGTAATCGGTGCGCATCCGCATTGGATGGAATCCGTCGAAGTCTACAAAGGAAAGCCAATCGCATACTCGCTCGGTAATTTTATCTTCGATCAAGATTGGTCCGAAGAAACACAGTTCGGTTTAGTCGCAGGCCTCGTTCTAAAAGAATCAGGCAGCGAGCTTCATCTCTATCCAATTCGTATCGACAAAAGTCGTCCAAGATTGCTGACGGGAGAAGATCGTCGCAAGCGCCTGCAGGCTCTTTCAGCCGCTTCAGATGGAAGCTTGTCACCTCAAATTGAAAAAGGCGTTATACTCATATCAAAATAAATTATGACCACCCCAAATCAGCGTCTCTGGATTCCCGCCTTCTTTGTTCTCGGAGCAATTATCGGTATTGCGGGCATGTATGTCTATCTGCAGAATATGCCGACCGCACCAGTCTCGCAGAATCCGATCGTTTCCGTCCCATCTTCGCCAACGACGACAGAGGCCCCAACCGGTACGGATTATGCAAAGCCTCCCTCAGGCAAGCTGAGTGCCGTGATGGATGATTTGAAGATCAATTGGACCAAGCCAAAAAAGATTTCAATGATGAAGGCTTTTGATGAGTTAAAAAAGCCTTGGTGGGAAGGTGGTTCTACGGCTATCTCCCCAACGGATGAAGCCTATGATCTCGGAACCGTTTCCGATGGCGTATACAAAGGCTATCACCTCATCAAATGGATATGGGGCGAAGAGGGGATGGGCGGAGGAGAGTTTTTCGTAAATGTCTTGCAGTCACCAGACCAAACCCGTTGGGTGGCTCCCATCATGAACGTGTCAGCCCGGGCTGATGGTTTTGGTCCTGACGGCGAGGAGGCATCTCGAAAGCTAGATGTTTGGATGACAGAGAATTTTATTTTACACGAAAGTATTGGCTATCAAGTGACCAAGCTCCCTGATACCTTGACTCTAAAAAACGGAGCTGTGATCACCGCGACTGTGGTCAATGATACGCGTTTTACTTGTACCTCTAAATTCTGTGCCAGCAAAAAAATTGCAGATACGAAAGAGGGTTTTTCCGTATACGGTTTAGAGGGTATTGAGATGATAGGTCGTGGCTTTGGAGATTCATCTGGTGGATGCGTGCTTGCATTCTCAGAAGATGGAACGGCCCATTCTTACAATGTTCTTCAGCCAAGTCTGCTAACAGTAGTAGGGGACGGGAAAATTGCTTCTCCAATCAAATCAAACATAATTAATTGGAATGCAGGTATTCCAAGATCAAATGTTGAATACGATCCAAGAGGTACCGGTGGCTGCGGTGGTCACAATTGCGTTGAGGTCGTAAGCGACGCCGAAGTGAATGCCGCAGGTGGCATTGTCGAAGCTGGAACTCTGTTGAATGAAAAGATCTACATTCCAAGAGACTTGAAGAATCACCCAATCGTCAAAACGGCTTATGAAGGTTGGCTAACCTTCGAAGAAAGAAAGACGATGGATCAATTCCTCCAAGCTTTTCCCGTCCCAGTCTTCTTCCAAAAAGACGGACTCGGTCGTTGGGTTCGCTTCCAAATTACCAACTCATTCCCACAAGCAGAATGCGGCAAACCCGTCATCTATCTCTATCCAGAAAAGACGACGAACGTCAGCGTAAAACTCCCGCGCTTCATCGACGTCACCGTCAGTGATCCGACCTATCCTGAAGCTGGCTGGAAAGTTACCGCCCAACCAAACGGTTCCCTCCTCTCCCACGCCGATGGCAAGACCTATAGCTCCCTCTATTGGGAAGGTACCGGCGTCAGCTACGAAACCCCGCGCACCGGCTTCGTCGTGAAGGGGACTGAGATCGAAAGTTTCTTGACTCGCACGCTTCCAAAATACGGCTTGAACGAAACCGAAGCCCGCGATTTCAAAGAATTCTGGGTCCCAATCATGCAAAAACAAAACTTGATGCGAGTGTCTTTCCTGACAGATTCTTGGTCCAAAGCTGCACCGCTCAATGTCTCTCCAGCGCCAAGAACAAATATCCGTATCTTCATGGATTGGATGCCATTGGCGAGCTCGATCAATATTGCGGCACCACGAATCGTGACGCCAGAGCGTGACGGATTTACTCTCGTAGAGTGGGGCGGAACGCTGTATCGATAGAAATGAAAAAACCCGCATGATTGATGCGGGTTTTTTCTTACGTATCTACTCAAACAATTCCTTAATTTCCTCCCATGTCAGCGCCTTCAAAGCCTCTGCATTCTCCGTCATGAGTGCATCGAAGATCTTCTTCTTCCTCTCCTGCAAAGCCAGAACCCGCTCCTCAATCGTACCCTGTGTGATCAATTTATAGACGTTCACTGTCTTCGTTTGCCCGATGCGATGCGCTCGGTCCATCGCCTGTCTCTCCGCCATCGGATTCCACCATGGATCATACAGAATAACCGTATCTGCTTGCGTCAGCGTCAATCCCGTTCCACCGGCTTTCAGACTCAATAGAAACACAGACGCGGTCGGATCTTCAAAGAAGCGTTTTACCTGCTCATCTCTTTTCTGCGTCTTTCCTTCAATCGTACAATGCCCAATTCCAGACTTATCCAAAGCTTCGCGCAATAAATCCAACATCGTCGTAAACTGACTGAATAACAAGACCTTGTGTCCACCATCAACCGCTTCATGCACAAGTTCCAAAGTCTGCTGCATTTTTCCCGATAATTCCGGTCCATGCGACAAAGTCGGATCAACCAAAGCTGGATGATCACAGACGCGTCGCAAGCGCATAAGCGCAGATAGGATCTCGATCCGTGATCGCTTGAAGCCTTTGATCCTCACCGTCTGAAAAATATCTTGTCGAACTTTTGCGAGTGTTTGTGTATAAATGACAAGCTGTTCTGGCGTAAGCGTACTCTGACGGATTTGTTCGATTTTTGCTGGCAATTCTTTCAAATGAGATTCCTTTGTTCGACGCAAGACAAATGGTTTAATCTTCGCGAGCAATAAATCCAAAGCTTGTTGATCTTGTTTTTCTTGAATTGGTCTTTCAAAGCGAATACGAAAAGACTGGCGATCGCCCAAAAATCCAGGCATCAAAAAATCAAAGATTGACCATAATTCATGGACGCCATTTTCAATCGGCGTACCGGTCAATGCTAATCGATATGATGCCGGAACCAGCTTCATGATCGCCGCTGTATTCGATGCAGCATTCTTCATGTACTGAGCCTCATCTGCAATACAGTATTCGAATGTCTGTTGCATCTTCAAAAGCGGTTGAATCTCGCGCATCAAAACCGGATAAGACATGATGACGAGTTCATGTTGTTTGATCTGATCCAATTGCCGTTTTCTTTCTTTCGGACTTCCTTCAACCGTCATGACCTTTAACTCAGGAAAAAACTTTTGTGCTTCTTGAAGCCAGACCGAAACCAATGTTTTCGGACAGACCACGAGCGATGGGGGAGAGTCGGGCGTTCTGGAATGAGCTACCAGGGTTAATGCCTGCAGTGTTTTTCCAAGTCCCATGTCATCCGCCAAAATCCCGCCAAAGTGGTAGCTACGCAAAAACATTCCCCATTCAACGCCTTGAATTTGATATGGGCGCAATATCTTTTTCACTTGTGCAGGAAGCTCGACAGGCTTCATCGTCTTCCCGGTTTTCGCATCATCTAAAAATGTTTGGACATGCGTATCCATTGAAGATAAACGCGCGGTCGCAGATCGCTGAAGAAGATGCTGCATTTCCGGAAGTCGAAAAAAGTTCGTCCGAAAACCTTTTCCCTTCTCGGCGGTTTCATCCACGAATTCAAGTAATTGTTTAACCTCTTCAGGATTAGACAATGTCACAAAGCGTCCATCTTCATCACGAAAAAAACTCTGTCCGCTTTGCACGAGTGAACGTAACTTTTCGATCGGGAGCTGTGTCTGACCACATTGCCAATCTACAGAGAATTCAAACAGATCAATTCCAGACGCTCGCGTATTCCAAGTCGACGTAATGGGCGCTTCTTCGATATCCAAAATACGCGCTGCCGATGGGTCAATCTTCACCGTATACAAAAGCTGAAGATCGGTAAGAGTTTCTTGGGCAAATAGATAAATGGAAACGCCGTAGATTTCTAAAGCACCTTCCTCAGGATTCGCGAGTCCTTCGGTATGAGCTTTGATTCGTTCAAGACATTCAAGCTCAGCCTGCTCATCACGAACGATTCCTTGATCAAATTTCGAAGGAGCGCCGAGTTTGACGCGGACAGGTCCATACAGCGCTTCCATCTGCACGCGTAAAACATCAGTATCGGCATCATAAGAAAGACCAATTTCAATGGTATGAAGGTCATGAATACGATGACGGTTTGATGATGGTTTGATGCTTCCGACAGGAGCGGGCTCCGCTGTCTTTTCAAGAAAAGCGAGACCGAGAGCGACCACATGCTTACAAGCGCCAAACTCGAGATGCGGGCAGGTGCAATGATAGGATTCGATCCCATCTGGCGAAGCATCCAAAATCAAATGCGCTCTCTGCTTCTCTTCATCATGAATAACCCCTCGAACCTCACGCCGTCCCCGAGGAAGCGGCTTGGTTTGAGGTTCATCCACCAATAAATCATTAAAAACACGCACCCCTCGAAAATAAGAAGGGGTGTCCGCAATACGCCGTAAAGATTCTTGAGAAAATGCCATGGAGTGCTTTAGCACGCTAGCATTATTTCATAAAAAAAACAAGCAAATAGACACAAAAAAACCGCGATCCTTGTTTGAAGGCGCGGTTCAGACGGGGGAGCTTAGGTCTGACGAAGGTATATTTCAACCTCTGGCGTAAGCTTGAGCTTGCCAGTCTCTTGTGCCGTAAGGAGCTTTTGTCTCAAATTCGGCGTGACCTTTTTGATATGCCCAGCATGCATGCGTGACACCACGGAAGGCGCAATTCCGATGATATCGCCAAGCTGCGTCATGTTGATCGAGTTATGTCTAAGGATCTCCTGCATGATTTTCGCTGCTACGGAGAGGGCCTCGCCGTCTTCACCCTGAATCTTATCCGCCAGCTGAACGGTCTGAATTCGCAGGATGACATCTTCTCGACCGAGTATGAGCTTGAGATGGCTCGCGATCAATCTAAGTACTTTTTCATCGATGGCTTCACCTTTCAGAAAACGCATTTCGATGTGCGTGATCGGCATTTTTCCTCCAATGTGCGAGTTGATCTAGTCTATTACATACAGGAAACGTCTTCTATGGTCAAGGCTATAGGCGGATAATCCAAGGATCATGTAACTAAATAAATATACGCGAACAAAAGCGGCAAGATGGAGTGGATGGGCTAATCGGTCTATACTAAATGAAGTATGAAAAAAGCTTTGTTTTTCCCTATTGGAGCCATTGTCGCCATCGCGGCAGCCGTTTGGGTTTCCCAGCGACCAGCCTCTGCGCCACCCATGATTCAAGTGCCACCTGTCGCTAGCACAGCCACATCAAATGTCGGAGAAAGTCCAACTGTCCCAACAGTTCCTGTTCGTATAGTGGAACAAGGCTTGAGTTTAAAGAACGGTCGCAAGTTAAAGCTGTCTTTGCCTGAAAGCTATTCAATCTCCGTCATCGCTCAAGGTTTAAAGAAACCACGCTTCATGGCCAAGAGTCCCGACGATCGTCTCTTCGTCGGCGAAATGGAAAGTGCAGGTGATAGTTCAAAAGGTCATGTGTATGTCTTTGATGATTTTGATACGCAGACCAAAACATTCAAAAAAACCACGGCCTATCTCTCCAATCTCCGTAATCCAAACAGTGTTGTGTTCTATACGGATATCCAAGGCCAGTCCTGGATCTATGTCGCCCTCACCGACAAATTAATCCGCTACAAGTACGCGAATGGCGATCTGAAGCCAAGTGGCAATCCAGAGACCATTACAACCTTCCCAGACTATGGTCGCCCTTGGTCCGAAGGCGGCTGGCACGCAACGCGCACCGTCATTTCTCATAATGACAAAATCTACGTCTCGGTCGGCAGCTCTTGCAATTCCTGCGAAGAAAGAGCGGATGAACCCGTCCGCAGTTCCATTATCGAAATGAATCCCGACGGAAAAGAATTGCGCGTCTACGCCTACGGTCTTCGCAATGCCGTTGGCATCAGATTCATTGGAAGCGATCTATACGCAACCGGGAACGGCTCCGACCATCTCGGTGATGATAAGCCAGAAGACACCTTCTATCGAATCAAGCAGGGGACAAATTACGGTTGGCCATATTGCTATCAAGTCAAAGGACAAAAGTTTGAAGATAATTCGCAAGAATGGCAACACTCCATCAACTGCAATACCGTCCCGCTCGCCGAATACGGATTCGAACCACACAGCGCCCCATTAGGCTTTGACGCCTTTGACGGAAAATTCCTCGTCGCCATTCACGGCTCTGGCAATGTGAAATTAAATATCGGCTACAAGGTTCTCGCAATCGATCAAAAAGATTTCACCGCTTCAGATTTTCTGACCGGCTTTTTGACGAAGGGGATTGTGACAGGACGCGTGGCGGATGTGTTGAAGAATGATGAGAAATCGGTCTATATTACGGATGATTATAATGGGGTGATTTATTTGGTGGAGAAGAAATAGTAAAAACCCTCGCAGAACGAGGGTTTTTACATGGTGCACCCCGAGGGGATCGAACCCCCGACCTCGTGGTTCGAAGCCACGCGCTCTATCCAACTGAGCTAGGGGTGCAAGGGCGAAGGCTAGATTTCAGCGCATCGCGTCGTCAGTGGCTCCGCTTGCCGCTCGCGGTACTTTCTAGTACCGGTCGCGTCAATGCTCGCCGCTTCCTAGCGCTGCATCTGAAATCTAGCCTTCGGGGTTCGGACGGGAACTACTTTTCGATCTTCATCATGTTTGTACCAGTACTCCAACCCTTCGCTTCCAATCCAGCTTGCGCAGCGGCGACTTGAGCTTCTTGCTTCGAAGTCCCTCGTCCAACGGCGATCATATCCTTGTCCAAGAAAACACCAACGGTAAATTCTTTGTTGTGATCTGGTCCACGTTCCTCAAGAACTTTGTAATTCGGAGTCACGCCAAGCATTTCCTGCGCCGTCTCTTGAAACTTACTCTTTGGATCAACGTAGAGTTCATTCTTCAAAATGAATTCTAGATGCGACAAGATATGTTTGTTGATGAAGCCTTCAGCGCCTTTTATCCCGCCGTCCAAATAGATGGCGCCGATAATCGCTTCGATCGCATTCGCCAAGATATACATGCGCGCCTTCGAATTTTTGTCTCTAGCCTCGCCCTTTGAGAGTAAAAGAAATTCCTCAAACTGCAATTGCGTGGCAATTCCAGCCAGAGTCTTTGCATTCACGAGGGCGGCGCGCCAATTTGTGAGCTCACCTTCCGGATTGGCGTAATTCCGATAGAGATATTCGGTCACGATCAATTCGAGGACCGCATCACCCAAGAACTCCAAGCGTTCATTGTGGGCATAGCCGAAATCCGAATGTTCGTTCAAGTATGAACGATGCGTCGTGGCTTGAATGATCAAGCTTCGATCGATAAATGTGTAGCCAAGTCGTGATTCAAGCACGTCCAAGCGTTCAATCTCAAATTCAGGCATAGCTATTATGCGGGTTCCTGCGGAAGCTCGGTTCCTTCTGACTTTTCTTCCTTCTCTTCTCCTTCGGGCTTCGGTTTTTGTTTATCAGCTTCTTTTTCGACGCCTTTCGCAAGTTGATCGCGATAGACGGCGCCAAGAACGCCATTCACAAATTTACCGGAAGATTCACCACCAAAGGTTTTGGCGAGTTCAATCGCTTCATTAATCGCAACTTTTGAAGGAATGGTTTCATCCATCTTCAATTCGAATGAGCCCATGCGCAAGACATTGCGGTCAACAGTCGTGATTTTTGGGAGTGGCCAGTCCGGAGCGAATTGGGTAATCGTCGCATCCAGAGATTCTTGATTATTCAAAACGCCTTTGACCAAGTTAAGGCCAAATTCCTTCTCGTCCAATTCTGGAGCGAATTCTTCAAGATTTCTTTCCATGATAGCTACGGCATCGGTCTCACAATGGTGGAAATCCCACTCATAGAGAGATTGCAAAGCGATAGCACGAGCAAGATGACGGTTCGACATAGATCAAAAAAGAGCGTTAACGCGACAACAAGGAACCCTAGTGGGTGTGACCTTCGTGTGCGTGATCGTGGGCAGCTGATTTCTTCGCCTTAGGAGAAGTGGCTTTCTTAAGCACTTTTTCCATCTTGCGTTCAGCGCCCTTACGATGAATCTTCTTTCCATTATATTCCAAAGCGCCAGGGGCGGCATGGTGTGGACGATGGGTAGCGCCCGATTTCTTGTCTACGCTCAAAATTTCTTTTGTAAGCGCAAAATGTGAAGCGCGACGGCGCTTGTGTGAGCTGGTTCGGCGATGGCCTGGAAGTGACATACAGAAGTATTAATTATCTCGCTATGTTAGCAGTATTTTTTGGCTTTGGCAAGGTTTGGCTGGCTTTTTGTTTGATTTTTGTGAAAAGGGTGCTATACTTCGGCAAAATTCACACCTATATGATTGAACAAACCCTTGTCTTGGTGAAGCCAGATGGTGTCCAGCGTAGCCTCATTGGAGAGATTATCGGTCGTTTGGAAAAGACCGGTTTAAAGGTCGTCGCCCTTAAGATGGTGACCCCAACCAAAGATCAGGCCGACCGGCACTATGCCCTGACCGAAGAGTGGATGCAAATGGTCTATTCCAAGGCAAAAGCGAAGTACGAAGCAAACAATGAACCCTTTGCCTATCCAGACTATAAGGCCTATGGCCAGTCCATTAAGGACGGCTTGGTGACCTTCTTGGCCTCCGGCCCAGTCGTCGCCATGGTTCTCGAAGGTGAAATGGCAGTTTCCCTGACACGTAAGATCGTCGGTGCAACCGAGCCAGCTTCTTCCGCTCCTGGAACGATTCGCGGCGACTTGTCCTTCGATACCTATGCCTTGTCGAACACCCAGAACCGTCCTCTGCGCAATTTGATCCACGCTTCCGGCAATATCGAAGAAGCCAAGACCGAAGCTCCAATCTGGTTCGCCGCAGAAGAAATCTGCAAAGTGAACGGCGCCCTCGACCCAGTCTTCTACGACGAGAAGCGTTTCAAATAAATTTCAAACAATAAAAATACCCTTCTTCGAGGGGTGTTTTTATTTGATGTAAAAGAATTTTTTGACAAGATTTTGTTTGTGCCTTATCTTTTCTCCATGACTCAACGCTACGCCTCTCACGCCACACGCATGATTGCGAAGTGTTTTGTTATTGTCGTCCTCACAGCGGAGTTGGGCTGAATGTATTAGCAGCGCTTCAAGCGTCAAAAAACATCGCAGCCCTACCGACCGGTGGGGTTTGTTCGTTTCAGGGGTTCTTTTACAACAACCGAAGAGAAGATGGAGGAGCGAACATGAACTCTGATATTGCTGAGCTCGAGCGTCCGAATTCAAATGATTCGTCTGATGAAGACGGGGTACCGAAGTCGAGCCCGCGAGAACTGCTCGAGTCCTTTTGCCAGCATCAGGTTGGTGAATGGGAAATCAATGGTCCGGATGCGAAGGGTCAGTACCGAGCCGTCCGTGTAAAGCAGATTCGCGGGGAAATCTGATGAACACAAAAATCATCAACACCCATCCGCAGCTCGTCCCGATGCCGACAAATATCTGGGATCGAGTGAATCTCATGCGGCGTCATTCGATTCTTCACGGGGAAGCTGTGCGTGAACGGCTGATGCTAAAAGCGTTGGAGTCGGTTCCTGCGGCGGAAAGGCTAGCGAAGCTACATACCTTCTTTCGTCCCAAATACGATTTGAAGGAATGTGATTTTGAGCGCGATATGGCCTGGTTCCGTCAAGCTCTACCGATCGCGCATGCGGCGCATCAACATCTACTCAAAGATTTTATTCCGCTTCTTGATCGGAAAAATCTTGAGATGATCAGTGATGTTGGAACGGAATGTGATCCACTAGAGCTCATCTTGTACACCGCGCGTGCGACACAAGCGGCGAGCGAACATCCGGACGATGTGGTTACGTGCCGTGCTGCGGATGAAGGTCATCGTCAATTGCGCCTGACTCAGCTCGAGTTCGAGGCGATGTTGTATGGCCTATCCAAGGCGGATTTGTCCATCGCGATGAGTCGCTTCGTATCAGCTCTAGAAGGAGGAGGTTTCTTCGCAGAGGGTCGAAGTGAGCGTTTGTTTTTTGAAGCAGACCATGATCCTGCAAATAAGCATCGAGTAAAGGGACAGCCGACGATTCGTCACAACGGAAATCCAAGGCGCTCGATCCCTGAAGGACTCGTGAGGAATGAGCAGCCGCTCGATGTTCGCTTCATAAAAACGCCACGGGGCAATGTGCGAGTCTTCTTCGATCCACGGATTAAAGAGTATCTCTCGCTCAAGCTGATCCGTGATTGCGAAGTAGACCCTCGAGCATTGCACGATCTTCTCGGCGCAAAGTTCGTCTTCTTCTCGACGGCGGATCTGCGTGCCGGTGTCCGCGCTTTGCGTGAGACGCTTGTGCGAATCCCAGGTATGGTTTTTGGCCAAGCCTCGAATTTGCAGCGTGCCGGTGTCGCCAATGCCGAAAATGGCTCATCGGCAAATGAATACCGCGTCCTCAAATTCAATGTTCATCTTTTTGGTCAATACTTCGAATTGCAATTCATGCTCATCGAGGATTGGCTGAACGAATGGGCATCATACGGCGAAGAGAACCACGAGTTCTACAAGATCCGAGCCTATCGAACCGAACTCTTTCCGTTCATCTGGCCGCGTGTGCGATACCGGATTGATTGGAATGACAAGGACCTCGTGCAGCGAATGCTGCGCATGGTTCATTCTCGTATCGGTTGGATCTAGACCCACCATGTCCACAACTCGGACAGGGTGGGTCTTTTTTGTTCAAGATAAAGATAAAGTTATGTTATTCTTCTCTCATGTTTGAAAATCCCTTTTCCTCATCAAAGCCTAGAAAACGCAGCAATGCCGAATTTATCGGAAAGGTTCTTGGTGATGCAGAAAGGAAAGAGTTTGAAGCGATGATGGGAGGGGATAAGGATCATGTTCCCGAAGCATCAATAGATACCTTTTTAGCTACGGCACTTTCAAATGAAGAGCAGGGAGCATATGAAAAGGAATTGAAGAGTGAAATTGTTGAGCAAGCGAAAGCTTGGAATATGAGATTCTTCGGCCAAGATACATTTGATTACGAAATTAAAGAGATCCCACCATTGCCTGAGGCCATTACCAAAGAACATCTTAAATTATGGGAGAAGCTTGGTTTTAAATTGAAATATCTTCCAAAAATTCGAATGACCCAAGAAAGAGGCTGGAGCAAAGATTTCCCAGGATGGAAGAAGCAGCCGAGCGAGGGGAGGAATTTATTTGAGCAAGCGCATCGCATTGGAGTGTCTTCAAAAAATCGAAACAACCCACATCTGAAGGACTTGCATCCACTAGATCTCCCAGGCGCTTGGGTCCTTGCCGACATGCGACCAAAGCCGGATCATAAAAATGGTTCTCGAGAATATGAAAACGATCAAGCTATTCTGGGAGTATTACAAAAATTAGCAGAGCAAGGAATTTTAAATCAAGAAATGAGTCCAGAGAGTCGAGCGACGAATATATATCCGAGTTTGTTTGATCGGCCTGAGTTTCAGAAAGCTTTTTCAGAGCTCTTCGGCCTCGATGGTATTCCAGGGGCTACGGTGAGACTACCTCGAGTTATTGAACAGAACGTTCTGGGGCAGGGGCCAGAGTGGGATGGGACAGCGATGGATGAATGGGCAGAGGAGTACCTGGGGCAAAGTCGCTTTAAATCTGGAAATGCTGCTCATGGAGGAGCCTCCTATATAAGCTGGGGTGCTGATTCTGATTCGCGCAACGATACCGGCTTCCGCCTCCAAGTCATTTTCCCCGTTTGACGTCTCCGTGCGCAGGTTTCATATTTATCATACCGGGAAACCGCTTGAGATTTCGGGCTAATTCGTGTTTTTGGGGCGACGATTTCGTTTCGGCTTCGGCCGAGGTGACCATCTTGGTCGTGTGAACCGTGGTTCCACGATGACCGCCCCAGCAGCGTTCAATCACAGGGTTCGGTCTGCCGGCTCCGGCTGGCATCTCCGCATTCTGCGACGTTGTGCTCACTTACCTGCCAAAACCGAATATCTCACGGTTTCTCGGGTTTTTATACAAGCGCATTTTTAGCACAAACAAAAGCCTGATAGCCAAAGATGAGAGAGGGGGAGTGCTTGTATGTTATCCTCATATAAATATTTTATTTATATGCTGCAGTCCCTTTCTCGGTTTATACAGAGTGGTCAGTCCATCTATCTGGGTTTCGGTGCCCTTCTGATAAGTGCTCTATTTCTTGGAGCTCATCCAGTCCAAGCGGCGACCTGTACATTCGCGAGCGTCGGAACGAGTGATTTTCATACAGCCGCAAACTGGGATTGTGGGTTCGTTCCAGGAGCGACGAGTACGGCTGCTATTCCGGCGAGCACAAGTACGGTGATGTCGTCCTCAGCCAATGTCGGAGATGTGACAATCGCGACTGGCGCGACGCTGACTACGACGGGTTTTGATCTTGTCGTACAGAGAGACTTCACGAGCTCAGGAGGAGATCTTGTCGCCGGAAGCGCAAACACGATCACGATCGGTCGCAATGTTCTTTTTGCTGGTGGAAGCTTTGTTCCAGGAAATTCCACATTATTATTTTCGACTTCGACAAGTATTACCCATACGCTTCAATCGACGGGCGCGCTAACCCTGAATAATATTACCGTTAGTTCGACGATTGGGCTCGATTTTCAATCAGGAGGCGCTGCGGTTTTTACCGTTCTCGGTAATGTTTCGACGACGGCTTCTGGGATTTCTTTTGGAACGGCCGGAATAACTGTGAATATTGCTGGTGATTTTAGAAACGGAGGTCTTTCATATATTGATAACGCGACAGATATTGTCACCGTAGCAGGAACGACGACGAATATTGGCGGAGCCACGCTTCAGCCAATGAATGGTACGTTGATCCTGAATGGTGATCTCGTGAACAATGGGACACTGAGCTTTACTGCCGGCCAAACGGGTAGCTTGAGTATTAATAAAAGTTGGACGGAAACGGGAACATTTAGTGCGGGATCAAGCACCGTCATCTTCGGTTCCACTACGACTGCGCAAACAATTCCTTCAGAAATATTTAATAATCTCACGGTAAGCAGCACAGGTATAACAGCGATCGGAACACTTGCTGGAAATGCAACGACCACAGGAAATTTTAGAATCCAAGGTTCAGCCTACTTCAGCTATGGAGGGTATACACTTGAGGCACGGGGAGATTTCACCCGACTTGGAGGCCTTGGATCGCCCGTTGGAGATCTTATTTTAAGCGGTACTCAGAATCAGACGATCAGTTCTGGCTATGCCGCGACAACGACCGTGAATAAGTCGGCTGGAATAGTAACCGTAAACGGATTGAACGTGACGACGGCATTGCTTCTCCAAAATGGAACGGTTAGCGCACCAGGGACGATCAACTTCGATGAATCAACAATAAGCGCACCATTCGTCATTACCGGGGGAACATTTCTTCCGAGTACAGGTACGGTGTCATATGAAAAAGTCGTCGGAGCAACGGTTGCAAGTACGACCTACTACAATCTATCCCTTATATCACCCGTTCAGGCGACATTTAGTCTGGATGCTTCAACCACGGTTTTACATACCCTCACCTTGAACGCGACATCCGGATTAACCGTCGGTACAAATGTGTTGACCGTTATTGGAAGTATCGTGAATAACGATGTCATTACGATCGATACGGCTGGCGGAGGAAAGATCATCCATGCAGCCGAAGCGATAAATTTTACCAACTCAAGCTTTTCCAGCGTGAGTACCTATGCGGTTCCAAGTCTCGTCTACCTGACCGTCCAAGATGGAAATAGAAACTTAGACGGGAATACGGTAGAAACGATTGCGGTGACTGTTACCGCGGGCTCGGATAGTGAAACACGAACCTTAACAGAAACGGGAGCCGCGACCGGTATTTTCCATAGTGCATCAGAATTCCAAGTGCAAAACCACGCGGTTTCGGCCAATAGCGGAATTCTCGATATCTCTTCCGCAGGAACAGCCTTGTTGTCGTACACCGACGCAATAGACGCATCTGATGCGACCAGTACCAGCGTGACTTTAACGCTTGCATCGAACAGCAGCGGCGGTGGAGGGGGAGGGGGAG
>Ga0163154_10000192_pt1 | contig 92469 bp, 89 predicted proteins | sample OliLakLV19MP9P1_FD_148649 | JGI IMG/M metagenome (GOLD analysis project Ga0163154, IMG submission 148649) | Freshwater microbial mat bacterial communities from Lake Vanda, McMurdo Dry Valleys, Antarctica - Oligotrophic Lake LV.19.MP9.P1 | ecosystem: Environmental > Aquatic > Freshwater > Lake >... | reverse complement strand
AGAAGATTGATTTACATAAATTGTAGATAGTTGATCCAAAAATTCATTTTTACAACTACTAATTAAAAGAAAGCGAGATTTTTTATCTTGAATACTAAGTTGTAAGTAATTTAAAGTCATTTCAATGAAACTATTAATTCTTTCTTGATGTACTTCGGGAGAAGATCTATCTGCCTTGCCAGTTACTCCGGCTAACCAATCTGGAATGTTACTAACAAATAAGAAATTTGTTTTTCTAGTAATTAATCCTTGCAATAGAGTATTATTTGTTGAAATATCTCCTGCAAAAAGAGATATATTTTCTTGGTTCGGATAATTTTCTTGATACCAACCTATTTGTCTTGCATTAATATCGAATCCAATAACTTCTTGTCCGGGAATCAAAACACCTTCTAGGTAATAAGGCCATCCTGCACTAACTGGTGTAGCTAAACCTACAATTTCATCTCGATAACCCGCAATAGTCGCCTGAACAAACTGAGGATTTTCAGTAAAAATAGCATACGGTTCGAATTCTAAAGTCCTAGGTTCTTTCATTAATCAGTATATATCCGATATATTATAACAAATTTGCCATCGTAATATGGTGACTCCTTTGGAATCTAAGATTTTCCTCTTTACTAATCCCCCCCTCTGTATGTATATTTAAATGTTTAAGAAACTTAAAAATTAAATGCCACGAAGACTTTACCATACACAACCTAGGGTAATTAACACTGTGCTTACAAAAGAAGCTAAAACTTCACATAAATATTTGGAAATCGCCACCTCCAACCTAGATAAAATTAAAGAATTTCAGAGAATTTTAAAAGACTTCCAAATTGTTGGAAAAAAAATAGATATAGAAGAAATTCAATCTTTAGATTCTTCCAAAGTTATTTCGCATAAAGCCAAAGACGCATACAGAGAAAATAATTATAATCCAATCTTAGTTGAAGATACTTCGTTAGCTATTAAAGGAATGGGAGGTTGGCCAGGTACATATGTTAAAGATCTTTTTGAAAATTCTGAAATGCGCAGTTTGGTTTGTAGTACATGGCTTCAAGGTAAAGATAGATCTGCATTAGCAAAAGTAACAATTGGACTTTACGATGGAGTTGAAGTTCACATTTGGGAAGGAAAAGTAGAAGGTGTAATTGTCGATGCACCAATAGGTATGAAAGGATTTGGATGGGATGATATTTTTATTCCTAAAGGTTCTAAAAAAACTTTTGCAGAAATGGACGCTGAAGAAAAAGATAAATATTCTATGCGTGTTGCTGCTATAAAATCTTTTTTTAAAAATCCATTTATCGTTAACTATCCAATTCATGAATTACCTGAGCCTTACGAGCAAGAATTAAAACGGGTGAATCTTCCTAAACTTCAAGATAAAAAGGCAATTCAATTTGCCTATAAATTAGAAAGCGTAGAAGGTGTAAATAAAATATCTAAAGATTTGCAAGCTCCAAATTACGAACCAATAACTACAGAATCTAATTTATATTTTTCTCGTTTTCTACCAAAGCCAAAAAGCAAAAGTTTAGGATTAATGCTTACAGATGTAGATAGAGGTAAATTAAATTTGTATAAAAATGGGAATCCTATAATGTGGCAAATGGGTCCTGAGCGCAGGCATTTGGCCTTAGCTCAAAGGGTAGAGTATTTTATGCAAAATCAAGCACCAGAAATTCATAAAGTTTTAGATGAATTAGAAAGAAGTAAAGATGATTTTCCAAAAAGAAGTAATAAGAGATCTGCAACAGTTGAACAAGCGTTAAGAATAAAAGGCTATGAAAATTCTACTCAAGCGTTGTCTTTAAAAGAAATTGGATATAAAAAAATTAGTTCTTTAAAGCAAGTTAGTAGGTCTGAATCCTCTAGCAAAGGTCTTTTTAATATAATTGGTAAATATCCAAGAAGTATTTATGCAGTTGGTTCACTGCCATTCACCTCTGGTTGGAGAGATGTGAATGTAATGGCAGCTTTAGGACATATGTTGGTTTTTGTCCATAGAAATAATATTAATGCTATAGATTTTAAGAACCAGGTAGATTTAATTAATGAATGTAGAAAAGTAATTTCAGATTTAAAATTGGGGGAAAAAGCAACTCAAAGAGCTTATAGAAATATAGGAGCTGCATTAGGCTGTAATCCCAAAGAAGATTTGGCTAGAGCAAGAATTTTATATAAAGAGGCAGGAGTTAGGGCATTTAGAATTTATACAATTAATTCGGACCCTCGAGTTATTCAAACTGCTGCAGCTTTAAGAAATGAATTTGGAGATAATGTAGAAATATTTGCTGGTCAGCTTGTAGATAAGAAACAATGTTTAAGATTAATAGCTCCAGATATTAGAGCCGATGGATTAGTTTTTGGACATGGTGGAGGAAGGCAATGTACTTCTGCTACAAATGGAATGGCGCTTTCTACCTTAGAAGAAATTTATCAAATAATTACAGACTATCAATTCAACAACGTTTCTATTCTTGTTGAAGGAGGTTTGGGAACATATGTAGGAGGAATGTTGCTGTTGGGAGTGGATTGTATTTTGAGAAATGCGCAATTTGCAAATTGTGTAATTGAGCAGGGTGATATTTTCTTTGAACTGAAAAATGGAGGAATCTGTCAACCATACCATGGTTCAGCAAGTGCAGCTACTATGATTATTGAATCTTTTAATAAAGAAAATGCAGCGCAGAGATTACACTATAGTGGGAGAACAAAAAATGTAGAAGGAAGTTCTGGATATATTTATTATAAGGAGCGAGCTAATTCAATGTCTTTCTATATAGATGAATTCAAACATTATGCTGCCAGAACTTTAGCAGACTTAGGGGTAACAAGTATTAGGGAATTGCGAGAATTCCTAAGTTCCTACCACGAAGAACTTCTTAGAATGATGACCCCAGAAGCAATTCATACAGGCACTGCGTATAAGAGCTAGGATTTCAGTAGTACTAATAAAATATTTCTATCACAAACTCACCTTCATCAACTTCAAAGCCTTATCTGAAAACTTTCCATCTTCACCTAATTTCTTAACTGCCTCTTCAATAAAAGCAGATGCTTCGCAAGTATAGACTTTTTCGTCGATGTCGCAAAGGCAATCTTTAAATTGTATAGAAAGCATATTTGTTGTTTTCAAATTAAACAAAAACAATCTTTTATATTGAGAATATATTCTTTCTTGAATTTCCTTTTTCATAATTTCATTGTCCTCGTGCAGAAAGTATTCTAATTCATCTAAAACTGCTTCATTACCGAGCATCCGCGCTTTATAATAAAGATATGTTTGTTTAGCTAAGAAATCGTTGCTCATGCCAAACAACCTTCGCAGAAACGATTGGCTATTGTTAACTGCGAATTTTATTTTTTGTAACTTCTGCTCCACATTGTGAGAATATTCTCTAAACTGGGTATTATTTTCATCTATTGCATTGGATTGCCAATTAATGGATCTGCTTAATCTACTAAATATTTGCTCATCTATAATATCTTTAGCATATAGCTCTTTATATGTTGAAAGTTCGATTTGTAGATAGTAGTGTCTAAGCACCCTCTCTATCTCTTGTTCGTAAAGAATATTTTTTTCTTCTTTTGTTTTTCCCAAAGTAACCTGTGCTAATTCTTCTTTCACTCTTAATATTTCTTCCTTAACTTTTAATTTATGCTTCTCGAAAACTGCATCGTTTATTTCGTGCTCTTTATGAATTTTTGTTAAGTGTTTTGTGAATCCTTGAAGGATAAGAAGTTCAGTGAATTTGCTTTCTATAAGTTCTGTAAGTGAAGGTAAATCCAATTTGAAAAAAGAGATTACCCATTTTAAAGTAATTGCATTAAATAACATTGAGGAAATTATTGCTGCTAATACAAATTGAATATATAAAGTTTTATTTTCAAAATCGTCTGGTAGAGAAAGCAGTACCACCAAAGGTAAAACACCTCGTAAGCTTCCCCAATTTAAAATAGCAATCCAACTGAATGGGATTTTATTTTTTTTGTTAGATAATAAATTGAAAGGTATTGTTACTATTATTATAGAAACGAATCTAGCGACAGTTAAAATTAATGTTGCTAATAATATTTCTCCTCCGTTTGCAATAATTTCTTCTAATTTAATTTCGTAGCCAATTAAAAAGAATATTACTGCCGTGACTAAAAAAGCAAAAAATTCCCATTGCTCAGAAACATCGTGCAAAACAGAGGGGGAAATTTTGGTCTTTCCATAGTTACCTAGAACTAAACCTGCCCCAAGCACAGCAATAATTCCAGAAACATGGAGGTATGCTTCGCCTATTGCAAATACCAATGTTGCTAGGATTATAGTTATAGTTATCTCTACTGCTTTTACATTTTTAATTAGTGCAATAAATTCTGAAGAAATAAATCCAGCAATCATTCCCCAAGCTAGTCCACCTATGAATGTATATAAAAAGGGGAAAACTCCTTGTCTTAAAACAAAGTCTGAGTTGATAGCAGCACCTGTTCCTAAAAGTCCCAATACAATTCTATATCCAATTACAGAAGTTGCGTCGTTTAGAAAACTTTCTCCATCCAAAAGTAATTGTAGTTTTTTTGGAACTCCAATGGATTTAAGTATTGTTAATACAGCGATAGGATCTGTAGATGAGATTACCGCTCCATATATTAATGAATGAACAAAGCTCAGATTAAGGATTAAATTTAGTAATAGGGCTATTATTAAAGCAGATACAATAAGTCCAATTGTACTCAAAAGGAATCCAGGCAACAAAATCTTTCTAAATTCTTTATAGTCGAAGTGAAATGCAGATTCGAACAGTAAAATGGGCAAGAAAATAAAAAGAACCATTTCTGGTTCTAATACTAAGGATTTAAATATTTGAAAATCTGCACTGCTTAAAATGAGTCCAGTGAAAAAGAGCAGTACGGGATAGGGTATTTGCTTTACTTTTCTAGAAACTAGATAAAGGCCGCAAGCAAGTACTAAAATTGCTCCTGTAGCCATCAAAGATTCTATTAATCCGCCTGTATGGTCCATTCACCCTGTGTTCATAGTTAAGACAGACATAATATAACAAAATATTTTAGACGTCAACCAAGAAGATTGACTAATAAGTAAAAAATTAATGGTCAGGTTTTTTTCTTAGAAATTACTTGCAAAATCCACTTAATTTTCATATAAATTAGAGGTTACTTTTTCCCATGACGTTCGATGAGCAAATAACTTCACAGGGATTCAATGGTGTTATTGAAGCAGCAGATATTAAACTCGAATTAGTTAAAGGATCAGTTGTTTCTGAAGATGAGGGGTTGGTTCTGAAGATAATGTACAAGCAATATCTAGGAAGAGAATGCAAGATGACAATATGGAGAAATGCCTTAGTTTTAGATTCTTCTGTTGGACGTATGCAGATTCCGGAAATCTCCTTAGAACAAAGAGATCCACAGAGTTTAATTTTAGATTATTTCAAATTTTCCACTGTTGAATTCTCCTTTGAGGAATTAGTTGTCAAAAAGCTAAAGCAAGGACTTCCATGGCATGCACAAGTTGTGCTACCTAAAATTGCATATAGAGTTGAATTACTAGTTAACAATTCTTTGCTAGTTACTGTTACATTTGAAGAAAATAGCTATAAAGTTTTATGGGAAGGTGAAAAATTTACAGTTATTGCAGAAGAAAAGTACGAAGAATCGGATATTTTACTAACATTAATTGGGACAATGCAATTTGCACAGATGTGGTGTTTGGAGAGGTTGAAATGATGGCTTAAAATTTAAGTGAGGGGTTGTTTTCAGCGGTGGATGGGTGTACATGTACACATGTTTGATATCGACTGGAATGAGGATAAAAATAGGCTATTGAAAGAATCCCGATCTGTATGTTTTGAGGATGTTGTATTAGCCATGTTTGAGGAACGAGTTATTGCCAATATTCCTCATTACAGACAGGATAAATACGACAATCAGTGGCTACTAATCATAGAAATAAATATGTATGCTTATGTAGTTCCATATATAAAAGAAAAGAGTAAAATGTTTTTAAAGACGATTTATCCGAGTAGGGTAGCAACAAAGAAATATTTAAATTAACTTAATAAATATGAAACAAAACAAAATAAAATTAGATAAAACTGAAAGAGGTATAGAGGATTATTTATTGACTACAGAAGTTAAAAAAATATCTAAAACTGAAAAGAATAAATTGAAAGATATTGCAGATGCATACTTACAGAAATCTAAGAGAATTACACTTCGTATGAAAGCGTCAGATTTACAGAAAATAAAAGTTAAAGCCATTGAAAAAGGAATGCCATATCAAAGTTTAATAGCCAGTGTAATGCATCAATATGCCCATGATAAAGTTCAAATCGATAAATAGAAAATTGAGAAGGCCTTGTAATTAATTTGTAAGGTTCAAATCTACCCAAGAATGTCTGCTAGACATTCCATAACCCCCTTTAAACTTAAAGGAGGGAATGCTTTAATTTTTCCCGCCAAAGGAGGGGTCAGCCTGGGGCTGACATTGATCATTTAGGAAAACTATGATTTTCCCTATACAAATCTACTTTTCTACCAATCTACTAATTACTTAGTATTCTTGCTGCTTCCCAACCTAAAATAGCTCGTTTTCTATAATGTCCACCACTATAATGTCCTATTAAACCTGTTTCTTTAATAACTCTATGGCAAGGAATTAAGAATGCAATTGGATTGTCTCCTACGGCATTCCCGACAGCACGAGCAGATTTTGGTAATCCAATATATTTTGCAATATCTCCATAGCTAACAAGTCCACCTTCTGGAATTGCTAAAAGCGCTTTCCAAACTTGAATTTGAAAATTTGTACCTTTGAGCAACAAGTTTAAAGGTTTTAAGGTTTGAAAGTTGGAAGGTTTGAAGATTTGAGAAAAATACAAACCTGTCTTCTTACCGTCATTCACTAATTTAGATTTTGGCCAAGCTTTCTTAACATTTTCTAATGCTATGTCCTCGTTTTCTAAAACAAAATCTAGTCTACAAAGTCCTTTGTCTGTAACACAAATTAAACATTTACCAAATTGGCTTTCGTAAAACTCATAGTAAATTGTCAAATTATTACCATCAGATAAATATTCAGAAGGTGTTACTGCTTCTATATTTTCAAACAATTCATATAATCTAGAAGTACTCGAAAGTCCAGATTCAAATGTAGCATTAAATAAATCTTTAGATTTTTTTAGAACTTCTTTTGTATATTCTAGTGTTAAAAATTGAATGAATTTTTTTGGACTAATTCCCACCCAATCTTTAAAAACTCTTTGGAAGTGAAACTTGCTCATACCAAGGGAGTTTGCAATTTCATCTAAACTTGGTTGGGATTTAAAGTTTTCTTCAATATATTGAATTGCCTTTTCGATAATGGAGTAGTTGGTTGTGAGATTTAAATCATGAGATACCTCCAACGACCCCTCTCTTAATATCTCCTCAGCTCTGGGAAGAGAAATACTCTTCTTGTCATCCTGAGCTTGTCGAAGGATTTGTTTATTCTTATCTGTCATACTTGATTATAATTTATACAATGAAATCTATTCCATCCGTTTCTTGCGGAAAAGTTCAAAGGTTCAAAAGTTTGAAATGTTTGAATGTTAACTCAATCAATATAAACATCCTTTAAACCTTCTAACTCGTAACTTTCTAAACTCTTTTTTACATTCTCTTCATATTCATCTGTTATAAATAGATATGGCAGAGTTATCTTCGCAACCAACTCAAGGGTTTACAGAAGTAAATGGAGTATTTAAAGAACTTCCAACAACATCTAAGTATATGATGGTTAGACTTTTTGCGTTTTATATCCCTTCTCTTGTATTAGTAATAATTTGCTTTTTCTTACTTCAATTATTTTTAAGAAGCTATATTTGGATACTTTTACTAATTTGCATACTTCTAATTTACCTTACGATATATCTATTTGAGCAATACATTTGGTCTAATACCAACTATAAAATTGAATCTAATCGACACGAAAAAGTTGCAGATAAGTCTACAATCAGACCAGGAAATATAATTTTAGAAGTTGGAGGTTTTAGCAAAAGTGTAAGAATTTACTCTATTGAAACTTTTCAATCTTGCAGGGTTTCTAAAGGTTTAATTGAAAATATATTCGGTGTCGGAACTATAGTATTGAATGGCCAAACTCGTGTGCGGCTTCGAGGTATTTCTTCACCAGAGGCCTATATTCTGCTAATTCAACATCAATTCGACGAACTCAAAGGCAACTTAGTAGATATCCAGGAACAATTGGAAATACATAAGAAGTATTAAACTTCTTCGTACATTGGATGGTCAACTATCCTATCTTTTGTGAATACTTCAGAAGAAAGCATTTTCCCTGTATAGAGTTTACTTTCATATTTAGGATCTCCAAGACAGATTCCAGATTCAATAGGATTTCCATTGTAAGGGACTATGTTTTTGATACTACCTCCTTCAAATGAAAGTACACCATTAACTAAGTCAGCCAAACTATGAGAAATCAATACTTCACAAGATCTCTGATAAATTTGATCATTCGTGTTTTGGGTATATGAGTAATTATTTGAAATAAAGTTGAAAATATTTCCCGGAGAAAAGGCAATGAATGTTTTAGTTGGTAGATGAAATGCAACACCAAAATAATGGCAAGGGAAATATTTAGGTTTATCGATTTGATATTCAGATATAATATACTGCAACCTAAAATTAGTAAGCAAATAATTAGCTACCAAAGTACTAGTTTCTTTACATTGACCGACAGAAAGAGCATCGAATTCCATCAATGCTGAGATTTCATCATCGTTAAGGTCACTCATAGATTTGGACATTGAATGCATGTCATATACATTCCTTTTTCCAAAAGTCACCCATTTCCCATGTGCATCTTCTAAAAAATCATAAGCTGCAATAAATCCTTCGCGAACTTCAGTTAAAATTGGATAAGCTTCCCATGTTCCAGGATGACGCAAGTTTACTAAACTAACACCTGGTTGTACTTCTGTTTCATAAGGCCCAAATTTTTCTATGAAGGATTGTATCATAGGTATATACTAAACGCTGTTTATTATAAGTGCTAAAATTAAAAATGCCTAACGAACTTCAAAAGACAGATTTAGATAGATTCACTGAACAAGATGGATATAAAATTTTTCATGGAAATAAGCAAGAATTCGAAGCTTTGTGGGATGAAATTATGGTTAGAGGTGAGTCTGAAATTGAACTGTCTAGCGTGCAACCACTAATTATAGAAGTTGGCGCGAATATTGGAATTAGTACTTTGTACTTTAGGAGAAAATATCCAAATTCAAAAATTATTGCAATTGAACCTTCTCCAACAAGTGCAGTACGCTTTAGAAAAAATGTTGAAGCTAACAATTTAACAGATATTGAATTTATTGAAGCTGCTGTGGGAAATGAAGAAACAGAGTTAGATTTATATGTAGATACATATGAGGAGGACCCCTGGAGTTGGGGAGATTCAGTTGTGCCAGCAATTTGGGGAGGTGAGCCAACTCCTATTAAAGTTAAATCTGTAAAACTTTCGGAAATTATTAAACGACAAGAAGGCGAAATAGATTTGCTACAAATAGATATTGAAGGCTCGGAGTTGGTGGTTTTGAAGGAATGTCGTGATTATTTACCAAAAGTTAAGAATATTCTTCTGGAATATCATTGTACACCAACGAATCCTACAAATTCTTTCGGAGAAACTATGGCAATTTTAAAAAAAGCAGGTTTTGAAATAGGTTTTTATGAAGGCAGAATTGAATTAGGCGAATCGGCAGTAAATGCTCTACAGAAAAAGAAGAAGTGGAATGTGATTGTTAAAGGAATTCATTAATACTCGTCCGTTATTATTGGAACAGCCCAAACTAAACTCAATATCAGCCTTACAAAACAATCAAAGGAGCTAGTTCTATTTTTGGCTGAAAAAGTACTATGGATGACCATATTAAGCAATTTTGTGGTAAAATGTTTGGCTGGTTATTTCATGATTATATATAACAAATGAATAAAGAAAACATTCGAAACATTGCAATTATTGCCCATGTAGACCATGGTAAAACAACTTTGGTAGATGCTTTTATGAAGCAGAACCACCTTTTTAGAGATAATCAGGACGAAATGAGTCAAGAAATGATCCTAGACACAGGAGAATTGGAAAGAGAGAAGGGGATTACAATTAAAGCTAAAAATATTGCAGTTAGATATGTTAATTCGGACAACGAAGAATATAAAATAAACATTATAGATACCCCAGGACACGCAGATTTTGGAGGAGAAGTAGAAAGAACCTTGAATATGGCAGATGCTGTAATCTTGTTAGTAGATGCTCAAGAAGGACCAAAACCTCAAACAAAATTTGTTTTAAAGAGAGCTTTAGAACTTAAGCTTAAAATGCTACTTGTCATAAATAAAATAGATAAAGCATTTGCTACTCCAGAAAAAGTTTTAGATAAAGTTAACGATTTAGTTTTATCTTTAGCAACTGAAGATGCACAATTAGATTTTCCTGTATTCTACGCAATTGGTAGAGAAGGAAAAGTTTGGAAATCTATGGCAGAAGTTAGTACGAATCCAGATGTAACCATAAAACCTCTTTTAGACGAGATTGTAAAAAGTGTCCCAGCTCCAACAGGAGATGAAAATGGACCTTTACAAATGCAAATTACATCTTTGCAATTCGATCCGCATTTAGGAAGATTTTTAATTGGAAAAGTAAATAGAGGTAAAGTTAAAGCTGGAGATTCAGTAGTTATTCTTCATTCAGAAGCAGCAGATACAGAAAAAGATACAGGTAAAATTAAAAGAATTATGGTTAGAGAAGGATTGAGCTGGGAAGAAGTAACAACAGCTAGCGCTGGTGAAATTGTTGCAATTTCGGGAATTGAATCTAAAGCAATTGGTGGAACACTTTGCATATCGTCTAAACCAGAACCTTTACCAATGATCAAAATCTCAAATCCTTCAGTTCGAATTAGATTCGAAGCAAATACATCTCCGTTTTTAGGGCAAGAAGGTAAATTTGTTACAGCTAAACTTTTACAACAACGTTTGGATAAAGAAGCAGAAAACAATATTAGTTTGAAAATAACAAAAGCAGATGGAGGAGCTTATTTTGTTGCTGGAAGAGGAGAATTGCAACTTTCAATTTTAATTGAAGAATTAAGACGTGAAGGATATGAATTTCAAGTTAGAAAACCTGAAGTTATTATTAAAAAAATCGACGGTGTAAAATCTGAACCTTTGGAAGAAGTATTTATTGAAGTACCAGAAGAATTCCAAGGAACTGTAGTTTCTGAATTAAGTGCAAGAAAAGGAACAATGATCAGCTTAGAAACTGAAGGAAAACAATGCATATTTACATATCATATTCTTACAAGAAACTTACTAGGATTAAGAAGTATTTTATTAACTGCAACAAAAGGAAATTTGGTAATGAATAACTATCTTTTGGAATATGTTCCATTCACACAACAGCAAGAACTATTCAGAAGAGGAGTTATTGTGAATACTGCAAATGGAGTTAGCGCAGAATATTCATTAAATACTATTCAAGAAAGAGGCGAGTTGTTAGTGGGAGGTTCTGTTAAAGTTTACGAAGGAATGATTCTTGGAATAAATAAATTCGAAACAGATTTAGAAGTGAATTCTACAAAGGAAAGAGCAAAATCTGGAGTTAGAAGAAATCAAGCAGAAATTACACAAGTTGCTTTGAAGGCATTAAAACCTTTGACATTGGAATTTGCGCTTTTGTTTTTAGCAAAAGACGAAATTTTAGAAGTAACTCCGCAAAATTTAAGACTTCGAAAAGCTTATCTTACCAAAACTGAAAGAGACTGGGCTAAAAGAGATAATCTAACAGACTTTGCCAAAGGGCAAATGGGAAAAGGATAAAATTCAATTAAGAATTAATAATTAAAAATTAGCACCTAGCGCCTGGCATCTAGTACCTAGTACCATATCTTCTTTTTTGCCAGGCTAGCTTTGTAGAAGCCTTGTCATTCCTCCGTAGGCAGGAATCTTAAATTAAGCTAGTTCGGGTATTGGGGTACTTGTATCTTCATCATCATCTGAGTCTGTGGCATCCAAAAGCCAGATTTGTCTTATTCGAGCTGTAAATAAATCTTTTATATCTTTATGTGGAAAAAGATCTCTAAGGAATTGATTCGCATCATTATAGTTTTGTAGAGTTAAATTTTCAATTATGTATTTCTTTTTCTCATTTAGAAATGAATCATTAAGAATAACAGAATAAAAATATGCCATGTGTATGAATTCAGCTAGATTTCCTGTAGGAGGGAAATAACCATATCTAAAATTAGAAATTATATATGTTGTGAATTCATATATTATATTTAAATCTAAGTTGATTTCATCTCCCTTAATATCATTCAAGAGTCCTTGTTCAATTATAATTTGCTCCACTACATATTCTGCTAGTACTTTTGAAGGAATATTATCTTTTTGTTCTAAAGCATATCCACTATACTTTACATCAAGTCACTCTCCTAATTCGGTTGCTGAAACCACTTCTTCTACAAGCTTAGCAATCTGAATAGGATCATTTCCTTCTTCTACTTTGAAACCATTTTTTTTCTAACCAATTATCAAAAGGGTTCCAAGTTGTCATTTTGCTATTTTAAGTAGTGAATCTTAGCATTTGAAGAAATAACGAGTAAAGAATAATTTTTAGTAAATCGTATTTTTAATCTATAATTGTACTTACTACTTACTACTTACTACTTACTACTTACTAACTTCGGTACTCCTTCAAAATCCATTTCCATATCGTGGAGGATTGTTTCTTTAATTTTCTTGTCTTCAACTACCACCTCCACCATCCAACCTTTTTGTGCTTCTGGGTCCCAGGCTTGGCCAGGAAACATAAAGTTCCCAATTGAATAAATTACTTCCACACCATTCACAACATCAGAAGCCTGACGAACATGAGGATGCCCTCCGACTACTAAATCTGCACCAGCACTTGTGAAAATATTAGCCCATTGTTTTTGCAAATCGTTTAATTCTGTTGTGTGTTCTTCTCCCCATTCAGCCATAACTATAACAATGTCTGAATTTGCTTTTGCATTCTCTATGCTTGGCCGAGCTAAATATTCAATAAACGAAGCAGTTCCTGCACTATTTGGACCAGCAATATTGAATGCATACTCGGCACTATTAAATGCTAAAAATGCAATTTTTGTTCCTTTAATTTCAACGATCAAAGGAGCAAAAGCCTCTTCGTTATTTGCACCAGCACCAAAGTGTTCAATTCCTTGTTCCTCTAACAATTCTATTGTATGAATAACGCTTGCTTCACCATAATCTTTTGTATGATTCGTCGCATAGTTAAATGCATCTATTCCTGCGTCTTTAAATATTTTTGCGGAAATTTTAGGAATGCTGAAAGTATAATTTTTTCCTGGATTTGGTACGCCAACACTTTCACCATCAATTGTAGTTTCGAGTTTGCCTACAATATAGTCATAATTTTCAAAAAACGGCATAACGTTTGAAAAGGGATTGTAGGTAGGGTCGTTCACAGCACGGGATCCTAAAGGTTCGAGCAAAGCAGTATCTCCGAAGATTAAAATTTTGGTTGTTTTTGAGGTTATGGGTTTAGTGTTCTGGGCTAAGAGTTTAACTGCTGAAGAGTACACCCCCCAGTCCCCCTCTTCATAAGAGGGGGTGAAAGCTTCTTTTCCTTCTCGATTTTGGGACCCGACTGCGTACGCTGCATTCCTGGGGACATGCGGGTTCAGAATGACATTAGAAAAAGTAGGGTTGTCACTTCTTAAAATAATCAGCATAAGTGAAATTGAGCAAATTACTAGAAAGAGTAAGATTGTGAATAATAGTTTTTTCATAGGCGGCTATGGGCTATAGGCTTTAAGCGATAAGTAGAAAATGAGATCATTTTTTTCAATTCTAATAACAATTAACAAATAACCAGTAACAATAAATCGTTATCTAATATCCCTGTATCTTAGTATCTAAATTTATATTAGAAATTTATTGTCACATCGTCTTCAAAACAATAAAGCCAGTGCTCACCAAATTCACCAGATGAAATAATACTATGCCCATAATCAATACAATGTTTTCTAGCATGTCTATTTGGTGAAGAATCGCAACAAAGCATTTTCCCACATGTTTGGCAAATTCTTAAATGAAGCCATTTGCTGTTTATTTTTATGCATTCTTCGCATTCAAATTTAGGAAAAGCAGACAACAGAACCATTTTGCTTTTATCGAAATTTTTTAAATGAGGACAAAGTTTAGTCATAAGTTGTAAATACTAAATATTTTAGATTATCTATTAATGAATATAAAGCTATAGCAATATGCTATCAGCTATCAGCTAATTCCCTGTTCATTTCGTAAAGTGCAACAATAAATAAGGATTCGCTCCAACCAAGTGGAGTGTTATCGTTATATTCTGGTTCGTTGGAGAAATATAATTCTGGCATTCCATCTGGGGTATCAATGGCAATTAATTTATCTAAAAATTCTTGCGCTTTTTTCTTATTTCCCATTTGTTCGTAAATTATTGCAAGCCAAGCTAACCCAAAAGTCCATTCTGCTTCTTCACTAAATCCATCTTCATTACCATTGTAATATCTATCTCCTTTGTAACGAATAATGCCTTTTGTTTTAAGCAAGTGATATTCAACATCTTCCAAGATTTTATCTCTCTGTTCATCCGAAACCACATGGTAGGGATAGATTAAAGATAACAATGCTAAATCTGTAAATTTTCTTTCGGATTCTCGAGGCAACAAAGCATTCAAAGTTTCTTGTCCTTTATCAATCAATTCTTGTGGAACATTAATGCTTTCAATTTTACTAACAGCTTTTAATCCTGCAACGCATGCACCAACTGAAGATGCATGAACTTCTTCGTCTTCTTCCCACATGCCGCTATCTCTATCGTGCCAATATTCAACACTATGTAAATATTGAACTAATTTATTCACAATTCTAATTCTATCTTCATTTTGTAGAATAGATCTTTTGTGATGAGTTTCTAATTCACCAATTCTGAATAGAATGGCGCCGATTGCATCGTTTTGTTTATTTCCCCATTCTTCCCAAAATTCCTCAAAAGTTTCCGGATTAAATCTTGCATGAATGTATTCATGAGTATATTTAGGTTTTTCTTTTATTGCCCAATCGATTTTTTCTTCGTGTTTTAGAAATATTTGCAAGATTGCATCGTAAGTTTTTTCCACTGTATCCCAATCTCCAATTGTTTCGAATGCAATGCATTCATAAAAATTATCTCGTAGCCAAGATTTGTTATAGCCAGTGGCCACATCTTTTTTAGAAGCAGAGAATAGTCCTGTTTCGTATTGCAAACCCTTTAGAATGTTTAAATGTTGATTAATAAGTTGATCGTATGTAAGTTTGGCCATTTAAAGTTATAGGTTTTAAGTAGTAAGTTCTAAGTTTAAGATAGTGCAGGTATTACAATTTGTCAAACCAGTTGATTCTTTGACGATGACTTAAGGCGACACGATGGGATATAATAGAGATATATTAATAAATTAGCATGACTCGAGGATTCGATGATGATTCCATTGGAGAACCTCAAAAAAGTTTAGAAAGGGAGATAGCTAGATTAAATGAATTAACAGTCGATACATTTTTTAATGCGCATTCATTGATAATTAACTTCAGGCAAGGGTTAGACCGTAGGGTAGATCAAACTTTCCATTTGGACGAGGCAGTTTTCTATGTAGAAAGTGTTATCTCGGCTTTTTATGAATTTGCTCGCTTTGTAGATATAGTTCGCAGTCTGAAAGATAAAATTGATAATTCAATTTTAAGAGAAAGAGTTACAAATATTTTTAAAATACGTAGCTTTTCTGGAGGATTAAACTTAGTAGATCTTGAATGGATCGTAGAGAATTATGAAGAAGGCGATAAAGACCTGCTTGAAATATTTAATGCTCAATACGATATAAATCTTAGCATTGAAGATAAATTCGATAGATTTACTCCTGTTTTAATAAATAATTTACTCGATTGTATTTTTAATACTCAGATGTCTGCTTTAGAATTGATTCATTTCATTTCACAAATTCAAATAGTATTAAATCCAAATTTAAGATATACGGAAGAAACTATGGCTATTGAGATTGTAACTTTGGTAGGGTACGAACATAGGTCTAGAAATACGATTGAGCTAAGAAATGATGAGCTTTCCGGAAGAAATTTAACAGAAATTTGGTATAACAGGGATCCAAAAACTCCTTCAGATCTTTTCCAAATAAAAGAAGATATTGAAAATATTATGGAACAAGGACCTGAAGTTGAAAGTATTAAGCCAAAGTTAATAACCGCTTCGTGGATGATTAATGAGAATTCATTTGGTCTTTTAGAATATTTGGGATTGAAGAGAGGTAGAAAAGGGGTTAAATATGAATTTTATCCTGATATCTTATCGGTGCTATTAAAAGAAGATATAGATATAAACGATAGAGCTAAGATTTTTTTGGCATCGTTGGTTGCTATAACAGCAACTGACGATTTTCTAATCGACTATTTAGTTAATGGGAATTTACCGGGAGTTGGATTACTAACTTTATCTAAAAAAGCATTTTTAGAATTAGGAAAATAAAATTTTTGCTACAGAGGCACACCAAGAGTATAGTAAGCAATCAGCACTTTTCAAATTACAAATAACCATCAACCAATAACTCTCTAATGACTAAACCTTTAGATTCTAAAACAAAAGACAATATCTCAACTTTCTTCCTCTTTATTTGGGCGTTTAAGTTGTATTGGAAAGTTGGGCCTACCCATTTTTTGGTTTACATTATTTTTGGAATTTTTAGAGAACTAACTAATCTTGCTTACCCATTAATTTCAGCTTTTTTAATAGACCAATTAATTGCATATTCACCTGGAAAGGAAGACTTGTTAATAAGAAATTTACTAATAGTTATTGTGGGAACTACGGTTCTATTCTCATTTATAGCGTCAGTAAACAGATACGGAAGACAGATTCTTAGACATAGAATGCGATTTAAACCAAGAAGTTTGCTATACGAAAAACTAAAATTCATGGGACTTCAGTTCCAAGAAGATCCGGAAATTCTAAATAAAATAACACGCTATAGAGAAGACCAATGGGTATTTAGAGATTTATTTGAATACATTAGTATTTTTATTGGAGCCGCAATTGGACTTATTTCGGTTATAGCCATTATTGCAATATACATTCCACAAATTATTCCAATTGTCCTAATAGTCTCTATTCCTAGTTTAATAGTAAACAGAAAATTCATTCGTAAACTTTACAACATAGATGTTGAAAATACTCTACAAAATAGACTATCCGATGGAAATGTTGGATATCTAATCTCAAGTTCATCATTCAAGGAAGTTGTGATGATTGGTGCTTACGACTATTTAAGAAAAATTTTTGAAGATTTTGCAAAATATTTAACTTCAACTTTATCCAGAATTAGAACTAGATGGCAGATTTTAGGATTTTTAGTAGATATGCTTAAACAAGTGTATTTAATTGCAGCAATTATCATTTTAGTGAACATGTTAAAGTCAGGTGAAGTATCTGTAGGTCAATTTGTATTTCTGCTTTCTACTATAAGAACTTTCAGCAGCAATATAGACAACTTTGTTAGCATCTCTACAGATTTAAGTGAAATGTTGTTCAAACTTAAAGATGCGAAATCTCTTTTGGAGCAAGATAAACTTGAGAAAGATGGGACAGTCACTCTAGGGGAACTAGACACACCACCCAAAATTGAATTTGAAAATGTAACTTTTAGCTATCCTCGTTCAGAAAAAAAAGTTCTTCAAAACTTTAGTTTGAAAATTAATTCTGGAGAAAAAATAGCAATTGTTGGACACAACGGTGCTGGAAAAACAACACTAATTAAATTGCTGACTAGGTTATATAGACCACAAGAAGGAAAGATTGAAATTAACGATACTAATTTAAATAATTTAAAAATTGAAGATTTCTACCAGAACTTAGGTGTGCTTTTTCAAGATTACAATACCTACGAATACTTAACTGTTAGAGAAAATGTTGCTTTGGGAAAAGCTGCAAATAAATTTGAAGATGAAAAAATTTGGAAAGCTTTAGAATATGCAGATGCAGCTGAATTTGTTAAAGAATACCCAAAAGGATTGGATACAGTTTTAAGCGAAAAATTTGCAGGAGGAATTAGACCATCTACTGGTCAATGGCAAAAAATTGCTATAGCAAGATTTTTCTATAGAGATGCAGAGGTTTTAATTTTAGACGAACCCACAGCATCTATAGACGCAGTTGCAGAAGCAAATATATTCGATAGAATTTATAAATTTATAGAAAATAAAACTGTAATTATTGTTTCGCATAGATTTTCCACGGTAAGAAATGCAGATAGAATTATAGTTTTTGAACATGGGCAAGTTGTAGAAGAAGGAAGTCATGAGCAACTTCTTGCTAAAAATGGAGTTTATGCAAATGCATTTAACTTACAGTCGAAGGGATACCAGTAATGTGTAATTGAATGTACAAAAAGACCAAGTAATTATCATACTTCTGCATAATCCTTTCTATCAAACCCTGCTACGGTTTGTTCTATAAATCGCGATTGAAGTTCTAAAAGTGTAGAAATCGGTATATTTGGATCTAGTAAATTTAATCTATCTTGAAGCTGATCATTGCATACGTTGCTCGTCTGAATTAAAGATAATAAATCTGAAGCATAATCAAATTCAATCACTATAAAACGACTTTCAGGATCCAAATAATCTCCTAAGATCAAGTTTTCTTCAAATGTTAAGTTTAAAGCATTCCATATATCTTCGAGATTATTATTATTTCTGTCAATAATAGCTATTAAACCAGACTCACTTGGGAGCAATGAATAGCCCTAACTAAGCATGCATGTCTGTATTTTTGTTAATTGAATATCGATCCCATTTTTTGGAATATCGGGATGAAGAGCATCTTGAATATACGCATAAAATTCCGAATTTATATCAGAAAGCATTGGGTCAGGGGCTAAATCTGAGAAATTATCTCCCATAGATAAAGATTTAAAGACATTTGTAAAAATAAATTAATTTTTACAACTTTTTTACAGTATCTTCAAATCGGTCTTTGAAACGAGTATTAAATTTTTAACTTTCTTAAATTTAACTACCACCTATAGATTAAAACCTATAAACTAGAATAGTGGAAATTTTTACTAATATGAACAATGCTTCGGGGCCTTAGGCGTGGCCTGGACATAAAAAGGGTGGTTTTGCTCGACGACAATTTCGTTTTTCGGAACGTTGTCCGTACTTTCTTGCACGAATTGGACGACAAATACGATTTAAATATTAAAATATATACATCTGAAGATGGGGTAGAGGGATTAGGCTATATTTATGTAACAAATCCTGGGGTAATTATTATAGATACAACATTACCAAAATACAGTGGTAGAGAAATTCTTGAATATTTAAGTACAAACACTACTTTTAACGATCAAAAAAGAAAAGTTATTATCCTACAAAGTAGTAAAAAGTTTTGGGATCTTCCTGCAATCTATACTGTAATAAATAAAAGAGAAAAAAACTTTCTTTCTGTTTTAGAAACAGAAATCTTAAATTCATTAAATATTAAAATTAAGAAAAAAAAGAAAATTGAAAATAATTTTCTAAGTAATTTATTGATTAAAGTTTCTAGTAGAACAGATGTAGCTGGTCGGTATTTTGGATTAGGTAATAATATCTTTAAGAAACTCTTTGCAATAACTAATATTTTGGGATTTTCGATGATTAGCGGGGTTCTTTTAGGATTATTTAGAGTTCTTCATGGGAAAGTAGGGGACGATAATATTGATCAAAACAATAGGGATTCGAGAATCTTTAGAGTTAGGTACTATCCGACACTTTTAACTCTATTTCTAGCATTATTAATAATTTTTGCCCAATTGTTTTCATATTTATATAGTGCAGTTTTTATATTAAAAACGACAGATAGGTTTGAACAAGCAGAGGCTGCTGGATGGTACAGTACATCTTGGAATTATAGGAAGAAATTAACAATTCAAGCAAGTCAAATTCCAGGAGCTACTTCTTTAACGGATTTTCCATTATTAATAAATTTAACTACAGATTCGGATCTTTCTGCAGATGCTCAAGCAGATGGGGATGATATTTTATTCACTTCAACAGACGGAACTACAAAATTGGATCATGAAATAGAGAAATATACATCTGGTACAGGAGAGTTAGTTGCATGGGTTCAAATTCCTTCTCTTTCAGCAACTGTGGACACCGAGATTTATGTTTATTATGGTAATTCAGGTGCTTCTAATCAACAGAATGCATCTAGTACATGGAGTTCAGACTTTGCCACTGTGCACCATTTAAACGAAACTGCAACTGCAGGCCAAACTTCTGCTACTTTTGCAGATTCTGCAGGAACAAATGATTCGGGAGCGCAAAATCAAAATGCTTCAATAGCAGGAAAGATAGGTGGTGGACAAGATTTCGATGGAACAGATGATTATATTGAAGTAACTAGAAGTTCAGATTTTGAACCAGCAACAGGAATAACAGTTAGCGCTTGGATTTATTGGGATACACCTGGAAATAGTACTGGAGGTAAAGTTATAAGTAAAAGTTTTACAAGTGTTGCTACGCCTTTTTCATCTTTCAATATTAGTCAAACTGGAACAGGCTCTACAATGAAATTTGAAGTAAATAATAATGGAACATATATTGAAACCAGTTCGACCACTATATCTACTGGCCAATGGGTGTATGTTACTGCAACTTGGGAATCTAACGATAATTTGAGATTTTATGTTAATGGTACACAACAAACTACAAGTGCAGGAACCTCTGCAGGTCCTATAGTGTACTATAATACACCCATGAGAATTGGACACAATTCAAATGGAGAAACAAATAATCAGTTGGATGGAAAAGTAGACGAAGCTAGAGTTGTAACAGTAAAAAGATCTGCAGATTGGATTAGTTCCGAATACAACAATCAAAGTACACCAAGTTCATTCTATTCTCTTGGATCTGAGGAATTGAAACCTTCAGCAACGGTTGCTGCCTTTGGTTCGCAAACTTCTTTTCTATTTAGAAATACTACAAATGTTCATGTAGGAGGTGGCTTTTCCATAGTTGAAAATTCTACAGGAAGAAACATAACAAGCATAACAGTTGCTGAGCAAGGCACAGTTAATGCTCAAACCAATTTAGACAATATAAAACTTTACTATGAAATGGATTCGTCTAATCCTTACGATTGCGCGAGTGAAAGTTATGCTGGATCCGAAACTCAATATGGTTCGACAGATGCAGATGGATTTAGTGCTACAAATGGCACGTCTATATTTGCTGGTTCTGTAGCGATAACTGCAACTTCCACAATGTGTGTTTATGTTGTGGTAGATATTTTGTCTGGTGCTTCTTTCGACGAAACAATTGAAGTTCAAATTACTAATCCAAGCACAGAGGTAGTCGCATCTGCCGATACTCTTTCTCCTAATACTGCCATAGCTATTTCTGGTACTAGTATTATCAAAGGGCATGCAAATTTAAGTACTAGTGGTTCTCAATCTTCAAATCTATATGTGCCTTCCACAAATAATTATTTAGGAGGAGCTTTTATAATCACTGGAAATTCGACAAGTAGAAACGTTGTAGATATAACTATTAGAGAATCTGGTACAGTAAACGGACAAACCGGCATAAACAATATAAAACTTCTATACGATTTAGACACAAGTGCACCATACGATTGTGCGAGTGAAAGTTATGCTGGTTCAGAAACACAATTTGGTTCAACAGATACAAATGGATTTAGTGAGGCAAATGGAGAGTCGCAATTTGTTGGTACTGCATCTGTAAGCACTACTTCTTCTATGTGTATTTATGTTGTTCTGGATATAACTTCTTCAGCTGCAAGTACGGAAACTTTGGAAATAGATATTACTTTGCCTAACTCGAAGATTCTACTTTCCTCTGGTGAAACTTCACCATTAACGGCTGTTGCAATTAGTGGGACTACAACTTTGCAAGTTGCAGATGTGATAGTTAGTACCACAGGAACTCAAACAACTACAACATATATTTCTACAAACAATGTTGCGTCAGGAGCGCAGTTTTCTTTAGTTGCTGCATCTAATAGAACAGTTACAGGCATTACTGTTAGAGAGCAGGGTAGTGTTAATGGGCAAACAGGTTTGGATAACACAAAGCTTTTCTACGATTTGGATAGCTCCAATCCATACGATTGTGCAAGCGAAAGTTATGCGGGAACAGAAACACAATTTGGTTCGACGGATACCGATGGATTCAGTGCTGCCAATGGAACCTCAGCTTTTACTGGTTCTGTAGCAATCACTACAACATCTACAATGTGTGTATATGTTCTGTACGATGTTACATCTACTGCTTCTAATGCAGAAACTATAGAAATAGATATTTCCAATCCAAGTTCAGATGTTACTTTATCTTCTGGAACCGTCGGGCCTGCAATAGCAGTAGCTATGAGTGGAACAACAACCATCGCTTCCCCTGGATGGTACAGTACAAGTTGGAATTTTAGAAAGAAAGCAACTATTCTGGAAACTCAAATTAGTGGCACAACTAATCATGCAAATTTCGCTGTACTTATTAGTATTACCTCTGATTCAGATTTATCTGCAGCGGTACAAGCAGATTCAGACGATATTTTATTCACAGCCTCAGATGGAACAACTAAATTGGATCACGAAATTGAAAAATATACCACAGGGACAGGAGAGCTGGCTGCTTGGGTAAGAATTCCTTTGATGAGCCCTCTTTCCGATACTGTGTTATATATGTACTATGGCAACTCGTCTGCTAGTGCTCAAGAAAATGAAACTGGAACGTGGAATAGTAGTTACTTGGGGGTTTGGCATATGTCGGAAGATCCAACTGGCGCACTAAACGACAGTACTTCTGGTGGAAATAATGGAACTTCTCAAGGAACTATGACCTCTGGAGATTTGATTGCTGGAAAATTAGGAAATGCAATTAATTTCGATGGCACAGACGATGCTTTTAGTATGGGCAATGTAAACAATATAACGACTAACGATTTTACTATTTCTGCGTGGCTGCGAACAACATACAATGGAGCGGCCAATGCCATGATATTAGCAAAAGGTGCTACTGGACAAGATGGATATAAAGCTTATCTCGGTGCTACTAACGACAGAATGGGTTTTCGATTAGATGGACCAACAGCTGCAACGGAATCTGCACCAGGTTCGTATTCAGCTTTAAATACGGGCAGTTGGGTTTATACTTCGATGACATTCGATAGAGATGGGAATCTAACTGTTTATATTAACGGTACCTCCTCGACAACTGCAAATATTTCTACAGTTAACGAAACTTTAACTAATAGCGTTAATTTATTTATTGGTAGAAATAATAATGGTATTGTTGAAGTTTTTAATGGAGATTTAGATGAGGTAGTACTATACAATGGTTTGAAAAGTTCAGACTGGATATCTGCAGAATTTAACAATCAAAATTCACCATCTACGTTTCATACTATTGCCACTCAAGACACAAAGCCTGGCTATACTCAAGTTGAGGTTTCTACTTCTGGAACTCAAACCGCTTCAGTAACATATTCTAGTTTAAACTTTTATGTTGGTGGTACATTTATTATTAAGTCTAACCTAGGTGCAAGAAGCCTTACAGGAATTACTTTTACGGAGAGTGGAACAATAGATGCTCAAACAGATTTGTCCAATATTACTTTCGAATATCAATTTGATACTTCGGCACCATACGACTGTGCAAGTGAATCTTATGCAGGGGATGAAATTACTTTTGGAGCGGCAGATCCAGATGGATTTAGTGGAGCAAATGGAACATCTGCGTTTACAGACGGGGGTTTTCCTGTAAATTTTTCCCCTACAAGTACTGTTTGTGGGTATATATTGTTCGATACTTCCGCGAATGTTAGTCCAGGTTCAACTATAGAAATTTCAATTAACAATCCCTCTTCGGATGTAACTGTTACAAGCTCAACCGTAGGTCCTGCCACAGCTTTAGATATAAGCGGAACAACAACTGTAGCTTTTTCAACATGGTATAACTCATCTTGGACTAAAAGAAAGAAAATGACTATTAAGGAAAGCGGTGTTTGTGGAACGAGTGGTGCACTATCAGACTTCCCTGTTTTAGTTCATGTAACAGATTCTGCATTAATTTCTGGTGCACAGGCAGATGGTGATGATATTCTTTTTACCCTTGGAGATGGTACAACAAAAATATCACACGAAATCGAGAATTATACCAGTGCATCTGGCGCATTAACTGCCTGGGTTGAAATTCCAACCTTAAATGCACAGATTAATACAGAAATTTACATGTACTATAGTTATGCCTCTGCATCGAACCAACAAGATGTTTCTGGTACATGGAGCAATGGATTTGCAGGGGTATGGCATTTAGAGGAAGATGTAACAGATGAAAGTACTGCTGGAACTCATACGGATAGTACTTCTAATGCAAATAATGGAACACAAAACAATAATGTTGAATTAACTGCAAAAATTTTTAGAGGTCAGGATTTCGATAACACTGCAGATTATATAAATGTAGCAGATCCAGCTAATGGATCTCTAGATTTTGCAGATTCTACAGACTATACAATTTCTGGTTGGTTGAACAGGGATACATTTACTGGTATAGATACAATTTTAGCTAAGAAAAATGCCAATACTGCTGCAAATGCTGGATATATGATTCAAATACCAGCTGCGGATCAAATTATTTTCTATGCTGCAGATGGAGTAGATCAATATTCAATGACAACCACTACTTTAGTTAATTCAACAGGATGGAGTCACTTTGCTGTAACTTGGGACGATGACAATGTAAATAATGTTCTTGTTTATTTGTCTGGATCGTCCACTGCAGTCACAAGAAGTGGAACATTGGCAAATGTAAATAGTCAAGCAAATGCTCTAACTTTTAAAATGGCTGCTGAGTCCGATGCTGGAAATCCACATGACGGTAAATTAGACGAAATAAGAATAGCGAATACAGTTAGATCTTCCGATTGGATATGCTCTGAATATACTCAACAAAATGGAGTGATCTCCTATTTAACTTCTGCGGGAGAGCAGACTAGTGCGAACGCATCGCCTACAGTTTCAAACGTAACTTTAAATGGTGGTTCGAATATAACTTTGGTAGAAAATACAACAACGAGTGTATCTTGGACTGCCACAGTTACAGATACAAACGGATTTGCGGATTTAAATACAGCAACTGGGAAACTATATAGATCGGGAGTAGGTAGTGCACAAGCTTGCACAACAAACGATAATAATTGCTATCAAGATGTTACATGTCCACTAACCAGTTGTTCAGGAAATAGTTGTACAGCTACCTGTGAAGTTAACATGCAATTCCACGCAGATCCTACAGATTCAGGAACATATTCAGCGGAATATTGGAGATCCTGGATTGAAGTAAATGACGACAGTGCTGCTACCGGGTCGGAATTTAGCCCTATAAGTACAAACGAAGTTGCAACACTTCGGGCTCTTAATGTAACAAGTTCTATTGCATATGGATCTTTACTTGCTGGAGACAATACGGGTGCTACAAATCAAACTACAACGGTTACCAACACTGGGAATTCATCTATAGATATAGAAGTTTCGGGCAGTCAGCTTTGTACAAATTATCCCACATGTAGTGGTTCAACTATTCCTGTAGGTAATCAGGAATATTCTTCAAATACTTTTACTTATGGTGCAGGTACAGATTTATCTGTAAGTGCAGCTGCATTAAATTTATCAATTTCAAAGCCAACAGCATCACCTTCTAATACAACAGGAAGTGTTAAATGGGGATTGGCTTTGCCTTCAGTTGTTGCTGTAGGAGCTTATACTGGAGCTAATACTATAACTGCAACAACTGATATATAATATTAGCAGATAACAGATAACAGATAACAGATAACAGATAACAGATAACAGATAACAGATAACAGATAACAGATAACAGATAACAGATAGCACATAGCTAATAGCGGATAGCTCTTAGCATTTAGCAAGCAACACTCATGACTTTTTAATCTTCCCACTTTTAAACCTTTAAACTTTTCTACTTTACTTATTGATTTGATGCCTTAATTTAAATATACTGGCATATTATGAATGTGAAAAAGAACACAAAATTGTCACTAACGTTAATCCTGTTGGCCATTTTTGTGTATTTAGGTCCTGTTAAAGTTTTGGCAGATTCAGTTACAACTTCTGTAACTGTTGGAAATTCAGCACCATCATTTACAGTTAATCCTGGAGAAAATCCAGCAAGTGATGGTACAACTCCAACAAATGTAGGTGCAAATGTAACTTATCAGGCAACTGGAACCGATACAAATTCAGAAAATTATTACTTAGCAATTTGTAAAACTAATAGTGTAACTGCAGTAAATGGTGGTGCTCCCACATGTGCAGGTGGAAATTGGTGTATTAGTTCATCCACAGCTTCTGCTGCCCAGGCGAGTTGTACTTACACAGCTTTAACCGGAGATGCAGAAAGTAACGTATGGTTTGGGTTTGTTTGTGATGGAAATGCAAGTGCAGCTGCTTGTTCATCTTCTAGTCAAGGATCCGGATCTTCTGGTTCTCCATTTAAAGTAAATCATGTTCCAAGTTTTACTGCTATTTCAAATGATGGACCTAAGAATCCTGGACAAACTGTCACTTGGAGTTCCACGGCGTCGGATGCAGATACAGACACAGCAAGCGATACCGTGAAATTAGTAATTTGTAAAACTACAGGATTAGCAGCAGGTGATTGTGATGGAGGAGCAGGAGATAGATGGTGTCAAAGTTCCTTAGTGGCTAGCAATCCAACATGCGGATACGCAATTCCAACACCAACTCCAGATACAACTTATAACGCATATTCATATGTAGTAGATAATCATAATTTAGCAGCTTCTGGAGGACAACAAGGAACCAATAGTAGTTATGCAGTAAATAATATTGCCCCAGTTGTTTCTGCAGTAGCAGTAAACGCTGGTTCAGATATAACTTTAACTGAAAATACAACAACAAGTGTTACATTGGCAGCCACAGTAACGGATAACAATAGTTGTCAGGACATATCGGCTGTAGAATCTTCTTTGTACAGATCTGGAGTGGGATATGCAGCTTGTGATACAAATGGAGAAGACAACGATAATAATTGTTATGCAGTTATAACTTGTGCAGTAGGCGGAGGTAATACATGCGATGATGCAACAGATGCAAGTGCAAGTTATACATGCTCTGTGTCTGTTCAGTATCATGCAGATCCAACAGATTCTGCCACTATTTATCCCACAGAAACATGGAAAGATTCAGTAAAAGCTACAGATAATAACTCTGCAACACACACGGTAGAAGTGACTACAGGAGTTGAAGTGTTAAGTCTAATTGCTTACGATGTAAGCAGCTCAATTGCATATGGAACATTAAGTGTAGGTCAAAGTAACGATCCATTAGATAAAACTACAACAGTAACTGCTACAGGAAATGTTGGATTAGACCAAGAGTTAAGTGGTCTTAATATGACTAGTGGGGGTAATAATATAGCTGTTGCAAATCAGAAATATGCTTTAGCAGTAAGTACAGCATATGCCTCTGGAACGTCTTTGGGCGGAACTCCAACAGAAGTTGAACTGAATGTACTTAAAACTACAAGTTCTGGTTCAGCGCAAACCAAAAATACTTGGTGGGGATTGTTAATTCCGAATGGCACAGTTGCGGGAACATATTCTGGTACAAATACAATAGTTGCGGTTAAAGGAGAAATAGGTAATTGGTAGTACCATAAGCCATTAGCGGTTAGCTTTTAGCTGTTAGAAATAATGAATTCAATTTATAAATTAAGAATTATTAAAATACGAACTACGAATTAAATTATAAAAAAATATTGATGAAGATAGGAGTTATTATTATAAGCACTCTAACTATTGTGTTGGCTAGCAGCTATTTGCTAAAAGCTAAAAGCTTGGCATCTGGTATGGGAGTTTCTCCAGCAACTTTGGAAAATAACTATGTTAAACCTGGCAGTACTCATTCTCAAGAGATAATAATAACTCAATCTTCACCAGATGAGCCTTTAGATGTACTGCTTGAACCAGATATGGGAAATGCAAATGCATGGATTAGCTTTGAACCTGGAACTAATTTCCAAATTGAACAAGGAGTTCAGAAATATATTTTCAAAATGAATTTTACTGTTCCTGCAGATGCTCAACTTCAAAATTACAATGGATTTTTAAGAATTAAAACATCTTCTAGTAGCGATGCAGTTGCTGGAGGTGTATCTGTTATACAAGGTGCAAGGTTGGATTTAAATTTTAGAGTTACAAACGAAGAGTACTCGGAATTATTAGTTAGAGCTCTATCTATAGCAGATGTAGAAGCGGATCAACCAATACAATTAAAATTAAAAGTGGAAAATAAAGGTAATTATCCAAATTCACCAAGCAGAGCCACCTTAGATGTTATGAATTTGAACGAAGTATTATTGGAGTCTCTAGAATCTAGTGGGATGCAAAATGTTAATCCTGGTTCAACAGAAGAAATATTTGCGGACTTCGCAAGTAATTTAGGTACAGGAGAATATTTTGGTATTACAAAAGTTTATTTAGGAGATAGTTTACTTAGAGAAGAAAAATTAGTATTTAGAATTTTGGAGAGACCAGATGTGAGTGCTACAGAAGAAATAGAGAGAGAAGAGACAATCTTAGATAAATTAAGTACAGGAAATTTATTAGCAACTCTAATTACAGTATTGTTGGTAACAACTGCATCTTTCTTTGCAGTAGCTATGTATATCAAGAAAACAAAAAAAGATGAAACTGCTGCAGAAAAAAGAAGACTATTCATAATATTCTTTATTGTTGCTTTACTTACATCCGCAATCATGACAGCAATAATAAATTACGATCAACTCTTCCCTAAAGAAGCAGAGGTTAAGGGAGTTTCTGTAGAAAGAATCGCACCAAGGGAGCTTTATAATGTTTATGCACAACCAGATTTAAATTCAAGCCAAATCTACGAAGCAATTGAAAGTGAGACTTTCCCAGTAATTCAGGAAAATGAAGAATGGTATCAAGTGTCACTTCCAAATGGGCAATTAGGTTGGATAGGCAAGCTAAGCGTTAAAGAATTAGAGCAAACAGACGAATAGAAAAATTACTAAGCTCTAAATTCTAAATCCTAAACAAATCCCAATTTATAAATATCAATGGTTTATCAAGTTAATACTTTTAGCAATACTCATAGTTTTGATTGTTATAAATAAGCTATGTCTGCTTTAGAATCTATAAAAAAAGATCTGCAAAAACTTTCCATTAAATCTAAAGCTGAATTTTTTCCTAACTTTTTTAAAATAGGAAAGGGTCAATATGGAGAAGGTGGTGTGTTTATTGGAGTTACAGTTCCGAATCAAAGAATAGTTGCAAAGAAATACTACCAACAAGTTTCTTTAGAACAAATTAAAATACTTCTTGATAGCGAAATTCATGAACACAGATTAACTAGTTTGCTTATATTGGATTTGCAATATCATGCGGCTGCTAAAGTTAAAGACGAAAAATTAATTTCCACAATAGTAGATTTCTATCTATCCAATACATCTAGGGTTAATAGTTGGGATTTAGTAGATTCTTCTGCTCATAAAGTATTGGGAAGATATCTACTAGATAAAGATAGAGCTCTATTATACAAATTGGCAAAGTCGAAAAATCTTTGGGAGCAAAGGATTTCAATTATTGCAACTTGGTATTTTATTCAAAATGGAGATATTAAAGAAACATTTAAAATTTCTGAATTATTATTAAATCATAAGCACGATTTAATTCACAAAGCAGTGGGATGGATGTTAAGAGAAGCAGGAAAAAAAGATGAGAAGTCTTTGCGCGAATTCTTAGATAAACATCATAAAGTTATGCCACGCACTATGCTTAGATATTCAATAGAGAAGTTTGATGAGAAGACGAGGAAGAAATACATGAACAGAAATTAACAATAATGAGAAATGAACAAAGATCAGTAAATTTTCAAATTGGTCTGTGCGATATCCTCCTCTTCTAGATGAGGTGTCCGTTAGGACGGAGGAGCTGTAGTTCTTGTATTAAATTATCAATCGAAGGTAATACATTATCAAGGTTATTCATTACTTCAAATTCTTTAAAACGAATAAATTTAGTTCCTCTGGATTCTAGTTTTTTTTGTCTGTTTACATCATAGTCATATTTCTTGTCATCATGACTAGATCCATCTATCTCTATGGCAAGTTTAATTGAAGGAGCATAGAAATCGCGAATATATTTATCAATTGGAAACTGCCTTCTGAATCTAACACTTAGTTGATCTTTACTAATATATTTCCACATCTTAGCTTCTCCATATGTAAGTCTTTTCCTTAGTTCTTTACTTCTTGATTCTAATTTTGAGTTATATTGATACTTTTGCATAATGGACTCCTCCGGCTTCTTTCATCTGCTCCTCCTCTAGTAGAGCAGGATAATAAATTGCAACTAGTCATTAATAGTTAAAATTTCCGGCAAGCCTGAATTATTAATCGCTATAGAAATTACATTTGTATCTATAATTTCTTTGTTTTGTACAATTAATTCAACCATAATTCCGTCTGTGGCTCCGTTCATTCCACCCATACCATCAAACACAAAATTACCCATTGAGTAGTAAATCATCTTGCCTTCGTATTTTTCTATATCTTGTATTACATGAGGATGTGCACCAATAACTGCATCTGCGCCTGAATCTATAAAGAGATGAGCAAATTCTTCTTGCCTTGCGCTATGTAAAAAATCATATTCAATTCCCCAATGAGGAACAACTATAACTAAATCGGCCTTCTCATTTGCTTCTTCAATAGCTTCTTTTATTAAGTCTTTATTAAAATTTGCACTTCCAGCAGATGTATCTGTAACATCCTGAGACCAATTTTCTATATCGTTAACTCCAATTAAACCAATTGTCAGATACTTTGCTTCAAGATAAATTGGCTCAAAAGCATCATTCTTATTTTCTCCTGCACCAAAAGTTAAAATTCCTCCATCTTCAATCAATTCAATTTGTTCTAATAGTGCTACTGGTCCAAAATCCATTGTATGATTATTCGCCAAGCTTACTGCATCTACTCCAGCATTCTTCATAAAAGTTATAGCTCCAATTGGAGATTTGAAAGTGTAAGGCTTTGCTCTTGGATTTCCAGTGTTTGAATTTCCCAAATTAGTTTCTAAATTTAAGATAACAAAATCTTCTTGGAGAAACTTATCTTTAACAAACTCAAAAGGATCTATTTGATTATTTACAATATTATCTCCAATACTTCTAGCTAACATTGTATCTCCGGCAAAAAGAATTTTGTATTGAACCCGAGATTCTAAATTTGGCGGTAGATCTATTGAATCATTTGGCAGATATAAAGCTGAGGGGTTACTTTGATTTAATTTGCTGACTAAGTCTTTTGAAAGATTGCTATTTGAAGGAAAAGCAGCAAGGACAAGAATAGGGCTAATGAAAATTATTAAAATTAAGAATTTTTTAATCATGGAATATTGTACTATAAAAAAGCAGGCCTCGATAAATCGAGGCCTGCTTAATCGAAAATCCTTTGTATTTATTTCTTTTTAGATTTAATGGCTTTTTTAGGTTTCGCTTCTGCTTTTACCTTTGCAGCTTTCTTTGTAGCCTTTTTCTTAACTTCAGGTGCCTTTTCTTCAGTTACAGCAGCATCCTCTAAACTATCATTCAAAGTTTCTTCTGTAGCTCCATCTTCATTTTCTTCTTCTTTTCTTTCCTCTCCTTGTTCACTAACAATATCTATATTCCATCCAGTTAATTTAGATGCTAATCTTGCATTCTGACCTTCTTTACCAATTGCTAATGAATGTTGGTCTGCAGGTACTAATACTTGAACATCTTTTGCTCTTTCGTCCACAATGCTAACTCCTAAAGCTAATGCTGGTTGAATAGCATTCATTAAATATGTTTGAATATCTTCTTCCCAAAGTATCACGTCCACCTTTTCTTCGATCTTTCCTAATTTTAATTCATTCATAATTGCGTTAATTCTTACTCCTTTTTGACCAATGCAAGATCCGATTGGATCCACACCATCTGAGTTAGATCTAACTGCAACTTTGGATCTCGAACCTGGGTCTCTAGCAATAGAAACAATTTCAACAGTTCCAGAGTCTATTTCTGGCACTTCAATTCTGAATAATTCTTTTAAGAAATTCTCATCTGCTCTTGAAACAAGAATAAATTTCCCTCGTACATCTTCTTCTATAGATTTAAGCAAAACTTTAATTCTAGAACCTAATTGATAATATTCAGTTGGAACTCTTTCAGCTTTTGCCATTATTGCTCTTGCTCTATTCAATTCGCAAAGTATATCTCCATTTGGCAATATTCTTTGTACAACAACCGATTGAATTCCTCCCATTTTGTCTTTAATTTCGTTAATTGCAGATTCTTTCTCTGACTCTCTAAGTTTTTGCAAAATAACCTGACGAGCAGTTTGTGCAGCAATTCTTCCAAAATCTCCTTCTGGAGTAATGTCTACTAAAACTTGGTCTCCTTCTTTTAATTTTGAATCGATTTCTTTTGCATCTGAAACGCTAATTTCGAGTTTAGCGTCGCTGATTTTTTTTACCACAGTCTTTTTTGCATATACCACAATAGTCCCACCAGTTGCATCCATTTCTACTTCTAGTGGATCGCTGTCATCTAAGTTATATTCTCTTTTGTATCCCATTTTAATAGCATCTCGAATTGCGTTTATAATTTCATCTGGATCGATTTTTCTTTCAGCTGCAATTTGTCTAATTGCAGACATAATGTCTGTTTGGCTCATCTTAAAAAGTTAAAAGTTAAAAGTTAAAAGTCAAAAGTTTTGACTTTTTATTTTCTCAGCACTCTGTATATGACAGTATACTCTTTGAATGACATCGTAGTATACTAAGAACACTTAAAAAAACAAAAAAAGGTCTTAATCTGACCTTAATCTATAGTAATATATTATAGCATAAATTCGTTTAAATGAAAATAAATAGACCTCTGATTAACCCAACACCAAAGGAAATTGAAGACGAGTATCAGCACATGCCATCTCGAACCTCTACACCTATTCAGCAAGCTCCATTAAGATCTAGAGAGCAATTGACTTTGAGAGTTGATAACAGAGAGCTTAGATTGAAGCAGATGTTTGGTAGCTATAAGCAGAAATTAAAGAAAAGATTAGATGTATTGGAAGTATCTCCATTTTGGAAAAATCCTGGAGTTTCGTTTATGGCAGTTTCATATTTTTTTAATATATTGCTTTTGTTTATAGGAGGAATTTTCGCTTTTAATAACTTACCTCCGAATATTCAGCTTTTCTACGATCCAATTCAGAAAACTTGGTTTAGAGATCAGGATAAATCTTTAATTTTGCTTATGCCTGTATTTTTAGCTTGTTTTTTCTTTATTCAATTTAGACTGGTAAACTTTATATTTAGAAACGATAAAAGGCTGGGAGTAACAATTGCTTGGATTGCAACATATTTAAATATAGTATTGTTAGTTGCTATTAGTCAGATTTACAGATTAAATACTTAAGATGGATATATTTAACAGGCCAGAACTAACCTCCAATCTATCGGATATATTTTCTGCATTCCTATTAGCTTTTGTAATTGCTTTTTTAATAACTCCATTGATTGGAAGATTGGCACAAGGGCTCGATGTTTTAGACCTTCCTGCACGATTAAGAAAAAAAGGAGACAGATCTATTAGTTCTCGAACAAACTTGGAACCTAAGTTAAAACTGGGAGGTTTGGCAATTTTAATTTCAATTATTCTAACTTTCTTTATTGCAAATTCATTTGTAGGTAATAGTAGTTTTAGATTAGTTGAAGAATTCGATGAAAAGGCCATATTCCTAGGAATTTTAATAATTGGGCTTTTAGGATTCTTGGACGATAAATTTGAATTAAGTGGAGTAACTCAAATTTTTATGCAGTGTTTAGCTGCATTTACTATAGTTCTTGCAGGAATAACCATTGCCAATATTAATTTCTTGGGAATGGAAATAGATTTCAACACTTTTTCTGAAACTTTTAATTTCGTTGGGATTACTTACAATTTTATTTTTCCTGGAGATTTAATAACAATAATATGGATAGTTGGGATTATTAATGTTGTTAATTGGGTAGGGGGTGTAGATGCTTTAAATGTTTCAATTAGCTCAATTGCAAGCTTTACGCTTCTACTTTTTGTTTTTGCTGCAAAAGATTTCGATTTGGCAGTAGCAATTTTAATTGCGATACACATTGGAGCTAATTTAGGCTTCATGCCGTATAACTATCACCCTTCTAAAATTATTCCTGGGTCAATTGGAGATTATCTGAATGGATATTTATTAGCAATATTTGCAATTATTAGCGAGGCAAGATGGACTGCTACATTTATTCTATTTGGTTTAATAATAGTAGACGCAGCTGTTGTTATTGTGGCAAGAATAAGAAGGCATCCAGATATTTTTAAAAACCCCTTCAAAGTATTAAGCATTAGCGATAAGAACCATTTGCACCATAGATTAATGGCATTGGGGTATAGCCCAAAGGCAATTTTATTAATTGAAACTGCAATGATGACCGTTTTGTGCTCATTGGCTGTTGTTTATGGGGTTGAACAAACAGATCAGGGCAATAGGTTAATAATTGCGTTTATGCTCGCAATTACACTAATAGCTTGTATCTTTGCTTTAATTTCTATTTTGAAATATAGAACAGAGCGAAAGAAGAGATTTACGTACGTAGATGTTTCTGGACAAAATGAACTTAAGAGAGAAGCTGTGGTTAAGGTTATTGTTGAGGGTAATCATAAAGAAGAATCTGGAGATGAACAAGAAGATTACGAGAGGTTTATATATTAGCTACTGGCTACTAGCTTCTGGCATCTAGCAAAATAGTGCTTTCTGCTATAATCTCCTAATTAATTCCGAATATGAGAGCTAAGGTAAATTTTGACGAGATTATAAGAGGAAAAATTGCAGATGCAGATCCATTAATGGAAATAGGTGAAGAACTATTGAATAGGTATATTGCCCAAAGACCACTGCAAAGTAGAATTCTGCTAGATCAAGCTCAATTTAATAGTGAATTATTTCTTACATTTCAATTGATGGCAGCTGTATTTAGAGATGCTGATTGGGATAATTTGAATTTCGTGAAAATGTATCAGAGAGCCCAAGGCATAGCGTTATTAAATGACTCCTTAGAAACTACTAATTTGCCACTTATCTACTTACAAGAAATTTGTAAATTTGGATACAATTTTAGATTAATATTAAAAGAACCGCATCTTGTTGCAGAAAATATTCGTAGTTTAATAAAAGCCGAGAAATATCCATTTTTAAGAGCAGACGATAGGTTAAATACAACACAGAGAAGATCTGCGTTTATAGCAGCACGGATCATATCAGCATCCACTCTTCGGAGAGGATTGTTATCTAACCCGGAAGAGGACGAAGTCCTAGCAGCTGTAGGCTATGCTTCATTTCAAATTTCCCATATGTATATGGAAGATAGTAATCGAATAGGAATTATCAATAGAGTTTTACAAAACAATCTACGGATTGCATCTAATGTAGAAAAAACTTTGCTATGGTTTATTATTTGATGTCCGTGAAAGTAGCGATGTATAATGATGGTATTGAAATAGCCGAATTATGACTGAAGATAATATAAAACAAAAAACCTTCATAGCAACAGCTTGGCCATATGTGAATGGAGATGTTCATGTGGGACATCTTGTAGGATACATGTTGCCTGGAGATATATTTGCTAGATTTTCTAGATTAAAAGGCGGCGATGTTCTTTGGGTTTCTGGTTCAGACTGTCATGGAACTCCTATAACAATAGAAGCAGATAAACGAGGAGTTAAACCAATAGATATTGTTAATGAATACGATCCTAAATTTCGTGAATTGATTAAATCATATGCTATTTCTTACGACCTATTTACTACAACAATCACAGACAATCATAAAAAAGTAACACAAGACATGTTTGTTCAGCTTTTAGAAAATGGATTCATTTTTAAAGAAAGTTCTAAACAATATTATTCCGAAAAAGAAGAAAAATTTTTGCCAGATAGATATGTCGAAGGAACATGCCCATATTGTGGGACTAGAGACCAAAGGGCAGACCAATGTGAAAATTGTGGACGAACAATAGGAATGGGTGAGTTAATAGACCCTAAAAGCAAATTAACTGGTTCTGAAGTTACTTTAAAAGAAACAGAACATTATTTCTTAGACTTTCCTAAACTTCAAGAAGAAATAAAAGTGTCAATTAATCGTCAAGAAGGTACAAGAGAGTGGGTTCGAAACGAGGCATTAGGTTGGATAAAAGAAGGTTTACAACCAAGAGCAATCACCCGCGATATAGACTGGGGAGTTGAAATTCCATCAGATAGAATTCCAAAAGAAATGTATTTGAATAATATGAATTCAAAAAGATTCTATGTTTGGTTCGATGCAGTTATTGGGTATTTAAGTGCAGCAATTGAATGGACTCACTCAATTAACAATGAAGAATTAACAATGAACAATGGGACCTCAATACAAGCGAGTCATCACGAAGATGTTGGGCCTACTAAAAACTATAACCTAAAACCTAAAACCTTGGGTTGGCAGGATTTCTGGTTGAATCCAGATGCAACTCACTACTACTTCATGGGACAGGATAATTTAGCATTTCATATGATTTTCTGGCCTGGCCAACTTATTGGAACAAAGCAGGCATACAACTTACCCAACAATGTTTCCATTGTTAAATTTTTAAATTTAGCTGGGCAAAAATTTTCCAAAAGTAGAGGAGTAATGTTGGAAGCAAAAAAAGCTGCAGAAGACTTTGGACCAGATGCGATTAGGTTTTATTTATCTATGATTTTGCCCGAAAACAAAACTACAGATTGGGTATGGGAAGATTTTAAAAACAGAGTTAATGGAGATTTAGCAGGAAATGTAGGGAATTTTATTCATCGAGTTCTAACTTTCTATAATAATAAATTGGGCGGCCAACTTTCAAATCCTAGTCATAAATTGGGTACTGACGTAGAACAAAAATCATTAGAAGTTTTTGAAAAAGTAACCAAAGATTTGGGAACAACGCATTTTGTTTCTGCAATTAACGAAATATTAAAATATTCAACTTTTGGAAATCAATATTTCGACCATAATAAACCTTGGGAATTGTTAAAAACGGATAGGGCTAAATGTGAAGAAGTTATTTACGATTGTCTACAAATAGTTTGGAATTTAAGAACTTTGTTAACTCCATTTTTACCGCATGCAATGTCTTCGTTGTCACAAACCCTGGGAGTTAAAGAGTTAGGTTCAAGCCCGAATAAATCAAATGGAGAAGATGTATTTAATCACATTGCTTTAGATTTATCACAAATTAAACTTCAAGAAAATTTCCAACCTTTGTTTAAAAAGATTGAAGAAATAAAGGGTTAAATATCAATTATCAAGCATCAAATCCCAAAGAATACCTTCCAGTTATACGTAGCATTGATTAAATATATTTGCATGATGTACAATACCTTGTGATAAAAATTCATAATCTTTCAAAAACATACTTTTTAGGTAAAGAAAATAATGTTCACGCTTTAGTGGATGTATCATTCGAAATTGATACGGGAAAAATGGCTGCTATAGTAGGACCTTCTGGATCTGGAAAATCTACAATCTTAAATATTTTGGGAGGTTTAGATAGAAGATACCAAGGACTAGTTTTAATTGAAGATAAAGACATTAAGAAATACGATGCAAATGAATACAGAAGAAAATATGTGCAAACAATTTTCCAACAATTCTATTTAGTTCCTTCACTTTCAGTTTACGAAAATATGCTTTTGCCAATTAAATTTGGAGGACAATTAAAAGGAAAGAAATTAGAAGAAAGAGCAAATTTTATTTTAGAAAAAGTTGGATTAGCAGACAGAAAAAATCACAAGCCAAATGAACTTTCAGGAGGGCAAACTCAGAGAGTTGCAATAGCAAGAGCTTTAATAACAAAACCTAAAATTATTTTAGCAGACGAACCAACTGGAAATTTAGATTCGAAAACAGGAGAAGCAATCATGGATTTACTTAGTCAAATTAATAAAGAAGAAAATACAACAGTTGTAATAATTACACACGATACTAATTTAATTGAAAATATTTCAACTCGAATCCATTTAAAAGATGGAAAAGTGGAGAAGATAGACAAGTAGGTCAGAAAGTCGGATATTAAAAACTATCTATGCATAATTTTAGGAAACTCAATGTTTGGAATAAATCGCATGAATTAACTTTGCTCATATATAAAATTACTAAGGGTTTCCCAAAGGAGGAAATATTTAATTTAGTTTCACAAATGAGAAGAGCAGCATACTCAATACCATCTAACATTGCTGAAGGTTCAGGTAGAGGAACACAAAAAGACTTTATAAGATTTATACAAATAGCTCAAGGTTCTGCTAACGAGTTTAGTTATTTTTGTTTTCTATCAAAAGATCTTAAGTATTTAGAATCAGCAGATTATGATGATATTAATGGGAAATGTATTGAAGTATCTAAAATGCTAAATGGGTTGATAAATAAAAAGTCTGACCTACTGACCTACTGATTTACTTGTTACTATTGAAACAATGTTCAAATATGCCATCAGTTTAGTTTTTAGAAGGAAGCTTAGAACTTTCCTTACTAGCTTAGGAATAACAATTTCTGTTGTTCTTTTAAGCTTTATTATATTTGGAATGCAAGCAATTAGTAGAGTAATTACAGATGAGTTTAGCTCTAGGTTCAAACCAAACCAATTAGTAGTTAGTAATCAAGATTTTACCTTTGGATTGTCTGCACCTGAATCTACTGAAGAAGAAGTTCCTGTTGCACCTACATTCATAACACCGCAAATTGTTGAGCAGATTAGTGAAGAAGAATTTATTGAAAAAGTAGATGCGCAATTGGTAATAACTGGCTTCCAAATAGAAATTGAAGACTCGAAAATAAAACCTTTTGCTCCATCCTTTATTGGAGGATTTGATCCCAAAGAAGGAACAAGCTATTTTGTTGAATTTAGAGGGGAATCCTACACATTAGCAGATAAAGAGGCATTTGTTGGCAATGCTTTAGTAGATTATTTTAAAATGACACCGGAAGAACTAATAGGTAAGGAAATTATTATGAAACCAGCAACTTCGTCTTTTTTTAGTCAAAAATCTGCGGGAATTTTAGATAAAGAATATAGATTTACAGTTACCGGGTATATAGATTCGGGAATAGATAGGACGGATCTTCTAATAAATACTAGCGCTGCTTCTAATATATTAGCGGAAATTGGTGGTTTCCCAAGTGGAGAAGTTTATTTGAATACTTTTGGATACGACCAAGTAATAGTAGATGTAACAGATCCAGATAAAGCAACAGACGTAAAAGATGTAATTAAAGAAAAATATAATTTAAATGCAATAACATCCGAAGATTTAATTTCGTTCTTACAACAAATTACAGTGGTTCTAACATTGGCGTTAACAATGTTTGGATTAATTTCTTCAGTGGTAGCTTCCATTGGAATAATTAATACCATGGTAATGAGCATTTACGAACAAACTAGAGAAATTGGAATTATTAAAGCAATTGGTGCTTCTAATTTCCAAGTTATGATTGTGTTCTTAATCCAAGCAGGAATGATAGGTTTATTTGGAGCAATCCAAGGGTTACTATTTGTGTTTATTGTTATGACAGCAAGCGATGGTGCAATTGTAAATATGTTGGAAGGGCAGGGACTAACTGCAGACCACTTTTTTGAATTTAACATTGTAATTGCATCGGTAATAACGCTACTAAGTATTCTTGTTGGAATTCTAGCAGGATTATATCCCGCGCTTAAGGCTGCTCGTCTCGATCCTGTAAAGGCACTAAGGTATGAGTAGGTTAGTATAAAGTATGTCAGTAGTCAATATTAATAAAAACACCTAAATTTATCTACCTTGCATCCGAAATAATAATTTACTTTTGTCTGATCCAACTATTAATTTAAATAATTCTCGCGCCGATTCCTCCCCTTATCATAAGGGGAGGATAAAGGAGGGGATAAATAACTAATAACAAGTAACGAATGACTTTATAATCAAGTTTTTTCTCTACGACATCATAATTAATTCAGAATTGCTAATTGAAGTTTGATTCTTTATACTAATAATTGTCACTAATTTTAAAAATTCTATTGTGGTTCAATTTCAAAACGTAACAAAAAAATTCGAAAATGGCTTTGTAGCTGTTAAAGATATTAGCTTCATGATTAACGAAGGTGAATTTGTTTTCCTGATTGGCCCTTCTGGAAGTGGAAAAACTACACTTATTGAACTTTTAATTCGAGATCATAAACCAAGTGCAGGTAAGATATTTATAAACGATCAAGATATAACTCATATATCTCGTAGCCAAGTCTATAAATTAAGAAGACAAATTGGAGTAATATTTCAAGATTTTAAATTAATACCAGATCAAACAGCATACGAAAATGTATCGTTCGCAATGGAAGCTGCTGGTAAAACAAATAAAGAAATTAAAGAAACAGTCCCATATGTATTAGATATTGTTGGATTAGGTTCAAAAATGAAATATTTTCCAAAACAACTATCTGGAGGCGAACAACAAAGAGTTGCAATAGCTCGTGCTATTTCCAACAATCCTAAAGTATTAATTGCAGATGAGCCAACTGGAAATTTAGATCCTGCAAGTGCTTGGGATATTGTGCAAATCTTGGCAAAAATTAATAATTGGGGAACTACAGTAATAATGTCTACACATGGAACTGAAATTGTTAATACGCTTAACAAAAGAGTTATTCAGATGGAAAATGGAATTGTTTCCAGAGACGATAATGAAGGGCAATATGAGTTCATGAAACAAGCAGATCCAAAAGTAATTGAAGATGTTTATGAAGATGAAGAAAGTAAACCAAGAAAGTCGTTTAAAGTTAGATTCGGCAAGGATTTCAAAATCAAAAAAGGAGATAAAAAAGATGAGGATAAGAAAGAAGAAAAAGAGGCTGATATTGATTCAATAGGCAATGCAACAGATGAAGATGCAAAGCAAGTTTTGTCCGAAAAAAGTAAAGATCCAACTGATAGCATTCATAACGATGGAATGGAAAATAGAAAATCTGCATTGGTGAATCCTGTTGCAGAAAAGCAAGAACCAAACATTGAAGAAGTAAAAGAGAAAAAATCTTTATTCACAGCTTTAGATAAAGTTGCCGCTAGTTTTAATTTAGCAGGGATGATAGGGGGAGAAGAGAAAAAAGAGGAGGTTGGACCAGAAAAAGTTGAGTCTGAAGAAGGTTTTGTGGACCAAGTGGAAAAAGATTTCTTAAAGAAATTTGGAGATACATCGGTGGATTATTTAAATTTGCCTAAACCTGTAATTAAAGATTTGCAAACTGCAGGATACAAAACAATAGGAGAAATTTTAGAAGATGGTCCGGAAAATTTATCTAAAAAGAAAATAATAGATCCAGAAGAAGTTATTATGGTTGCACAAGCTATTGAAAAGCTGGCCAGCTAGAGTTAGCCAGCTTTAAGCACCAAATATCAAAATTCAAATTGCAAGTCATAGCTGTAATAGTAGGTCAGTAATTAGTAAGTCAGAAATATTAAAATAAAACTGATATACTTTATACTGACATACCGACGTACTTTTTACTAAATTATCTTGTTCTTAAGAATTTTAAACAATACAAAAACTCATATTTTTAGAAGTGGGTGGATTGGATTAGCATCTGTTTTTGTTATGACACTTGCATTTCTTGTTGCCAGTATTTTTGGTGGATTGGCATATATTGCAAATTTAAATGTTAAATACATTGAAAGCAAAAGTAATATGATTGTATTTTTTAATGTAGGAATGGATCCAGAGGTAATTAACTCCTTAAAACAAAAATGGGAAGGAATTATTGGTATTCAAGAAATTACATATTTAAGCGAAGAACAAGCGTTTCAATTTTATGCAGATTACACTTCTAAAGTTGTACCAGAAATTTACCAAGTATTAAGTACATACGAAGAACATAAACTTCCTTCAAGTTTAGAAATTAAATTAGAATCTTTAAATAACGTAGAAAATATTGCCAGCTCTATCCAAAGCGATATAGATTCAGAGCTTCAAAAATTAGTTATTGTAGATTTAGATCCTATCGAAAGCGTGAGCGCTACAGATGGTACAACACCAGATGGAGGGCAAGTTGCTGGTGCCCAAGATAGTAGGCCTTCGGAAGTAACAAATGCACAAGATATTAAATATAAATATGAAGATGAAACAGAAGCTCCCCCTATCTCGCTAGCAGTAGATAACGATAATTTAAATAAACTTAAAGATGTATTCTTCAAATTAAGAATTGCTGGTATTGGTGCATTGAGTCTGTTGTTTGTATTTGTCGCTATATTCATATTTATGACAGTAGAGTTTAGACTATATAATCAAAAGGATGAAATAGGAGTAATGCAATTAGTGGGTGGAAGTTTATTCTTTATTCGAGCTCCTTATATTATAGAAGGTGGATTCTATGGATTTTTTGGCGCCTTACTTTCAACTATAGTTTTAGGCGCTGCGCTATTCTCAACTTTTGTAGTGTATAAAGATTCAACAATAACGCAATTTTTATACGAAAATTTTGGACAATTACCTTGGCCAGAATTAAATGGATTATTGATTGCAGGTTTAATTTTAGCAATGGCAGGAGTTGGATTCTTTTTAGGAGCTATAAGTAGTTACTTTTCAATTAGACGTTATATTAGATAATTTTTAAGTAGGTCAGTATGGCAGTAAGTCAGATGGTCTGACATACTTAAATACTGAATTACTAAGTACTAACTATGAGAAATTTATTCAATTTGTTATTAGGAATATTACTTTTTTACTTTATAGCCAGCCTATTTGCTGTGATTTTGCAGTTCGATGGAGGTAATAGTTTCGACAACATTTTCCTTCCTTCGTTAATGTTTGGAATTTTGGTGGCTGCTTTGCCAGCAATACTTTCATTTTTTAAAATTAGAGAAACTACAGGAGCGCTATTACTTGGTGGATTTGTTGTAAACTTTCTTTTTTATTTTGTAGGATATTATCTAATTAAATTTTTCGATATTGTTAATGGTAGAGTGGTTTTTGGATTCGATTTCATCTCTATAAATGTGAACGATAAAACGCTTGGATTGATACTAATCAGTTTGGTGTCGGCAGGATTGAGTGTTATACTTCAGATACTCGCAGATAGAAAATAAACATATATTAAATAGATTTAATGGAAAATATATTAAAAATAGTTTTGGCAGTAGTAAGTGTTTTAATTATTGTATTTGTTGTACTACAAACGAGAAGTGGAGGATTAGGAACGATTTTTGGAGGTTCTTCAGGAGGTGAATTCTATAAATCTAAAAGAGGGTTGGAAGCCTTTCTCTATAATGGTACTATTGTATTAGGAATTCTTTTTGCTTTTATTGCAATTGGAATAGCTGTTGTTAGTGCTTAAATCATGCAAAAAATACTCTATATAATTTTCTTCCCTATAATTAAGCTGGCTCAGCTTATAGAAAAGCTTGTTTATATTTTTCGTGATTCTTTTTGGTATTATCCAGAACTATTTACTTCAGAAACTAAGCATACATACTATATTTCCAAGTTATATCAAACTAGTGTTCCGTATTCACATTTTGTATTAGCTTTTTTAGTTATTTTGCTTTTTTTTGTTCCCCTATTTGTAACTGGAACTCCAAAAATATTGGGATACAGCAACAATACTATTATTGAGGCAGTAATTATGGGGACAGATTCTACTGGAGAAGTGCAAAAAATTAATAGAGTAAATCCATTGTTACCTTCAAACATTCAGTTAGAAAAGGATATTGTAAATCTAATTTACGAACCTTTACTTAGATATGAATATATTCAAGGAGAGGATGGAACTGCTTTGGGAGGTGTTGAATATATTTTAGCTGAAAATGTACTAACTTTTAAACCAGGTGCGGATTATCAATTCATTTTAAGAAACGATGTTTTTTGGCACGATAGCGAAAGTATAGATAACCCAAATACAGACGAAAATGAAATTAAGCAATTCAATGCAGACGACGTAATAAGAACATTTGAAATTCTTTCTCAAGTTGAAGATATCGATTCTACCGGAAGTAATGCATATACAAGAGCATTAAAACAGCTTCAATGGGAGAAAGTAGATCCCTTTACAGTTAGAGTATGTACAAGACCTTTGCAGGAAGAAGTAACAACATGCGATAAAGCAGAAAATAATCCAATTTTTTCAAACTTCTTGGAACTGTTAAGTTTTAAAATAATTCCAGAACATCTGTCCGGAGACATTACATCCCAAACTCTTGATACTTTGGATCCTCAACTGTATAAGAATCCTGTGGGTACTGGAAAATACGAATTTGACAATGTTACAGACAATTCAATTTCTTTAACTCTATTCAACGATCACTACAATTTAAGTCCTCTAGTATCTATAGAAGAAATTAAGTTTCTTTATTATAAATCTTTGGAAGATGCTACATCTGCGGTGCAAAATGGGGAAGCACATACATTAGCCTCTATTTCTACACAATTCCAAAATAGTTTTGCAGATTACAAACAAATAGATCTATTCGAAAGTCCAGTTTTATATAATCAATTTTGGGCTTTGTATTTCAATTTAAGAAAGCGTCCAGACGGTTCTTCTATAGCACCAGCCTTCTTGCAAGATGTTCGAGTTAGAAGAGCTATATCATCTAGCATAAATAGAGAAACAATCATTAAAAATGCCTTAAATAGCGCAGGAGAAGAAGCTATAGGGCCAATTCCTGCTATTTCTTCTTACTTTAATAAAAATGCGAATTGGCATACATACAATAAAATAGATTCTGAGGCTTTGTTGGATGAAGCAGGTTGGACTTTAAAACCAGGTAAAGATATAAGAACAAACGATGCAGGTGAAAAACTTTCTTTCTCTTTATATTTTGTAAATAGTTTCGATAGGCAAAAAGTTGCTGAATCTATTAGAGCAGATTTAGCCGAAATAGGTGTTGAGGCAGTAGTAAATAAATCTGAACAGATTGCTGGTGAAACTGGTAACTCGGAAGCGGAAGGATGGTCTTTGGAAGATTTAAATAATCAGGTTCTATCGCCAAGGCTTTTCGATGTAATTTTATATGGTATGAACACATTTATAGACCCAGATAGATATGAACTTTACCATAGTACTCAGATAGATCATCCAGGTTTGAATATAGCGGGTTACAGTAGTTCAGAAGAAACTGTAGAAAAGCGAGAAAATAGACAAGCGGGAGAAAGTAGTATTATCCGTGTTCCTAAGGTAGATAAATTTCTTGAACAAGCTAGAAGTTTCGATCCAGAAAAAAATAGGATAGAACGAAAACAAAGATACGACGATGTTCAACTATTAATTGCCGAAGACGTTCCTGCTGTATATTTATACCATCCTCAATTTTTGTACTTCGCAAACAATGCAGTTAAAGGCATAAATCTGCAAGGCGTAAATAGTCTGGAAGAACGTTTCTTGCATGTTGATGAGTGGAAATTGTAAGCCTTCGGCTTGCAAAATTATCATTTAGGAATTATAAATTATCAATATATATAAATACTAATTCAAATCCCAAATTTCAAGCATCAAAATACAAACAAATCCCAATATTAAAGTTTTAAATATTAAACTTTTGGATATTGATTAGTGTTTGTTATTTGAGATTTGGGTTGTGGTGCTTCTCCTCTCTAGTATCCCAGTATCTTAATATCCCTATATCTTTTCTTTCAAATAAACAATTACAATTTCTAAGTTCTAATTTTCAATTTTTAAACAATCTAAGATGGCATACGAGTATCTTAATATCCCAATATCTTCCATTCCAACTACCAAATTACAAACTACCAAACTTACTACTCATCTCTTAATTATGCGTTGGTAGTTTCCGCACTTTTCATTCCATAATTTCTTATATCTTCAATCTATTATTTAATATCCCCTAATTGTTACACAAATTTGTTATTCAAAGATGCTTGAAATCTTTCAGGAAAAATCTAAAATCTAATGTATAGAAATGGTGAAAAGTGGTGAGAAAATGTGTTATAAACACATAGTTAAATTAATAATGTGTTTTACGGAGAATATAAAACAGTTGTAGGAGATAAAAATCGAATTGCTATACCAAAGAAAATCAGAAGTATGCTACTGGGACAAACAATTGTAACTAGAGGATATGATAAATGTTTATTGTTAGTCGATAAAAGTAGATGGCAAGCATTGGTTAACGAAATAAATAAAAGTGATTTGCTAAAAGAAAATACACGAAATTTAAAAAGATATTTAATAGGTGGGACTCAAGAAATTGAACCAGATTCGCAAGGAAGATTTGTTTTATCCGACGAATTAAAGAGATTTGCTCAGATAAACGAACAAGCAGTTTTTATAGGAGTTGGAGAATGGGTAGAGATTTGGGATGAAGATAAATGGGCTCAAAAAATAGAAGATTTAGTAGATACAGTATCTGATATATCTAACAAACTATGAAGGAAGTTAAGCATATACCAGTATTACTAAACGAAACAATTGCTCTTTTAAAACCAAATTATGAAGTTTTAATAGACTTAACCTTAGGTAGTGGAGGTCATTCCCTAGAAATGTTAAGGAGTTCGAAAAGTTCAAATGTTGAAAGGTTAATAGGTATAGATGTTGATAATAAAAATATTGAGAATTTTAAAGAAAGATTAATAGTGGAGTTCAAGCTGGAGAGGGATAACCTAAGGGAAGCTACTCATGGTACTTCCATCTTGATGATTGGCAATATTGAAGTGATTCTAGTAAACGACAATTTTTCGAATATATCTGAAATATTAAATAGCTTGAACATTAAAAAAGTAGATTTCATGCTAGCAGATTTAGGTTGGTCAATGGATCAATTGAGTTCTATTCCTGGCTTATCTTTCGATAGAGAGGAAGAAGAATTAGATATGAGGTTAGGTAAAGAACTTGGTGTAAAGGCATCGGATTTATTAAATATGTTGGTTCCTAGCAATATAGAAAAAATGTTTTCCGAATACGCAGATTTTAGAAGACACGAGGCAAGAAGTCTGGCTAACGAAATAGTCAAATTTAGAAAAACAAGGCCGTTTATATATGTAAAAGATCTAAACAAGGTTTTAAGCAACGCAGATTCTAGAGCGTTAATAAAAACAAAAGCAAGAGTGTATCAAAGCTTAAGAATTGCAGTTAATAACGAATATATAAATTTAAAAAACTTAATAAAAGCAGGGTTTGAATATTTAGAAGAAAGTGGAAGGTTTTCAATAATAACTTTTCATTCGGGGGAAGAAAAAATAGTTGAAAAAAGTTTTAAAGAATTCGAAGAGGACAGAATAGGAAGATTTGTACAAAATAAGTCGAAGTTATATTTTCAACCAACCGTTGAAGAATTATTTAAAAATATAAGTTCCAGAAGCGCAAAGCTTTGGACAATAGATAAGAATTAAGTTACAAACTATGTCAACACAAAATAAGAAAAAACAAATTTTTAAAGCATTGAATAAAAAGCTATTTTTCTCAACGCTTCTTTTAATAGCAGGATTTTTCTTTGTACAAATCTATATAACATCTTTAGTAGGAACAAAAAGTACAGAAATTGAAAATATAAGATTTCAAAAAGATAATATTAGACTTGAGAACGAAATTCTCCAATCTCAAATAGACCAACAATATTCTATGGAAAATATTAAAAAAGTTGCGGAGAAATACAAACTTACAGAAAAATATGTTGAAGAAGTAGATGCAAAGCAGGGGCCAAACGTAGCTTTGTCAATTGGCAATTAACAATGTACAATGATCGATGCGGATATTGTTCATTTAATTTCTAATTGTTAATTAGTGTTTTTGAATAAAGCTTTTAGTCGAAAAGTTAAAACTATCAATATCTTCCTCTTCTTTTTAGGTTTAATCCTTGTAGCTTCTTGTTTAAGATGGCAAATCGTATATTCATCGGATTTTAAAAATATTGCAGAAGGACGAATTTATAGTTCAGAATTAAACTCTTTAAGAGGTAGTATTTACGCCTCGGATGGATCTACTTTGGCGTATTCAGAACCTAGGTTCGATATGTACTTTTGGATGCAAGATATAGAGAAACTCGAAGAATGGGGACTCCAAACTAGAGAAGAGCTTGTAAATAAAGTAGCACCTATAATAGATTTAACTCCAGAGAAGCTAGAACAAATAATGAGGGAATTTCAAGATCCTCAAGATTCAAATACTCCAAGTGCAGATTGGTTTCCTGTTGCTAAATCTTTGACTGCAGATCAATGGAGAAAACTTTCAAATTTAAAAACAACACAAAACGACGCTAGACTTCTTCAAGGATACAAATTTGAATACACTTCTGTAAGACAGTATCCGGAAAATCGATTGCTTTCACATATTCTTGGTTTAACAAATAAAAATAAAAACGAAATATATGGATTAGGAGGAGTTGAGCAAGCATGGAATGGAGATTTAAGCCCTAGAGATGGATTAATTATTAAAGAAAACGATGCTATCGGTCAAGCAATAACTTCTGCTCTTGTACCTACCATAGAGCCTCAGAGAGGTAGTTCACTTTATACTTCAATCGACAAAAAGCTTCAAAAAATAGTAGAGGAACAACTTAAATCTGGTGTGGAAAGATTCGAAGCGAAATCTGGAACAATTATTATTATGGACCCAAAAAATGGTGAAATTATGGCGTTCGCGCACTATCCAGACTACAATCCAAATTTAAGAGAAGAAAAGAATGCAGAAGTTTATACAAATTCAGCACTTACTGCACCTTACGAAATGGGTTCAGTAGGAAAGGTTTTAACCATTGCTGCAGCAATAGATTTAAAGATAATTACACCAGATACAATAATTTTAGAAAACGGGCATGAAGGTTGCGAGAAATTCACTCATGAATTGGAACCTTTGTGTACATGGGATAAAAAGCCTATGCCTGCAATGCCAGCTTGGGAATGTTTTATGAGGTCGGACAATATTTGTTTTTTTCATATAGGAGAGAAGCTTAAAAAAGAAGATTTCGATAAATATTTAAAGGGTTTTGGAATAGGGCAGATTACAGGAATAGATGTAACCGGAGAGGATCCAGGATATTTACCAGATGTTGCTAACTGGAATATTGGAGATATTGCTGCGTTTTCTTATGGACATGGGTATTTAGTAAATACAGCGCAAGCTCTTAGTGCTGTTTCTGCAATTCCTAATAAAGGAATTCGAATGAAGCCGCATATTGTAAAAAGAGTTGTTAAAGGAGATGGTGAAGTTATAGATTTTACAGCTGAAGCTTTAACTAAGCAGGAGCGAGTTATATCGGAAGAAACTGCACAAATTGTAGGCGAGATAATGCACAGAACTTATTTAAACGATATTAAAGATTACGAAACTTGGTACAGCGATTTAAGAAACTACAAAATAGGTATGAAATCTGGAACTGCACTTATTGCTAATCAAACAGGATATACATCGGATGTAAACTCTACACAACTAGGTTTCGATTTGTCTCCAGAGAGGAAGTTTATTATGTTAGTTCGTGTTGAACGTCCAGCTGGTGGTCAACTTTCCTTCTATAATTCCAGAATTCTTTGGCTCGACACCTTCGCAGCTATAAAAGACCACCTTCAGATACCACGTAAATAGCTTACAGCTCACAGCTCATAACCCACATCTTGTGCAGCTATTATCCTCCTCTTTGAGAGGAGGTAGTTGAAAGCCTGAGGAGCGATTCTAATAATACTAAAGATTCTTGCAAGGAATAACGAAGCTAAGCAATCTATATTGTACTTTATTCTGACATTTTACCCTCTCTACAAACCTTTTCTGACGGTTGTTTCACCCATTTAAGATATTTTTGCCTAATAAATCCGACATTTGTCGCCAGCAAGGATCGACAAATTGGCGGGTTTGGTATATAATAAGTATGTAGTATTAATATATATGGGTCAACTAACTACAGGAGTTGTTGAAGTAACAAATCTTGACACACAATTAAGGATAAGAGGTGATGTGGTTATAGCCACAGGTTTCTTGACTCCTGATAGGATAGATTCAGATCATAAAGATCCTTCTAGATTAATGTCTGTTTGGAATGGTCCAGAAAACCCGTATATTCACCCATATACAGGATTAGATATTAATAGTTTAGATATTGAATGCGAAGTTGCACAAATTCAATCGCAAACAAGAGCTTTTTATAAAAAAGAAAATAAAGGTGAATTTATAACCAGACTTGATGAAACTGAATTAACATCTGATCAGTTGGTTAACCTTCTTATAGATACAATTGACTATTATACAAAGGCTGTATGTGTCAATTTGATTTTGAGAGCGGAAGGGAATAGAAGTTTACTAGAAATTTGTAAAATTGTTTTTTCCCATCTTCATTTATTTACAACACTAAGAGGTAAGACTGAATACTTTCAAGATCTTATTTCTACTATCAATTCTGCAGAGCTTCCTTTTGCTTGGGAACAAGCATCTCAATCATGCATGGATCAGATTTCAGCTCAAAGACATCTATCTAACCCTAATGCTATTTTTGAAATTTAAACTAATACATATGAATTTTGGCCCAGAATTCTTAAAAAGAATTACATGCATTATGCCGACTGATGAAAATCATTCAGAATATGATGATTTTGCTATTGAAACTGTTAATCAACGGCTTAGTATTGTTGATGGGGTATTCAGTTCGAACTATGCTTTGGAACAATTACAAAATCAAGCATCTGTTTATAAAGAAGATGGAAGTATTAATCCTGTTAAAACCGATGCAAATATGTATTTTATACTAGGGAGTATTGTTACAAGTATTAGATTTATCCCTGAGGATTTGCAAAAAAGTTATTGGTTGTGTTTAGAAGAATTGTTACATCTTCCTGTAATGCATAAACCATTTTCGCTGCAATACTTCAAAGAAGAGTATCGTTTATAACTTTAAAACTGCACCTTCACATTCTCTCTCTCAGCTGCGTCTGCAATTTCGAAGAATTCTCTTTTCTTAATATTCATTAATCCAGCCAATATATTTGTGGGGAATACTACAATCATTCTATTTAGGTCTCTAACTGTACCGTTATAGTATCTTCTAGCTCCTTCAAGCTCAGTTTCTATAGTTTGTAGAGAAGTTTGTAGACTTAAGAAATTTTCGTTAGATTTCAATTCTGGGTAAGCTTCTGCAACAGCAAATAAAGACTTTAAAGTACTTCTTAATTCCCCTTCCATTTTTCCTAATTCTTCTGGAGAAGCACCCATCATTCTAGATCTCAATTCTGTTACTTTTGTAAACACGTCTTGCTCTTGTTTAGCATATCCTTTAACTGTTTCTACCAAATTAGGGATTAAATCGAATCTCTTTTTTAATTGAACATCAATTCCACTCCATGCCTCGTCTACTAAAACATTTTGTCTTTGAAGTCTATTGTAAATACTAATTACAAATAGAAAACCAAGTACTACAGCAGCACCGAAACAAGCTAAAACAATTAATAATGGACTCATTGTAGAAATTTAATAGTTATTTATATTGAATTATAGATTATTAAATTGGGTAATTCAAACGAAAGTGAAATAGCGAAATAAATTGCCAGATAGGGACTCGAACCCCAATCAACGGGACCAAAACCCGACGTCCTACCATTAGACGATCTGGCAATAAAATGTGCATTAAAGAGCAGGAAATTATATCAAAAAAAACCTTTTTAGTGAATCAAAGATTCAACTAGGTAACTTAACTTTCTAAAATTTCCATTAATCGATCAGATAAGTAAAACGATTCGCTAATAGTGAGTCCCTTATGATTTTTCAGCCAAGATTCCATTGTCACATTAGGATCTAATAATTGTAATTCTGAAAACTGGTTTAGCAGTAGGTTAAGTACATCTGCACTTAAATACTTAAAAGCTATTAAATTTCTTAAGAATTCTTTTTGAAGCATTTCTCTCTAGAGATTGGAGGTAACGGTGTAGTTTCCATTTATTAAAAATAATCTACCTGCGATAATAATATATGAATGTTAACGAGAAAATTGAAAAATATAAAGAAAAGATTAGGGAAATTTATCCTCAACACCAGGATCAGATCATTAAGTCGTTAACTCAGAGGCGGCAGAAGTGTTTTAGGATAAATGAATTAAAGAGTTCAAAGATTAAAATATTAAAGAATTTAGAGAATGAAGGAATTCGGTTTGTATCATTAAATGCCGATGAAAATGTATATGTTGTAGGTCTAGAAGATTATGAAAAATTTGAGCAATCTGAATATCATAAATCTGGACAAATATATTTTCAAAATCCTTCTAGTGTTTTGCCAGTTTTAGCTTTGGATCCAAAACCGGCACAAAGAATTTTAGATTTGTGTGCTGCACCTGGCGGAAAAACTTCTTTAATTGCATCTTTAGCAAACAACCAAACAGAAATTGTTGCTGTGGAGAAAGATAGATCTCGTATAAAGAAATTAAGGGATGTTACAAATCTCTTGGACGCAAAAATCTCCAGAATTTTAAATATAGATGGAAGATTTTTGCTTAAGGAAAACCCTGAGTACATAGACTATTTCGATAAAGTTTTACTAGATGCTCCATGCTCGAGCGAAGGATTACTTAATTTTTATAATACAAAACCTTTCAAATTTTGGTCTCCATATAAATACAAAGATTATTTTAAATTGCAAAGATCTCTAATCAAAATCGGAGTAGAAGCTCTAAAACCAGGTGGTACTTTGGTTTATTCAACATGCACATTGTCCCCAGAGGAAAATGAAGGGACTGTAAATTATATAATTAGTAAATATGAGAATATGCAAATTATCACTCTCCCTCAGTCTGTCCAATGCACAGACCTCCCTATCTCAAGAGAGGGGATTTTAAGTGTGAAGAATAATCATGGTCTGAATCAAAAGAATTCATCTCCTTTAGGAGAGAGGGGGCCGCTTGCAGTGGGTGAGGCTGAAGTTATACAGGGTCTAAGTAAATACAAAGATAAAATATTTCATGAAGATTTAAGTAAAACAGTTCGAATTCTGCCTAATGAATTCTACATGCCGTTCTATGTAGCTTCGCTCCGCAAATTAAAAAGTCAAAAGTCAAAATTCAAAAGCACAAATTAAAATTAAAAATTGTAGAATAACTCATCTTTGTCACTTAGATCTTATTCTTTTCTAAATTCTATATTCTAACTTCTAAATTCTAGACAAGTAACCAATTCGTAATTAAATTTGCATAAACAGGTATATACAAGTTATGATCAAACATAGAAATTTTCGAGCAAATATGTTTTACACGAAAATTAAAATTAAATTCCAATGAAACTTTAAAGTCCCGAGCAATCGGGACTTTTTTTCGGCTCAGCTTTCGCTTCGCCGAAATATTATTTTTTATTTCTTTCTATGAAACTCTATAAAAAGTTCCTCCTCGTAGCTGCTCTTGTTGCTATCACATTTCCTTCGAACATAGTTCTTTTTGCTAAAGAAAATAAAGTTGAAGCACAACAAATCTCAACGCAAGAAAGGATTGCACGACAAGCGGAAACTTATGCAAATGGTTATCCGGGGGGAGAGTGCAAGGTATTTGTTAAAAGGGTATTAGTAGACATAGGAATAGATTTGGGAAGTGGTTATTACGAAGCTTACGCAAATATTGCAGCCCCCGTCTCTGCTGCAGAAGCTCAGAGAGGAGATCTTATACAAATTACAGATCGGGATACACCTGAGACTGGTTCACCTGGTAACTTGCATTCTGCAATTATTACTCAGAGGAATAGTGATGGTAGTTTTGAAGTTATACATTCTAATTATGGAAGAAGAGGTGAAGTATCAAGAGATACATTTGTTGTAGAAAATGATTTACGGGGAAGATCGAATGCGCAAATTTATTTTTGGAGAGTAACTTCAGAGTCACAGCCGACACAGGTTGTTTATGATAATACAACACAAGGTATTTTTAATAGAAGAAGATCATGGGCGCCACAAATAGGAACATTAGAGATAAATAAAATGCAAGGAAACAAGTACGAAATTAAGAGTACCTTTATGTGGACTGATACTTCAGGTTTTGTTACTCCTCACACAAGATACGAGCATCAAATTGCTATTGAAAATCCAGATCTTTTTAGATGTATTAATTATAATAGCTATACAGCCAGAGCAGCTCAACTTTATGGTCAATATACAAGGTTTCGAGAGGAGCAATTGAGAATGCCTTTAGAAGAATGTCTGCAAGGTTCAATGGAAACTAATCTTCCTGGAGCTGTTCTAGATACAAGATTATTCGATACAGAAAATGATTTCGAGATTTATGGAATAGTAACCGATGCCGTTCCTCAAACTTTCGTTAATTATCAGGTGAAATTTTTTGTTGAACTTACCCATGCAGATAGCATGTCACCAATAGGGGTTTTCGGAAGTATAGGACATAGGGCTGAATCTATTAGTGAGCCATTTGATTATTCAGGTTTTACTTATCAACAAGAAGATGATTTTTGTAATAGATGGTACACGTCGTGGATAAATGAAACAGCTAGGTGTTCTTTTAGAAGTCTGGGACTATTTGAGGATCAAAGATTGCTTGGAGTTTCCGAATATAATCCTATGTTTAACTATTCTGGCAGATGGAATTATGCAATCGGTAATGAAGGTGTGGGTGTAACACCAAGCCCTGCAGCTCCAAGCCAGCCACCAATCTCCTCTGGAGATAATGCAACATTCATCACAGATGTAAACTATCCGGATGGAACTGCGGTTGGACCTTCTCAATCTATAACTAAAACTTGGAGAATGAGAAATTCTGGAAGAACAACTTGGACTACAGACTATAAATTAAAATTCCAATCTGGAAGTCAGATGGGAACTATTAGGGAAGTGAATTTACCCCACAATGTTGCACCAGGAGAAGAAGTAGATATAAGTGTAAATTTAACAACTCCAGGAAGATTTGGAACAAGTAGAGGATATTGGAAATTATCAAAAGCTAATGGTCAATTTTTTGGAGATATAGTCTGGGTAGACTTAAATGTTGCTGCAGGTGTTACAAATCCTGCATTTTCGCAAGCTCGAGTTAAACTATTCTCACAAGCAAATTTCCATGGAGATGCAGCATTAGTCATGAATGATGATTCAAATCAAGCTCAAGCTATATCTAGTTTTGGAGTTGGACAAACAAACGAACCTGCTGCAGATTCATTCTCGATGGAAATTCCAAATGGATGGTCTGTTAGAACATTTAGAAACGATGGATTTAGTGGCGAAGAAAGATGTTGGACCGATTCCCAAGCAAATTTACAGGATCATGGATGGCACAATGCTATCCAATCTATGATTGTTTACAACTATAACTATTGCGGAGGAAACCAAAAAGTTAAACTTTACGAAAGAGTAAATTTCGATGGATTACTTCTAGAAAAAGGACCTGGAACTACAAACGATCCTGCTAGAAATTCATACTCTATGGAAGTGCCAGCTGGTTGGTCTGTAAAAACTTACGACCAAGATAACAAAGCCGGAGGAAGTAGATGTTGGAATACTTCAATTTCAAATTTTCAAGATCACGAAAATTGGCAATTGAGAGTTGAATCTATGGAAGTATTCACATATAACACTTGTCCATCAAACGAAGAATTTGTGAGAATTTGTAGAGATACTGGAGGAACAAACTGCATGGATGTAAAAGAAGATATTCCTAATTTAGGGGACCAAGGATTTGGAAACGATTCGGTTAGATCTATTATGATGTCTGGGCCATACGAAGTTTATCTGTTTGAAGATAATGATTTTCAAGGAACTAGATTCTTATACAGAGATAGCAATAACGACATTCGAAATGCACCGCCAAATGGAGCAGATCATATTAATGAATATGGGACTACTTCTTTAAGAATTCGAAAATATAGACCAGAAGTTGTAAAACTTTATTCACTTGGAGATTTAAACGGTGAAACTTTTGCAACAGATAGAACATTAGAAGATTTACAGCTATGGGGTTTTGGAGATAGAGCGCAATCAATTCGAGTTGCAAATGGATACGAAGTAATAGTTTGTGAAGACGCAGGCTTTAGGGGTTCGTGTGGTAGATTAAGAGGAAATGGAGAAGATGGAATTGCCAGAGATATTGCAGAGCTTGGTCCAAATTTAAGAGATGGAGCTTCTTCAATTCGAATTTGCGAAGGAAGTTGCCCACCAGGAGCAAATGCTCCAACACCAATAAGCCAAGTTGAAAATGCAATAGTTCAGCCAGGTGCTGTAAGTGTAAGTTGGACTCCGACTGGAACCAACTACAGAGTTCAAGTCTTTGGAGGAGATTTACCTTCACCTATAGTTAGCGATTGGGTCTTTGAACCAACATATACATTCGCAAATTTACCTCCATCTGTAAACCCTTACTACTATCAAGTTCAAGCAGGAAATGAATGGGGTTCTGGAGGATGGAGCAATCCAGCAAGCTTTGTAGTTGAAGATGTGCCACCAACAGAACTGAGTATTGTGGGAATTAACGAAGGCGTAACGCATGTGCCATATCTATTTATTGCATCTAGCGGACCAGTGGATGCACAAAATTTGAATTACGATTGGACAGATGAGAATTTAGCGGGAGAATTTGGAAATATTGCAAATTACAATTGGACCAACACTGGTGAATTTGAAATTGGTTTGAATGCTACCAATACAGGTGGAAGTATTACAGATGAGCATTCAGTCACTATTCGTAGAAACAATGCACCTGAAGTTTTAAGACCAATTCCAGACCAAAGAATTCCAATTGGAACTCAGTTTACTACACTAGATTTAGGCGCACACATTTGGGACGAAGACTTGGGAGATAGAGTAACTTATAGTTTAACTGGAAATACAAATATTGTTCTAACAATGGTAGATGGAGTAGTAACTCCGACGTATCCAGATGGTTGGAGAGGAAGAGAGACTGTAAATTTCACAGCTACAGACTTGGCTGGGAATACAATAACAGAGCAAGTTATATTCTCTGTAGGAACTTCTCTAAACTGCAATATTAATGAATTTGAAAGAGAATTCTTTAACAACAGAAACTTAACAGGAAGTCCAATTCCAGGTGGTTGCGAAGCAAATATAGATCACGATTGGGGATTAAGATCTCCTCAATCGGGTGTTAGAGCAGATAACTTTTCTGGAAGATGGTTTGGAGATTTCGAATTCCAAGGAGGAGATTATACATTCTATGCAAATGGAGACAATGGATTTAGACTTTATGTAGACAATGAATTAGTAATTAATAATTGGGGAACACCAGCAGGTTTAGATACACATGTAGTAAGAAATTTAACTCCAGGATTCCATTCAGTAATTGTTGAATTCTACGAAGGAACATTGGGGGCAAGTTTGGAAGTTGAATGGAGGAATGCTTCTCAACTTTGTACTAATTTTCAAAATCAATTTTGTGTTAAATATTTCGATAATAGAAATTTAAGAGGAGCTCCTGTTGCAGTAAACCACGAAGCAGAAATTGAACACAATTGGGGAGTAAATCCTCCAGCAGAAGGTGTTCCTGTAGATAAATTCTCTGCAATTTGGGAGGGAAATTTCGATTTTGAAGAACGAGAATACATATTTAACACAGTCTCCGACGATGGAATGCGAGTTTATGTAGATGGGGTTCTAATTATGAACGATTGGAACGACCATTCAATTAGAGCTAATGCAATTTATAGAAATATGACTGCAGGAAGCCATCATATTAAAGTTGAATACTACGACCACATTCGAACTGCAGTTGCTAAGGTAGATTGGTTCTGATTTTAGCTAATAGCATATAGCTTATAGCTAGAAGCATAAGGCTAATCCACCCACGCCCCTCCTTTTGAAAAGGAGGGGATTAACTAAGAACGCGCAATCAATTCATTCATTTCAACCTGCAAGGCAAAAGAAAGCAGATATCATCCTACCTTCTTTAGTCATCGACTATTGTTGACAGTTTTATTCTGTATCTGATAACCTATAGGTTCGGTTAAAACTATAGGATGAGTCCGGATCTAACAAATTATGTAGTTCACTCGAGTGAAGAAGGTGTAATTACTGTTGAGGAATTATTAAATTCTTTAGAAATATCTACAGATGGAAATTTAGGTGAAAACAAAATAGCAATTAAAGATGCAGTAAGCCTAGTTGAAAATTTAACTACAAAAGCTTCTTTTGAACATTTTGAAAACCAAATTGGAGAAATCTTAGATGAACTAAAAACATTTTCTAGAGAATTTGCTAAATATAAAAAAATTTTTGTAGAAGATCGCATAAAATTTAGACATTCAATATTAGACATAATGATATTGCTTAGAAACACTGGGTTTCAAAGAAAAGATTACTTCTTTCTTTTGTCTGGAGAAAATCTTTTAAATATAGTGAAAGAAACGATTCCTGCAATAGAAAACGATATTCGACTTTATGAACTTAACGAACCATCATCACCAAGTTTGCCCTCTTTAAGAGAAGAAAGTGCTAGAGTAAAAAATTGGCAAGTTTTAATTGAAGTAGTAATGCAAGCTGGTCATCTCGATAGTCTAGACAGTAGAGATTATGCAGTATTTGCAGAGTTACTTAATTTAGAGGTTAAAAGTAGAGATATTTATGAAATTCTTGAAGCAAGGCAAAATATTAAGAATCCGAGTAAAAATTTTGATAAGGCATTGCTTGCATTAATGGAAGGCAATCTTTGGTATTTGGGCCTACCTGTTATATTTTTTCCCATAGATTTAAATTTGGACGCGAATTTAGTAGATTCTTTTTTAAACAAATTAATGGAAACTAATCCACTACATTTATTAAAAGATTTAAATAAGAAAATTGAGCAAATTGAAAAAAATCCAAAATTTAGTGAAGATGAAATCTTAATTAGCGATTATAGTTATTATTGGGAATTAAGAAGGAGGCTATCAGTTAAGCTTCCAGGTGAGAATTAAGAAGGTGCCTTAATTAAGCCACGCGATGAAATCCCGCCGCTTTTGTTTCCTCTCTTCTTTTTTTTGGTATCATTAACATATATGTTCAATCCAAGTTTCATTAAAACAAAAAGTAGAGCTGCGGAAGTTAGTAAATCTAGAGGAATAGGCGTTGGTAACTCCAACCCAGATTCAGAGGGCGTTAAAGATAGACTTCCACCAGGTCAAAGAATTCATAATGGAAATAATCCAGAAGAATTTCCTGTTTTAGATTTAGGGGTTCATCCAGCTTTCAATCCAGAAACTTACACATTCGAAGTTACAGGTTTAGTAGCAAATCCAATTAGTTGGAGTTGGGATGAAGTTATGTCGAAAATTCCAAAAGTAGGTCAAACTTCAGATTTTCATTGCGTAACAAGATGGTCTAAATACGATATTAAATGGGCCGGTTTTAAATATTTAGATTTAGAAAAATTTGTTAAACCAAAACCCGAAGCTAAATTTGTTGTTCAATATGGATTAGATGGATACACAACAAATGTTCCAATTGAAGATTTAAGAAATGAAGATGTTCTATTTGCATACGAACTTTACGGTAAGCCTTTACCATTAGACCATGGTGCTCCAATGAGATTAATAATTCCAAAATTATATGGGTGGAAAGGTTCTAAATTTATTCATAAAATTGAGTTTGTAGCTGAAGATGAGCCAGGTTTTTGGGAAGTGCGTGGATATCACAATCACGGTAATCCTTGGAAAGAAGAGAGATATGGCTGAAATCTACGATTTCAGAGATACAAAATAACAAATATCAAACAAGTAGCATCAAGCAAAAAACAATAAGCACCAAGCATCAAATTCCAAAGATTAGCTGCAATAGACTTCTGGTTGAGAGGAAATGTAAATTTGTGTCATTCTGAACTTGTGGGTCTGCCCCTTGGGTATTCAGAATATAATGTACATACCCAGAACTACCCAAGGGGCACTCTGTAAATTCAGGGTGACAATATTTTTAATAGTTAAATAAAATAAATGGATTTTAATAAATTTCTACACAATAAAACTCAAGTTAGAGTTGCTAGTACTATCATCTTAATGATTGTGGGGGTTCAGTTCTTCCTTTTTGGATTTTTCGAATTTAATTTAATCTTAGAAATTTTTTCTTTAAGCTCGTTTAGTGTATATAGGTTTTGGAATATTGTACTAGGTGTCGCAACAATTTTTGTTGGTTATGCAATGTATAAACAAAATAAAGAAGCAGTAGATGAAACTTTAAAGAAAGCTAGAGAAAAAGTTGCATATTCTGCTTCTAGCGTTAAAAACAAAGTAGACGAGCAATTAAAACCAGCAAGCGAATCTAATGAAAGTGAAGTTAAGGCTGAGGTTAAAGTGAAGAAGGAAGTTTAAGCTTTCTTAAAGATCTGTTTCAGTAATCCCTAATATTGGAGTTTAAGAGTAAAATTTTCCTCCTTTAGGATTTCTTGCAGCATAATAACCAGGTCCATGACTTCCCGGAGTATTGTAATTCCCTGCCCGTCCAGATCCGCTGAAACCTCTTTTCGGTTAAAGCGCCATTTGACGTTTTTGTTCTTCTAGAGATTTAAACAATTGATCTTGATATTTACAAATGGCCTGTTCTTTTGTCATATCCTCTGAAGCATTTTTGATTCTTCTCATTAAGATGTCATTCAGTCTTTCAATCGTAAGAGCTAGATGTGGGTAAGTCGTGTATATATTATAAATACATAAATCAAGTGGATCACTAGGATCAAAATTTGCCATGAAATATGCTCTATTTACTAATTCAGAGTGAGGAATGTTTGTTCCTAAATCTATAAATCGGATAAGAATAGAATTATATGTAGTTAAGGGGTCTTGTAATTTTATATCACTATCATACATCGTGGCGATTGGAGAGCCCCCCCCACTAATGAATTCGGGTCTCTATTGTATCCATATGCAAAATTATCTCCTATTGGATCACCCATGCATCATTATATCATAAATATATACATCTCTCAATGTTGTCACCCTCTCCAGAGCTGGAAAGAGATTAAGGGTGAGGTCGTTTTGGCACCTTAAGTAACGCGACGCCTTACTATATCATTCCTCAGCTCTGGGGAATGAAAACTCAAAACTACAAAATTTTTCCTAACTTCTTTGCCAATGTCTCGGTTTCTTCGAGTAATTCTCTAACTTCATTTATTCCTTTCATCCAGAAATCGTCTTGAGATATATTTATTCCTATCTGTTCAAAAATCTCTTTTGGACTTGCAGATGCACCTGCAGCTAAGAATTGTTTTACCTTTTCAATATTATTCCGGTCAGTTTTAACCATATTTTGCAATGCTTTAGACACAAGCAATCCAAATGAATATGAATAAACATAGAATGCATTTCTAAAATGGCTAACGTAAATCCACCAATTTTCACTACCTTCCGATTGTTCAACCCCATTTCCCATGTAAGCTTCCATGTGTTTCTGGAAAATTGCACCAATATCTACTGCAGATAAATAGCCTTTCTTCCTAAACTCTGCATGAATTTCCCTCTCAAAACTATAGAATGCAATTTGCCTAAAAATTGTAGAAACTTCATCGTTTAATTTCATCATCATAATGGCTAATCTTGTTTCGTCGTCTGCTTCGTTAAGTAATTCTTGTAATACGAAATCTTCAAAGAACGTACTTGCTGTTTCTGCTGTGGCCATTGGAAAATCGTAATTCAATGCTGACTGTTTTTTCTTTGTTAATTCAAAATTTATTGCATGCCCAAATTCGTGTGCTAAAGTTAAAACATTATTCAAACTATCCACATGGTTGAGAAGGATGTATGTTGGATGTTTTTTCCCTGAAGTAGAGCAGAATGCGCCGCCAGCTTTATCTTTTGCTGGAAATGCGTCAACTTGCCCATTTTTAAACATCTCTTCGTAAATTTCAGAAAATTCTTCATCAAGATTTTTAAATACTTTTCCAGCAATTTCGTACGCTTTTTCAATTGAATATTTAGTTTTAATTTTTCCATATTCAATGTTTCTCTCGTGATATTCCAGCTTTGATAAACCTAACAACTTAGCTTTTAATTCGTAGTATTTTCTAGATATATCGAAGTTTTCAGTTACTTCTGTAACAAGTTTGTCTACCAATTCAGTATCCACATCGTCGCCTAGATGCCTTGGTGTATCTGGTCTCTCGTAGCCTCTTAGCTCGTCATCAATTTTCTTGTTTTCTAGTACAGAATTAAATTCGTTTTCTGCAATTTCTAAAACTTCTTTAAAAATTTCATTTAAAGCTTTTGCAGAAGTGTCTCTAATTTCTTTATTTCTGTCGCTAATTAATTCGACAATTTCAGAAAAGTGTTTAATTTGTTTTCCTTCTTCAGTTAGAACTTTGTGTTCTTTTTTAGATAAAATTCCACTTAGCATTTTTACCCAATTGTATTTGGAAACTTTGTGTTTTAAATTTAAAATTTTTTCTTCTTTGTCTGAAAGTGTATATTTAGAAAATTTGAAAACATTTTTTAAGAAATGTCTATATTCTATCAAGCTATTTGACTTTAAGAATTCCTGCTGCGTAGTTTCCGAAACTTTGGACAAATTCAAAATGAAAAATTGAAGGTCGTTGTAAATTTTTACACTAAAGTTGCTAATTTGGTTTAGCTTAGCTTTAACTTCTGAATCTGTTTGTTTAATAGTAGACATTAGGCCATAGAAAACACTTTCATCGCCACCAGTGCCAAAATCATTTGTTAATTTTTCATATTCTACTAAAGCTTCTTTTAAAACTTCCGGTTTTTCTAAATAGTCAGTGCTATCTTTCCATTTATTAATGAATTTATAGTTTTCTGTTTTAACTATTTCTCGTTCCTTTTCGAAATTTTTAAGCCTGTCATTAGATATAATCAAGTTAAGGTTCCAGCTGGTTAACAGTTTAGAGTTCTTCTTCATGAATATTGATATGAATTAATAGAGTAATTATAGCTCAATAAAGATATTAGAATTTAGCAATATTATCTATTTGTGCATTAATTTCTCTGTACTTAAAAATTGTTCTAACTAGGAAATTTACACTTTCCGGATCGTGTCTAAATCCTTTTTCTAGAACTTGTTCATTTTCTCGATGTCCATTACCATTGGGATATGCGTGTATTCTCATTATTGGATAAATAAATTGAGCAAAATATTTTATCTCTTCGGTAGTCATTTGTAATCCTAGTTGTTCACATTGTTCTAAAAATTCTTGCATGGTTTCTGGGGTCACCTGAGCTACTTTATTTTCTCGTTTATACTTACCATAAATTTTTGGAATAGCTGTTTGTAAAAGTCTAGTGTCTACAAAGTTTATAATTTCACCTACCCGATTCAATATTTCAATTTTATTATTAGGTGCCATAAATTTAACACCAAGTCCTAATTTACCATTTAAATACATCATTTCTTCTACAAATGTAACATCTTTTCCATACACTGTTGCATTTACTATTCTTAACATTTCACAATGTCTTTCTCTTAAATATTCGGAAAAAAGTGCCAAAGCTGGATAGGAATTTTCGAATGAGCCTGAAGGAATAAAAATTCCATTCGATTCCATTATCAAATTTACTATTTCCTGGCTAATATCATCTTCTGTTATTTTGTGACCTTTAAAATCTATAAGCTGAAAATCTGATGGGTGGATAGGATTTGTAGATACATCTATAGCAGCTTCTCCAGTAATACGAATACCCTTAGTATCCGTAGCGATTAACTGTAACCGTTCGTGGTGTAAAAAGTAAATATTTAAATTTGGAGGAATTAACCCCAAATCTTTCAAGGACCTTTTCATGAAATCTGTGCCTTGATTTTGAAGGGCACCAAGAAATATATTTCCTAAGCTGTGTTTTATACCTTGATTTAGATCCATTGCATTGCATTTCTGTATATATTCTTGAGTAAATTGGTTAACTATATTTCGAATCTCATCACCTGGACCCAGAATATCTAAAACCAAATCAACCCCCTTTAATAGTTCTGGAAATTTATTAAATACTATTCTTTGATTAAATAAGTGAGCAAGTTCATCTAATAATTTAGAATTTTGTTTTTCTGCAGACAGCTCGAGTAAATTTGCAATATTATTTCTTAAATCTCCTAAAGGAAGTAAGTTAGGAAAAAGAGTAGTTAGAAATCCTGTGTGTCCACCTGAATCAACTACATTGAAGACCAAGTCGTGCTCAATTTCCAAATTGCCATCAGTCCAAGTATCCATGAAAGGCTGGCTCCCATGACCACCTACAACCAAATACAAAATTTTCTTAGGACTACTCATGTTGTCAATTTTTAGCAATAGTAATATATCATAGGTTGGCTGGTAGAGCATAGCTTTTAGCGGTTAGCTGTTAGCATTTAGCAGCTCATAGCCTATAGCTTACAGCTTACAGCTCATAGCTCCTGAGCTCTTTAATCCTTTAACTACCTAATGTAAACTAGATTTATGAGTCGTAGAAAATTGGAGCTTCCTGTCCCAAAAAAATTCACTTTGACTGCGATTGGTCCGGGGATTGTTTTGGTAGCAATGGGATTGGGTTCTGGAGAATTTATTCTTTGGCCGTTTTTAGTTGCTCAGTTTGGATTTGGAATAATTTGGGGGGCACTACTTGGGGTTACATTTCAATATTTTGTTAGTAATGAATCTGGAAGATATACGCTCTCTACAGGTGCAAGTGTTTACACAGCTTTTGCAAAACTTTGGAAATATTTTCCTATTTGGTTTATTTTATCTACTTACCTATCTTTTGGCTTCCCCGGAATAATTGGATCTGGTGGGCAGATTTTAGGATATGCAATAGATTTTGAAAAACATCAATATTTAACTGTTGGAATGCTCCTCGTTATCGGTTTAATTTTAACTTTTGGAGGAAAAGTTTATAACAATTTAGAAAGATTTCAAAAATTAGTTATTGGAATTTCGATACCAATTTTATGCGTGATTGCAGCATTGTTGTTTGATATAGATATATTTATTTCTATGATTAAAGGGTTGTTTGGATTTGGAGAAGGTTTTTTTGGTTTGCCAGCAGGAATTTCTTTAATAACTTTTCTAGGAGCAGTGGCATATTCTGGAGCTGCGGGAAATTTAACTTTGTCGCATTCGTTTTATATTCAGGATAAAGGTTTAGGCATGGCTAAACACGTGGATTCTCAGGTCGATTTGAAAAGTAATAAAAAAGAAATTCCTGCAGGCTTAAAATTTATGGATACAGAAAGTAATGTTAAGAAATTTAATAAATGGTTTAGATATGTTGCCCTTGAGCAATTCATTAGCTTTTGGATAATTGGGATGTTTACAATTTTATTGTTAATGTATATTGCCTATGCATTAGTTTATCCAGATGCGGAAGCGGGAGGGTTGCAATTTATTTTCGATCAATCTGAGATGCTGGCCCTAGATGTAAGCCAGACTTTGAAATTTTTCTTTTTAGGAATAGGAGTTTTGTTTTTGTTTAAAACTCAGTTAGGGGTTTACGAAACTACTTCTAGAATAATGGCAGAAAATACATCTTTATTTAGCGAAAAAATAAGAAAAAAATACCCTAGAAAAACTATATATTTTGGATTTCTTTGGCTTCAAATTGCTACAGCAATAGCGATATCGTTAGCTGCAGTTACAGAGCCTGTTCAGATTCTTATAATAAGTACATTTTTTAGTGCGATATCTATGTTGGTAATTTCTATTGCTGTTTTCTGGCTTAATTCTTCCAAATTAATAAATAGTAGAATTAAGCCAACCTTCCTCCGCCAGGCTATAGTTATGGGAAGTATTCTAACCTATGGAATCCTTGTTGCAGTGACTGTAGTGGATCTGGCTAAAAAATACTTTTAAACAACATAAAACCTAAAACTTTAAGAAAATAAGTTTTTTTTATATTTTATTTTTAATGTTTTAAGTTTTTATATTTCTCCAAAATCTGCGAAGTCTATTTCCGCATTATAATTTTCTAACTCCTTTAAAATTTCTGTAGTTGTGTATGTAATTGACTCTTCTTCGCTTTTATCCGCTAAACTTAAAACTGGTTCCGTTTGATACTCCCCAGGCAAAGTATACTCATCTGCAATTTGGTTGAAATTATCTTTTACACTCGGTTTGTCCACTTTGTCGTAGTACATGTATCCTGCAACTCCAACTGCAAAGAATAGAACTAATGTTAAGGTAACTATCATTATATTTTGAGTGGTTGGGTTAGTTTGTGGAGTAGGGTTAGTTTCTACCTCTTGGTTTAATGGGGGTAATGCATTTGTTTTATCGTCACTCCTACTATTTTCTTGGATTGGTTGTGTATTTGACTCCATATTCTTAGTTTAAAATATTATAAAGTACTTCTTAACGCTTCAACGTCTGCTTTTAATGTATTTTGAATAAATTGTTGAATGGCTTTTGCTTTTTCCCTAGTTGCACTTAAGAGTTCTTTAGATCCATCCACTCGAGTTTTAAAATCTCCCTCGCTATCTCCACATGCAAGAGTTTGAGATGCCTTAAATTGTTCAATAAACGAATTAAAGCTTTCGCTAAAATCTACAATCATATCGTTTAAAGTATCCAAATCGGTTTGTAGTTCAGTAGCATCTATTCCTTGAGTTTCTAATTTCTCTATTAAGTTTGCTGTAAGTTCCACAACTCGCATAAATCTTGCAATCGAATTATTATGGTTTACATCGTATTTATCTGCAATAGTTTCGATTCTACTAGTTGCTTGTTCACATCTATCTTTTTTATTTTGTTCTTGCAAATTTTTTCTAGCATCTTCTTTAGCTAAGCGTTGCGCTTCTCTAGATTCTCTCTCTGCTTCACGAGCTTGTTTTTTTTGTTCCAACTCTTGTCTCTTTTGTTCTAATTCTTGCTTTTTACGATCTGCTTGCTGCTTTAATTCTTCGCGATTTGTTTTTTCTAAAGTAGGTGCAACTGGTTCAGTAGTTGGGTTATCTGTTTCTGGATTCTCTGGCGTTTCTTCCTGTGGAGTTTCAGTAGTCTCTTCTGTTGTTTCAGTTAAAGTAGTAGTATTAGTGTCTTGTGCATAAATTTGAGATATTCCTATTCCAGTAATACTTATTGTAATTACAGTTACAACTATAATGCTTTTCATTTAAAACTATAAAATATATAGTAAACCTACTTTAGTTTACAAAAATTTATTAAAGAGTGGTAGAGTTAATTAGGATAATTTAGGTATCAAATGACGGAAAATTCAGAAGAAAAAGAAAAAAAAAGAGTTTTAGTTTTTGGAGGTACAGGATATGTTGGGGAAGCCATTGTAGATAAATTAATTGAACACAATTTCGAACCAGTTTTAATTGTGCGAAATTTAAAAAAATTGGAAGAAAGATGGATTGGAAAAATAGTAACAATTGAAACAGATATTAAGCAATTGAATAATTTTAAAAATGAAGTTAAAGTTTTGAATATTTATGCATGTATTTATTCAATTGGGTTGCTATTTGAGGGCAGAAATAATAAATTTATAGATTCCCATTATAACTGGGTAAAAGATACAGTTAATTTATGTAAAGAAATTGGAATAGAAAGATATTTGTTAGTTAGTGCAAATGGAGTTAGGCAAACAGGAACTAAGTATCAGATTTCTAAATGGAGTGGAGAGCAATATGTTGCCAAGTCTGGGCTTAAATATACAATATTTAGACCATCTATAATTTTCGACAACTCAAAAAAATTCAACTTCACCCAAATTTTATATAAAATGGTGTCACTTCCTATTGCGCCTGTAATATCGACTGGTGAATATATTCTAGCCCTTGTTTACAGAGGTGATGTTGCAGAAGCAATGGTTAAATCCATTGAGAATTTGAATGCAAATAATTTAGTATTTGCTTTAAGAGGTCCAACAGATTTTACTTTTAACGATCTATTAGACATTACAGCTAAATACAGAAATAAGTTTATTATTAAGGTACATATTCCTATATTTTTTGTAAATGTACTTACAACTCTATACGTGCGGTTTAAATTTTTTCCTATCGATCCAGAAACAATTCATATGCTTTTAGAGGGAAATACAAATACAGACGATTTTATATGGAAGGATCTTAATATTGAAAGAAAAAGCTATGAACAATTTCTAAAGGAACAAAAGGAAAATAATAAGTAGGTGTATTCCCTCCCTTCAATCTTTTAACAAACAAAATTCCATTAAATTTGAAGAAAACTCACACATTCGTTGTCAAGTTGTGCATTGACAAAGGTAAATTCCCTTATTCCAAGGAGCAATCAAGACTTTAACGAAATGCAATTTATTTCTACCTGTAGGCCTTTTCAGAACGTTAGTTGATGTGTATAATACAGACGTCACGCATGAAAAATAACGAAAATATAAAAAGGTTAAAAAATAAAACTACAAAAATGTTACTTACTTTAGGTTTTATTTTTCTGCTTACTTCCATTGCTGGAGCTGTCATTGGTAATTTGTTAGATTCTAAATTAAATATAAAGCCAGTTGGTTCATTGGGAACATTTTTGGTTTTTTATTTGATTACCTGGGTAATCGCTGTAAAATACAGTCTTAATATAAAAAAAGAATTAAAAGAAAATAATGGAAGCGCTACAAATTAAAACTGAAGAATTTAGTATTCTACCTACAATTGTATTCAAACTAGGAGATATTCCAGTTTCAAGCTCAATGCTAACAGGCGCACTTACAACTTTACTCTTAATCTTATTTATACTAATTTGCGGCAGATTCAAAAAAGGTACAAATCCTAAAGTAGGAAAAATTCAATCTATGTTGGAATCTTTTTATTCAGCAGGATTGAATCTAGTAACTTCCATTACAGGAGATGAAAAAATTGCCAAAAAGATATTGCCTATTATTCTATCTATAGTTATATATATAGGAATATCCAACTCATTGTTAATTTTGCCAATTTTTTCATCTTTAACATACGAAGGAAGCTACATTTTCTCTACTAATACAAAAGATATTAATGCAACTTTTGGAATTGCAGCTACAATTATACTTTGGACTCAATTTGCAAGTATTAAACAATTCAACTTATGGAACCATTTTAATAAATTCATACGAATTAAGGCTTTATATGCTGGTATTAAAAAAGGTCCAGGAGGATTCTTAATGGCTATTATTGAATTTTTATTAGGGCTTTTAGATATAATTTCGGAAATTGCAAAATCGTTCTCTTTATCTTTAAGGTTGTTTGGTAATGTTTTTGCAGGAGAGCTTTTAATAGCACTTTTAGCTTCCGTATTAGCAGTTGCATTACCAGCCCCGTTGCTATTGTATTCTTTATTTACAGGAACAGTTCAAGCATTAGTATTTGCAGCATTAACAGCATCATATTTCGGATCGGCACTTAGGGAATAAAGAAGTTTAAAATCAAAGATTAAAATTTTGTGCTTAGTGTTAGTAAAATTTAAGAGAATCATCGGAAATTATGAAATTAGCTCGTCTCTTTTGAGACTCGCGAAATTAGAAATTGGGTTACAATGAATTTCTAAGTCTGACGATAGGCAGGCAATTTCAATAAATTTCTATGAATTTCTAAAAATTTAATTTATTTTTTTATTTAATACAAATGGAATTAGAAGCAGTAACAGCATTAGCAAAATCTTTTTGCATACTTGCAATGTTAGCAACAGCACCCGCAGAAGCATATTTAGTAGGACAAGCTTTTCAAGCAATTGGAAGAAATCCTAAACTAGAAGAAAGTCTGTTCCCTAAAGTAATTATTTCTGTAGCTTTAGTAGAGTCTACAGCGATTTATGCTTTAGTAGCATTCTTTACTTTATAACCTATATAAATTATTTACAGAATAAACATGGATTTTGCAGAAATATTTGCAAAAATTGGATTCGATGGAAGGATGGCTTTGTTCAATTCCATTAACTTTCTAGTATTTTTTCTAATTCTATACAAATTTGTTTTTTCTAAAATTGGCAAAGGCTTAAAAGAAAGACAAGAATTAATAGAAGCTAGCATTAAAAATGCAGAAAAAATAGAAAAAGAACTTTTAGAAGCAGACAAGAAAACTGGAGAGATTATTAATAATGCACAGAAAGAAGCAAACGAGATTTTGAATAAATATAAACAAGAAGGAGAAAAATCTGCTGAAAAGATTAGAACAGAAGCACAATCTCAAATCGAAACAATGCAAAACAAGTCGCTAGAAATGATTGAAAAATCTAGAGTAGAAACAATGGATAAAATCAAAGAGGACACTGCAGATTTAGCAGTTCTTGCAACAGAAAAGATTTTAGGAGAAAAGATAAACGAGAAAGAAGATAGAGAATTAATAGTTAAATATCTTAAGGATTTAAATGTTTCTAAATGAGCTCAGACTCCACTAAAATTCACGAAAAAATTAAAGCACTAGATGCTATAGAGGATGCGGTAAAACGTGTGGAAGAGCTGAAGGAATTAGAAAAGGAAAAAATCGAGGTAACTAGCGCTATAGAACTAGATAAAGAAATTTTAGATATGATTCATAAAAAATTTGGAGAAGAATATGAAATAACTTCAAAAATAGATAAAAGTGTTATAGGAGGTATCAGAATTAAATTAGGCTCAAAAATGTACGATGGTACAATTCAGGCAAAATTAGACAAAATGCGCTTAAACTTAACTGCTTAATATTTAGAATATGAATGAACTAAAGGCTTATAGCCAAATTGTAGACACTCTAAAAAATAAAATTGAAGACTACAATACAGATGTAGATTTAAATGAAGTTGGAGAAGTAACAGAAGTACGAGATGGTATCGCAAGAATTAAAGGGTTAGATAAATGTGGTTCTCAAGAAATGTTGGAATTCCCACATGGTATTTTAGGTCTAGCATTAAATTTAGAAAAGAGAACTGTTGGTGCAATTATCTTGGGAGACTTTTCTAAAATTAAACAAGGAGATATTGTAAAAAGAACTCACAGAATTATGTCTGTTCCAGTAGGAGAAGAAATGATCGGAAGAGTAATTAACTCTTTAGGTGAACCAATAGATGGAGAAGGAAAAATCAAATCTGTAGAAATAAGACCAATAGAAAAAGTTGCTCCAGGAGTTATGACTAGAGAAAGAGTAAGCGTTCCACTTCAAACTGGAATTAAAGCTATCGATTCTTTAATTCCAATTGGAAGAGGTCAAAGAGAGTTAATTTTAGGAGATAGACAAACCGGAAAAACTGCTCTAGCTATAGACACAATTATTAATCAAAAAGGACAAAATGTAATTTGCATATACGTTGCAATTGGTCAAAAAGAATCCAAAGTTGCAAGATTAGTTTCCAAATTGAGAGAAAACAATTCAATGGACTATACAATTGTGGTTTCTGCTGGTGCATCTGATCCAGCACCAATGTTGTATTTAGCACCATATGCAGGAGTTACATTAGCAGAATACTTTGCAGATCAAGGAAAAGATGTTTTAGTTGTATATGACGATTTAACAAAACACGCATCTGCATATAGAGAAATGTCTTTGTTGCTAAGAAGGCCACCAGGAAGAGAGGCATTCCCTGGAGATGTTTTCTACTTACACTCAAGACTATTAGAGAGAGCAGCAAATCTAAACGACAATTTTGGAGGCGGTTCAATTACTGCACTACCAATAATCGAAACACAAGCTGGCGATATTTCAGCGTATGTACCTACAAATGTAATTTCGATTACAGATGGACAAATATTCTTAGAATCTACACTTTTCTTTAAAGGTGTAAGGCCAGCTTTGAATGTAGGCCTTTCAGTTTCTAGAGTTGCAGGAGATGCACAAATTAAACCAATGAAAAAAGTTGCAGGAAAATTGAAATTAGAACAAGCGCAATACAGAGAAGTAGAAGCTTTTGCTCAGTTCTCTAGCGATTTAGACGACGATACAAAACAAAAAATTGAAAGAGGTAAGAGATTAACTGAATTAATGAAGCAACCACAGTTCAAACCAATGAATGTTGCAGACCAAGTTTCAATAATATTTGCAGCAAACGAAGGTTTCTTCGATAAATTTGGTGTAGAAGAAGTTGTAACAAAAGAAGCTGAGTTAGTAGAGTACTTAAATAATTTACACAAAGATTTATTAGATAAAATATCAACTGGAAATTGGGAAGACGAAACTCAAGATAAGTTAAGAGAAGCAATAAACAGCTTATAGTTATTAAGAAATTGTTAGAAATTTGTTGAAATAAGAAATTTTTCGTAAGCAATGAATTTCCAATTTCGCGAGCTGTAAAGCGAGCAAGTTTCACAATTTCATACGTTTAGTTATGGCAATAAACACAAAAGCAGTAAAAGCAAGAATCGGGTCTGTAAAAAATACAAAGAAGATTACTAAAGCAATGGAGATGATTTCTGCTGTAAAAATGCGGAAAACTGTTCAATCGGCAGTAAACACAAGAGAATACGCAGAATTAGCAAATAATATTTTGCTTTCAGTAGGGTCTAGTGAGCAAACACATCCTTTAACTATTTCGAACAATTCAAATAAGCATTTGCTAGTTATTATTACATCGAACAGAGGATTATGCGGAAGTTACAATGCTAAAGTTTTAATTTCTGCAACAAACTTTGTAGAAGCAAATAAATTTAGAAATATTGAAGGAGAAGATAAACCAATTGAATATTCTGTATTAGCAATTGGAAATAAATCTGCTCAATTTGCAAAAAGGAACAATTTAGAATTAATAGGGATTTACGATAAGTTAAGCGAGAAACCTAACTATACAGATGTAGGTCCAATTAGTCATTCGATGCAAAAGTTATTTAGAGATGAACAATACTATGCAGTAACTGTAATTTATACTAGGTATATTTCTGGATTATCGCAATTAGTAGAAAACAAAACTCTATTGCCAATTACATCTAATACAATAGAGGAATTTATTGAAGAATTACCAAAAGGAAAAGAAGTGAAGGAAGACAAAATTGAAGATTATAAGTACGAACCAGCTAAAGAAGAAGTATTGGATTTTCTATTGCCAATGTTAATAGAAGTGCAATTGTACCAAGCACTTTTGGAATCGTCGGCAAGTGAACATTCTAGTAGGATGATTGCAATGAAGAATGCAACAGAAAGTGCAGGAGACATGATTAACAACTTAACTCTTGAATTTAACAAAGGAAGACAAGCGCAAATAACAAAAGAAATAACTGAAATTGTTTCTGGAGCAAATGCGGTTTAGAAAAAAAAGTTTTTTCAATTAACAATTAGAAATTATAAATTATCGATAAATTATTTATTAGAAGCTTACAGCCCACAGCTTAAAGCTTATAGCTTATTATGAAAGGAAAAATAATACAAATAATTGGAGTTGTTGTAGACGTGCAATTCGAAAACGGAATGCCAGAAATTTACAATGCTTTAGAAATTAAAAATGGAGATAAAAATATCGTTTTAGAAGTTCAGCAACACGTTGGAGACAATACAGTTAGAGCAGTTGCAATGGATTCTACAGATGGTCTTTCGCGTGGAGACGAAGTTTCAGACACAGGAGCACCAATTCAAGTCCCTGTTGGAAAAGAAGTTTTAGGAAGAATGTTTAATGTAATAGGAGAAGCAATAGATGGGAAACCAGAAGTTACAACTGATGTGAAACTGCCAATTCACAGAAAAGCACCATCTTTCGAAAAACAATCTCAACAAACAGAAATTTTAGAAACAGGAATCAAAGTAATAGATTTAATTTGTCCATTTCTAAAAGGAGGAAAAGTTGGATTGTTTGGAGGTGCGGGAGTAGGAAAAACAGTTATTATTCAAGAATTAATTAGAAATATTGCTCAAGAGCACGGAGGTTTTTCGATGTTTGCAGGTGTAGGAGAAAGAACAAGAGAAGGAAACGACTTATACGAAGAAATGAAAGAATCTGGAGTATTGGATAAAACAGCTTTAGTTTTTGGACAAATGAACGAAGCACCAGGGGTGCGGGCAAGAGTAGCTTTGACTGCTTTAACAATGGCAGAGTATTTTAGAGATACAGAAGGAAGAGATTTACTTTTGTTTATCGACAATATTTTTAGATTTACACAAGCAGGATCTGAACTTTCAGCATTGCTTGGAAGAATGCCTTCGGCTGTAGGATATCAACCAACTCTTTCTACAGAAATGGGAGCGTTACAAGAAAGAATTACATCTACAGATAAGGGTTCAATTACATCAATTCAAGCAGTATATGTCCCAGCAGACGATTTAACAGACCCTGCACCGGCAACAACATTTGCTCACTTAGATTCAACTGTAGTATTGAACCGAGCACTTGCCGAATTAGGAATCTATCCTGCGGTAGATCCACTAGATTCAAACTCAACAATTCTAGATCCGTTAATAGTAGGTCAAGAGCACTACGATGTTGCTAGAGGAGTTCAAAAAGTATTACAAAGATACAAGGACTTGCAAGATATTATTGCAATTCTAGGTATGGAAGAATTGTCCGAAGAAGATAAAAAAATTGTATCACGAGCAAGAAAAATTCAAAGATTCCTCTCGCAGCCATTTTTTGTAGCAGAAAAATTCACAGGAAATCCAGGAGCATATGTTCCAATTGCAGAAACTGTTAGAGGTTTTAGAGAAATTTTAGAAGGGAAACACGACGATAAACCAGAATCTGCATTCTATCTAAAGGGTGGAATAGATATGGTGAAGTAAGTTGTTAGTGGTTAGGTTTTAGGGATTAGTTGAAGTACTATCGATTTTTAATTTTGATTTGTGCTTTTAACTTTTGACTTTTGCATTTTGAATTTGCCTAGCACAGAGAGCTTTTTTAACTAAAGGTATGTTTATTATGAAACTAAAAATTGTAACTCCAGATGGAATAATATTCCAAGGTGAAAAAGTAAAATCTACAACAATACCAACTCAAGCTGGTACTATTACCATATTGCCAGACCACGAACCTTTAATTTCAATTTTAGAACCAGGAGAGTTGATTGTAGAAAAAGATGGTGAAGTTTTAAGTTTTGCAATTGCAAGAGGAATTTTAGAGGTAAAGAAAGACAGCGAGGTGAATATATTGGCAGATAATGTTGTTAGCGCAGAAAATATTAATTTAGAAGACGCAGAAGAAGCAAGGAGAAGAGCAGAAGAATTTTTAAAAAGAAAAGATTCTATGGACGATTTGGAATTTGCTAAGATTCAAGCACTTCTAGAACAAGAACTTGCAAAAATATCTGTAGGAAGAAAATATAAAAGAATCTAAACTGGCGGTTAATACTATCTGCATCCCAAATATATAAAAAGATGTCCATCTATATTGACATATCGAAGCTCGGATATGCTATAATCCTCTATAGACTTAACCATTGGACGATGAAGTTTGCCAAATTCTTGCTAAATAGAATCTTGAATAAAGGATTTAGAATAGAGAAAAAATTTATCTATATGATCCTAGCAATATTGCTAATAGCCTCGTTCCCTTTATATGCAAACAAAAAAGTCCAAGCTCAAGAACAAACCTACACAAATCAATTAACAAAAACAATAAACCTAACAGTAGAAAGACTGAGTGATGTGGAAGTAATTGTCATTCCCCCTCTACTTATAGGAGAGGGTCGGGGTGAGGTCTTAACAACCCGTGCCGATAACAACGGGAAAGTAAACATAGACATTCCACTAGGAACACAAAAAGACAACCCATCCACTTGTCACCCTGTGCTTGTCGAAGGATGCCAAGATGGAGAATACACAATAAAGATAACAAGCATAGATGCAGCAGGGAACAGAAGTGAAACAACAGAAGTAAAAATAATAAGAGACACAATAGCACCAAACAAACCAGAAGTAGGAGAAGCATACATATGTGGTTCTAACATATGTATAGATTTAACAGGAGAAGCAGGAACCGAAGTACTAGTAAATAATCAACCTACAGGTGTCATTATGACTTCTTCTAATGTCACTCTGAGCCTGGTCGAAGGGTACCAATCCAACACAACCTACAACTTCACAATATCCCTAAAAGATAAAGCTACGAATGTTAGTGAGAGTGTAAGTAGGAGCATTACTACTCAGCCAGGTAGAGGAGCAGGAGGCACAGGAAATGAGAAGGATGTTTTTGGTGCTTCAACCTCCGCTAAATACAATTCGATATATGATATGGAAATAGAAGTTAATGAACAAACTGGGGAATATAAGATTTTAAAATTTGATCTTCCAGCACCAGAATTAACTTTTGTATCCACCTCCTATCCAAATGGAGAAGTTAATGTTTATGGTGTAGGGTTAAACAAAAACCAAAACTTGAATGTTAATGCAAGAGTTAAAATATTTGGAAAGAGTTTTCAAAGTGTAAAAGAAATATGCGGTGAATTTCATGAAGCATACGATTTAATAATAAAGAAAAGAGAGAATTGTATAATGGAGCATACCAAGTTAACCCAAGAACAAATTTATAGAGAAATTGATTACGCAGGAGAAAATTGCAATAAAGATTATTTAGTACTTTGGAAAAAATTAAATACCAAATGTTTTTATAAAGAAAGTTTTGATTACGAGAGTTTACAACAAGCTACTGTCCCAATTTCCAATGTGGAACTACTAATGCAAAAGAACTCAATAGAAGATATATCAGAACAAAGAACATGCGACATAGGGCAGCCTTGCTTTAATGAATCTAAGAGATACTGGAACGATACAGAAGACGGAAGATTTCAACTCCAATACCCCAATACAATTCTAAAAGAAAATGATAAATTAAATGCAAAGCATAGAATATTTACTAAATTTAATTTGAATGTGAACTATAAAGACTACCAAATAGATTTAAATGGAGTCGAAAGTGGTTGGAGTAATGAGGTGGTTGTTGATCCTACCCCGACCTTCTTACAATCTGCTGTGCACCCTCTGGCTTATGATGAAAGTTGCAAGGAAGCCGATAGAGTGTGGAGTGGTCCAGAAGGAGATGATGATTTTGGAGATCGAGCTAACAGATATCCATATCATATTGGAGTTGATATAAGAGCTGTTAACAACGAAGCTCCTTGTAAGATTAATTCTGTGGCTGGAGGGAAGGTGAAAAAAACATTTGAGGACCTCCAAAGAGCAAATATAATAGATATTGAACACGATGAAGTTTATACAACACGCTATATACACGGCTGGGATTATCTGGTGGCGAAAGACCAAATTTTAAATAAAGGAGACTTTATATTTACAATGGGTTGTACAGGTGACTGCGATGGAAGGCACTTACATTTTGAATTATATGAAAATGGAGCTGTTGTAGATCCACAATTAGAACATTACTTTGGATATATGGGTGGAGAAGGTAATTTTTATGTTAGAACAAAAAGGTATTAATTATTATTTTGTAAAATGACTAAATTAAGAAACATATTAAAAAAGCGGGCAGTTTTGTTAAGTCTAGCTTTACTATTCCTTTTAGCTTTGATGTTCATAATTTACATGTTACAAAGAACTGAAAAAGAAGATACAGAAAAAATGCCAGAAGCAGTTATTGAAAATCCTGAAGAAAAAAAAGAACCTGAGGAGATTGTAGGGAATACAGAAATTACAAAAGACTGGAATGTATATATAAATGGAAAATTGGGAATTAGTTTTAAATACCCAGAAGATTGGGTTGTTCAGGAAGGCAACACGAATTGCTCTTTAAATCCAAATTATGTAAGTAATTGTATAAACTTATATGATAGTCAAGAACAGAATTTTCTACAAATAAAATTTGAAGAATATAACAATGATCCTGGAAGTATATCTTTGACAAAAAGAGAATATTTAAATAGTAAATATTTCGATAAAGAATTTAGTTCATTAAAGATGATACGACTTAATAGTGTAAATAATTCTTATACATATTTTAATAAATATAATTTATCTATTTTATTCTTAAAAAACTATGCTATCAAGAAAGGTTTTGATGATCTCTCTGAGTGGACCGTCTGGTACGTCAACAACAACATAGGATACACATTCACCTATTTAATTGATCCAGCCTTAATACCAGATAGAAACAACATAGGAGAGAATGAAGTTGTGGATGCTATGGATCAGATAATGTCCACTTTAGAAATAGATTTTAATGTGAAGCCTTTTTAGCTAGTAAGAAAATGAAACAAACTCCTAAAACAGCTATAATCCTGTGAAGATCTAGACATTAAGCGATGAAGTTTACAAAAATCTTACTAATATTCATACTAGTAATAACAACAATTCCATACTTCACCCCTTCTAAAATCCAAGCAGAAGAAATTACCCACCAGTCTACGCAAAGCTACGACAAGGCAAGCACAAACCAACTAACCAAAGAATTAAAACTAACAGTAGAAAAACTAAGCGATGTTGAAGTTGTTGTAAAAGGACCAAATGATGTCATTCCTGATTCAGTCAAGAATCTCAGAACTAGAGCAGATAGTAATGGAAAAGCAAACATAACAATACCTCTAGGAACGAAAGTAGATAATCCAAATCTTTGTCATCCTGAATTCATTTCAGGATCTTATAATCAAGAGATCCCTGATCAAGCCAGGGATGACAACTGTGAGGACGGAGAATACACAGTACAAATAACAAGCATAGATGCAGCAGGAAACAGAAGTGAATCGACTGTAATAAAGATAATAAGAGATACAATAGCTCCAAACACACCAGAAGTATCAGAAATATACATATGTGGAGCTAATCTTTGCATAGATCTAACAGGAGAAGAAGGAACAGAGATATTAATCAACGGACAACCAACAAATGTCATAGCATCGTCACAAGGTGTCACCCTGAGCCTAGTAGAAGGGTATCAATCAAATGGGTGAAACAAAATAAACCAAAGATTAAAAAAGGCGGGAAAACTTTATGGGACAAAGTTAAACATTTAACAGGAGATTTGCCTGGAATACCAGATAGTACAAAAGTAATTAGAAAAATGAGAGATGAATCCTAAAGAAATATATATATATTAGATATAAGTTTCATAAGCTCATTGTTTAGCAATAACGATTCAAATCATATTGAAGCTATAAGAATTGTAGAAAAATTATTTAACAATTCAATAATTATTGTTCCTTCAATAGTATTTGCTGAATTGTTCATGCTTAAGGCAAGCCCAGATAGAAAACAAAAGATTTTTGCATTAGCAAGAGAATTGGCAACTTCAATATCTGAATTCAAAGTTTCCGAGCTAAACAAGTTTTTTAAATTTGTAATTTCTAGAAATTTTAATTTAAAGCAAACGATTCTATTATTCTTTACACAAGCATTGAATACAAAGCACAACTCCTAACTTTCTATAAAAAACTTGAAAAAGAATATAATAAACAATTAAAAATAATTTAAATGAACAATTTAGAATACTATCTAAACCAAATTCCAGAATTTGAAGAAAGATTGAAGAAATTTCTTTCCGAACTTGAGGAATTGGGATTGAAAAATATGGAAAAACTAACAATTGACCACATATGTATACAACTTTTAGAAGATGACCAAGCTCAAGCTTTATTAGATGAAATTTTAAACTTAGGAGGAAAGATTCTTAGCAATGCTGAGTTCAAAGGCAGAATGATCTACTCAATAAAATTATCGACTTCTATAAAAGTCTTGGATCAAAAAGTGGATGTTTTGGAGTTACCCTTCCCAGAAGCAGAGAAAGGGTTACCCAATGATATGTGGGAACATGTAGAATTTATTATTCCAGGAAACGCAAATACGCTAGAAGAATTAGAAGCTAATATTTTTGAACATTTTGGAATTGAAAACTTAACTGAATTAGAACAAAAACTCAATAAAGTTAGTAAATCTATGCCTGTAGGAAAAGCAACTGATAAACCAAATCCAGTAATTAAATTAGAAAGAGAAAAAGGAACCGAAATAAAACTTCACGCAAGAAGTTTGGAAGATGTTGTTAGTAATTAACATATGAGCAAAAATGACGCTATAAATTTCTACGAAACACGCAAGCTTTTATTTCCGTTTGTTGGAGGAATCATTCAACGAGAAAAGAAAGGAGAAAAAGAAGTTTTAATGCAAACACGCTGGAAACCAGATAGGGATCCGTTTTACAGTGGCACTTTAGAATTTCCAGCAGGTATTTTAGATGTAGGATATGAAAATATATACGATGCGTTAGAAAGAGAGATATTAGAAGAAACTGGACTAAAACTTAAATCGATTATTAACGATAATCAAACTCAAATTCATTCGCCAAAAAAAGTAGATGGTTCATTTGGGTTTAGACCCTTTTGCTGTGTTCAACAATTAAACAAAGGATATCCATGGATAGGTTTTATATTCCTATGTGAAGCTGAGGAAGGTGAATTAAAGGCACAAGAAGATGAAGTTAAAAATGTTCTTTGGATGAAAGCTTTGGAGGTTAAAGAAATGCTGGAGAACACACCAGAAAAACTTTTCACACTCGAAGTTCCAGCCTGGGAGTATTACTTCTCACAATCATAATTCACCTCCTCTTTAAAGAGGAGGGCAGGGAGGTGTTATTTCTGTTAAAATTATTCAATTAAAGCAATTCCATGAATTCAGAAGGAAAAGATATCAAAATAAAAATCTCAGGATTAATTTTGAATGAAAAAGGTGAGCTTTGGATATTTAGAAATAAGGGTAAAACTGTTTGGACTTGTCCTGGAGGAAAGATTGAAGAGGGAGAAAGTGAAATTGAATGTTTAAAAAGAGAATTAAAAGAAGAAGCAGGAATTGAGACTAAAGGAGCTGAATTTTTAATAGAAACAGATGTTGAAGAAGCGGCAGGAAATCCTGGTAAATATGAAATTTTATCTAGTAAAAGAATATGGAGGTGAATTAATTATCAATCCAGACGATAGCGTTGAAGAGATGATGTGGTTATCTAGGCAAGATTTTGAAGATAAAGTAATTAAAGGTCATATGGGGAATATTATTAAAAATTATTCTTAAACCTATAGTCGTTTTGATATTGAATTTAATATACAAGCCTGTTTTCAAAATTGTAAATATGATATTTGCGAATAAATGGGGATATAACACAATCCATATAATTTCTCTGATACTTTCATCAATTATCTTTTTCGGTTTAATAATTTTATTTATATACGCAACTTTTTAAATGATTAATAACGTTCAATTAGTCCAAACAACAACAAAAGACGACTTCATTTTGAATGGAATTTACTCAGACGGCGATAAAAATTCGGAAGCAATTATCTTTATACATGGGTTTACTGGAGATTTTTATACTCACAAATTTATTCATACAATTGGGCAAGCTCTACAAGATTGGCAAAAAGCTTTTGTTCTGGCGCAAACTAGAGGAACAGGAATACAAACTGAGATAATTAAAAGCAATAGAGCAGAAGAAGAATATATAGGTTCATTTTTTGAAAAGATTGAAGATTCGCACTTAGATATTTCAGGTTGGATTAAATTTCTTGTAGAACAAGGATATCGGAAAATAATTTTGATGGGCCATTCTTTAGGAACTATTAAAAGTGTTAGGTATTTGTTTGAAGGTGAGTATAAAGATAGAGTCACCAAGCTAATTTTATTAGCTCCTTTCGACAAAAATTCATATGTAGAAAAGAAAACTAAAGGGGAGTGGAAAGAGCATTTGAAGATCGCAGAGCAAAAAATTAAAGAAGGAAAAGAATTAGAAAGAATTCCCAATACCTTCGACGATTTCCCAATGACTTATAGAACTTACTATTCTTCGTATAAGCAAGATGACTTTGGTTGTATGTTCGATTTCTATAGAAAAGACTATAATTTCCCAATTTTAAACCAAATAAACATACCAGTAACAACTATAGTAGGAGATCTGGATGAATTTTTATATATGAAAGAATTTAATAAAGATGGAAATGAAATTGGAGAAATATTAAAGAAAAATATAAAAGATTCTGAATTCAATTTAATTCCAGGCGCTGCTCATACATTTGTAGGCAAGGAAGATGAAGTAACTAATTTAGTTTTAAAGTTTATTTAATAATCATTACAAATTTGAAAAAGGTACTAATTTTCTGTAAAATTTAGGTACTAAATATTATCCCATGACAAGAAGAATACAATCTACAGATTTAAAAACGAAAACCAAAAAAGTCTTAGACTTAGCGAGCAAAGGAGAAGACGATTTAATTCTCTACGTCCACGACCAACCTAAAGCTGTAATGATTAGTTACGATAAATGGATTGCAGAGAACGCACCTAAAAGAAATTCCAAAAAAGGAAAAAAGGAAAAAACTTTATGGGATAGAGTAAAAGACAAAGTTATATCCGACCCAACAATTACAGATAGTGCAGCTTACTTCAGAAAGAGAAGAGATGAAGAAATACCTAATTGACACAAGTTTTGCAATTTCTCTTTTCAACGAGAAAGATTCAAATTATAAAAACGCTCAAACCAAAACAAGTACTCTTCCGGCGGATATTTCAATTATAGTTCCCGTATTAGTTATGATTGAGCTTGCTTTTAATCCCTTTAAAGAAAATACAAGAACCACGATTTTTAATAACACTGAAAAACTTGCAAATAGTATTATAAATATAAATAAATCGGATATTAACGATTTTAAATTATTCGTAGACAAAATTGAGAACAAAATTGGAACAATCGATGCAACAATCTTATATCTAGCATTCAAACATAAAGCAGAACTTTTAACTTTCGATAAAAGACTCGAAAAAGAATATTATAATCAAATTAAACTATTAGGTTAACTATGAAACTATTTTTAGCATCTGAAGCAAAACATCCTAATTCAATACAAGCACTAGAAGACAATATTGGAGGGTTTGAAGATAAAACTATTGCGTACATTCCTACTGCTGCTAATGGTGAAACTTGGGGAAGTTGGAAAGAAGGTGGATCTTGGAATCTAGTTCAGACTTTAGGAGCTAATATAACTTTGGTTCAATTGGAAGATTATAGAAATGAAAGTGTTGTGGATTTAATTCAAGGAAAAGATATTGTCTGGTTCGCTGGTGGAGCGGCAAGCTATTTACTTTACTGGATTAGAAGATGTCAACTAGATAAACGCCTCAAAAGTATATTAGATAATGGAACATTATACGTAGGCTCAAGTGTAGGGAGTATGATAACTTGTACCAAACAAACTATCACGGATTGGTATTTAGGCGAAGAAGAACCTGGCGCTTCAGTAATCCCTGGTTTAGGATTTGTAGATTTTGAAATCTACCCACACTACGAAGATATTTTACATGATGATATAAAGAAAAAGTTTTCAGGCAATAAATTATATTTATTGAAAAATGGCGAAGCTTTGATAGTTGAAAATAATAAAGTTACAGTTTTAGGAGAGGAAAGGATAATTACAAATTAATTTTTAGCCACTATTGTTAGAATAGGCAACATATTTATCCAAGCTCTATCGGAAGTATCGAAATCTATATCTGTAGATAAACCATCTTCATCTAAATCTCCTTCTAAAACAAATCCTAAAGGAGCTAACGTACAAGCGAAATCCAAATGAGCATTAGTAGAATTTCCCTCACTACCTACTTGTGCAATCTGTTGCCCAGCGCTTACAGTTTGACCTACTGTTAAACCTGGCGTAAAACTCTGTGCATGTCCATAAGTGCAGAAGAAATATAAATCTTCTCCACTAGAACTAACTGCAATTGGAGTAGGTGTTCTGGTAACAACTAAATGATTACCTAGCCCATCTGCATCTGCACCCATAGCAACTACTACAGAATTATTTGCAGATACAACTGAACTTCCAGCACTAGCTGTTAAATCGTTTCCAAAAGTTCTACAATCTAATTCTGGCGAATAGCCTTGGTTTGTATCTGTTGCACAACGCTGCGTATTAAATGGATTAAGATTATTAACTAACATTGTTGTATTACAACCAGCTACAGGACAAGCAAATTCACCCAAACATTCCAACATATTTCCCAAAGAAGCAGAACCATCTCCACAGGCAAAATCCATACTACCTAAATCGACTCTGTTCACTGTAAAAGCCATTGAAGTTGTACCGGCAGGGCAATCGTCTGTTGTTGGTATATATGGCCTTAGAGCTTCAGGAAACAAATTAATATCAACACATCCTCCTAAATCTATCCCTTCTATTTCATCAAATTTTTCATCGTCGCTTTTTATAGATTCTTGAGCTCCAAATTCCTCTTTAGGAACATTTGAAACCTCTTTTGCTCCACTAACAAGTCTTTCAAGAATTAAATTTATAGGTTTTAAGATTGAATCTGGAGAAATTATTGTATTAATTAAATTTGATATTGAATTAATAAAATTCAATAGAGTAGGGTGTTGAACTGGTTTGTTAACATCTTGAACGCATGTTGAAGAATTTAAATCACAAATAAATTCATTCGAACATTCAGAATTATCTTTACAAGTTACAGAAGACTGCACTATAGGCTTAGTACAAATACCTTTTGTACAAGAAACTCCTGCAGCACATACATTTTTAGCGTCACATGCATCTCCTATTCCAGCTAATTTAACTTCTTGAGGAGTAGGTAAACATCTAAATCCGGTAGTTGTTGGTGCACACACTAGCCCTTCTTTACACTGTTGGCCATAACAATAATCATTTTCTGCTACTTTGCTACCATTAAATTGAGCATATCCGTTAACACAGTCGTAGTTTGGACTACCTGGAACTTGTTTTCCATTTGGTTCTCCACAACAAACATCTTTACTATTTGGACAAGATGGATTTGCTGCACATTTTTTACCAGTTGAAGAAGATATACATATATTAACATTTTTATTTAAACCTGGATTGCAATCTGAATTACTTTGGCAATCATTTCTTTCTGCAGCTGTTGGTGTTTCTGGTATGCTTTGTTCTGGCTGAACTACAGATGAAGTAGTTTCTTCAGACTCTGGTGCTGGCTCTCCAATACCAGCAGCTGGTTCTTCTTCCTCTTCTATGCATTCTCCTGCTGTACAAACAAAACCATCTGGACAATTAGAAATATCATCTCCACATTCAAGTATTTCTGGAGGTGCTATAAACCCAGCAGCAACACATCTATTATCTACACAATTGCCACTTGCACATTGTTCACTTCCTGTACAAAAACTTCCGACTGGCAAGATTTCTGAATCTGGAATACAAGCGCAAGATGGGGCTGAAGATAGTTGACAAGTTCCAGCAAAGCCAACGCATCTACCTCCAGGTTGTATTCTTGTACAAGTAGAATTATTATTTTCTCCAGAACATACAGGACCGCCTCCGCCATCTATAGCTCCTGTTGCGGTTGTACCACTTGGAGGAACTCCACAAGAACTATCTGGAGTATCACATCTAAAAACTCGTCTGCCATTAGGACAAATTTGAGTTGGACCTCCTGCAATACATTCACAACTAAATCCAGTATCTCCTTCTTGACAAACAGTATCCCCAATCTCGCATTCATGATCGCATTGTTCGTCAATTTCATCGAAAACAGAAGTATCTTGCAATCCCCTTTGATAGAGTCCAATACCTGACAATACGATAGTAACTAACAGTGCTCCGAAAAGAATTCGAATATATTTAAGTCTTAAGTTTGAATTTTTCAATTTATAATAATAATCTACATTAAAATGTCATGTAAATTAGAATATGTCAAATTACAAGCTCTTTCCTAGTTCATTTTTAGAATGAATTTAGTATAATTGCGTATTAATAACTTCTTGGAGGGATGGAGAAAGAGAAAATTTACAAATTAAATAATTAATTATATGAAATTAGCAATAATGTCGGATAGCCACGATAATTGGGCTAAGTTAGAGGAAGCTGTTGAGAGAGCTAACGATGAAAAATGTGAAGTTTTACTATTTGCTGGAGACCTTATAGCACCAACAGGAATAATTGTTTTACGCAAATTCAAAGGCAAAGTAAACTTTGTTTGGGGAAATAATGAGATGGAAAGAGTAGGAATAGTTAGAAAAATTGATGCATTGGAAAATTTTGAAATGTGTGGAGATTTTTACGAAGATAAGATTGATGGAATAAAGATTTTCATGAATCACTATCCTAAATTTGTAGAACTAGCAGCAAAATCGGGAGATTACGACCTTTGCATCCACGGACACACTCACGAATACAGAGAAGATAAAATAGGAAATACAATTTTAATAAATCCTGGTACAATTCAAGGCTATCCATCTGGAGAATCTACATTCATAATTTTCGATACTCAAGACAAGTCTATAAATAAATTACTGGTTTAGTTGTATCTTCCTATCTTAGAGGAGGATATGACACAAACATGTATATAAATTTGAAGATCATCTTTTATTGTATTGAACTAGCTTGGACAACTTTTCCCCGTTCCTAATTAATACACTCAAAACCTTAAAATAGACTTGTAATTCTTCATCTGTTAAATCTGAAAGAAGCATTTTCATATTTTTAGTAATTTCTTCTTCCAACTTAGGTATTAATAATTGTGCAAGCGGAGTTAATTCGATATTTTTCGAACGTCTATCTTTTTCGTTTAAAGTTACTTTAACAAATTTATTTTCTAATAACATTTGAAGTCCTATAGTAATATTTGGCTTACTTATTCCAAGATGCTTAGATATATCTAATGGAGTAGGAGTTTTTAATTTCGAAACTGTTCCTAATATTCCCCAATGAAAAACACTTAAGTTATATTTTTCTAATATAGAGTTAACGGATTCGCGTAGAATTCGATAAGATGTTGTTTGCAAAAAAGCTGCTTTGTAGATATTTAAATCCATAAGTGATTATATCACATAACTTTAATTAGAATTTTTAAGAAATTTTACAAACTCTTCACAATGGAGCTTTACAATGGAAGTCTAATCTCTTATACTCAAATTAGTTATATTATATAACTAATTTATTTTTTAGTTTTATTCGATGGAAAAGAACAGTTCACAAAGCATGCTAATGGTAGCTGCTACATTTCTAGTTGCTTTAGTTATAGGAATAGGAGGAGGTGTGGTTATTGGTGAAAACAAAGAAAAGAACGAGCAGAAAGATAGCGTTACAATGGCAAAAGATTCAGAGAAAGATGACAAATCTTTCAGCAATGATGAGGCCTCACATTCCGAAGCTGAACATGAACTAAGATCTTCATTGCAGGGTTTACTAAGTGAGCATGTATACTTAGCTCTTCATGCAACAAGATCTGGTTTCGATGGCCATGCAGATTTTGAAGAAATCGCAGCTTCTTTAGATGAAAATTCTGTTGAAATCGCAGATGCAATTGGAAGCGTATACGGTGAAGATGCAAAAACTGCATTCCTAGCTAATTGGAGAGATCATATAGGATTTTTTGTGGACTACACAGTTGCAACAAAAGCTAAAGATGCAGCTGGACAACAAAAAGCTGTTGATAATCTTATGGGATACATAGGATCTGCTTCTGCTTTTTTTGCTAATGCTAATCCTAATTTAAAAGAAGAAGATGTAAAAGCTGAAATAACAGACCATGTTCTTGAATTAAAAGCTTCTGTTGATGCATATGCTGAAGGAGACTTTACCAAAGCTTATAATTTACAGAGAGAAGGTGCAGTTCACATGAGTATGTTTGCTAATACATTAGCTGGTGCAATTGCTGAACAATATCCAGATAAGTTCTAAAAAGGATTTACTTGGAGAAAAGAGCGTCCTGATATTCGGGACGCTCTTTTATAACTAATATTGAAAGTATTTATTTCTTATTTTTACTCTTGCTGCATTGTTTACTCTTAATGCAATATCTTCTTTAATTCTAGTTAAGAAACCTTTTCTCCCCCAATCTAATTTTTTTGCAAAGTCTTGTCCTATCATAGTAATAAAGTAATAAATTAATTACTATTATTACTTTACATAACAAATATTTAATACGTATTTAAGAAGTGTAAAAAGATAGTAAAGAAAGAGAACTTGTTATTGGTTATTAGATATTAGAAAAAAAGAATATGAGCAAATAATAAAATTATGAGATTGGAAATTGGTTGCAATTAATTTGAGTTTTTCGTTGTCAATTATCAATTGTTAATTACTAATTAGCTATAAGCTATTTGCTATAAGCTAACTGTTATTTGGGTACTATCCTATATATTTGGTCGACATTCCCATTGTTATCTGTAGAGAAATATATATTTCCATCTGGTCCTTGAACCATTGCCCTTAACCTTTTATCGACATCTACCACTTTCTCTTCTCTAATATCTCCATTCTCTTCAAATTTAATTAGCCTAACTTGTTGATCTTTCAAAAGTGCTGCTAAAAATGATCCTTCCCAACCTTTCCATTGTTCTCCTTTTAATAATTCAATTCCAGAAATTGCAACAGTTGGATCTCCAGACTCCCAAACTGCTTCTATTGCATCTGGATATTTTTCTAAATCTGTCATATCAACTTCTTCGTTGTAACCAGGAATTGGATCCCATCCAAAATTACCTTGCCTTATTTCGTTAATTTCATCGTCTTTTCCGGGACCATGTTCTGCAGAATATCCATAATTCCCATTTACAGCTTCATCGAAAACTATCATACCTTGAATATTTCTATGTCCATAACTGAATATTCTGTTGTCAAATTCTCCTGCTAAATTACCAGAAACACCTTTTCCACCTCTATCTACTCTTAAAATTTTGCCTCCCAAACTTTGCGGATACTGAGGAATTGAACCGTCTGTTGCAGTATCTCCAGTTCCAATCCATAAATGGAAATTCTTATCCATTTCCATTCTACAACCCGAATGTCTTCCTGTTTTGTTAGATGGTAAATCTGGAATAATATCTTTTCTTTCGAGTACATTCTTCATATCATCAGAAAGCTTCCACCTTGCAACATGAACTTCTATTGGTCCTTCGATGGTTGTATTGAAACATGTAAATATGTATTTATTATTATCAAAGTCTCTATCTACTTCAATTCCCATCATTCCAGCTTCTCCAAAAACAAAAACGTCGTCTGGTTTGGTAATTAACCACTTTTCTTTTGTTAATAAATTAAAGCCACTAATATGACCAGTTCTTTCTGTGTAGAACATAATATCTTTGTTCAAGAAATCTAAATCCCAAGGGTGGTTCAATCCGTCTACCACAACTTCAGTTATAATTTCTGGGTCTTCTAATACTTCTGTAGGCATTTCGGGTGTAACAATGGAATCTGTATTATTCTTCCCTACAGTTATTACAACAACAGAAACAAATGTAATGAAAGAAATGGCAAAAATTCCTAATAAAACCTTAATATTTAGTTTTTCTATCACAATTTAATTTAGTAATTAGTCTTATTTTATTACTTTTATACCTACATTCATATAAAGAATTAATTTCATATTTGTAATCTTTAATTTATACTAAAAATATGAAGATGCGTTTTGCTACCATAAAAAGAATAGTATACAAAAAGAAAGTAATTTTCCCTGCAATAATTCTTATTTGCTTTCTAATATTTCTTTATTCCATTTCTATATCTGGCCCAGGCGATGCTTTTTATTATTATAAACAACTCTCTACCTCTTTTACTCGTAAGGAGGAAAACTTAGATTCTCATTTGAAAGATCTAAATAGCTACATTAATAGACTGAACGATGTTAATAGCGATTGTGCGAAATACAGATTAGCAGAAAATGAAATTGTTAAAACCAGCTCAAATTTATTTTTAGATTTAAAAGCAGATATTGAAAAAACCGAAAAGGTACTATTAGCATTGGAAGATGTTGAAGAGAATGAAGATTGCGACTCTATACTTTCTTACAGTGAATTGAAATATATTTTTGTATATTTTGCTGTTTCTAACGATTCAAAATCGGATGTGTTCAATACATTTATTACTAAAGAATTAGAAACTCAAAAAGAAGAAGTTGAACTATTACTAGATTTCGATTTTGAATCGTTAGATATACCGGAAGAAGAAATTAATAACCTTACAGAAATAGCTAGAAATGCAGATACTCTTGCATCTTCTATTTCCATAAAATCTGGTCTAGACAGTAAAGAAATTCTGAACCTTTTAAATCTGAATTACCATATCCAAGCATTCGACGATGTACTAAATTCAAATACAAGCTACTACTGGCAATCCCCTGTGAAGAAACTCTGTACTTTGAGCAAATATGAAAATGAAGAATGCAGCGATAAAACATTAGCAAGCAAATTCAATAGCATAAAGGTAGATAGCACTTCAGAGTACTTAAACAACGGTTCCGAATTGTTCCAAACTTACTTTAAATTAATTCAAAAGTAAAAAATCCGAAATTCAAAAGCACAAGTAAAAAGTTAAAACTTTTGATTTTTGAATTTTGACTTTTAAGTTTTAAATTCCTAAGTGGATTAGTATATCTTCTCCAAATTCACTCTTACGCATATTGTCTAACTCTGGATCCCTTTCAGAAAGAAATGGAAACAATTCAATTAACTTACTATAACTTTTATTTTTGTCTCCTTCAGAAAAATCGTAAATTCTAGTTTCTTCTATAGTATTCACATTCTCAACTCTTAACTCTATGAATTGTTCTGTAGCCAAAAGATTTAGCAAAGACAAATTTTCATCTGTAAAATCTACTTGCTTTCTTATTAAAATTTTTGGTTTTTCACTAAACAGTTCTAAATTTTCTAAAATTATTCTTCTATAATTTTGAAAATCTTCGTATGTTCTATCTACAAATTGAATAGAGTAGCCTGCACCTTCAACAACTCCTAAATCTTGAACAAACCTAGCATATGAATTTCCTAAATTTGGATCTGTAACCATTTGTCCCGCTTCGGAATTTAAATTTTCCAACAAACTAAACATTGCACCTGCATCTTTCAATTCAATATTAGTATTTACTTCTCCTCTAAATAAATTGTACAAGCCTACGTAATTATTAACTTTATCTTTAATAGAACCTTCACTTTCTAAAACATTTTTCAAAACTGCTTTAAGAAGATTTTGTTGCCTTGTTGCTCTTTCGTAATCTGAAGATAACTGACGTGATCTTGAATAAATTAATGCGTCTAAACTATCAAATTCATTTAATCCTGCAGGATAAGTAAAGTACCCATAGTTCTCGAAATTACTTGAACATGGAACCCCAGAAGGAACTTCATCGCATGGATACAAATCACCAAAAGGATCATCTAAATTAATCTTTATAGTGCCCAATTCATCTATTATTTCTATAAATAATCCTAAATCTATATATGCGTAATAGTGAATAGGTTGACCAATAATTTGCTCAACCGTATAGTTTAATCCAACGTCTCCATCTATTGAATAAACTCCATTTATTTTGTACTGAACTTTACCTCCGTTAATTCTTTCGTAATCCACTAATAAATCTCTGGGAAAAGAGGTAAATAAGATTTCGTTATTATTATTATTTAAAGTAATAACCATAATTGTATCTGTGTTTAATGATCCACCATTTGCCCTAGTATCTAACCCAACAAGCAGTAAATTTGTATATCCAGCATCTGTTTGTGCTAATTCATCTCCAGAAGACTTAACTAAGCAAACTGGGTTCAGTGGATCGTCGCAGGTCTCGTCTATTTTAAATTCGCTTGCTACTAAATCGAAGTCTCCATTAACTTCAATTCCAGACAAAAAATTAGGATTAAGAGCATTAATTGCTATTTGCGAAATTTTTTTCAAATCTAATACATTTGGACAAATATCTCGGTCCGAAGTATTAATTAGTAATTCTGAAGTTATAGCTCTTTGATAAGTACATCCTTGCTGATATCTGGCAAAAGCAACTGCTGAAAAAACCGAAGAAAACAACAAAATTCCTAACAGAATAAAAATTACCTTTTTTACTCTTCGACTAACTGCTAGTTTACCCCTCTTTGAAAGTACTATATCTTCCTTATTTTTATTTAGAAATTTTATTTCCACTTATTAATGATATTAAATATAAGACATATACTCAATATAGTGGTAAAATGTAAAGTATGTTTAACATTAAAACAAAAAAAACAGAAGAAAAAATAGTTAATATAGTATATCAACTTAGAAAAGCGCAAGGAATAACCCAAGAGGACCTTGCAGATGTTTTAGGCGTATCTAGACAAACAATTATTGCTATTGAAAAAGGGAATTATATACCATCTTTGTTATTAAGTTTAAAAATAAGCAACTACTTTAAATTAAAACTTGAAGATATATTTAAATATGAAAATAAATAAAATAGAAAACATTTTTGCTTTCTTAGCCACTGGATTTCTAATATTAGAGTTAAATCCTTTTGGCTTTATCATGCCAGACAGTTTTCAAAGAATGGTATTAATCTCAAGTTTAATAATTGCTTCAATATTTTTAATCGCTACATGGACAGGTAATCCTCTGGACGAAAGGGATCTGTTACATAACTATTTAGCAAGCAGGATATCTGTTATCGTTACTGGATTTAGTATTATTTTAAGTTTAATATTAAATAATATTTTTAATGTGAATTACAAATTCAATATTGAATATTTAATTTTACTTATATTAATAGTTTCTAGAGCAATAACAATAAATTTTCTTAGGCATAAAAAGTAAAGTTTATTTGACTTTTTTGCAAATTAAGATTATAAC